>OGZZ01000512.1_pt1 | contig 30607 bp, 25 predicted proteins | sample 1577021 | NCBI WGS metagenome assembly OGZZ01 (sample SAMEA3541526, study PRJEB24748) | human gut metagenome | biome: human gut; feature: human-associated habitat; material: faeces | place: China | collected 2012
TCCTCTTTCATAAGGAAGAGTTTGTAAGTATCGTTACTTTCATCCAAAGCAACGAATACACGTCCTTGGAATTTTATTCCTCTTACAAGAAACGTCAGAGCTGGGTAATCCTGAATTTCTGTGTAAGCCAACTTATTAGTCCCCCATGAACCGACAACATTCCATTCGGTAGATGCCCATATCTGTTCCCAAATCACATTGGCGATTTCTTTTAGTATTTCATCTGGTCTATTCATAATTAAATGTTGATTATCAGTTGTCTATCTTTATTACAAAGATACAAAATCTATCCCTATATCTATCGCGCATCCAGGAATGAATCCTGAAGACGGCACAGAACGAACTTTTCCAATATAGCGTGCATGTATTTTATTGTTGTACTCCCCGTCATTCTACATTAGACAAAAATAAAAGCCAAGGTGTATTCCGTGTTGTACATCCGGGCTACAGAAGAGACCTTTTGTAGGTCTCTGATAACAAATATGCCGGACAACATTGCACATCCAGTTGTCCGGCATATATGTATTCCAGCATCCCATTTCAGGAATGAAACCTTAATGAAATTAGGAGAGGGTTAACTAGTCTATCAATTATGTGGTTCTTCTTCCGCTGTTTCTTTACGACCTCCAATCAAGTCTCCAGAAATGTTGATATTACGGTCTGTCTTGGCAGTGATGGTCTTAGCGCGAACAATGTCAGTTAGGTTTACGCCTGTAGCCGACTCAATTGTGTCGAATGTCTGTTTGAGTACAACAGGGACGTTTCCGGAAACTCTGTCCACACCACCATCGTAGATATTTACGCTGTCGATGGAAGAAATCGGTTTGGCAACTTCGGCTGCGACCTGTGGCAGAATCTTAACAACCATGTCCAGAATGGCAGCCTGCCCGAATCGTTCATAAGCATCAGCTTTCTTCTCCAGACCTTCCGCTTCTGCGATAAACATGGCTTGTGCGGCTGATGCGTTGGCTTCACCGACGGCACGGATACCTTCGGCTTCCTGTAATTTGGCATATTTGGCTGCTTCTGCCTGTGCCTTTTGTTCCGCTTCGTATCGCTCCGCTTCTGCTTTTTTCTCCACCTCGTATTTATGTGCATCTGCCTGTTTGTTCACTTCGGCAGTCAGTTCATTCTCCTTGATTTTGATTTTCTCTTGAGAAAGAACCTGTTCACGTTGGGTTTTCTCGATTTCAGCATTGATGGTCTTTTGGTAAATGGTTGCCTGTTGCTCCTGTTTCTGTATTTCGTAAGCAGCATCCGCTTCTGCCTTTTTGGTGTCAGCAGACTTTTGCAGTTCGGCTTTTCGAATCTCCAGACTATTGTTTTTCTCGGCGATAGCTGTCTCGCTTAATACTCTTACATCGTTGGCTTCTTGAGCTGCATTGGCTTCTGCAATAGCGATGGCTTTCTCGGCATTTGCTTTGGTGATGGCGGCATCCTGACGGATTTTCCAAGTGTTATCTGCACCCAAGGCCTTGATCAATCCATTCTCGTCGCTGATGTTCTGGATATTACAGGAAAGCACTTTCAGACCAAGGGTAGACAAGTCTTTCGTTGCTTTGGCAAGAACCTGATCAGAGAAGGCATCCCGATCCACATTCAACTCTTTCAGACAAACTGCTCCCACAGATTCACGTAAGTTACCTTCAAAGGTATCCTGAACTTCTTGTGCAATGATTGCCGGACCGACGTTCAGGAAGTTTTTAATGGCACAGACAAAGGTTTCATCGGACATATCAACCTGCACTTTGGCTACAGCGTCGATTTTCACATTGATGAAGTCGTTTGTGGGAATAGCCTCCTTGGTCTTGATGTCCACAGTAACCTGCCCCAGATACAGTTTGTCTGTCTTTTCGAGGAACGGTACACGGAATCCACCTTTTCCCACCAAATATCGGGGCTTTTTGGTTAATCCTGAAATCACCATGGCGATGTTCGGTGAAGTCTTGACATAAGAAGCAAACAACAACAACAAAAGTAGCAATACAGCTACGGATACAAAAGTTACATCCATTTGATTAAGGTTTTAATTAATAATATGTTATATATCTCAGTGTTGTTTTGAAAACACAATGCAAGTTAGGCATTTAGCGTGTAATGAGTTATTTCTGACTATTTGTCCATAGTCGGTTTTATTTATACCACAAAATTATATATCCATATTGAAATAGCCAAAGAATCAGGCATTTACTTCATGCATTATTGTATATCTTACTCCACTTTGACCCAACAGCCAAATTCCGGGTCAAAATCCATATTGTCAAACACTTTTTCTTTGATTATTCTCCGTCCGTGAACCAAAGTCGTTTCCACTACCCGGAATCCAGTCCTGGTCTGTTCAATCACCTGACATGTGATTCCTTTCACATATCGATGTACAAATTTGAGTTGTTCCTTTTTGTTCATAGCCTTGGGATTAACAGTCTGTACATCCTGTTACATTCTCATTCAGGTGGACGAATGTCCGTTGTTTGCAATTGGGACACTCCATGACCTTTCGGTATTCAAATTCGTCCAAATCCTCTTCCCAGACTCCACCGTTTATCAGTACCTGATGTGCTTCTTCAAGTGACGGAAAAATCTCGATTTCTCCATCCTCGTCAAGCAAATATTCAAGTCCATTCAGGGAGATACCATTAATCGGTCTGCCAACAACGACCCCCAGACATACCATTGGCTTTTGGGTTTTTCCATATGGTTTGGTTTTATCATCTACCGCTCTCAGGATGTTGTATTTGTCATCAATGGACAAACAACACTCCGCACTGCAGACCGTTGCTTCACGGCAATACTCGTCCTCTGTTATCAGTCCGTAACCGGTGCCGTCTGATGATAAAAAAACGGCTTTGACGATTCTGTGTTCCGGACGATCGTCATTATCATCGTGGAACACACATTTATCTTCCGGTTCAATATCAATCTGGCCACTTTCAGGAATTCTTGACCGGATTTCATCGTCCAGTAACCTGCTGAATGAATTAAAATTTGCTGCTATATTTTTTAAATCCATACTATTTGATTTTTTATCTATACAAATTTACTCATTTATAACAATATGACAAACAGAATATTAGGTGTAATATCACACAGTGGTAACCCAGACTCTCTCATTGAAGCGCACCAGGCACTAACACATAGGAGCCCGATGGTCGGGGTCCGGACACAACTGGGAACACCGACACGGCTATTAACCGTGCCGGATGCTTAGACCTCACTCAAACAACTCTCTCACCTGCTTAAACAAATGGTCGAAATGAGCGTTTATGGTAGCTCTTTCTTCACCGCTTGGGTATGCCTTCAACTCGCTGCCCTCTTTATCGCGATGACTGTGCACCAGATATTGAGATTTGTTGTCCTTTTCTTCCAAACGATCCTGAACATATGCGCCAAACGCACGTGCCGCCATCTCGATTGTTGTTGCCCAATATGGGGATGTACGATATCTGTCTATCTGACGGGAGTTACTATAATAATCAGTGCTTACCCTTCTGACCTCTGTCTTTTGCTCGCTCTTTTGGGAAATTTCTGATTTGGTCTTTTCTCTCCAGAAAATAGCGTTTGAGAAATTCGACATCATCTTGTTATCTCCAAAGTAATCCGTATTACGGACAGCCTTGACCACCTTTGCAAGTTTCTCCACTTGCTCGTAAGAACGGTAATACCACGCATGTTGATACAATGAGCGGTTTGGATGGATACACTCTGCACCCTGATTCCCTGCATAGATCTCTTGCAGGATTGCTTCTGTCTCTGCCAACTGCTCCGGAGTAGCCGATTTCCCGCCACGTCTGTAATATTTGCTGTGATCTGCTTTCAGCTCATTCAGAATAGACTCCCCGCGTTCTTTCACGATTCTCTGATATCTATCGGCCTGTTTCTGTAATTGGGCTATTTCGCCTGTCTCATTCATGTCAACTTCTGTCATACGGAAGCGCATGATGTCTCTAAGTGACGTGAATTCAGTTACTACAGCTTTCCAGTTTTCATCGCATTCGGTCTTATATCTGTCGGTAGCAAAAATACCCGATTCATTACCATAGATAAGCCCTTTGGCGTTTCTTGAAAGCCGGATACCTTCAGCGGATGCCCCTACGAAATTATCCAATGCGTGAAACCACTCATGCGCCAAGGAGCCTGCGCCTTTCAGTCTTGACAGGTTGAAAACATATCTGCCTGATTCAAAATGAGCCAACGCATTTGCTTTGCCACGGCTTCCGAACGCAGCTGCCAACAATCCGTTAAAACTCATGGCACGGTAGGGCAGTCCGGTGACGTGTGCCAAATCCATAAATGCGTCAAAAGCATAATTCAGCACCGCCTGACGTTCCTTTTGTGTCAGCCAATTCCCAAATTCAATGCCGGGAAATCCGAATATATCGCAAAGATCTTTTGCGGTAATGTTCTTACCATTGCGGTAATCTGTTCCGGTACGCTCGATTGATTTCAGATGCGGCAACTCCGGTGCGACGAACTTGAATTCAAGCAAAGAAAGCGCATTCTCAGCCCGATATTGCCTTGCCTCTTCTGCTGTGGCAAATCCGGACTTGACTGTCAATCTCTCCTTGGCAGTTTTCAAGATCTTATAAAGATAGTAAGCCCCTTCAGACTCACCTATTTTTATTACCGAATCAACAAATTCGGTCGGAAGAGCATTCACGGCTTCTGTCATGTCAGTATAGCCGAATTTGATAATACGGTCATATCTGCCTTTCCGGTAGATAATGCAATATTTCCCATCACCGACCTTGTTGCGGTTTGAACATTCTTCGTAGTACGGATTAACTTTTACATGATCCAGATGATCAACCATATAACCCACAGGCAGCCAGAATGGGTGTGTAAATTTTACCAGTCCTTCTTTATCCGACGTTTTGGTACTTCTGCCGGTTACTTGCTCCTTGCGTGCACCACCAATATGGATACCGTAATCTCCGATTTTTGCTGATTGGTTTACATCGGTAGTCATATTCTCAAATAAGGGTCTCATATATTCCATATTCTTTAGGTCTATTGGTTACATATCTCTTTAATTCTCTGATACAAAGATATCTGTATTTGCTCTAATGTTATAATACATAGATAGATACACTCACTTGAATAGAGGGTTCATACTTTTCCATTTTAGCATTTCACAGGAACAATTCATTAATCGTAATTAGTTATTCCCTTCGACCCACTTAGTATTGGCATATAGGACGGGGAAAAGCTCGTGGTCGGGCTTTGTGGGCAACCTGACAGACTAGAAAACATTAGGATTGAAAAAAACGGCACCAGAGACAATTCAGATGCCGTTTTACAGTATATTACCAATTACACTTCGCAGAAGGAAGAATTTGCAAGAAATATACTTCAAAACGACGGAATCAGGTGCGACAGCCCATATTTGCACCGATAAAACCTATGCGGTGACGGACAGGAAAGCCTAACAGGAGAGAATATGAATACCTGAAAACGGTAGAAAAGACAGATGGAAGCTAAAAAGAGGAATTATATATCTATATATGGATAATTATCGTTATATTTGCATATAAATAGTTATATATTGATATCATGAGTACAACAAACTATAGCACAAACAGCGATATGCTGATGCTTTTGGCACTGCGGGTCAAGGAGTATCGCCTGGCAGCTCGCATGAGCCAAAAGGAACTGGCCGAACAATCGGGAGTGAGCCAGGCGACGATCAGCCATTTTGAACAAGGTGTGAGCCGTAACTTGACTTTGGCCAACTTCATTTCCTTGTTGCGTGCGCTCGGTCAGGAACAACGGCTTGCGGAAATCCTGCCGGAACTGCCCATGCCGCCGATGGCACTTCGGGAAATTGAAAAACTGATACCTAAACGAGTAAGGAGGGGTAAGAAATGATAGAAAGTCTTGATGTGATTTTGTGGGATAAAAAGGTAGGCACGCTTGTTGCCAGCCGGGAAGGACACCGCTGCAAAGCCTGTTTCTACTTCGACAGTGACTATGTCCGCGATGGCTATGACATTGCCCCACTTCGTGCGCCAGTAAAAGGGGTTGCCGCACAGCGTGGCCTGCCGGTCTATCCTGATGAAGAACGGCTTTTCGGCGGCCTACCGTCGTTCATAGCCGATTCGCTGCCCGATCATTGGGGAAATACTGTGTTCAACGAATGGGCCAAAGTGCATCATATCCGTATGAGGGACTTGTCCGCCCTCGACCGTCTCGCCTATATCGGACGGCGTGGCATGGGGGCATTGGAGTTCGTTCCACCCACTGCCGAGGAGTTGGAGACACCGTTCAAGGTGGAAATCGCCGACCTCTACCAACTGGCTCGGCAGGCTTTCAAGGAAGCCGGACGATTTAACGTCCCGGTATCGGGCAACCTGATGGTTGAAAGCCTGTTCAAGGTGGGAACGTCCGCTGGAGGACGGCGCCCCAAGGCGGTGGTGAATGTCAATTTCGAGGAGGGACAATGCTACTCCGGACAGGTAGAGACCCCTTATCCGGGCTACACGTCGATGATCGTTAAGTTCGACGAACATCAGAAGATGCCGACAACACGGATAGAATACAGCTATTACCTGATGGCCGTGGACGCCGGGCTTCAGATGATGCCGAGTCGCCTGCTCGAAGGTGACCAGACTGCACATTTCCTGACCGAGCGTTTCGACCGCCGGAACGGCAAGAAGGTGCATATCCAAACGTTGGCGGCCATGAATCCCTCGGCGGATTCTTATGAAGCCTTGTTCGACACGGTCTCCTATATAGTCAATCAGGCTCTTGTCGATTTTGAGTGTATCAAAGCACTTCATATTGAGGGTAGCAAGTGATGAATAGCCTGAGCCAAAATCATCCACCAAAAGCGGAAATCCATTGCCATGGAATTTATCCGCAATACTCTTGATTTCATCATTATCGACCGCTGCACTCTCTGTAATCTCTATAGGCACAAAATGTGTGTATATGCCGATTCTTCTTGCTATATCATGATATCTTTTGACCACAGACTCAAAGTACAGGCTCGCTCTGGACAGGTTGATTGAGATAGGAACTATTTTTTTCCCTTCATCAAGCCATCTTCTCTGATGTGTACACACCTCGCGGAACACATACTCATCAAGCGCCTTAATCATGCCGTTTCTTTCAAAAAGCGGTATAAATTTGGATGGCGGAATAATCTCATTATTTTCTCTTCTCCACCTGACAAGTCCCTCTGCACCGACCAGCTTGTTGGTCTTTGGAGCATACTTGGGCTGATACCATATCTCAAAATGATTGTCATTTAAATCCCTGTAGAAGTTATCCTCCATCTGCTTTTCTTCGACAATCCTTTCTGTATCGGCCTGACTGTATATCTGATAGAGCACGTCCTTCCGCTCCTTGATCCGATTCTTGGCAAAGTTGGCCTCGCCGTATGCTTCCTCAACCTTTTTGCCCGGCTCCCATTTTGTCACACCAAAGTATGGCTGAATCTTTGGAATCTTTAAGGATTCTGAAACCTTAATAAGCTGTAAATTGATGGTCTCTATCTTTCTGATAACCTTATTTATCTTGTCATCCGCACAGAAAATAACAAATCTGTCTGCATTTATATGACCTGATATGTCATTATGTCCTATGACACCGCATATATTTTCTGAAATCCATCTAAGCGCCTCATCGCCCTTTGCCACACCACAGATGGAGTTTACTATCTTGAAGGAGTGAATATCCATGGAAATCAGATATCCTGATACATTTCTGTCACGCAGCTTCTTTTTAAAGCTCTCGTAATTGTTGCCTCCGGTCACTGTATCCACATACGCTATACGCTCAAGCTCTCTTTGCTTCTCCGGGCTTATATCCGAAAAGCCCGCTATCATCTTGTGCAGCTCTCCCACGCCAGATACATTGACAAACTTGGCTCTGCAATACTGTACCTGTCCATCCCTCACGATGCGGTAATCATGCTGATAAGTATCCTTTATCAAAAACTGCCTGCGCAGATTATTAATTGATGTCTCTAAAAGCATGTGAAGCTTATCCTCCTCTAAGACGATAGCATTTACATACTGTTCCATCATCTCATTATAGCCTGGTTTTGACTCAAGCACTTCTCCAAACATAGCACGGACAGAAGGATTCATCCTGTATGGATACATCTTATTGTTGTCTACATCTACATAGTAGATACTGTTGAAGTTGCTTCCTAAAGCATTCACCATCTCACTCTCGTTAAGACGCTCATCAAGCTGCTCAGCAAGCCCTATTGCCTCAACTGTTCTGCCATCATCATCAAAGCAAATCGACTTGAATGATATCCTGTAGGTATCTGTTCCTTCCTTGGCATGCAGTACTACAGTAGCAAATTTTTCTCCCTCTGCAATCTGTTCAACAGCCTTCAGCAGATTATCCCTGTCAACCATGCTGTCTATAAACGGATTGTTTATAATATCCACATTTTTCTCTTCTGAGTCATCTAATGAATCCTCTGATAAAAAAGACCTCAAACGGCATTCCTGCGGAAGGCACTTAAAAACATACTTTCCCCAGGATGCGAATGCGGTCTTTATATCCATCTCTATATTGTTTTCATCATCAAATCTATTACTCATAATAATTCCCACAAAAATAAAATAATTATTAAAACTCTTTCATACCTATCACTACTATATCATTAGTAAGTCATTTCGTAAAGTTTTGTTTTTACTAATTTTGTTCTTTTTGTGTATTTTATGAATATATGTTTTATTTTATGGCGTCGAGTGCGTTTGAGATATCTGCAATCAAATCCACCTTGTCCTCAAGACCTAAGCTTATTCTGATAAGCTCTGCCGGCACTCCTGCTTCCTTAAGCTGCTCATCATTCATCTGACGATGCGTGCTTGTTGCCGGATTTAAGCAGCAGGTTCTCGCATCTGCCACATGTGTCTCAATTGCACCAAGCCTTAATGCCTTCATAAATGCAGACGCTGCCTCTCTGCCGCCCTTTAAGCCAAATGATACGACTCCGCAGCCTCCGTTTGGAAGATACTTCTGTGCTCTCTCATAGTATTTGTTTGAAGGAAGCCCTGAGTAGTTTACATAGGCAACCTTTGGATGATTTTCCAAAAATTCAGCCACTGCCTGTCCATTTTCCACATGCTTTGGCATACGCACATGAAGTGACTCAAGGCCAAGATTCAGCATAAATGCATTCTGTGGTGACTGCATAGAACCAAAATCGCGCATAAGCTGTGCTGTACATTTGGTGATAAACGCACCTTCCTTGCCGAATTTCTCTGCATATGTGATGCCATGATAGCTGTCATCAGGTGTACACAGTCCCGGATATTTATCTGCATGTGCCATCCAGTCGAATTTGCCGCTGTCTACGATTGCTCCACCGAGTGTGGCTCCGTGTCCGTCCATGTACTTTGTGGTAGAGTGTGTGACAATATCTGCGCCCCACTCAATTGGTCTGCAGTTTACAGGTGTCGGGAAGGTATTGTCCACTATAAGCGGTACTCCGTGCTCGTGTGCCACCTTTGCAAAAAGCTCTATATCAAGCACCGTAAGCGCAGGATTGGCAATAGTCTCACCAAACATAAGCTTTGTGTTCGGTCTGAATGCTGCATTCAACTCCTCCTCTGTAGCATCAGGAGATACGAATGTAGCTGTAATACCCATCTTTGCCATAGTTACCGCGATGAGGTTGAAGGTGCCTCCATAGATGGATGATGATGCCACGATATGGTCTCCGCACTCACATATGTTGAACATGGCATAGAAATTGGCTGCCTGGCCTGATGATGTGAGCATGGCAGCAGTGCCACCCTCCATAGCTGCGATTTTTCTTGCTACCGTGTCACAGGTCGGATTCTGCAGTCTGCTGTAGAAATAGCCCTCTGCCTCAAGGTCAAAAAGCTTTCCCATGTCCTCGCTTGTGTCATATTTGAATGTAGTTGACTGAATAATCGGAATCTGTCTCGGCTCTCCGTTTCCGGCTGCATAGCCTGCCTGTACACACTTTGTACCTATACTGTATTCTTTCATTGTGCTTCTCCTTTATTATGTTAATGTTTCAGTTGGATATAGTATATTACATTTGGCGCGTTTTGACAAATTCAGATTATATAACTTTTGTCACCATAAATTCTTAATCTCTAAAAGCATCTTTATAAGATATTTTATCTACCAGCGCTTCATAACTGCTATCATCAGCTTGTACTATCTCTCTGACATTGTGATGCTCTAATACTGCTGTTGTTTTTTCACCTATTGAGTATGCTGTTTCCACGTATGCATTCTCCGGCAGCATATGAAAAAATCTTTCCACATTTGATGCGCTTGTAAAAACAGCCTCACTTACCATGTTTCCAATGCTTTCAGGAATACTCTCATATGCCTGCTCATTTACATATGCATCAATTTTTTCTAATTCACATATTTCTTTAAGCCCTGCCTCAAGGTCAGGTGAAGCCTCCTTTGCCGAGAAAATGCAGACTTTGATTTCATCATTATCGCCCATATACGAACTCAATTCTCCTGCAAGTCCTTTTCCGGTCTGTTCTGCCGGAATAATATCTGCATTTATATGATGCTTTGCAAGCTCTTTTTCTGTAGCTTTTCCCACCACCGCAAACCTTGCATTTGCTATAAGCCTTATGTCTGCCCCTGCCAGATCCAGATTATAGAAAAATGATCTTACACCATTTTTGCTTGTAAAAACTATCCAGTCTGCCGATCTTACCTTATCAGCAAATTCAGGAATTATTATCGGGTTTATTATGCCCGTCTTAACCGGTGTGACATCTGCTCCAAGCTGCTGTAATTTTGCTATCAATTCGTTTGTTTTGATATATGGTACTGTGATTTTTCTTCCAAACAGCGGTCTTTTTTCAAAGAAATCAAGCCTGTCATTCAGTGAAACCACATCTCCCACAACGATTATAGCCGGTGATGTCAGCTTTGCTTCCTCAATCTTTTCTCCGATATCCGCAAGCGTTCCTATACATTTGCGCTGCGCGGCAAGTGTGCCGTTCGATATCACTGCTGCCGGAGTATCCGCTCTTCGTCCTGCTTTCATAAGCCCTGCTGCAATGCTTTTTACATGCGCAAGACCCATCAAAAATACGCAGGTGATTGTCTCATCTGTAAGAAGGGAATAGTCTATATCTGCCTCCTCATCCTTTCTGCTGTGCGCAGTGATGACCTGAAAGCCTTTTGCTATGCCTCTGTGTGTGATAGGTATTCCTGCAGCGGCAAGTGCTGCAACCGATGAACTGACACCCGGTACCACTTCTACCTCCACATTTCTATCTACCAGATAGAGTGCTTCCTCTCCGCCTCTTCCAAAGACATACGGATCTCCGCCCTTTAAACGGACTACAAGCTCATGATATTTTGATTTTTCGTACAAAAGCTCGTTTATGGCATCCTGCTTCATGACATGCCTGTGATTTTCCTTGCCCACATAAATAAGCTCACAGCCTGCCTTTGCCATTGAAAGAAACTCTGGTGATGACAGCCTGTCATACACCAGACAATCCGCCTGTTTTATATATTTTTCTCCTTTTAAAGTGAGCAGGCCCGTATCTCCCGGTCCTGCTCCAACTAATACTACTTTTCCTGTGTTTTCTCTCATGATTTTCCTAATTATTTTTCTACTGAATTATTATGATTAAAAATTATGACTTGATATTTTTTTTAGTCGATTTCTAATTTATACCGAATATCGTGCACCGCACGCTCCACAATATCATTTATGTCTGATGTCATATCAATAAGCTGCTCTGTCCTTGCAAGCTGTTTTCCATCCTCTGAGCCAAACATCGCAAGAAGCTTTAGCCTGTTATTTTTGTTGCTGTCATTACCGCGGTCTTTTTCACTTACAATATCACAGTATGCAGCCACAGGCAGATGACAGTTTCCACCGATTCGCTTTAAAAATTCTCTCTCAATACCTGCGCACAGATTGGTTTTCTCATCTGACAAAGCATTAAGCTTTGCCATCAGCTTAGCATTGTCAGCACGTAGCTCAAGCGCCAGTGTGCCCTGTGCCGGGGCCGGAATCATATCATCCTCTGAAAAGTACTGTGTGATCTCAGAATCTCTTCCGATACGCTTTATTCCCGCCGCTGCAAGTATTATTCCATCCAGCCTGTATTCGTTATAATTATTCTGTTTTTCGTTAGCTATCTCATTGTTATTTACAGTATTATCGGAAACCTCTTCATATATAATTTCACCATCATATAGCTTACGAAGCCTCGTATCGATATTTCCGCGTATGCCAACCACCTTAATGTCAGGACGCAGCTTTAAAAGCTGATACTTTCTGCGCTTGCTTCCGGTTCCTATTACGGCACCATGAGGAAGCTCATCCAGTGAAGCGGCATTTTTTAGCACCAAAACATCCCTTGGATCTTCACGCTTCCATGCCTTTGCAAATGTAAGCCCTGCTGCCGGTTCATCAGGCATATCCTTCATGGAATGGACTGCCATATGAATCTTTCCCGATAAAAGCTCGTCCTCTATCTCCTTTACGAAGATACCCTTTGAGCCAATCTTATCGAGTGCCTTTTTCTGCTCTAAATCGCCTGTTGTCTTTATGATAACAGCCTTAAAATCATCATCCGGATATGCTCTTTTTAACTTATCTATCACGTAATCAGTCTGAACAAGAGCTAGCTTTGAGCCTCTCGTTCCTATTAAATACCTCATTTTACTCTCCTACGGATCATGCCATTTTCCATTTACAATTTATAAATGAACAACAACTTAAAATCTGTAACACCATACTTTAAACTATATTTCCGGAATTCTTCCATTATAAATAGCTGCACTCAATATTTCTTTAAACACACGCTTTCTCTCGGCTTCAGTGTCATATTGCGCTATTACTTTTTCGCGGATCTGTCCCATGTATTCGTTCAGCTCACCAAGAAACGGAGTAAGAATCTCCTGCTCTTTGCCTTTCAGATACTGAGTCAGCACAGGGCTGTTTCCTCCGCTCGAAAATGCCGCAACAAGATTCTTTTCCTTTATGTATGACGGAAAAATAAAGCTGCAATCAGCCTTCTGATCGACCGCATTTACCATGATGTCCTTAGCTTTGCAATACTCTGCAATCTCATGATTTAAAGCATTGTCATCAGTGGCAGCGATAACCATTTCCATGCCATCACAGTCTTTTCGTTCAAACCTTCTTTTTATAAACGTAATTCTGTTTTCTTTATTTGCCGTATATGAGCTCGTTTTATCCTCGCTTGCTATATCATCAATTGTAAGCTTTCTCAGCTCATCACATATATCCTCTGCCACAACCGTGACCTTTGCGCCAAAATCCAGCATTACGATCACCTTGCGGTATGCCACATTTCCACCGCCGACGATCAGACACTCTCTTTCCGTCATATCCACAAACATCGGAAAATACGCCATTTTTATCTCCCTGTAATACCATATCTATGCTTTATTTTTTGCCTTATGCTTCACACTGTATCCATTGAGCATTCCTTCAAAAACAGGACGAAGCTTAGCAGAAAACACTGCTGCCGATACGCATAATATAAAGTCCGGTGCAACAGTTATCAGACAGTAATCCACTATTACGATGCCCCAGCTGACAGGTGTTGCCGCATAGAAATTCTTCATGCAGTAAAAGTATATTGCTCCAACTGTATAATATGCCACCAGTCCGACCGTTGCCGGAAGAATAAGTGTAAACGCATTGGTCTTTTTAATCTTTTCTGTGATAGCTCCGATTAAAAATGCGGCAAGCACAAAGCCTAATAGGAATCCAAAGCCCGGTCTTAAAATGTATGTAGGACCACCGCCTGCCGCAAATACAGGCACTCCCACCAGTCCGATGCACAAATATACTATCACGCTAAGCGATGCCAGCTTTGCCCCCAGCAGAAATCCCGCCATCAGCACAAAGAACCACTGTAATGTAAAATGCATGGTGTACATAGGAAGTGGAATATCAATCTTGATAAATGCTCCAACTGCTATAAGTGCCGCAAAAAGTGCACATGTTGTAAGTTCCTTCGTTTTTAATTTCATTTTCGCGCGCTCTTTCGTTTTATTAAATATACATGCTATAATAACATCTTTCTCTAAAAAAGAAAAGCCATCTTCGATGAAGCTGACTTTTCTTTGCAGCTTTCGCTGCGACTCAAAACATTAACATATGATTTAGAAGTAATATTCATCAGAATATATTCGTAAATCCTCTTTCGTGACCTGTCCGCCCTCGATATGAAACGAGTTGATTACAGGATTTTCTGCCATAAGCGACATTATCATGTAGCTCGCATTTGGATCGTATGCAAGCTTTATATCCTCATCCGATGGCCTTGAAGGGCTAGACGGGTGTGAATGCCAGTTGCCAAGCGGCTTAAGACCGTTTGCTCTCATGTCCTTTATGGCTGCCAGCTGCTCCTTTGGATCCATTGTGAAATGGTCCTCGGCATGATCTGTATTCGTCAGGTAATATACCTTTGTGATGAGACGACCGTTTTCGTCCTCACTGCCTGCTATCAGACCGCACGCCTCCTCCGGCAGATGCTCTTTAGCATATTTTGCTATTTCATCCAGAAACGGATATTTCATTCTTATGATACTCATATCGTTCCTTTCCTTACTGTCTTTTTATTCCTGTGTGCGAGGTGCATCAAATCTGCCCGCTGTCTCCTCGCAGACCTCCTGCTCGTAGTCGATTGGCTCGAGAATGGTCGGATGGTCGCCACAGACTGCACAGTTGTGTGTATCCTTCGGAAGCTTAATCTTGTGGAACTCCATGGTGAGTGCATCATATGTAAGCAGATATCCTGTGAGCAGCTCTCCAACACCGATTAAATACTTGATAGCCTCCATAGCCTGAAGCGAACCGATTACTCCGCCCATAGCTCCGATAACGCCTGCCTGCTTACATGTAGGCACTGCATCCTTTGGTGGCGGATTCTTGAATACACATCTGTAGCAAGGTCCCTCTCCCGGCACATATGTCATGAGCTGACCCTTGAAACGGATGATTCCTGCATGTGAAAACGGCTTTTTCTCAAGCACACATGCATCGTTGATTAAGAACTTTGCCGGGAAATTGTCAGTTCCATCGATGATGAAATCATAATCCCTGATAAGCTCTCTGATGTTTGACGCATCTACAAACATACGGTATGTATTGACCTGAACGTCCGGGTTCATGGCGTTCATTGTCTCTTTTGCTGACTTTACCTTGGCTTTTCCCACATCGGCTGTTCCGTGGATAATCTGTCTCTGCAGGTTGGATAAATCTACCTCATCCGCATCCACAATACCGATTGTGCCAACTCCTGCTGCTGCAAGATACATGGCTGCCGGAGCTCCAAGTCCGCCGGCACCGATAATAAGCACCTTGCCCTTTAATAATTTCTTCTGACCTTTAACGCCAACCTCATTAAGGATAATGTGGCGTGAATAGCGCTCGATCTGCTCATCAGTCATTGCCATTAGCATCCACCTCCCATGAAGTAAAGGAACTCTACATTGTCGCCATCCTTAAGCACTGTCTTTGGCTTATCCTCTGTGGCAACAAATTCCTCATTTATTGAAACTGTTACATACTCAGGCATATCTACATTCTCAAGCTCGATAAGCTCCGGTAATGTAAGTCCATCCTTATATTCTTTCTTCTCTCCTGCTACTGTGATAGTCATTTTATTTCCTCCTGTGTCACAGATTGTGGTATCTGTATGTGTTATTATCCTGTATCAGACTGCTTTATATAATAATCTAAAAACTATAATAATTCTTCAACCCACGCCTTCAAATCGGCAGGCTTTTGTGCGCCGACCTTTCTGTCTAAGACCTCTGCGTCTTTTACGAAAAGCAGTGTCGGATTCGCAGTCACCTCATACTCATCAGCGAGCTCTCCGTCAAAGTTTGTGTTGACCTTGTATACGTGAAGCTTATCCTCATAATCATCCTCGATATCCCCAAGAACCGGTGCCAGCTTCTTGCAGGCCACACATGAATCCGAGTAAAAATCAACAATTACCGGAAGCTTGCTTTTTAATACCTTTTCATCGAAATCCGCCTTTGAAATTCTTGCTGCCATAATTAGTCCTCAACCTTTCTGACGTAAAGAGTGTATGTTCCATCCTCGTTGTCCTCAAGCTTAAGTATCTTGTGTCCCTCTTCCTTCATGCTTCTTGGAACATTCTGTACCGGCTCTCCATCATTCATACGGATTGCAAGCACCTCACCGTCATCTAATTCCTCTATTGCTACCTTTGCCTTTACAAATGTAAGAGGGCAAACCTTGTCAGTTATATCTACCTGATCGTCGAATGCTATATCTGCCATTTTGCATCTCCCTTCCTATGCTCATATTTATTATATTTTTGCCGTAACCGTTGTTGTTTATGCATGCCGGATATTTCCTGCTATACATGGGGATTATTTACCCTCGTATGCTGCCTGAATCTCTTTTTTGAACTCTTCCTCGCCCACTCTCTGAAGAGTAAGTCTGAAACGCTCACCACCGTTTGCATGCTTCTCGAAGAAACTAATTGCTGCATCTGTCACTCTAAAAAGAGTTTCCTTGTCGCGGATAATCGGGACTAGCTGCTCTCCTTTATAGATGTGGTTTCCGAAAAGTCCTCCAAACGATACGATATATCCCGGAGTTCCCTTCCATGCATCTGTCGGACAGCTCTTTACGCAGCGCGCACAGTTGTTACATTTGTCTCTGTCGATGACAATCCTGCCATCCTCCATCGAAAGTGCACCCTCGCGGCATGCCTTCACACATACACCACACTGGATACAATCATCATGGCTGCACTCCACTGTCATGCCGCCCTTGATTCCGACATCGTTTTCCTCTGCCTTTAAGCAGTTGTTCTGACAGCCTGTGACACCAAACTTGAACTTGTGAGGAAGCTCTCTTCCGAAGTATCTTGCATCAAGTTCCTTAGCCAGAGTGTATGTATCGATACATCCGCTAGGACAGATTTCTGAGCCCTGACACGCTGTGACAGTACGTACTCTTGGTCCGCAGACACCTGTTCCTACACCGCCCTTTGCCAGTTCCTCTTTTACCACATTGATATCCTCAACCTTGATAAAAGGAATCTCAATACCCTGACGCGATGTCATATGAACATATCCGTGTCCGTATTTTTCCGAAACCTCTGCTACTGTTTTGATATTTTCTGCTGTAAGATTTCCTCCTACAACCGCAATTCTAAGCGAGAAACAGCCCTTTTGCTTCTGTCTCATGAATCCGCCCTTTTTGAGGGCCGCGTAATCAACTTTCTCCGCCATTGTTAATCTCCTTAATGTGTAAATATGTTAATGTTTTGTTTTATATATAAATGCATATGCACGCTCTCATTTACATACACATTGATACCTTATCATGAAGGCTTAATCAGCTATATTTGCAAAAGCCTGTGCAAAATCCTCCTTGAGGTCATCTATATCCTCGATACCCACACTGACTCTTATAAGATCCTCAAATACTCCTGCATCCTCCTTCTGCTTATCTGTGCTGTGAAGACTGATTGTGGAGCCCGGATGAATGACCAGTGTCTTTGTGTCTCCGATATTGCTGAGTGTGTATGGAATCGTCAGGCTGTCTATAAATTTAAATGCCTTTTCCTTGCTGCCAACCCTGATTGTAAGGATTGCTCCATAGCCGTTTGTGAGCTGTTTTTTTGCTATTTCATGCCATTTGCTGCTACAAAGCCCCGGATAATTAACCTTTATGTCAGGATAATTGTTTTCTATCCACGATGCAAGCTCAAGTGCATTAGAGCATTCTCTTTCCATTCTAAGACCAAGTGTCTCAAGTCCTATAATATTTAGGTATGCATTCACCGGAGCTAAACAGGCACCCATATTTCTAAAAAGACTGTTTCTCAGCTTTGCGATAAATGCCATAGGTCCATACTTCACATAATCTGCAAAGCCAGGATATCTGTTCCTGTCCCATTTGAACTTACCTGAGTCTGTCAGAATACCGCTGATTGCATTGCTGCTTCCATTGATATATTTGGAAGATGAATTGACCACGATATCAGCTCCATGCTTTAAAACCTGTATCAGGTAAGCTGTCGATGTGGTATTGTCAACTACAAGCGGTATATCATGTGCGTGTGCTATCTCTGCAAGCCTCTCAATATCTGTGACATCCAGACAGGGATTACCGATAGTCTCTGCAAAAATCAGTCTGGTATGCTCATTGATGCTGTCCTCTATCTGCTGCCAGTTGTTGTTCTCGACATATCTGGTTGTGATGCCAAATGCCTCAAGATCATGGAACAAATCTATTGTGCCACCGTAGAGGCTGGCGCTTGAGATGAGCTCATCTCCACTGCTTAGTATATTTAAGAAGGTATTCATCAGTGCCGCCATGCCTGATGCGCATGCCACCGATGCTATTCCTCCCTCGAGCTTTGTTATTCTGTTTTCAAAAGCTGTAATCGTAGGATTGGCAACTCTTGTGTAACAGTAGCCCGGAGCTTTGTTTTCAAATATTTTTTCCAGATCTGCCGCGCTCTCCTGCTCGAAGGCGCTTGTCTGATATACCGGTGGCAGTGTAGAGCCATTTGTCTCTTTTGTCACGCCGGCATGAAGTAAGCTTGTATTAAATCTCATTGTTTTCTTCTTCCCGTTAATTCTTACATAGTCTATTGTGTTACTAGGAATTGATGAGATTATTATACAAACGTGTGTGTTGAAAGTCAATGCTATCAGTTATACAAATTATTTGTGCGTGGTTATATATTTTGTTTATAGCCATTAATGTCCCTTAAATACTCTGTGGCTGTCGTTGCGGCATTTGCTCCGTCAGATACTGCGGTTACCACCTGACGCAGTGTCTTGGTACGAACATCTCCCGCCACATACAGTCCCGGCTGGATGCTTCTATCATGGTCACCCTTTTTTGTTGCAGCATATGTGATGCCGTCCTCACCTGCCACTACATATCCTCTCTCATCGAGCTGTACCAGATTCTTTATAAGCTCTGACTGCGGTACTGAGCCATATGCCACGAATACTCCGTCTACAGCCAGTGTCCTGCCACTTTTAAGCTTTATGCCTGTCGGCTTTTTTTCTCCATATATTTCTGTCACTGTTTCGTTTAGGACAAGCTCTACATTTTCTTTCTGCTTTAAGAGCTCAACTGTGCTCTGTGCACCGCGGAAGCTGTCTCTTCTGTGAACCAGATAGACCTTCTCACATATATCGGACAGATATAATGCATCATCCAAAGCGGTATCTCCGCCGCCCAGCACTGCGGCTGTCTTTCCTTTATAGAATGCTCCGTCACAGATTGCGCAGTAAGATACTCCCTTTCCGGTATACTCATCCTCTCCCGGCACTCCTGCCTTTCTCGGATATGCTCCTGCAGTATAGATGAGCGCTCTTGCCTCTGCTATCGTGTCATCATCGAATTTCACTCTGTATATCACTGATTCTTCTTTCTCACCATTTTGCACTGCTTCTATCTGCACTGCTTCTATCTGCACTGCTTCTTTTTCGATAAATTCTACATCAAGAGACACTGCATGCTCCCTGAATTTTTCTCCCAGGTCATATCCGTTTATGTTTGGAAGCCCCAGATAGTTGTTCACATTTCCGCTCTCGGCTATCTGGCCTGTCCCCTCGTATTCTTTTTCTGCTACTGCCACATTCAGATTGGCTCTCTTTGCATATATTGCTGCAGACAGTCCTGCCGGACCACTGCCTATTATTATTATATCAAACATGGAATTGGTTCCTTTCATCGTCCATTGAATTTTTTCGGTAACTTATTATATACATTATCCTTAAAAAATACAATAATACCGCCTGCTTTTATAAAACACCTTTATAAAAACAAGCGGTATCAATTTTATCTATCGTATATACATCCTGGCCTCATAAGGTTTGAGCACTGACATATCAGAGGTATCCTTATAATTTGAAATCAGCACCTCCATGCCCTCACACTCCTTTGCAAGCGGCATTGGTATCTCCTTGTCAAAGAAATTGCACACAACAATCATGGTTTTTTCTTCATTCTTTCTGCTGTATGCAAAAATATTCTCATCATCCTCAAGTAAAAGTGTGAATTTACCATCAACAAATACCGGATAATCCTTTCTCAGCTGAACAAGCTTCTTGTAGCAGCTAAAGATTGAATCAGGGTCATCCACCTGTGATTTGGCATTTATTTTGTCGTAATTGTCATTTACCTTTATCCAAGGTGTTCCTGTGGTGAAGCCGGCATTTGCCGAGTCATCCCACTGCATAGGTGTCCTTGCATTGTCACGGCCCTTTGCGTAAATGGACTTCATGATTTCATCCTTTGAGTATCCTTTTTCAAGGCGCTCATGGTACATGTTTATGATTTCACAGTCCTTATAATCCTCGATATCATACTGTACATTTGTCATGCCAAGCTCCTCGCCCTGATAGATGTACGGTGTACCCTGCATGCCGTGCAGCAATATGGCAAGCATCTTTGCTGATTCCACTCTGTACTCCCTGTCATTGCCCCATCTTGACACGATACGCGGCAGGTCATGATTGTTCCAGAACAGACTGTTCCAGCCACAGTTGTAGAGCTCATTCTGCCAGTGAGCCATTGTCGTTTTGAGCTTTTTAAACGGAAGCGGTGCAAGGTCCCATTTATCGCCGCCCTCCTTCTGGTCAAGCCCTATGTGCTCAAACTGGAACACCATGGAAAACTCGCTGCCATCCGGATTGCTGTAAAGCTTTGCGCGCTCCGTGTCTGCGCCCCAGGCCTCACCTACGGTAATCAGGTCACCCTTTTGGAAGGTCTCCTTACTCATCTCCTTAAAATATTCCTGAAGCCTTGGTCCGTTTATGGTGATTCTCTTGTCCGGCTCCTTGGCTATCTGGTCGATTACATCCATTCTGAAGCCGCCGACTCCCTTGTCCATCCACCAGAGAATCATATCGTAGATTGCACTTCTGACCTTTGGATTCTCCCAGTTTAAGTCCGGCTGCTCCGGTAAAAACTGATGGAAATAATACTGTCCGATTTCCGGCACATATTCCCATGCGCTTCCACCGAAACAAGCCTTCATATCACTTGGCGGCACGCCTTCATCTCCGTCTCTCCAGATATAGTAGTCATGGTATGGATTGTCCTTGCTCTTTTTAGCCTCCTTGAACCACCTGTGCTCGTTTGAAGAATGATTTAATACAAGATCCATCATAATCCTTATATTGTGCTTCTTTGCCTCGTTTATGAGCTCCTCCATATCATCGAGACTGCCAAACGTCGGATCAATATCCCTGTAATCCGAAATGTCATAACCGTTGTCCGCCTGCGGTGATTTGAATACCGGCGAAAGCCATATTGCATTGATTCCAAGATTCTCAAGATAATCAAGTCTTTTGATGATACCCTGTAAATCACCAAAGCCGTCTCCGTTAGAATCCTGAAAGCTCTTTGGATAAATCTGGTAAACTACCGCCTTTTTCCACCATTTTTCATTATTGTTTTTGCTCATTATGCCCTCCTTGTCTCTTCATTATCTCTTTTAGTTATCTCTTTTTGTTATCTCTTTTAGCTGTCTCTTTTTGTAAAAATTCAGCCTGGTTTCTTTAATGCTGTATCAAATTATGCTATTTTACAAGCACCACCAAAACCTCACAGCTTTCAAGCTTAAGCTCGGATGCTCCCACTGAAACAGTGCTCTTTTCAGCATCATTTGTGTTGGACAAAAGCACCTTTTTCACACTGCCATCAAGCCTGATTTGTGCCTCTTTACTTCCAAAATTTGCCACAACCAGCACGCGCTTATTTTCATCCTCTCTGTAATAAGCCATGATACCATCTGTATCCTCATATGCCGGAACACATCTGCCATAGGTGAACAGCTCCCTAAATTCATCTGACTTTCTGAGTGCCACAAGCCTTCTGTAATAGTTCAAAACAGATGAAGGATCCTTCTCCTGCGCCGCAACATTGATAGCCTTATAGTTTTCATTGACCTTAAGCCATGGCTTTGCCGTGGTAAAACCGGCATTTGCCTCATCACTCCACTGCATAGGTGTCCTTGCATTATCCCTGCTCATCCTTCCACAGGCTGCAAGTGCCTGCTCCTTTGATAAGCCTGCTGCAAGTGCGGCCTTGTACTGATCCTTTGTGCTGATATCATCATACTCATCTATGCTGTTCCATTTGGCATTTTGCATACCGATTTCCTGTCCCTGGTATATAAACGGAATACCTCGAAGCAGTACACTGACGGTTCCAAGCATCTTGATTCCGGCAGGATTTTGTGCATACTCCGGTAAAAATCTTGATGCACCTCTCGGCTCATCGTGATTTTCTATAATATTGGCCTTAAAGCCGTACTTTTCTGTCTCAAGCTGTGAGCTGAGAATGGCCTTTCTCCATGTGTCAAAATCAATTTTTGGAGCATCATACCAGCCGTGCTCTCCATCACTTAAGCACTGCGCACAAAAATCAAATATCGTTGAAAAATGCCCATTCTCACCGATAAACTCCGGCAGCTCCTCCGGCTTCATATTGAATACCTCACCGACTGTAAATGCATCATATTTCTTAAATGTATTGTTCTTTAATTCCTCCAAGAACTCTCCGACGCCCTCTGCACTCTCAACCATCTTGTAGCAGGCAGCCAGTCCGTCCTCTGCATCCGGCTCAAAATCAGGGAAATCGAGATTTTTCTTTATATTTATTATCGCATCTATTCTAAATCCTGACAAGCCCTTATCAAGCCACCAGTTAATCATCTCATAAAGCTTTTGTCTTAGCTTTTCATTCTCCCAGTTTAAATCCGGCTGCTCCTTCGCAAACATGTGCAGATAATACTTGTCCGTGCCCGGCACCTTCTCCCAGCAGCTTCCGCCAAAATAAGAGCGGTAATTGCTCGGTGGATTGCCGTTTTTACCTTTTCTGAAATAAAAGTAATCAGCATACTCTCCATCCGGATCCTTAAGTGCCTTTTGAAACCATTCGTGCTTATCCGAGCAGTGATTTATTACCAGATCCATGATGATGTGCATATCACGCTTCTTTGCCTCGGCAAGGAGCTCGTCAAACTCCTCCATAGTACCGAACTCTTCAGCTATCGCATAGTAATCAGATATGTCATAGCCCTGATCCACAAATGGCGATTTATATATCGGAGACAGCCATATGATGTCAATTCCAAGCGATTTTAAATAATCCAGCTTTGAAATGATACCTCTTAAATCTCCTATTCCGTCACCGTTTGTATCCAGAAAGCTCTTTGGATAAATCTGATATGCCACCTTGTCATGCCACCATTTTCTCTCCATAATGTGTACCTCTTATCTAATCATAAATTTTGCACTCATTTACAGCTTGAGCACTTCGCCTTGATGTATTATACTGCTATTATAGAAAGTGTTTAGTATAAATTCTTGCAATATTTTTTCATTTTATAACACAATACTGCTCTTATAATTTTAAAGGGTATAGTTTTAAAAGCTATGGAGAAACAACAATATGAAAAACAATAATCCGCCTGCCCTCGGGCAGAAAGAAAACGCAAAGCACGGAGAAGTATTTTTTCCCGTTCAGAAATATATAACAAGACTTGCAGCAGATTACCCTGTCATCACTACACACTGGCACGATGAGGCAGAGCTCACACTGATTACAAAGGGCTCATGCACCTATCAGATTGATTTGCTCGAATATGAAGCAAAGGAAGGCGATATCATCTTTATCCCGCCACTGCTGCTGCATTCCATTTCAATAAGGGACTGCGACGAATTTTACTCGGAAACGTATGTATTCCATATCAATTTTTTAGGTGGAAACAACACCGATATATGCTCTTCAAGATATCTGACCCCGCTAATCAACCATGAGTTTGCCATGCCTTACCTGATTGCACCGAAGCATCCGGCATATTCATCCCTTCACAAATGCTTCATGCGCATAACAAATCTATACTCCGGTCAGGAATTCGGATATGAGCTGGCTCTAAAGGCATTTCTGCTTCAGGCAATATTTCTATTGCTGCAATACAGTGAAAAAAATGCTGATTTTGGTGTCAACACATCCTCCGATAAACTCAAAAATGTGCTCGATTACATCGAGGTGCACTATGCCGAAAGCATCCAGGTTGCAGAGCTTGCCGGGCTTTGCTATTTCAGTGAATACCACTTCATGCGTTTCTTCAAAAAACACATGAACATGACCTGTGTGCAGTATATCAACAATGTGCGTCTTGAAAAATCCGTGGAACAATTCGAGCGCGGCAACACCTCAATTTTAGATGTCTCACTGTCTGTCGGATTTCACAATCTGAGCTATTTTCACAGGGCATTTAAAAAGAGGTATCATATGACACCTCTTTCCTTTATCAAAAGCCTTGAATAAATATTTATTTGCACGCAATCACTCTGAGTATATACTCATATGACCTCTTTGCAGAGGATATGGAAAGCCGCTCCTCTGTCGTATGGATATCATACATGTCCGGTCCCATTGATATGCAGTCGAGTCCTTCAATCTTGCCGCTTAAAAGTCCGCACTCGACACCGGCATGAATAGCCTCAACTGTAGGCTTTTTGCCATACATCTCCTCAAAAATCCGTACCATATCCTCGCGGAGCTTTGAATCCTTCTTGTACTCCCATGCAGGATAATCGCCCTCAAATGTAACCTCTGCCGCAAAAGCGCCTGCTATGCAGACAAGCTGGTTCTTAAGGCTCTTTTTAGCCACACCGACAGAGCTTCTGACTGCGTATCTTAAAGTGACAGCAGCATCGTCCGATTTTAAAACTCCCAGATTAAGAGAGGTCTCAACAAGCTTATCAATCTCCCTGCTCATTCTGATGATGCCGTTTGGCAGTGCCTCGATAAGTGCGATAACCCTTGCGCTGTCCTTTGCACTTATAGCTGACTCACTACAGTCAGTCTCCTCTGACACAGTAAGCTTAAGGTCAGGATCAGATGACTTAAACTCCTGTGCAATCTCAGCTGCTGCCTGTTCTATCGAAGCCTTCACTGCCTCGGCCTCATCAGGTGCTACAATAATCTGTGCAGTACACTCTCTTGGAATGGCATTATCCTTTCTGCCGCCCTCTATAGAAGCTATAGCTACAGGTGCCGATGCGTCGCGAAGCAGTCTGGACATAAGAGTATTGGCATTGCCTCTGCCCTTATCAATCTCTGAGCCTGAATGTCCGCCGGTGAGACCTGATAGGCTCACAGTGAGCTTTGTTCCGCTCACAGTCTCTCTCTCTACAGGCAGCTTCACATCGGCTCTGCATCCACCGGCGCAGCTTGCGAGCATCACGCCCTCCTCCTCGCTGTCCATATTAAGAAGCTTCTTTCCCTTAAGCATAGACACATCGATGCCTGTGGCACCCTCCATGCCGACCTCCTCGCATACAGTGCATACAAACTCAAGGCGTGGATGTGACAGGCTGTCATCGTCCAAAATAGCAAGCGCATATGCCACCGCGATACCGTCATCTCCACCGAGTGTGGTGCCCTTTGCCGAGATAAAATCACCATCTATCAAAAGGTCCAGGCCTTCCTCGTCCATATCCTTATCACAGTCAGGTTCCTTCTCGCAAACCATATCCATGTGCCCCTGCAGTATGATTGGCTCCACATCCTCATATCCTTCTGATGCTTCCTTTATGATTATCACATTGTGAAGCTCATCCTGGTAATGCTCAAGGCCTCTTGCCTTTGCAAACTCCACCAGATAATTACTGATTTTCTCTTCCTTGTATGATGGATGAGGAATACTGCATATATCCTCGAAAAACGAAAAAACATTCTTTGGCTCTAAATCTGTTAATACTCTCATTTTACTCTCCTTAAAAAAGTCTGCCGACGAATCTGCCGACAGACCTATTATAACACAATCCGGTATTTAATTGTATATGTATTATAAGTGTTGTGAAATACATTTCTTTACACTAAAGGCTTAATCTCGTAATCCAGCGTGCTCCTAAGCTCTGCAAAAAACTTAGCATAATACTTGAATTTAGGTAAAGCATGTTCCACTGTATTTTTGTACTCAGGATAATTAATAGATGCTTTTATGGCACTCTCATTAGGGATAACTCCATTGCGGTAATGTGTTGCCGCATACATTACATCATCCTTGTCTGCATGCCATAGCAGGCAGAAATTACTCACAACCTGTTCTATACATTCATGTTTCATATTTTCAACAATGTTTAGAATTGATTTGCCCTTGAACCTGCTCTCATCAAGCTCTATCTCATTAATCAAATGTGACATGATATCTGCAACCTTCGGATTATCCTTACGCAGATCCTCTACATACTGCTTTGCCTCATCAATCTTCTTTTGCTTTTCCTCAGGAGTGATATCCCCCTCCTCCTCCGGATTGACGATATTCTGAATGAGATTGATGATATATTCATAATCAATCCTTGTATTACTGTATGCCATAAGCTCATAATCTGAGTCTATTTCCAGTTCTACCGGCGGATTAACCGGGTCCGGTCCCGGGTCTGGCCCAATCTCACTTTTTATGTTCAGGTAATGACCTGCATAGTCTATATATTCCTGTTCAGTAATTCCATAATCATCAAGCATACTCTCATCATATCTGCTGAAGGATTTAAGCTGTGCAAAAAGTCTGTCAAAGCTCTGAAACATCTTCATGAAATGAAGTTTCTCCTCATCTGACATTGACGGAATAACGTCCGGTGTCTGAGCTGCAATTCTAAGCGCCGCGAGTCCCTTCTTAAAAGCCGGCTCCACATCATCCCACTCTGCAATAAGCGGTGTATCCTCTGTACTTCCTGCAGAGTAAAGCTTGACAGCATCATCCACACATTTCTTGAAAAGTACTGGTGCCTGAAAAGTCACAATCTGTCCATACGGCTTTGATTTTTTGTCAAAAATACGATTAGTTCTGGAAAAGGCCTGTATTAAATCGTGAGGTCCCATCGGCTGCCTGTCAATAAAAATTGTCGACATGCATGGCGCATCAAAGCCTGTAAGCAGACGATCCACAACAATAACCAGATCAAGCTGTTCGTTCCTGCTCTTATACTTAGGATCTTTTCTAGAAAGTCGTTTATTTAGATTACTATTGTATGAAGTAATCTGTGAAATATCAAACTTTGTATCAAACATAGCGTTGTAGTCATCAAGAGACTGCTTCATCTTCTCCTGATTGACCTGCGAGCCGTCCTCATTTTCAGTCACAGAATATGTAATGGCAAACTTAGGGAAGTCCGGTAAAACCTGCTTTATGCGTTCATCTATCTTTAATGGCGTTTCTCCGTTTTTCACCCTTGTGAGCAACTCATAATATTTTTGTGCAATCGAAATAGAACTTGTGGTCAAAAGCCCTTCAAAGGTCTTGCCTTTTCCATTTTGGAAGCCCAGCTTATGATATGACTTATTTAAAATAACCTCAAGCACCTTGAGCATATGCGTCTCATTTTCATATCGGCTGCTGTCAGTCTCATCCGTCACATCCTTTGGACCATCGTGCTCCACTTGAAATCCCAAAACAGCATTATCATGAATAGCATTCTGGATAGTATATTTGTGCAGACATGCTCCGTATAACTCCTCTGTTGTACGTGGCAAATCCCCCATCAATGGATATGGATTTTCTGGAAAACGTGGTGTTCCTGTAAAACCAAACCAAAGTGACTTTCCAAAAAAACGCTCGATTATTCTCTTGGTAGCCGGAGATACAGCTCTGTGACACTCATCCACCACAAAAGCTATTTTTAATCCTCTTAACCTGTTATATTCAGGTGAGCCCTCCTTCAGACGCTTTGAAATGAGAATCTGCATCTTTTGAATTGTAGTAACAATCATCTGTCTGTCAGACGATTTGAGTTTATTTTTCAAATCAGTCACATTATCAGTATTATCCACATCAATTGAATCATTCTGAGAATATGAACTAAATGATGTATTTGTCTGCTCATCAAGATCTTTCCTGTCTATAAGGAAAATAGCCTTATCCAACGCCGGAATATCCATAAGGAGATTTCTTGTTGCCTTATATGATGTAAGCGTCTTTCCCGAGCCTGTAGTATGCCATACAAATCCCGACTTTCCTGTTCGTGATGCTTCACGAATTGCCTCAATAGCATGTATCTGATATGGTCTAAGCAGAATAAGCCGCTTAGCTTCATTATCTAAAACCGTATATCTTGCAATCATCTCATGTGCCTGTGGAATCTTAAGGACATTTTTTGCAAAATCAATATAATCAGAAACCGGCTGATTGTTCCTGTCAACCCATCCGCTGATAAATTCTTTCTTTAGCTCCGTATCACTTGCTGCAGAAAAATACTTCGTGTCAACACCGTTGCTTATAACAAACATCTGAACAGCCGAAAAAATCCCCCTGAACTGCCCTTCACCAATGTATTTCTTTATCTGATTGAATGCTTCCATATATGAATGCTGTCTGTTTTTCAGCTCAATATGTATCATTGGAAGACCGTTTATCATCAAGGTCACATCAAATCTACGGTCTCTTGATGCGGCATCCTCATCATCCTTCAATGCACTGTACTGATTTATAACCTCATACACACTGCTGCCACCTGCAATATGCTCATGATTCATCACAACCAGATGGAGCTTCTTGGTATCACGCTGTACATGCACCATGACCTTGCCGTTTTCGCCTACCAGCCACTCTCCAGCCTTATAAAATGTTGAAAACTGCAACTGATTCTTTACCTGCTCAAACTCTGAATCAGAAAGTGGCTCACCATCCAGCCTGTCCTTATTGTTCTGCTCTAAAATATATTTAAAATTGTTCCATAAATCCGCTTCTGTCTTTAAATCTGGTCTGTACGTCCACTGCGAATCCCCATATATCAACTGCTCAATCAATTTCTGCTCTATTAACGATTCCAACTCCGGCATGATAATTTCTCCTTCTTCAAAACCTAAACACTAACTATATTTATTATATCAAATATAGGCATAAAATACCACAAAATTACTTATATCAAAATCAGCGTAAGCATATTGTTTAAAAAGCTACATTACAGTCCTGACAAAGTCCTCATTACCAGATCCACATCCTTATTCTCCAGTTCCTGAATGATATGCAGATATGTTTTCTGCGTTGTTGTCATACTCGCATGCCCCAATCTGCGCGCCACACTGGCTATAGAAACACCGGCAAACAAAAGCAACGACGCATGCGTATGTCTAAGTCCGTGAATGGAAATCTCCGATATCCCACAGGCCTTACAGTGTCTGGTGAGAGCGTCATTGACGGTTGAATTATAAATCTTTTCCTCTCCTACAAATATAGGCTCGTCCTCCGGCAACCCTTTTATCAACTCAGAAAACTTTACTACTATCTGCCAGTCAATCTGAATCTTTCTCACAGATGACTTATTCTTCGTCGGTAGAAAACCTCCCTTACCCTTATAATCCCACGTCTTACTTATAGAAAGAGTTTGCCTTCCAAAATCAAAATCCTTCGGTGTGATAGCAAGCGCCTCTGAAAAACGCATCCCTGTCTTTGCTACAAGCAAAATAAACCAGTCCCAGTTCGGCTCTTCCTTTATATCCAGATCAGCTATCAAAGTATGCAACTCAAACTGATTGAGATATTTAATCTTTTTCTCACGTGGTGTCTTACCCTTGATGATAGCCTTTCTGGTCGGATCACGCTCTATCAGCCCCTCATCCACAGCGTCCATTACCGCACCCTTTAGCTGATGATGGAAGTCAAGTGTTGTCTGTCTCTCATGCTCCTTTGCGTAATCATTTAGTATCTTCTGATACGCGGTCCTTGTCAGCTCACAAACCTTAAGCTCCGGAGCCAGCTTCTCCACCCACTTTTGAGTCATCCTGTACTTTGCCATAGTGGCTTCACGAATTGCATCTTTCTTATACACTTCTATCCACTGTGCGTAATAGTTGTAAAATAATGCATCCTTGCTCATATCCTCTAGCATACGCTACCTCCTTTATTAGTACTGCTTACGCTGATGTAACCATAATTAGGCTTGCTTTGTTTGAGGTTGGTTTATGTTTGATTCGTTGTCAAATTTATGGTAACCATTGTATAGATACGATGTTACTTACGATAAAAAACAGTTTATAAAAGCATGTTCAGATGTAATTTGTGCTGGCGCTGGTGAAGAGTGATGAGGTGGTCGAGGTTGTTGAAGTAACTGCCAATTTTAAATTGTTCTTCGTACTTTGGATATTTAATTTCCTGCTGATGAAGTATGCTTCCCTTTATTCCCTTAACTGTTCCACCAGAACTTTTTGCATTTAAAATATCCTGAAATTCTGGAGACAGTAAATAGTATTTTAGGTATGTGTTATCTACAATATTACTCTGTCCACGATACTTTATAATTCTTTGTGCAAGTGCTATATCTGCCCTATTTACTTGAGCTACGTTTCCACAAGGTGCTTCTGTCGTAATAAGTACGTCTCCAATTTCTGGTTTACCTCTATGCATTACTTCTTCATAATCATCCTCGGAAATATATTCTTGTGAAGCTCCGTAATCTATATACCCATCTTTAACATTTTTTGCAGTTACAAGAAAAACTCCCGAATCAGTTTTAGTCGGTGTTTTACCTCTATAATCAACATAATCACAAACATCAATCAACTTACGCTGTTCCCAATCGTTTTCAACATTTATAATTTTTTATTGGCTTACGA
>OGZZ01000542.1_pt1 | contig 29461 bp, 38 predicted proteins | sample 1577021 | NCBI WGS metagenome assembly OGZZ01 (sample SAMEA3541526, study PRJEB24748) | human gut metagenome | biome: human gut; feature: human-associated habitat; material: faeces | place: China | collected 2012
AAGCCAGAGATTAAAAGTCAACTGGGCTCCGGTGAAAAACGGTGATTTTACCCCGGTGAAAGCCGCTACCGGTAACAAGAATACCCGCGGATACAAGGCCATGACCTACGAAATGGTAATGGACATGGAACTGGCTTTCGATGAGCTGGAGGTTCCGACCGAAGGGCGTATCCTGATCCTGAACCCGCTGCATGCGATGGACCTCCGAATGCAGGACTTGAACATGTACAAGGCGTTTTATAACGAAAACAAACTGTTCTCCTTCACAGTGGTCCGTTCGTCCCTTACTCCGAAGTATAACGGCACGACAGGGCAGAAAGCCCCGTGGAATGCGGCAGTGGCAGCAACGGACGCGCCTTCTTCCCTTTTCTATTACAAGGAAGCCGTGGCCCGCGCCCGTGGAACGGTGGACATGTATTATCGCCTGAACGATCCCGAATACCGTGGCGACGTGGTCGGTTTCAATATGCGCGGTGTCGCTACCCCGGTAACGGGCAAATACTTAGGGGCCGTCTATTCGCCCAAGGCTTAATGTTTCACTTTCAAAAACAGATACGACAATGAGTTACATCAACATGCAATCGCGTAGGAGCTTCGACTTCTACGCCCCTTATAACGAGGAAGGCGAACGCCTTGTGACCATCCCGTTCCCGGTGGCCGTGGAGCGGAAAGTGGAGGAGACCGGTATCGTGCATGATGCCAATCCTGCATTGGTGACCGTCGCCCCGGCTGCGGCAGAAACAATTGAGGTGGAGACGAAAGTACAGGCGGGATCACTCCTGATTATCCGCAATGAAGGTACGGCCGTCGCTACCGTCGGCGGTGCGAACTGCGCGGCTTCCAAAGTGACGACCCTGATGTGGGACGGCAATGCGTATGCGGAACTTTGTGCATCTGAAATCGCATAACCGATGGCCAAACTCCAACTCTTAGTCATCCACTGCACCGCCACCCCTCCCGGCCGCGAAGTATCGGCGGACGACATCCGCCGTTGGCACACAGCCCCGCCCAGCGAAGGCGGCCGCGGCTGGAAGCAGGTGGGCTATACCGACATGATCCACCTGGACGGGACGGTGGAGCGGTTAGTGGCCAACAACGAGGACGACACGGTCGATCCCTGGGAGATTACCAATGGGGCAAAAGGGCATAACTCGACAGCCCGGCACATTGTCTATGTCGGCGGCGTGGACCGTGACGGCAAGACTCCCAAGGATACCCGGACCCCGGCGCAGCGGAAAGCCCTCGCGGATTACGTGAGGGACTTCCACCACCGCTTCCCCTCGGTGCGCATCGTCGGGCACAACGAACTGGCGGCAAAGGCCTGCCCCAGCTTCGATGTACAAAAATGGTTGAAAGAAATAGGTATTAACAAGTAAAACAAAAACAACATGAAACAGAAATTTATCCTTTCCCTTTTTGGGATGATTTTATCATTTGCCGTATGCCTGCCTGTGCTGGCAACAGTAACCGGATCACTGGATGTGGCGGCAGAGACCCCGGACTACAATGCTGCATTCCTCTCGCTCTCCACGCTTGTGGCATCTATTCCTTTTTGGGTAGAGATTATTAAAGGCTTTTTCCCGAGCCTGAAAGGGATATGGACACAGGTCGTTTCCTGGCTGGTCGCCGTCGGGCTGTGCATGTTCGGTTGGTGGCAGCATTTGGGAATATTTGACGGTATCGAATGGTACATCGCCCTCTTGTACGGCTTGGGCAGCGGACTGGCGGCAAACGGTATCGCCGATATCGGGCTGGTACAGTGGCTGATCGGGGTGTTCGATAAGAAAAAGGCGTAAAAGATGGACTGGGACGCATTGTTCAATTATCTCGGCACGGGAGGCGGTCTGATCGTCCTGCTGAACTGGATTGCCAATCTTCCGTTGTTGCGCAAACAAAAGCGGTTGGAGAAAGACGATGTGTCCCGCCACATGGCCGAGAAAGACAACGAGACAATACTGAAACTGTATGACGAAATCAGGGATTTTCAAGTGCGCATGTCGCGTCTGGAGGGTTGTATCGCGAAGATCGTGGTGTGTCCTGTGTATGATCGCTGTCCTGCTCGTTCCTTCGTGCAGGAGTATAAACGAACGTATTACTACCCGCCGGCTGGACAGCCTCGCCTGGGACAGAAAGGCAAGCGTTACCCCCGCGATAATACCGCCCAGCCGGGCGACGCTGGCGGTCCCGGTGGACAGCCTCCGTAGGTTGCCCGCCGGGGCAGCATACACGGAGAAAAGCGGACAGGCGACCGTCAGCCTCACCTTCCAAAATAGGCAGGTGATTGCCTCTGCCCGTTGCGACAGCCTCGAACGGTTGGTGTTCGAACTCTCCGAACAGTTGTACGGCAAGACAGAACAGACCGGACAACGCGAGGAACAGAAAACCGCTCCGGCAGCCACCTTCGGCCAACGGCTTAAATGGTGCTTGAGCGGTGTTTTAACAGGAATCATATTAACGATAATCATTCAAATCATTTATAGATTATGGCAAAGAAAACAACGTCGGTCGGTTTGAAAGCAGTCTTGTTCGGAGACGTGAATCCGACAGGCGGAATGCCCACCGTGATGAAGCAGCTGGCGCGAACCTTCAAAGGCTCGGCAAGTTTCACCACCGAGGCTGATACAGTGACCAACTTCTATTGCGAGGAGGAACCGACCGTACCGGTCGAGACGGTGGCTTCGGAAAACGGACTGAAACAAATCAAGCTGAATTTCATCGAGTGGGACAACGATACGCTGAAGGAGGTTTTCGGCGGAGAGGTTGTACCCGGCGAGGTGACCATTGACGGGAAAACCTACACTGTCGAAAAGTTCAAGGCTCCGAGAGATGTAGTTGAGATTGAAAAGGCACTCCGTGTGCTCACCCGCTTCAATCTGGTAATCGATATCCCCCGCGCCAAGATCCTTGCCCGTTTCGTTTGGAACCTGGCAGCCGATCAGATTGCCCAGATTGAAATCACGGCAACCGCCATGTCTTCCTTCGGTGAAGACGACGGGGCTTATGAGGTGTGCAAATTAGGTGAACCCAAAGCAACCGGTTCCTGATGGAAAAGCAGGCAAAGAAAGGCCGTGCCATCGAGTCCCACGCCGCTGACGCCCTTCTGGACCGGCCGCTGACCATCAACCTCCCGGCCCCGTGGCTGCTCCGCAAGTTCGGCAAGAAAACTATCCGTTACGGCGTCCCCTTCCCGAAAGGCCAGACATTGTGCCGGATGGCAGCAATCTTCTGCCGTATGGACATCGACCTGAAGGAGTTGAAAGCCGGTGACCTCGGTACCACGTTAGAATGTATCGCCCGCAACGGCAAACGGGTGTCACGGGTGATTGCCGAAGGGATGGTGGGAAATACCATCCTTTCCCGGCTATTGGTCCGCCCTTTAGCCTGGTACATCCGCTGCCATACGACGATGAATGGGATGGCGGAACTGGCGCAGATTATCCTGCTCTTGGCCTCCCCAGAGGGTTTTGTGAATACTATCTCATCGATCGCCACGATGAACATGATGGCGCCGACGGAGAGCCAGCTGAACAAAGAGAAAGGGAGTTAAAGGAGGAGTACGAACCTCCCCATAGCCCGTTCGGACGTATCTACGCGCTGATCTCTTCCGGCGCGTTCACCTACGACGAAGTGATGCGCAAAATCCCCTGGTGCGTCATCCTCACGATGATCAAGGATCAAGGACGGATGCGCAAAAAGGAAGAAACGGATGATGAAGAAGAAATGCTCGAAACGGAAGAAGAAGAATTAGCCTTCTTCGGCCTAAACAATTGACAATAGATAATTTGTTGTCGATGTCTTCATAAACTGTCAATTGTCAACTATCAACTGTCAACTGAAAAGATATGGACGAACCTTTATACGTGACATTCGAGTTCCGGGGCAACCTCGCCGAAGAGGTTGAACGGGTGAAGTTAGGCATCGCGGGCTTGCGTAACGAGTCCACGCAGACCTACCAACGCCTGATTGCCGACAGCAACGAGGCGTTCGCCGCCATGAGCCAGGGTAACCAGCAACTGGCCGTCAGCATACAGGAGGATATCAACTGCCTTCGCCAATTGGATGCCGCCAACAAAGCGTTGGACGAAGGGTTTGCCCGTGGGACGATTACCGCCGCCCAATATGCCGAGGGCAAGGCCAAACTCGCTATTCAGGAAGCCGACCTGCGCAACGGTATCCAGGAGAATATCAAAGTGCTCCAGGAATCCATCGACCAGGAACGGATGGCGGAGGGAAGCATTGAATCGCTTCGCGCTTCGCTCCAGAAGATGGAAGAGGCGGGGCGCAAGATGTCCGCCGCCGAACGGGAATCGGCCGCCGGTCAGGAACTCAAAGAAAAGATTCAATCCCTGAAGGAAGAACTTACGGGGCTGGAACGAGGAACGACCGAAACCGCTTCCGGTTTGAAACAATTCCAGAGCCAATTGGAAGCCTGTCCCGGCCCCATCGGGCAGACGGCGACCGCCATCGGGAAAATGACCAAGGCGGCACTCGCCTTTATCGCCACGCCGCTCGGCATGGTATTGGCTGCCATCGCTGCCGGGCTCGCTGCCGTCACCAGTTGGTTCCATCGCACCGAAGAGGGAGAGAATGCGTTGGCAACGGCCACGGCAGCTTTCAACCAGGTACTCGCCAGCCTGCTGGATGTAGTGGATAAGGTGGGCGAATGGCTCTACAAGGCATTTACCAAACCAAAAGAGGCGTTGGTCGACCTGGTGGATTTCATGGAAGGGCAAGTTGTGAACCGTTTCAAGTCGTTAGGCAAGGCGGCACAAGCCGTTTGGAAGATGTTGCAAGGCGACATCAAGGAAGGGGCGGCTGATTTTGCCAACGCCTGGTTGCAAGGCCTGACCGGTATCGAGGATGCCGGACGGAAAGCCTCCGCATGGATGGCGGATACCAATGAAAAGATCAAGGAGTCGGTCGAGTTGCAGAAACGCCGCAATGCTCTTGATGTGGCGGAACGCGACCTCCTGGTCGAGCGTAGCCGGCTGGAAGCCCGTATCGGCGAACTGCGCGACAAGGCGTATGATATGAACTCGCCGGAGGCGGAACGCTCGAAAGCCCTGAAGGAGGCCATCCGCCTGACAGACGAACTCTTCGCCAAGGAACAGGCGATTGCCCGGGAGAAATACGAAATCATCAAGAAACAGAACTCCCTTGCCAACAGCAACAAGGCCGACCTCCGTGCCGAAGCGGAAGCCCTGGCCGAAGTGAACCGCCTGGAGGCGCAACGCTATGCCTCGCGCCGCATGATGCTCCGGCAGAACAACACGCTGGACGGGAAGCTGCTGAAGACAAATGAAACGGAAGACGGTCCGTTAGGATCCATCCGATACTATGAAAACGTCATCAAGAAATTGAAAGAGGCGCACGCCTTGGCTACCGACGACCAAAGCCGTGAAAAGATCAACCAAGAGATCGAGAAGAACGTCAAGGAGCTGGAGCGTATCTCCGAGCGTGTGGGCCAAGTCGCGCTTGAAGCCTCGAAAGAGATCATCGAAAAGGCGTTGTCCGCCTCCGAGCGGCTGGACACCTCCGACCTCGACCGCCTGCGGAAGAAGATCGAGCAGGTCACGGCCCGGACCCAAGAGGCTCGCGAAGGTATTTTGGGCCTGTTGGATGCCTGGGGCACACTCAACGATTCCGGCAAGGCGACCGCCATCGCCGACGAATGCTTCAAGGTTGCCGACGGCTTGTCATTAGCTGCCGAGACCGCGGAACTGTTCGATGAATCCTTGGGCAGCACCCTTTCGACCGTCGCCCAGTTGGTGGGTGGCGTGGGCAACATCGCCGGAGGGGTCGGCCGTGCCCTGAGCGGCGACGTGATCGGCGGTGTGACCGGAATCCTTTCGGGCGTGACCGGCATTATCGGCTCGTTCAAGAAACGCACTGAAGAAAATAAACGGATTCTGGCCGAATACAAGCAGAGCCTCTTGGAAACCGAAATGAAGGAACTGGAGTACAACGCTATCCTGCGTGAACGGCTCCGCCTCCAGCAACAGATCGGCGAGACCTCCTTGGACTATTTCACCCGGCAATCCACCGAACTGAAGAAACAGGCGGGGCAAATTGAAAAGGAATACCGGGATGTCTTTGAGAAGCTGCAAAAGGAACAGTATGTCACGGAGACCCACTACAAGCACGGTACCTGGTTCCGCAAGGCAAAGACTTGGAACGACTACGGTTCGTTGGCCGGGAAGACCTACGAGGAGATGGAATCGCTCTATACCCAGGGCAAACTGACCGAATCCGCCCAGACGCTTTTTGAGCAGCTCCGGAAGCTGAAGGAAGAGGGCGCGGACGTGGCGGACCTGATCGACGACCTGAACCAAGAGATGAAGGAGGCCTTCATCGGCACGACAGTCGATTCCATCACCGATAGCATCATCCGGGGTTTCGCCGAAGGCAAACGCTCTGCCAAGGACTTTGCCGACGATTTCCAGCAGATGCTGAACAACGCCGTCCTGCAAGGGGTAAAAATGAAAGCCTTGGAAGAACCGCTCCGCCGGTGGTACGAATCGTTTGCCGAGGCGAGCCAGAACGGGCTGAATGCCGATACGATCGCTTCGCTCCGGGAGCAATACAACAAGATTATCGAGGATGCAGCCAAGCAATTGGAGGATATGGAAAAGGTAACAGGCACGACCATCGGTAATATCGCCGATACGGGGCGTACCGCCACCGCGCAAGGCGTTGCCTCCATGAGCCAGGACAGCGCGAACGAACTGAACGGCAACTTCTACGCTTTATTGATTTATGCCGACAAGACGTGCCAGGGCGTAACCAACATCAACACGATGATGGTCGAGGCCCTCGGCGTGCTGAACCGGATAGCCGCCAACACCGACCGGCTGGAGGCAATTGAAAAGAACGTCCGCGAAACACGTGTATTCATTCAGGACATGGCAAACAGAGGGATCATTTTACGCAAGACAGCATGACGAACAATATCTACATAGACGACATCAACCTCCGCGGTCGCTTCGGTTGCTGGGTAACGCGAGGGGGCTACAACGGCCTCTTGGCGTACCCGGCGATGAAGGAGCCGGAGGCGAACGACTGGCCCGAAGAGGACGGTATCGAGGTGGACCTGTCCGACCCGAAGTTGGAGCCGAAAGAGGCGACCGTCTCTTTCCTTGCCGACACGAACGGCGGGGCAAGCGACCTTATTGCCTACCTCTCCGGCGAGGGCTACCATACGGTACGCATTCCATCTTTGGGGCGCGAATGGCAGCTTCGGCTGTCGAGTCATCCGGCCAACAAGGTCTATCCGCTGGCGACCGCCTTCAACCTGAAGTTTGTCGAGGACAACCCGGTGCGCCCGGCTTCGGAAGGACTACCCTCGCCGGGGCTTTGGATGCCGGAGAGCCGCTACAAACTGGACGATGTGCCTTTGTCCGCCTACGGCGTGGTAGTCGATGAAAGCCGGAACGCCCTCCTGAAAGCCCCGACGGTGAAGATGAACCTTTGCCGGAATATAGAAACGGAGGACGGGCAGATTTATGACGCCGACCATTTGGTGTTCCAGAAGAAGGAAGTAACGTTCAAATGCCATTTGAAAGCCGTTCGAATGGCGGACTTCTGGCGGTGCTACGACAGTTTCCTGGCTGCACTGATACAGCCGGGCGAACGGCAGTTGTATGTGGAGGAGATCGGCAAGGCGTACCCCTGCTACTATAAAAGTGCAGCGACCTGGAAACTGCTGACCTTGTGCGGACCGGTGGTGGCGCAGTTCGACCTGACGTTAGTCTTCACCTCCTTTAGGTTGTATGAAACGGATTACTTCCTGGCAACCGAAGCCGGGGAATTTATCCTAACAGAAGATGGCAACTACTTTATAGATATGAAATAACGATGACGGGACAGGAACAAAAAATAAAGATCAGCGATTTGCCCTCCTCTGTCTCCTTCCGGGGATTGTGGACATTGGGCTATCAGTATATAGATGGTGAGAAAACAAGCGTGAAGGTGTCACTGGATGAGATACAAGCGGCGTATGATAATGTGGTGTCGGCGACGGATTCGGCCAACCGGGCGACCACCCGTGCGGAAAATGCTGCGTCTCTGGCCAACCGTGCGGTAACGGAAACGTTTGCAGTCAAGGAATCTACCGGACAGGTCAAGCTGGAAACGGAAACAGTCCGCGACGAGACAGCCCGGGTGAAGGAAGAAACGCTTGCCGTCAAGAACGAGACCGACCAGGTGCGACAAGACACGCTTGCCATCAAGGATGCCACCGAACAGGTCAAACTGGAAACAGAAACGGTTCGCGATGAAACAGCCCAGGTAAAAACAGAAACCCTTGCAGTGAAGGAGGAAACCGACCGGGTACGCCGAGAGACGCTTACAGTTAAGGATGCAGCCGACGAGGCAACCCAACAGACTAAAGAAGCAACAGCCATCGCAAAGTCCGTATCGGATCATCCCAGCTACATCGGAAGTGACTATCATGTATATGTATGGGACTACGTAACGGAGACCTATAACAAGACAGATACCGTCCTTCGTCCCGAAGGGTTCAGCATATACCGCACTTATCCTTCCGTGGAAATGATGGAAGCGGATTTGACGGAGGTGCCGGAAGGGAAATTCGTGCTCATCAATACGAACGATGTGGAAGTCCCGGATAATGCAAAACTATATGTCCGGGGTGCGACTTCATTCGAATATCTGGTCGATATGTCCGGCGCTATTGGTTTCACCGGCAAGACCCCGCAAATCACCATCGGGAACGTCACGGTGGGCAATTCAGCTTCGGCAACCCTTTCCCCGGACGGTTTTGACGAAGACGGAAATCCCAGGTATAAGCTGAACCTGGTGGTGGTTCCCGGGCCCAGGGGATTCATCCCCCTGATCGAAACCGGGACCGTAACGACGGGGGAAGCCGGAGGCGAAGCGGCTGTAGAATTGCTGCCTAACGGGCAAACCGAGGACGGAAGGGACAAGTACCTGCTGAATTTTGTCATTCCGCAAGGCCTGCCGGGAGAAGGTTTCGGAAATCTGGCAGTGGATCCTTCCGGAGTCCTGGCTGGTAAAAAGTACCTGTTGATGTTTTCCCGTGACGGGATGCCGGAGAGCGGCACGCTGATCGAGTATGTCGACCCAATCATCCCGAAAAAAACAAGCGACCTTGAAAATGACTGCGATTTTATTGATACGGCCGGAGTGGAACAAAGGATCGGGACGCATGATGGTGATTCCAGCGCGCACGGTGATATCCGGCAAAAGATAACGGCCGTGGAAGCGATCGCCCGTGGAAAATCGCGCGCGAAGATTTTCGACACGGTAGAAGAACTGGATGAATGGCTCTCCAAGGAGGAAAATACGGTATTGTTGCAAAAAGGAGATAACCTCTACATCCGGGACAAAGGCGTTCCCGATTATTGGTGGGACGGTACGGCAAAACAGGAACTGGAAGTGGAGAAAGTGGACCTTTCCGTTTTTTATGACAAGGAAACGTCAGACCGCCATTTTTCCTTCAAACCGTTACAGAAAACAGCGGTCTTGTTGCCCGGATCCTGGATAGAGGACGAGGAAGAGGAAGAGGGACTATGGTGGCAAGAGGTGGAAGACGCTGATGTCCGGGAAGGTTGTTTTCTTGAAGCCTGGCCCGTGGACAAACAATCAGCCGACGAAGCCGTACATGTCCATATCTATGAGAACATGCCTGTTGTGGCCGGCCGGTTCCGGGTTGCAGCCGAGAAAAAGGCATCTGAAGCAATAAACATAACTTATACGATAATAAAATGAGTTACGGGATATTCAGATTGAACAGATGTTATTCAGGTCCGAAAGTGCTCATCATATCGGCTGAAGAACATGCGCATTTTATACGGGAAGAAACCGGATGGTACATAAGGGATGATTTCGGGGACGAAACTCCAGTATTTTCAGAAGATGAGAAACCTGTTTATACAACATCCACCAAAAATGATGCAGCATCCGAGAACCTTTCTGCATGTGAGCAGTTGCAGATTGAATATGGAACCGTCGGGCGTGAAAGGGGAATTGCAGAAGAAATACATCCGTATGGCAGTGCCGATGTTTTTACAGAGCCGGCCTCCACAAGGAAATTGCTTACTGAATCCGGTACCGCCCATGATTCGGTCAGTGTCATTTTAGAGGGCGGGGAAGATTCGTGACAGATTCAATAATATCATAAATTCAAATAGTATGAAAAATCAAGAAGATTTTAAAGTAAGAGGAGAAATCGAAGTGATTCTCGAAGATGAAAATGGGAATGTCAAACATAGGGAAGTGCATCATAACGCCATCACGCGCCCGGTCCTTTGCCAGATGCTTTCTTCCGTCCTTAATGCGACAGGTATCCAGGCGGTAACGAAATTCAACACAAGAAGCGACTATACGGCTGCAAATCCATGTGGAATATTCCTGCTTTCGGAAGATATCCATATTACAAAGGACACGCATATACCTCCCCATTTGAATATCATCGGTGGATATAACGACAAAATCGTATTCAAGAATGTGAATGGTGAAACAGTGGAAAATGAAGACACCATGCTGTTGATCCCGCAAAAAGTAGGCATGAACATCAATGGGGAAATCCGTTACACGGTTGAATATGTGAAGAACACATTCAAGGGGACATTCAAATCCATCTTCATAGGCCCGTCTAATAATTATGCGCTCCGGTGGTATTGCGGTTCCAAGGATACGGAATTTCCTGATTTGACGTTTGATGCAGAATATTTGATCAAACATACGACTAACGGCACGGTCATTTATAAAAAGAAATCCGACAACAGCGAACTTTATACGCTTAATCTCAAGACCAAGGAGATGGAAACATTTACGGCGTCGACTGTTCCGATGGCTAATATCGCCAAAATGCACGGCGCTGTCGTTTTGGGTGATTTGCCGGTAATGGTGAACAGGACCGGTTTGAACGCGGCCAAGAACGGCCACGTCCTGACGTTCTATACTTATCCCTCTTGGAGGACGGAAGCCACCAACCCGGCCACAACGGTGACATTTGAAACTCCGGTTGTCGAAGCCGGTGAAAATGAAACATGTTCCTATTATAATAACGGAGTTATTCCTGTAGTTGTCCCGCGTCCGGACTTGGGTGACAACGTGCTTGAAGTATTTGTCCCCACTCACATTAAAAATGCAGGCAAGGCCGATGCAAGATGGGTGATCCAGAAGATTACCGCAACAGTGAACGCTCCGGACGATATTGAGTTTGAAGCCGAAGTTTTTGCTGAATTACCTTATCGGATATCCTGTTACAATTTTAACAATATCCATTATCAAGTTACCGGCATGTACCATGATGGTAAATATTACCTGCCTTATTATAACGTGATGAATCCAGTAACAGGAGCAGAAGTTACACTTGGATCGCAGGATGCACAGGAAGGGATTATTGTTGATGCGGAGACAAAGGCCGTCTTGGAAGGGTTTACGCAATACATCGGCCGGACGAACAATCTTTGGTTGTGGGTCGATTCTGATGATTTCCGACAGATGCGTCTTAACAATGCCGATATACGCTATGGGATGTTTACCCGTGCTTTTTCAGGAACGAATTTGGATGCCCCAGTAGAAAAAGGACATAATGACACGTTACGTGTAAGGTACAGTTATGTGATCGCATGACAGACGTAGAAATAAACAATAAGGCAAACAATTTGAAAAGATGGTAATTTACGACAAGGCATGTGATGCTATCCTCGACCTCCCCGTCGACGACTCCAGTTACCGCTACCGGGCCATCCGGCTGGGCGACAAGGTGTATCTCTACTTCTCCCTCACGGAGCATGTGGAGATACCTGTCGGTAGTTACATCAACTACCAGGGGCAACGGTATACCCTCTGGCGGCCGGAAGATCTGACGAAGCACGGGACACGTAATATCGAGTACAGTGCCACCTTCGGCGGCTGGTGGGAACTGCTGAACACCGTCAAGTACAAGCACCTCTCCGCCATACCGGTAAAGCTGAAGTTCCAGTTGACCGGCAAACCGCGTTTCTTCCTTGACCTGATGGTTGAAAACATGAACCTCGCAGGCGAGGGCGGCTGGTCGGTCGGCTCCTGCATCGACGCGCCGGAAAAGACATTGGCATTCAGCCACGAGTTTTGCCTGGAGGTGCTTAACCGTATGGCGGACGAATGGGAAACGGAGTTCGAGTTGTCCGGCAAGACCATCCACTTCGGCAAGGTGGAACGATTCAAAGATAACCCGCTGCCCCTGTCGTATGGCCGGGGAAACGGTTTCAAGACCGGTGTCGGGCGGAAGAACCAGGGCGACAAACCGCCTACCTCCATCCTCTATGTACAAGGCGGCGAAAGGAACATCGACCCGACTGCATACGGAGCCTCCAGCCTGTTACTCCCCAAGAACCAGGAGCTGGAATACGAGGGCCGACGGTACCGGACCGACAAGGACGGAATGTTTGTCACCCGTGCCGACCGTCCGCTTGCGAATCACAACGAAGACAGCCTGGACTGTACCCATATCTACCCGTCACGGGTAGGTACGGTTTCCGAAGTGATCACCGTCGATGCGGAGAACCATTTGTACGACATTATAGACAGCTCCATCCCTGACAACCTGGATTATTCCGCTTGCCGCATACCGGGCGAGACGGCGACCCTCATCTTCCAGTCCGGCGTGATGGCCGGCGAAGAGTTCGACATCGAGCAGACCTCGGAGGAGATGACCGGCTATATCCATGCCGAACGGCGTTTCAAGCTGGTCCCGGTCGAGAAAGAGGGCGGAACGATTCCGAACGCAAACCGGAAGCCGGCTGTGGGCGACACATACGCTGTCTTCAACATCGCGCTGCCTCCGGCATACGTCTGCGACAACGAGACACAAACGGGCGCATCTTGGGATATGTTCCGCGAATCCGTCCGCAGCCTATATAATAAGGAAGAGGAAACCTTCTCCTTCACCGGCGAACTGGACGGCATTTGGGCAAAATCACAATGGCTCGAGGTGGGCGGACGGATGGTGCCGGGCAGTTACATCCTGTTTGACGATCCGCAGTTCCAGCCCGAAGGGGTCCGGATCCGAATTACGGCAGTCAAGGACTACATCAACCGGCCTTACTCGCCGGAGCTGGAGCTGTCGAACGTGCCGGTGGCGGGCTTCGTCTCCTCCGATCTATCCAAGATCGAAAGTAACGAGGTGAAGAACGACGACCGCTATTCCGGAGCCATGCACTATACCCGCCGCCGGTGGCGCGATGCGGTCGAAGCGCAGGAGATGTTGGAGAAGGCGATCAAAGACTATTCGGCAGGAATCGACCCGGTATGGGTGCGGACGATGTCTTTGCTGGTCGGGCATGAGAATCTGCAATTTCGGTTTGTCAATTCAAAAACAAACCCAAGGACTGTCGATCCGGATTTTATCTATGATGACTCTACTCAGGTATTCACCGCCCCGGTATCCATCCTCCAACACATGACGCTCGGAATCTCCGAGATCAAAGGTGAACACAAGGTGTCAGAATACAAGTTCTGGGACTTGCCCCGGTATGTCAGCCCGCCGTTGGGCGACTTCGGATGCCTCTACCTGTATGCCAAATGTAGCAAGTCTTCTGAGGCGGGCGAATTTGTTTTGTCCGAGGAACCGCACGACATGGAGGAAGGTGGCTATTATTACTTCCTGGTGGGATTATTGGGCAGCCAGTACGACGGGGCGCGGTCGTTCGTCACTTGTTACGGCTTTACGGAGGTGTTGCCCGGACGTATCACGGTGGACCGGATCGTCTCAACTGACGGGACGACTTACTTCAATTTGGGTATCGGGGAGATCGGCGGCGTGATCCGTTTCGCAAGCGGCACGACCGGCTACGAGAACATCACCGACAAGCCGGACCTGTCGAAGTATGGGACGATAAACATGCTCAATTCGATCCAGGAATATTTGCAAAACCAGATTGACGATAAAATAGAGACCTACTATCAATCGGCGAATCCCTGGAACTCGTGGCCATCTGGTACGGAACCGGAACATGTGGGCGATATGTGGTACAATACATCCACGGGAGTATTGCAGTGTTATGTCGGTCCCTCTTCCAATACCTGGCGTGAGATCGTGGATAAATCCGCCATTGACGCGGCACGCGAGATTGCTGAAGCTGCCGACGTGAAGGCTGACGGCAAGCGGCGTGTCTTCCTTTCCACCCCTTACCCGCCTTACGACGCGGGCGACCAGTGGATCGAATACAACGGTTCCGGCAGTATGCGTGTCTGTGTGCAGGGCCGCCAGAGTGGACGGTATGTCTCTTCCGACTGGCAACTCTCATCGGCCGACGGCAACACGAAGGCCTCCATCGACCGGGGTGTGATCTCGGCGGCCGGTTTCCTGACCTTCGGCGGCTCCGCCGGGTTAGTCGGTAGTGGCGATATCCGGATCTGGTCGGGCGGCACCAATGCCAATGACGCGACGTTCAAGGTCTACAGCAATGGAAATGTCGATAGTAAAGGCAACATCTACATTACCAATGCCAACGGCAACAAACTCGCCGGTTTCTCAGGTGGGGGAACATCCGGTGATTCGGTCCGTATTTGGGCCGGTGGAAGTACGCCGGAATCCGGGACGTTCCGGGTAACACAGGACGGAACATGCCATACCTCCAAGATAAACGCGACAGGCGGATTGATCGGTCGCTTCTCGATTGTCAACAACCGGCTCGTGTGGGACCAGTCGAATTACTTTGGCGGCACATCTCGTGCGCTCAAATTAGGATATTCGACCGGTAATGATGGCGTGATCGATGTCGTCTTTGATGCGGCGACGGACGGGCGCTTCGGAGTAAAAGCGGTTGGTCGTGCCCCCAATTCGGCTGCCATCTACGGGTCCAGTAAATACTCCCCGTCTTATCCGACAGGAGACACTGTATGGGCCGGCTACTTCGACGGATATGTCTATGCCGACGGCTATTTCACGAAAAGCAAGAAAGGGAACATTAAAGGTGGGATGAATGGTGCCGTCCGTATCGACGACAGCGACACATGGTTTGTCTTTGTCAATGGTATCTGCGTCGGTTATCGGAATCCGCGCCAATATGAGCCTGATGCTGACGCATAAACTCAAACATATAAACTTTAAATATTTGACAATATGAACTTGACATTAAAAGACAGAGTTTTAATACTCAACACGGTGTTACCCCAGTTTGACACCCGCAAAAACATGGAACTGAAAATCTCGATCGACAGCAAAATTGCCATCGTGGAATCCGACCAGAAGCGCATCGTCGTCAAAGACCTTGGCAGCGGCCAAATCAACATCGGCTTCACCGATGCCGCTGCCATCACCGACACGGTCGAAATCCCCTTGACGGACGAAGAACTGGCCTACCTCAAAAACCGGGTAGAGTTTATCGACCGCAACGGCATGTTCTCCGAGTTCACGATGTCCACCTACACAAAAATTCAGGACACACCGTATAGTGATCCGGAATTTGGGAAGTTGAACGGGCAGTAAATATATAATACCGGGGGAAAGAAAAAGAAAGCCCTCGGCTCGTTAATAGTCATCTCACCTACATATTAACGAAAATGCGACACGCCGCACGACCGAGGGCTATATGCCTTCTGTCGCGACGTGTCGCATTTTTCGTATGTAGGTGAGACAGTGCAAAAATACTTCAAAATTAGGAATTATGACAGTCTTTGATGTCTTAAATTTGTATCAGACACCCTTTGAATGGATGTTGAATTCAGGTATCCATATAGAAGATGTCTTCTATGTGGGTCTGTATAAAGAATATATTCGGATGAAAAAGGAAGGTTGCAAAACGACTTACATTGTCGTTTGCCTGGCCGAAAAATACCGGATCAGCGAACGCAAGGTATATACCTTGATCAAGCGGCTATCAAACACCTGCGAGCCGCTTGATCGTTGAATGTAAGCAAGGTGTTTACCCTCCGTTTTGACCTCAATGTTTAAGAACCACTGTAAAACCGGTGCGGTACAGATTATAGTTTTTTCATAGTGAACAAGGAGAAAAGAATGACTTTTGCAATCCTTTTTAAAAGTAAAAGCAAATGAGGAAACAATATTTGTCTGCCCCGCTTCCGTTTGTGGGGCAAAAGAGAATGTTCGCAAAAGAGTTTATCAAAGTATTGGAGCGTTATCCGGACAATGCTCTATTTGTCGATCTGTTTGGTGGTTCCGGCCTGCTGTCACATATAACCAAGTGTCGAAAGCCGGATTCCACTGTTATCTATAACGATTACGACAACTATTACCGCAGGTTAGAGAACATCCCACATACCAATGCACTGCTTGCGAAAATCCGTCCGTTGGCGACACTGGTACCCCGGCAAAAAGCTTTGCCTAAAAAAACAAAAGAAATGATCCTACATCTGATTGAGCAAGAAGAACGTAGATACGGATATGTGGATTATATCACCCTCTCATCTTCCTTGCTCTTTTCCATGAAGTATGCGACCAATTTGGAAGAACTGCAGAAAGAAACTTTCTATAACACCGTTCGAAAATGTGATTACACCCCATGCCTCGACTATTTAGACGGATTGGAGATCGTTTCATGCGATTACAAAGAACTATTCAACAAGTATAAGGATATGCCTGATGTCGTGTTCCTGATAGATCCTCCGTATCTATCTACCGAAGTAGGCACCTATACGATGAACTGGAGACTATCTGATTACTTGGACGTATTACAAACGCTTGTAGGTACAAACTACATCTATTTCACCTCAAACAAGTCATCCATCATCGAACTTTGTGACTGGATAGGCAAAAACAACGCCCTCGAAAACCCGTTTATCGGCAGTGAAAAAGTCGAGTTTAACGCCCACATGAACTATAATTCATCTTACACAGACATCATGTTGTACAAAAAAACAGACAGATCATCCTACAAAGAAGTATCTTGACTACTGTGTAAAGATACGATTTTTTGCTGAGTTGACAATGAGTTTCGGACATTTTTCTGAAGGAAAATTCATATTAAAAGAATGTCGTTTAAGTATCACATAAATGGTGCTTAAACGACATTCCTCTTTTATACTTCTCGTTTTGAAAAATTGTACTTTTGGTTTTGCCGATTATAGCGTCGTAGAGAGAAAAGCCGGCATTGTTCAAGACAGAGGACAGCTTTACAAGATAGGAATGACGGTTACCGGCAACAAAAGTATTGCTTTGTTCATACTTGTCAATGTAGTTCGAAAGCCGCGTGCCGGAGCACACGCTTCCGGAGGAATGTCCGGAAGCGGCCTGAGGCTCCGGGTCAGCAACGGGGATTTCGATCGCTTCAGATTCTTCCTTATAAAAAGCGTTCGGATCATGGCCGGCGAAACAGCCACGGTTCGGATCTTTTCCACTGATGTCCACCTTCACGCCCGGAAGATCCACTTCGACACGGTGTTTGACGATTTCAAAGGCCAAGTTATGATTTTTCAAATCACTGTCGACCATTATGAAGAGCTTGACGCCGGTCCCGGAAGGGCTGACATGACCGGCTTTCACATACGGGAACTCAGCCGCCCGGCGGAGCAATTCAAGGACGGGTATAGGCGAATCGTCTATATCGATCACTATGCAAGCACTATAGCGCGCCATGTGTTCCAACTTACGACCTCCTTCCATCACGCCGCCGGCGACATAGAGGGGCAGTTTTTTCTTGTAAGCATCAGCTTCATCCTTCTTGCCGGCTTTGATAAGCCCACGCAGATAGGCGATCGGTCTCGCATACTCACCACTCTTCACCTTACCGATGTACTGATTCAAGGTCATCAAACTGGCGCTCCCTGTCTGGAACGCAGAGTCGAAGTAAGTACCTTCGACTTCTTTTTGTATTACCATACTATTGTGTATTAAATGAAAGGCTACAGTTCCCGCAGGAACGCTTCGTGCGGCTCTTTCGGTTGTTTATTCTTTCTAAGGTTCCCCCAAGTGCTCAACCAGGCAGGCGACCTGCTTCGGCGTATAAAGTTTCTGGAATTTCACCCATCCCGCAGCCAAAAGTTTTTCTTTCAGACCACGCGAAGTCCGTATCCATACCCACATCCTTTTATAGGCAGTCTCAGGGGGAGATTCCGGGAAATAAAGGAGCGCGAATTCGGTAACACCCATGGCTCCTTTTGCCGATATAAGCTCTATTTTTTTATCATTCATAATAATTTTGATTTAAACATTCTAATACATTATAAATGTACGACATTTTTTGGTACCATGCAAGGAATCCGACAATTATTTTACAAAAAAAACAAGAAATACCGCCAAAACCTCAGCTAACCGTATATACCTTTCCCGCCAGACCTCAGGACACCGTATCTTTGTAATGTAGTAAATCACTAACCCTTAATCTATTAATCGTATGTCAGTAAAGTACAAACTTGTTTTAAAAAAAGACTTGACCAAAGGTGCGGCAATCGATGCCAAGCGGTATTATGCCTCGGCCAATGTCACTGGTATGATGGATTTCGACACGATCTGCGATGTGGTGGCAGACCGTTCAACAGCCAGCGACGGTGACGTGGCTCTCGTCTTGTTGGGACTGATCCGTTGCATGCAAGAAGCGTTGTTGCGTGGAGAAGTGGTCCAATTGGGTGCATTGGGCAACTTCCGGCTCTCACTCGGAAGCTCCGGAGTGGTAAATGCGGATGATTTTCACGCATCATTGATCAGGAAGCCGCGAATAATCTATTCTCCGGGAGTTAAGCTGCGCGAAATGATCGCCAAAGTGAGTATTGAACGTATTGGACAAGAGACAGATAAGTCCAATGCAGGTGGTGAAGATGACAGACCAGGAGAATTATGAAACCAGCGCAAATCAACTTCGTAAAAGAATGCCTACCGGCAGCTGTGTCGGCAGGAGCCGCCTTCAACCTGAATCCGCTGGTCATTCTGGCACAGGCGGCGTTTGAAAGCGGCTGGGGAACGAGCAATCTGGCAAAGGAGTGCCGAAACTATTTCGGACTGACCGCCTATGGATGCAGCAACGCCTATTGGCATGGTGGGAAAACTACCGTAAAGGCATCCTCCTATCCATTGAATTTCCGACGCTACGACACACGAGAGAATTCCTTCCTCGATTTCGCCCGCTTGATACGGAACAATTATCGCTCCGCTTGGCAGGTAAGCAACGACCCGCAGGCCTATGCAAAGGAGATCGCCTACAGTCCTTACATCAGCGAACTGAACGGCGATAATCGGGAAACGTACCGGCACAGTATCATCCAGATCACACAAACGATACAGGCGGTGATGGCGTTAATCGGAGAATAACGGTTCAACCGTATGCCATACCAAACAACCACCCCATAGGGAGGGGTCAAAACTATCCTGTTCCCGCGCTTGACACGGGATCGCATTAAAACCGACGCTACAAAAATCTGATTGATAAGGTCCGTCTTTTTGCGACCCCGCATCAAGTGCAATGTATTATTAACTCTAAACGACTATCCATCATGAAAAAGATCAGAAAGGTTCTTGAATTTATCTTGGCTTTGTTGAATTTTTTGTTCCACTTTAAACCTGTACCGGATGAGACACCTCCCATCAGCCCTGAAAGTTTTCCTCTCCCTGATTATCAGGATCTTGAAAAGAGGAATGAACCTCTATTTGAGACTGTCTGTTAGGGTCAGGCTCTGGTAAAACGCAAAAAGCCCGTCTGCGAAAGGCAGACAGGCTTTTTTTATTTGTTTGTTGAATAAGCCGGAATTTATTCAGCAGCTTTTTCTTCTGCAACCGGTGCTTCTGCAACAGGAGCTTCTGTTTCAGCAGCAGCTGTAGACTTTTTACGAGAACGTCTTGTCTTAGTCGCTTTCTTAGCTGTAGCTGTCTTCAACATGTTTTCGTTGTAATCAACCAGTTCAATGAAGCACATGGCTGCGTTATCACCCAGACGGTTACCAGTCTTCAGGATACGAGTGTAACCACCCGGACGGTCACCGATCTTCTGAGATACTTCCTTGAACAATTCTGTTACAGCATATTTGTCTTGCAAATTGCTGAATACCACACGTCTTGAGTGAGTTGTATCCTCTTTAGACTTAGTGATAAGCGGTTCTACGAACTTACGGAGCGCTTTAGCTTTAGCAACAGTCGTAAAGATTCTCTTATGCTTGATAAGAGAACATGCCATGTTTGAAAGCATTGCGTTACGGTGAGTGTTCGTACGACCTAAATGATTTATTTTCTTATTGTGTCTCATCGCTATACTTACTCTTTATCTAATTTATATTTAGTGATATCCATACCGAATGAAAGGTTCAGACTCTCAAGCAGTTCATCAAGTTCTGTAAGTGACTTCTTACCGAAGTTACGGAATTTCAACAAGTCATTCTTGTTGAATTTAACCAGTTCACCTAATGTTTCAACATCTGCGGCCTTCAAGCAATTCAATGCGCGAACGGAAAGATCCATATCCGAGAGCTTGCTCTTCAGCAACTGACGCATGTGAAGCACTTCTTCATCGAATTCCTCATTACCGTCAGTGTCAACTGTCTCGATAGCAATCTTTTCATCTGAGAACAACATGAAATGGTGAATCAGAATCTTAGCTGCTTCTTTTAACGCTTCCTTCGGATGAATAGAACCATCAGTGGCTATTTCAAGAACCAACTTTTCGTAGTCCGTCTTTTGCTCAACACGGAAGTTCTCGATCGAATACTTAACGTTGCGAATAGGTGTGTAAATAGAGTCGATTGCAATCACGTGCATGTCTGCATTCGGATCTCTGTTTTCATCAGCGGGAACATATCCGCGACCTTTGTTAATCGTCAGCTCGATCTGGAAACCTGCGTTCGGATCCAAACGACAAATAACCAACTCAGGATTCAATACCTCGAATCCGGTCAGCTGTTTACCAATATCACCGGCTTTGAACACTTCCGAACCCGAAACAGTAATACTTACTTTTTCATTCTCTATGTCGTCTACAATATGCTTGAACCGTACTTGTTTCAGATTCAAGATAATGTTTGTCACATCCTCGATAACACCGGGGATTGTACCAAATTCATGGTCAACCCCTTCGATTTTAATGGATGTAATAGCAAAACCTTCAAGTGACGACAGGAGAATACGGCGCAGAGCATTACCTATAGTAATACCATAGCCGGGTTCCAACGGACGAAATTCAAACTTTCCGAAGAAATTGTCCGCTTCCAACATTAATACTTTATCAGGTTTTTGAAATGCTAATATCGCCATGGAAATCAATTATTATTTAGAATACAATTCTACGATCAACTGCTCTTTAATGTTTTCAGGAATGTCAGCTCTTTCCGGCAGATGCAGTAATTTTCCGCTTAAAGAAGACTGATCCCATTCGATCCAAGGATACTTGCTGTGGTTGAATCCTGACAGTGCGTCGGCAATCACTTCAAGAGATTTGGATTTTTCTCTAACACCAATAACCTGACCGGCTTTTACAGAGTAAGAAGGAATGTTTACAACCTTACCGTCTACTGTAATGTGACGATGAGAAACCAACTGACGGGCAGCAGCACGCGTCGGGGCAATACCCAAACGGAATACTACGTTATCCAAACGGCTTTCCAGTAACTGCAACAGCACTTCACCGGTAATACCTTTTGAACGTGATGCCTTTTCAAACAGGTTTCTAAACTGTTTTTCCAATACACCGTAAGTGTATTTAGCTTTTTGCTTCTCACGAAGCTGGATTCCGTACTCGGAAGTTTTTCTCTTGCGGGCATTTCCGTGCTGTCCGGGAGGATAGTTCTTTTTTGAAAGAACTTTATCCGGTCCGAATATTGCCTCACCAAACTTACGGGCAATTCTTGTTTTAGGTCCAGTATATCTTGCCATTTTTTTATTGTTTTAATGTTCTGTTCTGAATCTGGAACCGTGCAGCCGCGACTACAGAGAGGATAAGGTCTTTGTGTAATCTATTCACAATTCCGGATTCAATGTTCAAGAAACTATAGTTAATTATACTCTTCTCTTTTTCGGAGGACGACAACCATTGTGAGGAAGCGGAGTAACGTCTACGATTTCCGTTACTTCAATACCTGCACCGTGGATAGTTCTGATAGCAGACTCACGTCCGTTACCCGGTCCCTTTACGAATACTTTTACTTTTCTCAAACCAAGATCGTAAGCTACTTTTGCACAATCCTGAGCTGCCATCTGGGCTGCATACGGAGTGTTCTTTTTAGAACTTCTGAATCCCATCTTACCAGCAGAAGACCAACTGATTACCTGACCTTCGCTATTAGCAAGAGATACAATAATGTTGTTAAAAGAAGAATGAATATGAGCTTGACCGTAAGCGTCAACTTTTACGTTTCTCTTCTTTGCTGCGACTGTTTTCTTTGCCATATCAATTCTTATTATTTAGTAGCTTTTTTCTTATTTGCAACAGTTTTCTTCTTACCCTTACGAGTACGAGCATTGTTCTTTGTGCTCTGGCCTCTCAAAGGCAAACCAATACGGTGACGAACACCCCTGTAACATCCGATATCCATCAGACGCTTGATGTTCAACTGAACTTCTGAACGAAGGTCACCTTCCACCTTATATTCAGCGCCAATGACTTCACGTACTTTTGCAGCTTGATCGTCTGTCCAGTCTTTTACTTTGATATCACGATCGATCCCTGCTTTGTCTAAAATGGATTTTGAAGCGCTACGACCAATACCGTAAATATAGGTCAAGGCAATTTCTCCTCTTTTATTTTGTGGCAAGTCTACACCAACTATTCTTATAGCCATATTACTTACTTAAATTATTTTGCAAAAATAATAAATTATCCTTGACGTTGTTTATACTTAGGATTTTTCTTGTTAATTACGTATAAGCGTCCCTTTCTTCTAACGATTTTGCATTCGGGAGTACGCTTCTTCAAAGATGCTCTTACTTTCATATCTTGTTGTTTTTTTATTTATATCTAAAAGCAATTCTACCTTTCGATAGATCATACGGAGACATCTCAACTCTTACTTTATCACCGGGAAGGATCTTTATGTAGTGCATGCGCATCTTCCCTGAGATATGAGCAGTGATTTCATGTCCATTCTCTAATTCTACACGAAACATTGCGTTCGACAATGCTTCTACTATAACTCCATCTTGTTCAATTGCTGACTGTTTAGCCATATAAAATTAAATCAAATTAAATTGCATTATTACCTAAAACTTCTTCTAAAAACTCGAATGAAGACAAGATCTGGGGGCCTTCGGGACGGATTGCGATACAATGCTCGAAATGAGCCGAACACTTTCTATCTTTCGTACGGACCGTCCAACCATCTTTCTCAAAAGCGACATTCTTACTTCCCATATTAATCATCGGCTCAATGCAGATGCACATACCGCTACGCAACAAGGGGCCGCAACCAGGACGCCCGTAATTGGGGACTTCAGGTTCTTCGTGCATCTTTCGTCCGATACCGTGACCGACTAGTTCCCTGACAACAGAGTAACCTTTCGATTCACAATAAAACTGTACGGCATGGCTGATATCTCCGAGGCGTTTGCCTTCAATGGCATGCTGAATTCCCAAGTAAAGTGATTCCTTTGTTGTCTTCAACAAGGCTTTCACTTTGGGATCGACTTCGCCCACACAAAACGTATAGGCTGAGTCACCGACAAAACCATTCAAAACCGTACCGCAGTCGACAGATATAACATCCCCTTCTTTCAGTATTGTCTTCGAAGAAGGAATACCGTGTACAACCTGTTCATTCACGGAAGCACATATGGAATTTGGGAAACCTCCGTATCCTAAAAATGCCGGAACCGCACCATTATCTCTAATGAATTCCTCGGCAATCTTATCAAGCTGAAGCGTATTGACACCGGGAGCGATATGTTTGGCCAATTCGCCAAGCGTCTTACCCACCAGTTGATTCGCCGCACGCATCAACTCAATTTCTTCATCTGTTTTTAAATAGATCATTCTAATTAATAAGCACCAACTGCGCCTGAGCGACCTTTAATTCTTCCTGACTTCAACAAACCGTCATAATGACGCATCAGCAAATGACTTTCTACTTGCTGCAGTGTGTCCAACACCACACCAACCAGGATCAACAAAGATGTTCCGCCAAAGAACTGCGAGAACTCCATACTTACACCGGCAATCCGGGCAAAAGCAGGCATGATAGCCACTACTGCAAGGAAAAATGCTCCCGGCAAAGTAATACGGTCCATGATGGTATCCAAATAATCTTTGGTACTCTTTCCAGGCTTAACACCCGGAATGAACCCGTTGTTTCTCTTCAAATCATCCGACATCTGAGTCGGATTGATCGTGATAGCTGTATAGAAATATGTAAACAAGATAATCAGTACAGCAAATACGAAGTTGTACCAAAATCCGGTATTGTCCATAAATGCAGCTACGAAACCAGACTGTTCGCCTGTGCTTGAGAAACCGACGATTGAAATAGGAATAAACATGATTGCCTGAGCAAAGATGATAGGCATCACGTTTGCAGCATTCACCTTAAGAGGAATGTACTGGCGCGCACCACCATATTGTTTATTTCCGATGATCCGTTTTGCATACTGTACGGGCACTTTACGAGTACCTTGTACTAACAGGATCGCACCTGCGATAACCAGCAAAAGGAACAACATTTCAAACAAGAACATAACCAGACCACCGGTTTTCTCACTCGTCCGGGAAACAAATTCCTGAAACAACGAATGCGGCAGACGGGCTATAATACCAACTAAAATGATAAATGAAATACCATTTCCAACACCTTTATCTGTAATTCTTTCACCTAGCCATAAGATAAACATACTTCCCGCAGCCAAAATGATCGTAGATGAGATCGTGAACCAAATACCACCCGGTAAAGCAGCGCCGGCAGCCTTAAGCTGAACGCTTAAATTCACCAAGTAAGTAGGACCTTGGAATAACAAGATCGCTATCGTCAAGTAACGAGTCCACTGATTGATTTTTCTACGGCCACTCTCACCCTCTCTCTGCAATTTTTGGAAAGAAGGAACTGCGATGGCTAACAACTGCATAACAATTGAAGCGGAGATATATGGCATGATTCCCAACGCAAAAATAGATGCGTTAGAAAAGGCTCCACCTGAGAACATATCCAACAGTGCAAGCAATCCGCCTCTTGTCTGCTCCTGTAAAGCGGTCAACGCTTTGGGATCGATACCCGGAAGCACTACATACGTACCAAAACGGTATATAGCCACCAATAAAAGAGTGGTGAGGATCCGATTTCTCAGATCCTCAATCTTCCAGATATTTTTTATTGTTTCAACTGCTCTCATAACTTAGAGTTTAACAACAGTTCCACCTACTGCCTGGATAGCAGCTTCAGCACTCTTGGAGAAAGCGTGAGCTTCCACTTCAAGTTTAGCTGTCAAGTTGCCTTTAGCAAGAATCTTAACCAACTGGGAAGAGGAAATGAAACCTGCTTCAATCAGTTCGTTGATGCCAATCTTAGAGAGCTGCTGAGCTTCAGCCATGCCCTGTAATGTAGAAAGATTGATAGCTTTGTATTCAACGCGGTTAATATTCTTGAAACCAAATTTAGGTAAACGTCTCTGTATAGGCATCTGACCACCTTCGAAACCAATTTTCTGCTTGTAACCGGATCTTGATTTCGCACCTTTATGACCTCTTGTTGAAGTTCCTCCTAATCCTGAACCCGGACCACGGCCGATTCTTTTTCTGGTCTTGGTAGATCCTTCAGCAGGTTTTAAATTTGATAAATTCATATCGTATAATTTATTTTTCAACCGTTATTACTTTACTACTGAAACCAAATGTTTCACTTTCTCAACCATACCCAGAATAGCCGGAGTAGCTTCATGTTCTACTACCTGGTTCATTTTCTTCAGACCCAGCGCGTCAAGAGTTCTCTTTTGGTCTTTCGGGCATTTAATTCTACTTTTTGTCTGCTTAACTTTAATAGTTGCCATAACTTATTATCCTCCCTAATTAACCTTTGAATACTTTTTCAACTGCAACATTTCTGTTCTGGGCAACCATCAACGGGCTTCTTAACTCACTCAGTGCAGCGATAGTTGCCTTCACCAAGTTGTGAGGATTAGAAGAACCCTTTGACTTAGCCAAAACGTCTGTGATACCCACACTTTCCAATACAGCACGCATAGCACCACCTGCTTTAACACCAGTACCATGAGAAGCCGGTTTGATCAGTACCTGAGCGCCACCGAACTTAGCCAACTGTTCATGAGGAATAGTACCTTTGTGAACAGGAACTTTAATCAGATTTTTCTTTGCAGCTTCAACACCTTTTGCGATCGCTGTCGTTACTTCACCGGCTTTACCTAAGCCCCAACCAACGATACCGTCTTCGTTTCCTACTACGACAATAGCAGCAAAACTGAATGTGCGTCCACCCTTGGTTACTTTAGTTACGCGGTTGATTGCAACCAAACGGTCCTTCAACTCTATGTCGTTGGTCGACTTAACTCTATTATTAACTCCTGCCATCTTCATTAAAATTTAAGGCCGCCGTTACGTGCAGCATCTGCTAATTCTTTAATTCTCCCGTGATACAAGTAACCGTTACGGTCGAAAACAACAGCCTGTACACCAGCTTCCTGGGCAACTTTGGCAATCTGTTCTCCAACCTTGGCAGCAATCTCTTTTTTCGGAGCTTTAACATCCATCTTCAAAGAAGATGCCGCAGCCAAAGTCTTACCTGTAGTATCATCTATAACCTGTGCATAGATCTGCTTATTGCTTCTAAACACAGTCAGGCGCGGACGTTCAGGAGTCCCTGAAATTTTACCGCGTACACCTGCTTTTATCTTTAATCTTCTTTCTTCCTTCGTTGTCATGATAATTTCAGTTTACGTAGATTACTTACCTGCTGATTTACCAGACTTTCTGCGAATTTCTTCACCCACGAACTTAATACCTTTACCTTTATACGGCTCCGGCATTCTGAATGAACGAATCTTAGCACAAATCTGTCCCAGTAATTGTTTATCAGCCGATTCAAGGATAATAAGAGGATTTTTATTTCTCTCTGCCTTTGTTTCAACTTTCACTTCCTTAGGCAACTGCATGTAGATGTTGTGAGTATAACCTAAAGAAAGATCTAACAGCTGACCTGTATTTGTCACACGGTAACCGACACCGACAAGTTCCAGTTCCTTTTTGTATCCTTCTGAACAACCAACCACCATATTGTTAATCAGCGAACGATACAAACCGTGCAGCGCACGATGGTTCTTTTCGTCTGTCGGACGTGTCAGATGAATGATTCCATCTTCCAAAGTCACATTAATATCAGGATTCACAGCCTGAGTCATCTCACCTTTGGGACCTTTTACAGTCACTACATTATCCTTAATGGTAACCGTAACACCGGCCGGTACATGAATTGGTAATTTTCCTATTCTTGACATTCTTCTTTCCTCCTAATTAATAAACATAACATAATACTTCACCACCGATCTTCAGATCACGGGCTTCTTTGTCTGTCATCACACCTTTAGAAGTAGAAAGAACGGCAATACCTAAACCATTCAATACTCTTGGCATTTCCTTGTAACCAGTGTACTTACGCAAACCAGGGGTAGAAACTCTCTCAAGTTTCTTGATCGCATTTACTTTGTTTACCAGGTCATACTTCAAGGCAATCTTAATTGTACCCTGAGGACCATCTTCTACAAACTTAAAATTAAGAATGTAGCCCTTGTCGAAAAGGATCTTAGTGATCTCTTTCTTTAAATTTGACGCCGGCACTTCAACAACTCTGTGCTTCGCTTTGATCGCATTACGCAATCTTGTCAAATAATCTGCAATAGGATCTGTCATATATAAATGAATTAAATTGATCCGGCCACCCGGACAATATTTAAATTAAAAAACTCTTACCAACTTGCTTTCTTTACACCCGGGATTAAACCATGAGATGCCATTTCACGCAGTTGAATACGAGAAATACCGAACTGGCGTACATAGCCTTTCGGACGACCTGTAATTTTGCAACGATTGTGCAAACGTACAGGAGAAGCATTTTTAGGTAAAGCCTGTAAAGCTTCGTAGTCACCTGCTGCTTTTAATTCTGCTCTTTTAGCAGCATATTTTGCTACGAGCTTTGCTCTTTTCACCTCACGGGCTTTCATTGATTCCTTTGCCATAACTACTTAGTCTTTTTTTGCATTTTTAAAAGGCAATCCAAATTCTCTCAAGAGAGCATACCCTTCTTCGTCTGTTTTCGCAGAGGTCACAAAGGTAATATTCATTCCCAATATTTTGGTAATATTATCGATATTTATTTCAGGGAAAATGATTTGTTCCTGAATTCCGAGGGTATAATTACCTCTTCCGTCCAACTTACTTTCGATCCCCTTAAAGTCACGAATACGAGGAAGAGCTACGCGAACAAGTCTTTCCAGAAATTCATACATCTGTTCACGGCGTAATGTTACCATTACACCAATTGGCATTTTCTTACGCAACTTGAAGTTAGAGATATCCTTCTTTGAAACCGTCGCAACAGCCTTCTGACCTGTAATTGCAGACAATTCGCTGATGGCAATATCGATAATCTTCTTATCTGCAGCAGCCATACCCAAACCTTGATTGATAACAATCTTCTTCAGTACGGGAACCTGCATTACGGTTTTATAACCGAACTCTTTCGTCAAAGCAGGAACAATTCTGTCCTGATATTCTTTCTTAAGACTGGCAGTATTGCTCATTACTTAATTTCCTCCCCTGATTTTTTAGAATAACGCACTAAAGCACCTTTTTCGTCTAATTTACGACCGATACGTGTCGGCTTACCGGATTTCGGATCAACAACGTTCAGGTTAGAAATATGAATAGGAGCTTCTTTCTTTTCAATACCTCCTTGAGGATTCTTTGCATTAGGCTTGGTATGCTTTGATACCATATTAATACCTTCTACAATGGCACGGTTGTCTTTTACAAGAACTTCTAAAACACGACCTGTCTTACCTTTGTCCTCGCCGGCATTAACAAATACTATATCGCCTTTTTTGATATGTAATTTACTCATTACTTTAAATTTTACGAGATTAAAGCACTTCAGGTGCAAGTGATACAATTTTCATGTTTGTTGCACGAAGCTCTCTGGCAACCGGACCGAAGATACGGCTACCACGGATATCGCCACCGGCATTCAATAATACGCAAGCGTTATCATCGAAACGGATATAAGAACCATCCGGACGGCGGATCTCTTTCTTAGTACGAACGATGATAGCCTTAGAAACAGCACCCTTCTTAACGTCGCTAGCTGGGATTACGCTTTTGATTGCTACTACGATCACATCACCTACAGTGGCATAACGCTTTCTCGTACCGCCCAAAACACGGATACACAAAGCTTCCTTAGCTCCACTGTTATCTGCTACTACTAGTCTTGATTCTTGTTGTATCATCTTACTTAGCCCTTTCGATTATTTGAACTAATCTCCATCTTTTAGTCTTGCTCAAAGGACGAGTCTCCATAATCTTTACGGTATCGCCAATGTTGCATTCGTTATTTTCGTCGTGAG
>OGZZ01000552.1_pt1 | contig 29261 bp, 29 predicted proteins | sample 1577021 | NCBI WGS metagenome assembly OGZZ01 (sample SAMEA3541526, study PRJEB24748) | human gut metagenome | biome: human gut; feature: human-associated habitat; material: faeces | place: China | collected 2012
AGGACGCCGCCCTCTCAAGGCGGAGATCACCAGTTCGAATCTGGTACGGGCTACCTTGAATTTGAGACCCGGACTTCCCACGGAAGCCCGGGTTTTTTATTATCAAACAACTGTCTGTCATTCCCGTTTGAACAAGAGCTTTGCGTTCTGCTTATGGCCCTTACGGGTACAATAACCAAGATATTTTGACTGTTAGAAGGAGTCTCATGACGGAGTCCTCTCAGCATACGTCCAAGCCCCAGGTCGAGGTTGAGGCCTCGGGCGGCGATGACAATAAGAGCGCACGCCGCGGCGCAATCTTTATCGGCGTTGTGCTGGTGGGTTATATCGTCTATCTGGTGGTAACCGGGCAGATGGGGCAGTTCTGGGCTGCTATGTCGAGCGTTCAGGCGCCCTGGCTCGTTGTCGCGTGTCTTTGCATGTTCATGTATCTGTTCTTTGGCATTGTGGCCTATGCGATCGCCGTCTGGCTCGACCCCAATTCGCCCGTCGGTATCCGCGACCTCATTTCGGTCGAGGCGAGCGGTATTTTCTTTGGCAACCTGACGCCCATGATGATGGGCTCGACTCCTGCTCAGATCTATCGCCTGACCAAAGCGGGCCAAAATGTCGGCGAGGCCGGCGCCACGCAGTTCACGCGTTTTATCGTGTATCAGTTTGGCCTTGTTGCCTGGGGCGCTATCCTCCTGCTTGCTCGCATGCCGTTTTTCGCCGAGCGCTATGGCGACATGACGCTGCTGTGCGTCTTTAGCTTTGGCGGGCACTGCTGCATCTTGCTGGGTATCTTCGCCGTCGCGCTCATGCCTAAGACCGTCACGCGCGTTGCCCATTGCATCATCAATTGGCTCGAGCGCATTGGTGTCTCGGCCACTAAGATCGAGGGATGGCGCACGTTTGTTGATGGTGAGATCTACTCGTTTTCCGAGAAATTCAAACTCTCTGCCGGCCATTTTTCGTCCATGCTGCTCACCGTGTTTATCACCATGCTGCAGCTCGCGTTTTTCTATCTGGTTCCATATTTCCTGATGCTTGCTTTTGGCCACCACGAGGTCGACTTTTTCTCGGTCATGGCCGCGAGCGCCTTTGTCCAGCTGTTGAGCTCTGCGGTCCCCTTGCCCGGTGGAACTGGTGGCGCTGAGGGCGGCTTTGCATTGTTCTTGGGTCATTTCTTTGGGTCGGCTTCGACCGCCGGCTATCTGCTATGGCGCCTCATTACGTTTATTGCGCCGACCATTTTGGCTGCGCCCCTGTTGGGCCTTAAGAGCGCCCACAACGAGAGCATCCATGCGCGCTGGGATCGCGTGATGCGCAAACTCGGCCGCACGCCTCAGACGCCCTCTGCGCCCACTAAGCCGCACCCCACGAATGCTGTTACCGTTGATCCCAAGAAGCACGCTCAGAAGGCTTCTGGGACCGCTAAGCCGGCTCATAAAGCCTATGTGCGCCAGACAGGCGACGGTATTCGCGTATCTCCGTCGGCACTCAATAAGAAGAAGCACCCTAAGTCGCAGTAGGGCAGTCGTGCGTTCTTCATATTGCCGGGCTTTTTTGTGCCGGATGGGGGATAATCCTCTTACGTAGATTATCTCTCATCTGTTGATGAATGCCCGCATATCGAAGGGACACGCCCATGGCCACCAGCAAACCGCGTATTGATCGCCGCATCGTTCGCAGCCGCAATGCCATCCTTTCCGCTTTCGAGCGCCTGCTCATGGAAAAGCCGCTGGCAGACATTACGGTGAGTGCCATCGCGCGCGAGGCCAATGTCGACCGCAAGACCTTTTACGTGCACTTTGGTACGGTTGATGGCTTGCTCGATGCCATTGCCGTCGATGTGGTGGAGATGATTGTCGACTCGGTCGAGAAAACGCTTGCCTCCATGGGCGGCGATACCAACGAACGCGCCCTGGGCGCGGCGGCGACCTTCTTTAAAACCGTTAACGAGGCACTGTGCAACAACCTGGTACTCAATCGTCAGCTGATCGAGAACATTCCGCTCGATGATTTTATGGCTCGTCTTCGTGCGCCGCTCGAACACGAGATTGCCGAGCGCGATCTGCTGCCCCAAGGTCTCAAGGACGAGATGTTCGACTATTATCTGGCGTTTTTGCTGTCGGGTATTATCGGTATCTATCGCACGTGGGCCCTGTCTGATGGCTCGGTTCCTATCGAGCGCGTCTCGGAGGTCGCCAACGACCTGACTCTCAATGGCCTGTCGAGCCTGGAATCTCGCTTGGATTAGGCGCAGGCTCGAGTTCGTGAGGCGCTTGTCGGGGTGCAGCCCGATCGACCAGGCGACGAGCATCCCGCCGAAGCAGTCGATGACCGGGCTCAGGTAGACCTTCTCGCCGCCCGGGAGTCTGAACTCGGTGATGTCGGTGAGCCACAGCATGTTGGGCTCGTCGGCGTGGAAATTCCTGTTCACGAGGTTCTCCGGCGCCTTGTAGACCTCGCCGGCGTAGGAGCTGTAGCCTGAGGATCCTTAAAAGAAAGTCCAGTTTATCCTTTCCACTCCAATTGGGAATCCTCCGATGCGCCTTCGAACGCTCGCATGACCTCGATACCGTGCGAGCGTGCGAACTCGACGAGCTCTGCGTTGCGGGCGTTTATGGTGCCGAAGGCGGCGGGGCACACGATAAGGCGCGCGCAGTGGACGAGGAGCTCTTTGGCGTGGGCTATGGTGTTATCCCCGATCGGTTCGAAGGCGCGCTCGGCCACGCATTCCGCCGCCAGGTCGCGCGCGAGCTCGCAGTCGATGTCCCCTTCGTGCAGAACGCCCGCGTAGAACGCTTTGCCCTGCCGGATGAGCTGGCGAAACACAGCCGACCCCGTACCTGCGCCGGCGATGACGAACGTGTGCGCATCGCCGTGCGGGCGCCCAATTTCCACGCTGCCGAAGCGCTCGTTGAAGGTACCATGCTGAAGGCCGTAGAGCTCGCCAATCGTCTCGCGCGTGAATATGTCCTCGGGCGCGCCGGCGCGGAATACCCGGCCGTCCTTCACGCAAATCACCTTGTCGGCGCTTTTCTGCGCGAGCTCGAGTTCGTGGATGGACATGATGACAGCCACATTCCGCGATTTCGCAAGGTGGCGAAGTATTCGCAGCAGGTCGATCTGGTAGCGGATATCGAGATACGACGTGGGCTCGTCGAGCACGAGCAGGCGTGGCCGGGCGATCAGCGCCAGTGCGAGCCCCAGGCGCTGCCGCATGCCCATCGAGAAGCGCCCGGCGCGCTTCTTCCCGGTGTCCGCGAGGTCCACGGCGGCGAGCACCTCATCTATGCGGCTCTCGGGAAGGCCCAGCAGCGTGGTGCGCACGCGCAGGTTCTCTCGCGCGGTGAGGTTGGGGTAGAGCGGCGCCTCCTCGATGAGGCTGCCGATTGCGTAGAGGTCCTCGCGGCGCCAGGCGTGCCCGGCAAAGAGGATCTCCCCGGCCGTCGGCCGCAGCATCCCGCAGATCATCTTGAGCGTTGTCGACTTGCCGGCGCCGTTGGGACCGAGCAGCCCGTACACCTCGCCCTCGCGGATATGAAGGCTCACATCGGCCACGGCGTCCTGCGCCTGGTCGCCGCGGCCGAAGCGCTTGGTGAGCCCACGCGTCTCGAGCATGTAACCCATGGGTTTATCCTTTCTCTTCCGGGAGCGCGGGCCGAGTCACCGTGCCCGCGCGCCTTACCTTTCGGGTTCACCATCCATGGTGGGGCGCGTTTCTAACGAAGCCGTAACGGCCGTTGGGCTCTTTTGGCGCCAACCCTTCTCGACCCGCACATCATGATTAATTTGCTTAAGGCAACAACTTTCCCGATCGATGTAATCACCGAATCAAAACGTGTACATCAGCCATCAAAGATGCCGAAAAATGTCATATTTGGAGGCTGATGTACACAAATGCAGAATCCCGCACAACCCAGTAGCATCCTCCATATGTCTGGACTCTCTATGCATACGCTGGATAGACATCGCCGGAACGGGTATAGTATCGAAAGTTTTGTCGTTAACCAGCGGGGGAGTCCTGTGGGCATCAAAAAGAAGATCAAAAAGGAGCTTATCGGCACTTCCGATTACCCGTCGAATAAGATCTTTACGATCTCCAATTTCATCACCTTTACGCGCCTGATCCTCACCCTGGTATTTCTGTACCTGTTTGTGACGGATAACAACCGCGTCATCGCCATCGTTATCTACGCCGTTGCCGCCTCTACCGACTGGATGGACGGTCAGATCGCCCGCATGACCAAGACGGTCTCGTGGCTCGGCAAGGTCATGGATCCCATCTGCGACCGTGCGCTGCTGTTCACCGGCGTACTTGGGCTGGTGGTCCGCGGAGAGCTGCCCATCTGGGTCTGCGTGCTCATTATTGGCCGCGACATCTATCTGGGCATCGGCACGCTTATCGTGCGTCATTATCACCGTCGCCCCATCGATGTCGTCTTTCCCGGAAAGATTGCCACTGCACTGCTCATGACCGGCTTCTCGCTCATGCTGCTCGGGTTCCCCGTTATTGACGGCCTGCATCTTTTACCTTCAACCCTTACGGCCTTCCCGGGCCTCAACGGAAGCTCGGTGCCCCTCGGCATCTTCTTTGTGTACGGCGGCGTGATCTTCTCCATGCTCACGGCTGTCATCTATTCCATTAAGGGCGGAGTGGCCATTAAACAGGCTCTCGCGCATCCCGAGGACGAGGACATCGACTTTCTGAACCCTGAAATCGAAGACTGATTCGTTGGGGTATGATTACGTACGGTTCATTATTTGCGGCACGTCCGCGATAAGTTAGGGGTTGTCATGGACAACATGGTTAACAATATGCCTCAGAATGATAAGACTGCTGACGCTACCTGCGTATTCCGCGTGCCTTCAAGCGACGTCACCGTTCCCGACCTCATGGCCAACGTGCGCATCACCGCACCCGTTCTGTCCATCGTCAAGGGTCCGCAGACTGGTGCCGCCTTTGAGCTCGAGGACGACGTGACCACCATCGGCCGCGATCCTGCGAACGGCATCTTCCTCAATGACATGACCGTTTCGCGTAGCCACGCGCGCATTATTCGCGAGGGCCTCGGCGCTCGCATTGAGGACCTGGGCTCGCTCAATGGCACCTGGGTCGACGGCGCCATTGTCAACGCGGCCCCGCTGCACGATGGTTCTTCCGTCCAGATCGGTACGTTTACGCTCATCTACCACGAGAGCACGCCGGAGCGCATCGAAACCGGTGAGTAGGGCATGGCCGAACGCAACTATCTGAGTATCGGCCAAGTCGTCAATCTACTTCGAGGCGCATACCCCGATCTATCGAACTCAAAAATTAGATTTCTAGAAGATGAGGGGCTCATCACCCCTCATCGAACGCCTAAGGGGTATCGCCAGTACTCCAAGGAAGACGTTGACCGTCTCGAGGTCATCCTGCACCTGCAGAAGACCCGCTACATGCCGCTCAACGTCATTAAGCAGCGCTTGGAAAACGCAACGGACCTGTCCACTTTGGCTTACGAGGTGGGTCTTCTGTCCGATGTTCCGCTTAAGACGGAGCCCAAGGAGACCAAGCAAAAGCTGCACCCCATCGAGACGATCCCCGACATGCTCGGTGTTGAGATTTCGTTTATCCGCTCCCTTGCCGAGAACGATCTTATCCGCATCATCAAGAGCCCGCAGAACCGAGAGCTCGTCGATGGCAGAGATTTCCCGATTATCCGCTACTGCTCGGAGCTGTCGCGCTTCCACATTGAGCCGCGCAACCTGCGTCAGTACGTATCGTCGGCAAACCGCGAGTCTTCGATGTTTGAGCAGGTTCTCGTGAGCATGCTCGGCATGGATACCTCTGATGATGAGCGCGACGCCAAGCTCGAGCGCGCTTTTAAGAAGCTGCACGACCTCACCGAGGGTGTGCATACCGCGCTCCTTAAGAACCGTGTCTTTGAGTCGCTCAACGCCGTGGTCGAGGACGCCGACATTGATGCACTCGATGAGGAGATTGCACGTTCCGAATCCACCAAGGCTAAAAGCGATGGGACAAGCGTCCCCGCGGTTGCCGCGCACGAGGAGTCGCTCGTGCAACCGTCCAAGGTCGTCGTCCCCTCGCATAACCCGTCTGCTAACACGGGTAAATAATCGCCGTCCACCCGGCAATCCATGAAAGGTCACGCCATGTACGACTTCGAATCTCATATCGTCGATATCCCCGACTATCCCGAGCCCGGAGTCGTCTTTAAGGACATCACACCGCTCTTTGGCAATCCCGAGGCCCTGAGGGCCATGGTGGATGCCCTTGCCGAGCATTTTGCCGATATGGGCATTACCAAGGTCGTAGGACCCGAGGCCCGCGGCTTTATGGTCGGTGTGCCCGTGGCCGTCGCCCTAGGTGCCGGCTTTGTACCCGCACGTAAGCCCGGCAAACTGCCGCGCAAGACGATAAGCGAGAGCTACGAGCTCGAGTATGGAACGGATTCTATCGAGATTCACGCCGATGCCATCAGCTCTAAAGATACCGTGTTGATTCTGGACGACTTGGTCGCGACGGGCGGAACCGTCGAGGCAACAGGTAAACTGGTGCGTGATATGGGCGCAAAGCTTGTGGGCTACGGTTGTATCCTTGAGCTTGCGTTTCTCAACCCGCGCAAGAAGCTCACGCCGACTGACGACGATGTTGAGCTCTTTAGCCTGGTGACGGTGGACTAGCCGTTACCCTTAGTTACTGGAAAGGAAGCTACATGCGCACAGCAAACACGCACAGAAACATGGCACGCTGCGCTGCTACGGCAACCCTCGCTTGTGTTTTGGGCCTGGGCCTCGTGGCTCCGGCCTACGCCGATACCGCATCCGACCTTGCCGCTGCTCGTACTAAACTCGAGCAGATCGGCACGCAAACCCAGCAAATTCACGATGAACTCTCCGCACAGACGCAGGAGCTTGATCAGACTGCAGGCGAGATTACGCAAAAGCAGCAAGAGATCGCCGAAGGCCAGGCAAAGCTTTCGAGCTACGTTGCCGGTGAGTACAAGACCGGCGGCCTGAGTCTCCTTCAGGTCCTGACGGGTGTCGACGATCTGGGCGATATGCTCAACCGTCTGTTCTACTACGGCAAGGTGTCCGACAAGCAGGCCCAGACCATCCAAGAGGTCAAGGACCTTAAGCAGCAGCTCACCGATAAGCAGGCCGAGCAGGAGAAGAACGTCGCCGCGACGCAGAAGAAAGTCGACGAGCTCAATGCCCAGCAGGCTGAGGCCCAGAATGTCGTGAACTCCCTGGATTCACAGCTGCAGGCCGAGCTTGCTGCCGAGGCCGAGGCCAACGCTGCGCTGCAGGCTGGCATTAATGCCAGCACCGCCGAAAAGGCCACGGTGAGCAACGACACCGCCGGTACGACCGAGAACACCAACAATGGTGGCGGTACGACCAACAACGGCGGCGGCAACACGCCTGCGCCCGCGCCCGCTCCTGCCCCCACGCCGCAGCCCGTGACGCCCGCTCCGACTCCGACGCCTTCCGCACCGAGCCAGTCCGTTGACGGCGGTACCGTTGTTTCTCGCGCTTATAGCAAGCTGGGTTGCGCTTATTCTTGGGGCGGCTTTGGACCGAACAGCTTTGACTGCTCCGGCTTTGTAAGCTATTGCCTCACGGGCCGCTACTGCCGTCTGGGCACCACCGGCACTTTCATGGGTTGGACCCGTGTGTCCGATCCGCAACCCGGCGATGTTGTGGTTAACTCCTACCATACCGGCATCTATATCGGTAATGGCCAGATGATCCATGCTTCCGACTACAAAACGGGCGTTATCATCAGCTCCGTCGCAGCCGGTATGAACAACAACTACATCTTCGTACGCTACTAATTTATTACTACAGCGAACGAACATGGGCCTCGCGATCTTGAGTCACGAGGCCCATTCTTTTTCCCCCTACCGTTTGCCATAAAATCAGGATAGCTATCTAGTATTCAAAACTAGATAGCCATCCAATCAATCAAAAAGATGGCTATAATTGTTGGGGAACAATTAGAAAGGACCCTCAATGAGCTGGGCACTTATCTCCGATTCGAGCTGCAATCTTCGCGATTGGCAACCAACCGCACCTCATACCACCTTTGCATTTGCACCCCTTAAGATCCGAGTGGGGGAGCGTGAATTCGTTGACGACCTCTCGCTCGATGTTCACGAGCTTAATGTTGCCATTCAATCGGAAGCCGGCGCATCATCGAGCGCCTGCCCAAGCGTAGGGGAGTGGGCTGAGCTCTTTAAGCTCGCTGACAAGACGATTTGCATGCCCATCTCCGAGGGCGTCTCGGGAAGCTACAATGCCGCGGCCACCGCGCGTGACATGGTGCTTGCCGAAGAGCCCAACCGTCAGATTCATTTGGTTAACTCGCGAGCCGCAGGTGGCAAAATGGATCTGATCTTCTTGCTGTTCGACCGCTATCTTACGAGCAACCCGGATGCCTCCTTTGAGGACGCCTGCGCTTACTTCGATAGCTTGGAGCAGAACAGCAAGATCCTCTTTAGTTTGTGCAACTACGAAAACCTTGCGAAGGCCGGACGTATCCCTAAGGCGGCCGGCGTTATTGCTAACAAGCTCAATATCCGCATTTTGGGCACGGCGAGCGAAGCGGGCAAAATTGAACTCGTTGGGCACACCCGCGGCGAAAAGAAGATGCTCACCAAGATTGTCGACACCATGGAGGCCGAAGGCTTTACCGGCGGCGAGGTCGTTATCGACCATGTCGAGAATGAGGCGGGCGCCCAAGCACTTGCCAGCCGCATTGTGGAGCATTGGCCCGGCTCCAAGACGATTATCATGCCCTGTAACGGGCTAGATTCATACTATGCCGAGATGCACGGCCTCATTATCGGCTACGGTATGGGCGTGGCGTCGGGCCGATAATATCCAACTAGACAAACGTATGGGCGGGATAAGGAGCCATTGGCTCTTTATCCCGCCCATCTTATACCTCGGTTAGCTATTAAACCCATTGAACTTGAGATAGCTCATCAGATACGCCTTCGAAACGAAGGACGATACCGCACTGCGCACGAGCAACGATTCGCGCGTAACCTGATGTGCGGTATCGGGCACGGGAGTCTGCTCAACAGAAAACGCCGCACGAATCGATGCCTCGAGCTGATCGACAACATAATCGAAAGCCGTCGGAGCGTCGTAGCTCAAGCGCTGAATATTAAAGAGCGCCTGAACCGCAGCGATGGGCAGCACCTGCTTAAAGATACAAATGGCGATGAGACGCGCAATCTGCTCACGGCCATACTGCTTTTTAACCGGAGCAGGAACGAGGCCGACCTTTACGTAGTTATTGATCATCGATGGCGTGATAACGGGTTGCTCTACGCAAATCGAAAGCGGCTCCATCCACAGCGCAACATATTCAATAACCTGATCGCGATAGAGCGTTACGTTGGGCAGCTGGTCATAGCGTGGCAGGCTCAACGCGTTGAGTTTACCCACCATATCGGACTGAATAAATGCATCCGGCAGAACCGTCGGCTGAATATCCTCAGGCTTAATGCTGACCGACGTATCGGACATCGGGATAACATGTTTAGCATGGTTCATAAGAGGCCCCCGTTCGTTTTCTATATTGTATTCTAGGTTATATAGTTTTGCATACTACATAGCCGCAAAGTAAAAGTGGTTGGACGGCACATTGATGCACTGTCCAACCACTATGTTTAAAGATAGCAAACTTACATAAGATATATTATCGTACTTATCCACGGAGAAACGCGTATGCGCTCGTTGCCGCTATGGCTCCGTCCGAAACAGCGGTCACAACCTGGCGTAAACGTTTGGAACGGATATCACCAGCGGCAAATAGACCTGGCGTGCGGGTCGCCATGGATTCATCAGTCAGAATGCCGCCATCAGGCGCCAGATCGACTAGATGCTCAACAAGCTCGGTATGGGGCTGCGTTCCGGTAAAAACAAAGATGCCAAACGAGCCGGGCTCAAATGACTCGGTATGAGTCTCGCCGGATGCATTGTCCTTAAAGGTAATCGTCGTTGGCATGGCTTCGCCCGATAGCTCCACAATACTAGTTTGGTACCTAACTGTAATATTGTCCTTTGCGAGTACTTTCTGAACAACACCATCGGGCGCACGGAACTGGTCGCGGCGCAGCACGATGGTCACACTGTTGGCAATGTCGGACAGGAACAGAGCCTCTTCGCATGCCGAATTGCCACCACCGATTACAAAAACCTGCTTGCCGCGGAAAAACATGCCGTCACATGTTGCGCAATATGAAACGCCACGACCGCGATACGTATCCTCGCCTGCGAAACCTGCCGGACGCGGCGTGGCACCCATGCAAGCGATAACGCTCGGGGCCAGCGTATCGCCCATATCGTGATGCACCGTAAACAACGCTGCATCGGCATCGTAATCGACACCCGTAACCATGCTCCATGCAACCTGTGCTCCCAGGCCCTCTGCATGCTGCTGAAAACGCTCGCCGAGTTCGGCGCCACTCAGGAGCGAGATACCCGGATAGTTCTCGACCTCATTGGTTGTGGCGATCTGCCCTCCCGACATGCCCTGCTCAATCACGGTCGTCGTCAGGTTAGCACGCGCAGCATAAATGGCGGCAGCATAGCCCGCGGGGCCGCCACCGATAATCGCAACATCGATCGGCTTATCGGTAGTCATGAAGCGTCCTTTCGTCGAAACGTTGTCGTTCTTTGCGCTCATACCCAAATTTACGTGAACGTGACACTCATGCACTACAATGATAAATCCGTATTACAAAGCTGAAGGGGAGTTATCGATGGACCAGGCGCAGACGAGTGACGACGCTCCCCTGCTCACGCACAGCACTCCCCAATCGGAGCAAACCACGCTCCTGGCTCAGCAAAAACCTCTCGTGACCATCGTGCACGCCTCCGTTGGCTCGGGCCACAAGGCCGCCGCAAATGCGATTGCGCAGGCATTCGACCTCATCCGCGGCACCAATGGCATCCCCGAGGATATTGAGATTGAAGTGCTCGATATCCTTGATTTTGGACGTATTAAATTCGACGGCAATAAGACCGCGGCTTCTTTTACGGGAGCCACGCGCCCCATTTACGACCTGACCTGGCGATATACGCTTACGGGACATCTTCTCTGGGGTGGCGGAACGGCATGGTCGCGAATTATGTTCCCCGCCTTCAACGAATATATTCGTAGCCGCAGGCCCATAGCCGTGGTTGCAACGCACATCACAGCAGCCAATGTTGCCGTGGGCGCCCGCGTAATTACGGGTATCGATTATCCGGTCATCTGCGTACCGACCGACTACGAAGTCGAGGGATGGTGGCCCCACAAGGACACCGATTTATTCTGTGTTGCCAACGAATTTATGGCCGAAACGCTGCGTCCGCGCAAGGTGCTCGAAACAAAGATTCGCATTACCGGCATTCCTATTCGCGCCGGATTCGACACGGATTATGATCGCGAAGAAGAGCTAGCTAAGTTCAACCTCCCCACCGACAAGACCGTCGTGCTGGTAATGGCCGGTGCCAGCTTGCCTCAACCGTACGTTCGCTTTCGCGCGGAGATGGACCGCACCCTCCCCTTCCTACGCAGCTTCGAAGACATGCACTTTGTCTTTTTGCCGGGCAAGGATAAGGAATACGCCGCCCGCCTCAAGACACTCTTCGATGCCATGAAGCTCGAAAATGTCACGGTGCTGGACTATGTCGACGACATGGCGGCCCTCATGCACGGCTGCGACCTGGCAATTCTCAAATCGGGCGGACTCACCGTCACCGAATGCCTGTGCGCACACCTGCCGATGATCCTGCTGGGCAAGTCCTATGGCCAGGAAAAGGCCAACACCACCATGCTCACCGGCATGGGCGCCAGCATGCATGTCACCACCGCACGAGAGCTCATCGTTACGTTGCGTCATCTCCACGATCATCCTGAGTCGCTCAAGGCACTGCTCATCAACGGCGAAGTACTACGCCGCCCCCACGCAGCCGAAGACATAGCCATCGCAACCATGGAGCTCGTAGGCAAACCCCAAAAGCGCAAACGAGCCTTCTGCCGCTTCTACTGGGGCGAAAAACCTGCGCATATCAGGTAGCGTCTTAATGTCCGCTTACCTGTGGGAGGCCCCTATATATCATCCCGTGCTCAAACATTCTCGCTTCGCTGCGAAACTGCGCGCGGGACGATATATAGGGGCCTCCCGCAGGTAAGCTGCGTTAACGTACCAGCGGCTATACCAGATTCCCCACCAGTAGAATCTGCAAAGGGGAACCAGAAAATATAAATACAGTAAGTCGATGCGACAAAGGAGGCGTCCCTTTATCGCATCGACTTACTAGAAAAGTAAATATTGTTTCAAGCGAGTAGCCGCCCGCCCGGGGCTTACCTATATCGTTCCACGCGCAGTTTCGCAGCGAGCGAAGCGACGCGAGAATGTTTGAGCATGGAATGATATAGGTAAGCCCCGGGCGGGAGGGATACGGGCGCCCTAGGCGATGCCGCTGGAGCCGAAGCCTCCTTTGCCTCGGTCGGTTTCGTCTAGTTCTTCTACTTCTATGAGATTGACCGTGGGGACTTCTTGGATGACGAGTTGGGCTATGCGGTCGCCTTTATTGATTTGAATGTTATTGGAGGGATCCAGGTTGATGAGGATAACCTTGAGTTCTCCTCGGTAGTGGGCGTCGATGAGGCCCGGCGTATTGACTATAGACAGGCCCTGCTTGATGGCCAAGCCGCTGCGGGGCTGGACGAAGCCGGCGTAGCCGTCGGGCAGGGCGATGGCCAGCCCAGTAGAGACCAGACGGCGTTCGAAGGGCTTCAGGACGCAGTCCTCGTTGGAGCGCAAATCCAAGCCGGCATCGGTGGGATGGGCGTATTTGGGAAGCTCGACGGTGGGATCGAGACGCTTTATGTTGACGGTAATGTTGGGCATGGAATCACCTTAGCTTGTCGAGCTCTTGCAGAAACTCATCGACGTCTTTGAAATCACGGTAGACCGAGGCAAAACGGATGTACGCAACCTTGTCGATCTTGGCCAAGCGCTTGAGCACCATGTCACCCAACTCATGGGACGTGACGGCCGTCAGCGTGCGAGAGCGAAGCTCGACCTCGATGTCATCGATAATCTCATTGAGCTTCTTAGTGTCGATATCGCGCTTGATGGTGGCGCGCATCAAGCCGACGAGCAGCTTATTGCGATCGAACCGCTGCTTGGTTCCGTCTGACTTAATGACCTCGATTGGGTCTTCGCATCGCTCGAACGTTGTAAAACGATAGTTACACGAGCAACATTCGCGGCGGCGCTTAATGGTGTTATTTGACTCCTGCATACGGGAATCAACGACGCGGGTATGTGCCTTGCCGCATTTGGGACAGCGCATGGTACCTCCTCTTAAACGATAACAAGGGTACCATGCGCAGCGCGATAATGATTACGAACGAGCAGGAACCTTAAGATGCGCACCGGCGGCGAGCGAACCATGCTCCAGATGATTGACGTTACGGATCATGTCGGAAGTCTCTTGCGTGGAAAGGCCTTCGATTGGATATTCCTCGGCAAGCGACCAAAGAGAATCGCCAGGCTGAACGCGAATGGTCTCGTATGTAACGTTGGAAACGGACTCGGCATACGCGGCATGACGAGCGCTAAAGACCGACGTAGCGAGGACAAAGAAGAGCGTAAGCGCAACGGCGACGGCGACAATCGTCGGAACCTTCAGGGCAACGCGGGCCGGCGCGACTACAGCCTGCTGATTGCGCGCAGGCTTTACGGTCAAAGGCTGAAAGCCGGAGCGGCCACCCTGAACAACCGTAAAAGTGGGTTCTGCAGGCGTCTCGAGCTTAAGGGCGAGGTTTCCCTGGACCATATTCGTTGCGTTCATCATGTTCTCCTCTCGCGTGTTTTGCTGAGAACAGTTTTATCAAGCCGCGCGGACAAAAATGTCTAGCGCGAGAACGAATGTTCGGTTATTATTATCTTCGAACAGTTGTTCCTGTCAAGCAAAATTCGAACATTTGTTTGACATGGGTAGAGAGGATGCCCTGATGGCTCGCAAAATTACCAAGCGTCAGCAGCAAATTTACGACTTCATCAAGGAATATCAGCAGGAGAAGGGTTATCCGCCCAGCGTGCGCGAGATGGCTTCTGCCGTGGGCCTTTCCTCCCCCAGCACCGTGCACGCCCATCTCTCTGCCCTGGAGGCGCGCGGGCTACTCAAGCGCGATGCCACCAAACCGCGCGCCCTGGAACTCTTTAACGAGGATGGTTCCTCTGTCTCAATTTCCAAATCTGACGAGCCCACCGCACCTCGCGGAACGGTCTCGCTACCGCTCGTTGGTCGCGTCGCGGCTGGGATTCCCATTCTGGCCGAGCAGAATATCGAAGACACGTTTACTATCCCGACCGAAATCGCCACTGATCAGGGTTCCTTTATCCTTGAGGTGCATGGGAGCTCAATGATCAATGTCGGCATCTTCAATGGCGATTACATCATCGTCCGTGAACAAAAGAGTGCCATGAACGGCGAAATTGTCGTGGCCATGATTGATGGTTCGGCGACCGTCAAGACGTTCTACAAGGAGCAGGGGCGTGTGCGCTTGCAGCCCGAGAACGACACCATGGAACCTATCTATGCAACGAATCCCGTTATCCTGGGCAAAGTCGTCGGCTTGATGCGCCGGTTCTCGTAATGCAAAAACGCATAACCATCTTTGATACCGTCCGCGGGTTTACGATGATTTCTATGGCAGGTTTTCACGCTTGCTATGATCTCGCCTACCTGTACGGCTGGGATATGCCTTGGTTTACCCAGACTGTCTTTCAAGACGTCTGGCGCGCCAGCATCAGCTGGGTATTTTTGTTTATCGCGGGTTGGATGTGCACTCTTTCGCGCAACAATATCAAACGTGCCGCCAAATACGCCTTAGCAGCACTCGTTGTCTGGTTGGCAACAACACTTGTCTCATTCGACGATTCGGTTAATTTTGGCATCATCTACTGCATGGCCGCATGCACCGGCATCGTGGCGTTGACCGATCCCGTCCTTAAGAAGATAACGGCGAGATGGGGCATGCCCCTATGCCTTGTGTTGTTCGCCCTCACCTGGAGCATCCCCAAAACGATCTACCCTGTCCCCTACCTGGCGTGGCTGGGATTTCCGAGCCCTGGGTTTGTCTCAGGTGATTACTACCCCATCATCCCGTTTATCTTTATGTATCTTGCAGGATACTTCGCCGCACACATAGCGCAGGGAATCGATAAGACCGTCCCCAGCTGGGCCTACGCCAACCCCCTGCCGGTGCTCGCCGGCCTTGGACGTCACGCACTCCCCTTTTATCTGCTGCATCAGCCCATCATTCTGGGCATTTTGGAGCTCGTCTACTCGGTGCGATAACGCTCGAGCCGCGGTGCAATACGAGCCGGCAACTTCGCCACAATGCGAACACCGTCCTCGAGATATTCCTCATGCAGAAGGGTTCCCTGCTCATGCACCAGCGTGATGAGAGCGCCCTCGCGATACGGAATATCAGCGGAAAGCAACACATCGGTGGCAGCTGCCTCGCGAGCAATGCGGTCGACGAGATCGTCGAGCCCCTCACCCGTTTGGGCCGAGAACAGAACGACTTCCGGATAGCGACGACGGAAACTCAATCGATCAACGCTATCGAGAAGATCGATTTTATTGAATACGGTCAGCGTTAAACGCTCTCCGGCGCCGATCTCATCAAGCACGCGGTCGACAGCCTCCAGCTGCCGCTCATAGTCCTCGTCAGACGCATCTACGACTTTGAGAATTAGATCGGCACCCAAAACCTCGGACAGCGTCGATTTAAAGGCATCGACCAGACCATGGGGCAGCTTTTGAATAAAGCCGACGGTATCGGTAATCGTCATGCCGCGACCGCCGGGCAGACGATACGAACGCGTCGTCGGGTCGAGCGTAGCAAACAGCTTGTCCTGCGAAAGTACCGTAGAGCCGGTCAGACGATTGAGCAACGTCGATTTACCGGCATTGGTATAACCGGCCAACGCGACGCGAAACGCCGGTGACTCAATGCGACTCTTGGATTGAACATCGCGACGCTGTTCAACCTGCTTGAGCTCACGACGAAGCGCAGCGATCTTATTACGAATAAGGCGACGGTCGACCTCGAGCTGACTTTCGCCCTGACCAAAACGTGAGCCGATGCCGCCGCGCGTCTGCTCCTTGGCGAGATGGCTCCACATGCCACGCAGGCGAGGCAACAAATATTGAAGCTGTGCCAGCTGTACCTGCAGGCGTCCCTCACGCGTCTGAGCATGCAGGCCAAAGATATCCAGGATCAGTGCTGTACGATCGATAATCTTTACCGGCTCGCCCACGGCTTTCTCCAAATAGGATTGCTGCGAGGGCGTCAGGTCGTCGTCAAAAATAACGACATCGGCATCCATGCGATGCACCAGGCCGCACAGCTCTTCTACCTTGCCGGAACCGATAAACGATTTAGGATACGGCTTTACCAAACGCTGCGACAAGCGTGCCACGCACTGAGCACCAGCTGTGTGGGCAAGACGCTCCAGCTCATCAAGCGAGCGATCGAGCGGCCATGCATTGTCGCGCCACTCAACACCAACTAAAATGGCACGCTCGGGCTCGGGTGCCGTGGGAACAAGGGGGAAACGGGCCATTAGGCAGCCTCAATACGATGCAGGATATCCTCAACGACCTCATCGATCGTACATTCATCCATATCAAACCACACGATACGGTCATCGCGCTTAAACCACGAAAGCTGACGCTTGGCATAACGACGCGAACGCATCTTAATGAGTTCGCGGGCCTCATCCATGCTCATCACGCCATTGAAAGCATCAATGATCTCTTTATAGCCAATTGCCTGCATCGACGTCAGGGCATCTCCCAGACCCTGGGCCATAAGACCGCGGACCTCATCGACAAGACCCTGCTCAAACATCAGATCGACGCGCAGATTAATGCGCTCGTAGAGCACCTCGTGATTACGCGTCAGACCAAACCATAGGGCATGATAATGCTCGCGCGGAACACTAAACTGACTTTTTTGCTGTGCATAGGAGATACCATCATCATGCATCTCGAGCGCACGAATCACACGGCGCACGTTATGGGGATGAATAACAGCAGCCGATTCTGGATCGCGCTCGGCAAGCAGGGCATGCAGTTCTTCCTCGCCAATACGCTCGGCAAGCTCCTGATAGCCCGCACGGCGATCGTCCTCAAGTTCGCCCGAGGGAAAGTCCATCTCATCGAGGGCTGCCTTGAGATATAGCCCCGTACCTCCGCAAAAAACCGGCAGGCAACCCGAACCAAGGAGACGTTCAACATGCGCGCGAGCGTCAGCCTGATAAAGCGCAGCAGAATATGCCACACCCGGCTCTACAATGTCGACGAGACGCAGCGGCGCCGTGCACTCATCGGGCGCCATCTTTGCGGTACCGATGTCCATGCCGCGATAGATTTGCATCGCATCGCACGACAGCACTTCGGACGAAAGACGAGCTGCCAAACGGTCGGCAACATCACTCTTACCAACCGCCGTCGGACCGACGATCGCAACGGCGGAAAGACCTGCCCCGGAAGAAACCATTAGCGCGGCTCGCCCACAACGGAACCGGATAAATACCAGGTCTTGGCAACGTCAACGTCAACATCAACGATCTTACCAACAAGCTGATCGATGCTGTAACCCTCGGGGATAGGCGCATGCACGGTCTGATTCTTGGGACTCTTGCCCAGCAGGACCGCATCGTTCTTTTTACTCGTTCCCTCAATGAGCGCGGGAACCACAGTATGAAGCTCGCCCTGGTTATACTCGTGTGCCGTGGTCTCGATAACCTTAACCAGGCGGTTGAAACGCTCGAGAATAACCTCATGCGGCGTAGGATCGTCAATCTCGGCGGCCGGGGTACCGGCACGCTTGGAATAGATGAAGGTATAGGCCTGAGCATAGCGGACCGTCTCAGCAAGCGAGAGCGTCTGCTCAAAGTCTTCTTCAGTCTCGCCCGGGAAGCCAACGATAATGTCGGTCGAGAGCGCGATATCGGGCATGCGGTTGCGAATGCGATCGACCAGGCCCAGATAGTCCTCGCGTGTATAACGGCGATTCATCTCTTTGAGGATCCGCGTCGAACCTGACTGGACGGCCAGGTGCAGTTGCGGCATTACGGCAGGTGTCTCGGCCATGGCGTCGATGGTCTCGGGCAGCAGGTCCTTAGGATGCGAAGACGTAAAGAAGATACGCTCCACACCCGTATCGCCCACGGCACGCAGCAAATCGGCAAAACGCGGCTTGCCAAACAGATCGCGACCATATGAGTTAACGTTTTGGCCCAGCAGCGTAATCTCACGCACGCCCTGGCGCACCAGACCGGTCACCTCGTCGACAATCTCCTCGAAGGGGCGGCTCTTTTCGCGACCGCGTACGTACGGCACGATGCAATAGGTGCAGAAATTATTGCATCCCGTCATGATGGGCACCCAGGCGTGATACTGGGTCTCGCGATGCCACGGCATGCTCATGGCGTCCGTATCCTCATGCTCATTGGTGCGGATATGACGCTTACCATCAAGGAACGCCTCGGCAATGAGCTCGGCCACATGTGCAATGGAATGCGTGCCAAAGATGACATTGACGTTATCGACGTTGGTGAGCAGGCCCTCGCCATCGCGCTGCGCGATGCAACCGCCAACGGCAACCACGCGCTTGCCCGAAGGCGAAGGCGGCAGGCTTTTGCAGGAATTGCACTGACCGTACAGGCGGGTATCGGCGGCCTCGCGCACGCAGCACGTCATGAAGACAACGATATCGGCATGCGCGGGATCGAGCGCCATGAGGCAGCCATACGAATCAAGCAGACCGCTCACACGCTCGGAGTCGTGCTGATTCATCTGGCAGCCAAAGGTGCGGATATAGTAGGTTTTACCGGCAAGAATATCGCGTACGGAACGCTGGTCCATGTGCATAAGTCCTAACGATGGGGAGCGAAACAAGGCAAGCAGAAGCTATGCCACAGGCTTAACATCATCCATGACGACGTTATCCATAGCAGCTCGATTGATCTGGTGAACGTAGATAGAAAGGCGGATGGCCGTGCGCGACTCCCCGTTAATGAGGATGTCGGAGAACACGGGCGCGCAGGAAATATCAAAACCGGTTGGAATCAAAAAACCGCGCGCGATAGCAACGGCCTTAATGGCCTGGTTGACGGCACCGGCGCCGACACACTGGATGTTGACGGGTACACCATCCTTGACCATGCCGGCGATGGCGCCGGCAACGGACGCGGGCGATGATTTGCTTGATACCTTCAGGCAATCCATGAAGAAACTCCTGCATTTAAAAGTACGTTTTAACTGCAATAACTGTATCGTACCGAGTGGACTCGGTAAAGGCACTATTCCTCTTTGGCAAGATCAAAGGTCACGGTGATTCGATCACGCGAAACACGGATCTTTGGGTCGCCGCAAAGGTTGAGATAGTACCGGGCAGCAAGGTCATTAAAGTCGCGTTCCACAGCGCGCGAAAACTGTGCCATGTCATCCTTGGCAATACGTAGCCCGCGACGATCCTTCGCGAGATCGACAGGAGCCGGCGCATGCGAGGACGAATCACGCTCGCGCAGCAGACGCGCGGTCACACCGCGAACGGGCTTAATCTGCCCTGCCAAAATGCGATGGGCCGTGCGCTCGGACATCTCAAGACCCAAACCCGAACAAATACGGATAAAGTCCTCGGCATCAGAAGCAAGGCCTAAACGATCGACAACCGGAAGCTCGCTCTCGTCATCAATGAACAGGAGACGAGACGTATCGAGCCGACTTGACGCTTGAGCATAAAGGGTCGCGGCAATCTCAGACGGAGAACCGAGATAGACATCGCAACCACGCAACTCCTCGAGCGCAAACTCACAAGCAGCGCGAATAATATTATGTGGACCGCGAGCGCAGACATAACGTCCGTCCTCATCCTTGACGGCCTGGGGCCAGCTGGACTGATCGGCACGCTCACTGAGGCGGTCGGCCGCAACGCTCACCTTGAAGGCTGAACCAAGATCGACGCCGGACGTGACCACACGGGCCTCGTCGGTGTTCTGCTTAATCGAAAACAATGCCATGCCACGACCGTGAACGCCCCAACGGTCCATCTTCATGCTCTCGAGCTTGGAGGTAACGCGGGCATCAAAGATTCGCTCTTGCATATCCTGCGGAACGCCAGAACCGTTATCCAGAAAGACAAGCGTGCGGACGCCATCTTCCTTGGTCGTGGCGAGATAGACCTTGTCGGCGCCGGCATCGCGAGCATTACGGAGCATTTCGATGACGATGTCCTCGACATGCTGAATGTCGTGCTTAGCCTGGCGCCGCTCGGCCTCCGAAACGCGGAGGCGGACATACCCCTCGCCAAGGTTCTCCTCGACGCGAAGGTTGCCCTCCCCCGACATCGACGCGATAAATGAGATGAGCTCGTTCGCGTCGCACATGTTATTTAGCGATATCGACAGCGCGGCTCTCGCGAATCACGACGACGCGCACCTGACCGGGATACTCCATCTCTTCCTCGATCTGATGGGCGATATCGTGAGCCAGGACCGTGGACTGGGCATCGGAGATCTTGTCCGGCTGGACCATGACGTGGACCTCGCGACCGGCCTGCATGGCATAGGTACGTTCGACGCCGTCATGGGAGTTGGCGATCTCCTCGAGCTTCTCAAGACGCTTGATGTAGTTCTCGGCAGACTCGCGACGGGCACCGGGGCGAGAGGCAGAGACAGCATCGGCGGCCTGCACCAGGACATCGAGCACCGTGTTGGGGTCGACATCGGCATGGTGAGCCTCGATAGCGTGGACGATAACGGGCTTCTCGCCATAACGGCGGGCAAGCTCGGCGCCGATGACGGCATGCGGGCCCTCGACGTCGTGGTCGATTGCCTTGCCCAGGTCATGAAGCAGGCCGGCGCGCTTGGCGGTCACAACGTCCAGGCCAAGCTCGGAAGCCATCACGCCGCACAGATCAGAGACCTCGAGGGAATGCTGAAGCACGTTCTGACCAAACGAGGTACGGTAGCGCAGGGCACCAAGGGTCTTGACGATCTCGGGGTGCAGATCGTGGATGCCGGTATCGAAGGCAGCCTGCTCGCCAGCCTCGCGCACGCGCTGCTGAACCAGGTCGGCGGCCTTGTGATACATCTCCTCGATACGGGCAGGGTGAATGCGGCCGTCGGCGATGAGGTTCTCGAGGGCGACACGGGCGGTCTCACGACGGACCGGGTCGAAGCTCGAAAGAACGACGGTCTCGGGCGTGTCGTCGATCACGAGGTTGACGCCGGAAACCTGCTCGAAGGTCCGGATGTTGCGACCCTCGCGACCGATGATACGGCCCTTGAGGTCATCAGAGGGAATGTGCACGGAGGTAACGGTGACCTCGGCAGTGTGATCGGCAGCGCAGCGCTGAATCGCCAGAGACAGAATCTCCTGGGCGGTCTTGTGGCACTCGGCGCGAACCTGCTGCTCGGACTCGCGAATGATCGTGGCGGCCTCGTGGGTGACCTCGCCGCGAACCTTATCGAGGAGCTCCTTGTGGGCGTCCTCGCGGGTAAGGTCGGCGATACGCTCGAGCTCGGAGGTCTGCTTTGCGCAGAGCTCCTCGAGCTCACGGGAGCGCTTCTCGACCTGACCGGCCTGGCTGGACAGCTGATGCTCGCGCTTGTCGAGAGCGTCGTTGCGGCGATCGAGGGATTCCTCGCGCTGCATCACGCGGTTCTCGAGCGTACGAATCTCGTTCTTACGCTGCTTGTCCTCGGCCTCAGCGGCCTGCTTGTTCTTGATAATCTCCTCTTTAGCCTCGAGCAGAGCCTCTTTTTTGAGGGTCTCGGCCTGACGCTTAGCATCACCGATCAGGGACTCAGCCTGTGCGTGTGCCGACTGGATTTTTTCGTCGGCCTCGTGAAGACTACCCTGCTTGGCGGTGCGCATGTAGGCAATGGCGGCGATGACACCCAAAACGATGCCAACGAGCGCTGCGATGATAGGCATGCTCACTCCTTTTTATGGATTCGTTACACAACAAAGCGAACCGTCCTTACGAACGGCTCGCGACATTTGAGTAATATGGGCGCAGCTTATGCGGGTCGGATACAGATAAACATATAAACAAACTCATCACAGATGAGCACATATCACAAAGCAAATGACAGTGTTTATCGTACGTTGAACCACAACAACTGTCAAATAAATGGCCCCAGCACGGCGGCTAAAACGCGGTGAACGGCAGGGCCACAAAACGCATACGCCTAAACCGCACATTCCTCGCGTTCGGCATTAAGACGAGCCTTAACGGCATCGGCGGCGATGTGATACGAGAAGCCCTTGCCCATCAAAAACCGAACCAGTTTTTCGAATCCGCGCGTCTCTGGAACACGCCGCTTGGCGAGCAGGGCTGACGCACGCGCCAAATCGTCTTCGACGGCAAAATAATCCTCGGGATAACCGGGAATGTCATCGAGCACGACATGACGGCGCTTGAGCTCGGTCTCGATTTTACGCTGTCCCCAACCGCGCCGCTTGCGTTCCTCGATAAAGTACGAGCAAAAGCGGTTCTCGTCTAAAAAGCGATACTCGGTGGCACGCTCGACGGCGAAATCGATCGCGGACTGGTGAAAGCCGTAGCGAGCCAGCTTGTCACGGACCTCACCCGTCGCATGGTCGCGTCGCGATAGCATCTCGGTCACCATGGTAAGTGCACATTTACGCTCGATGAGCTGCACCGCTTCACGAAAGTTATCCCAATCACAGGGAAGATCGGGGCGATTTTTGACATACAGGCGCGCGACCCGCACGGGAATCCAAATGGACCGCTCAAAACCGCCCTCAAGCTCACAATCGATATGTGCGCAAGGCTTTTTGGACGCATACCCGCTCGAGAACGAGGAGGCCGCCTTCTTATCGGGAAAGACGACCGTGGCCTCGGTCACCGTATACGACATGAGCGTAACCGCTACTCGTCGTCATCATCGAGCATGGCGGAACCATCGATGGCGTAAAGCTCGTCAAACTCCTCAGGCGCAGGCTGATCGGTCAGCTCGACCTCGGACGGAGCATCGTCATCAAACTCAAGCCCGCAGGCAAGGCGGACCTTATGCTCAATCTCGTCGGCGCAATCGGGGTGTTCGCGCAGGAACGCCTTGGCGGCCTCGCGACCGTTGCCGAGCTTGTCCTCGCCATAGGCAAACCAGGAGCCCATCTTCTTGCAAATGCCGCACTCGACAGCCATGTCCAGAATCGAGCCCTCCTTAGAGATGCCCGTACCGTACATGATGTCGAACTCAGCAGAACGGAACGGAGCTGCCACCTTGTTCTTAACGACCTTGGCACGCACGCGGTTACCGATAACCTCATCCTTAAGCTTAATGCTGTCGATGCGGCGAATGTCGATACGCACCGAAGAGAAGAACTTAAGGGCGCGGCCGCCCGTCGTGGTCTCGGGGTTGCCGAACATAACGCCGATCTTCTCTCGCAGCTGGTTAATGAAGATGCATGTCGTGTTGGACTTGGACAGCGAGCCGGCGAGCTTGCGGAGCGCCTGACTCATCAGACGAGCTTGCAAACCGACCGTGGTATCGCCGATCTCTCCCTCGATCTCGGCACGCGGGGTCAGCGCGGCGACGGAGTCGACGACGATGGCATCGATGGCGCCGGAACGCACGAGCATGTCAACAATCTCGAGCGCCTGCTCACCCGTATCAGGCTGGGAAATCAGTACCTCGTCGATATCCACGCCAATGCGCGCGGCATACGTGGGATCGAGCGCGTGCTCGGCATCGATAAATGCCACCACGCCACCCATTGCCTGGGCTTCGGCCAGGATCTCGAGCGAAAGCGTCGTCTTACCGGAGGACTCAGGACCGTAAATCTCGACGATACGGCCGCGCGGCACACCGCCGATACCCAGAGCGGCATCGAGTGCCAGAGCGCCCGTGGGGATGGCCTCAACCTCAAGCTCGGGGCCGCCGTCACCATACCTCATGATGGAGCCTTGACCGAACTTCTTCTCGATCTCGGCCTTGGTGGTGGCGATCATCTCTTCGCGCTCTTTACCCGTCGTGGGTGCATGAACGGTACGTACGGGACCTGAATTCTTGGCCATGAATAGCCCTCCTCTTAACAACCTGTATCGATAATACACGAACGGCTGTTCGTGGTCAACCGTTCAGGCCAATCATACGCAGGCAGTCTTTCCAAAACCCAACCAAACGCCGACCAAACACTGACCAAATGCTTGACCACAAAGGGCCGAATAAGAACAAGGAAGACAAGAATACACCTATAACCGGCGCAAACGCTAAATTCGTCAGGGGTCCCTATCTCCACAATTAAGGGGCCCTAAGGCCCCTTAAAACACGTCTATTCCATAGAGTTGAGCACAAGGGCAATGCGTCCCAATGCCTCCGCGACCGCATGGGCACGAACACACGAACGGTCGCCCTCATAGTGGCAGCGCACAGAGTCCACGACCGGCACTTCCCCATCAGCCGCGCGATACGCCCAGCCAATATAGAAAGTGCCAGCAGGATCGTCCTCAGTGCCGCCGCCGGGGCCGGCATAACCCGTTGCGCTCACTGCAATATCGCTCTGGTACAGCTCCAGCGAACCCGCCGCCATCTCGCGCGCGGTCTGATGCGACACCGCGGTATAGCGGTCGAGCGTCTCCTGATCAACACCCAAAACGCGATGCTTGATCTCATCGCAGTAGGTCACCGCACCGCCACGCAGCACCGCCGAGGCGCCCGGGATATCGGCAATCGTCGAGGCGATCATACCCGCTGTCAGCGACTCAGCCGTCGAAACCGTCACGCCCCGAGCGCTCGCGCGCTCGACAATATGACGCGCCAGCTCCTCGTTATGTGCGGAAATCTGATCAAAAGAGTCCGTCATACCCACCAGGACCTAGACCGAAAAGACGATCTTGCGGCAGTTCCAGAAGTATTGGGCGCCCGAGATAACGGTCAGGACAACGGCAACGGCGTACAGGAAGCGCGACACCGAGTAGATGCCGAGCGTCAGCACCAGCGGGCCAAGGTGCAAGCCGGCCATCGCAAAGACACACAGGTAACCGCAAATGGAGACCATCGTGGTCGCCGTCTTGTACTTGCCAAGCTTATCGGCGGCAACGACCACGCCGGCGGCACTCGCAACCATGCGCAGGGCGCTTACCAACAGCTCGCGGAACAAGATGATGAACACGGACCAAACCGACACGGCGCCAAAGTCCAAGAACAGCAGCAAGGCCGAGAACACGAGCAGCTTGTCGGCGATGGGATCCAAGAATTTACCGAAGTCGGTAATCTCGTTGCGCGAGCGCGCCAGATAGCCGTCAACTTTATCGGTGCACGACAAGATGACGTACAGAATGAAGGCTGCGGCGGCGAGCGGGCCGTCGAAGGTGCTCCAATCCGTACCGGCAACGCTCATGTGAGACAGCGCCGACACGATCATGAACACCGGGATAAAGACGATGCGCACACACGTCACGATATTGGCGGGCGTCCAGACACTCGTCAGTTCCTTATTGCTCTCGTTTGCCACGATGCTCTCCTACTCCACAACATGGCCGATAAGCTCATAGCAGAAGCTATCGGTAAACTCGACCGTCAGAATATCGCCCACGGACGCCTCGCTGGCGTCCAAGTGCACCGCGCCATCGGAATCGGGCGCCTGGAACCAAGCATGGCCGATCAGCTCGGCGCCGTCCTCGGTCTCCTCGATGCCGTCGACGATCACCTGGGCGCGCTCGCCCACATGTGCGGCGGTGGCGGCAAAACCGAGCGACTCGGCCAGGTCCATGGCCTCCTGGGCGCGCTCGAGCTTGACCTCTTCGTCGACCTGGCCCTCCATCTTGGCGGACAGGCTGCCCTCCTCCTGCGAGTAGGCAAAGACGCTCGTGTAGTCAAAGCCGACGGTGTCCATAAAGTCGATAAGGTCGCGGAACTCGTCGTCGGTCTCGGTCGGGAAGCCAACCATGGCCGTGGAACGGATCACGATGTCGGGGATGCGCTCACGCAGATCGCGGAACAGGTCCTCGAGCTCCTGGCGCGAACCGGAGCGACGCATGGCCTTAAGGATGCGTGCGTCGCAGTGCTGCACGGGAATATCGATATAGGGTAGCACCTCGGGGGTATCGCGAATCGTCTCGATAAGCTCGTCGGTCATGCCCTCGGGCTGCAGGTAGAGAACACGGACCCAGACGTTCTGCGGACGCACGGCCTCGGCTACGGCGCGCAGCAGCTGCGCCAGATTGCGCGGCGAGCCCTCGGCGACGTCACCATCCGCAAAGTCGGTGCCCCAGATGCCCGTGTCCTGGCCGATCAGCACGATCTCTCGCACACCGCCGGCAACCAAGTCGCGCACCTCGGAGATAATGCTCTCGGCATTGCGCGAGTGATAACGACCGCGGATATACGGGATCATGCAGAAGCTACAAAAGCGGTTGCAGCCATCGGAAATCTTGACGTAAGCAACGGCGCCCTCGACAGTGCGCTTGACTTGCGGAATATAGGCAGCGATCTCACGCTCGACACCCAGCACGCCATCGATGACCGCCACGATGCCGTCCTCCTCGTCGGCCTTCACAAAGGCAGCGACCTCGGGCAGCTCGTCAGGCAGGTCGTCGCCATAGCGCGACGGCACACAGCCGCACATGACGATGGGACAAGAACGAACGCCGTCCTGAACCTCGTTGGCGAGCTCGAGCGTGGTCTCGATGCTCTCGGACGTTGCGGAGGCGAGGAACGAGCATGTATTGACGATGGCGATATCGGCATCCTGTGGGTCGAATGTCTCCTCGTAGCCCGCGGCGGTTAAAAGAGAACGCATGCGGTCGGTGTCAACCTCGTTCTTAGCGCACCCGAGGGTGATGTAGAGCACGGAGCCCAACGGTGTATCCATGTTGGAGAGCAGTCCTTTCGAATGATATTAGCGGTAGTTGGTGAACTGCAGCGGCTGGCCGTAGTCCTGGTCGCGCAGGAACTGGATAACGGTCTGCAACGCGTCCTTCGAAGCAGAGGAAACACGCAGCTTATCGGCCTCGATAGTCACCTTGACCTTGAGCTTTTGGTCCTTGATGTCCTTGTTGATCTTCTTGGCGGTCGCCTGGTCGATACCCTCGACGATATGGCCGAGTACGCGCACGGTGCCGCCCGATGCCGCCTGCGGAGCATCCCACGAGACAGCCTTGAGGTCGATGCCGCGCTTGATGAGCTTGGAGCTCAGGACATCGATGATCTGCTTGGAGACAAAGTCGGCCGGGGCGTTGATCGTAAAGAGCTTGTCGCCCTTCGAAAGCTCGATCGTGGCGCCGGAATCCTTCAGGTCATAGCGCTGGGAAATCTCGCGCGTGGTCTGCTGGAAGGCGTTGTCGACCTCTTGCATGTTGACCTCGGACACGACGTCGAAGCTGGAATCTTTAGCCATGATGTTTCCTTTCGCGTACGAACGGCTTAGTAGCTATCGTACGAATAGTCGGTAGAATCGGTGGGCGTCTGGCCGTCAGTTGCGGTATCGGCGCCATCCGTGGACTGGGCATCGGTGCAGTCGGTGGTGTCGGCACCATCAGAACTTTCACCATTCTCGGAATCAGTCGTCTCCTTCTTGGGAACGGTGATCGTCACGCGCGCCACGCCCGAGGTCTTGGTATCGTAACGGACCTTTTCGCCGTTCTTGGTAACGGTGACATCGGAAGGCTTAGACGTGGTGATCTCGATCGAGGACTCGGGCGTGTACTCCTGCTCAAAGGGGCCAGTCGCCTGAGCGCCATAAACCGACTTTCCGTCGACCTTGACCTCAATCCACGCGGTCTTTCCCTTGGCAACGGAGACCTTAACCTTTGTGACCTCGTTCTCTTCCTTCTTGGCCGTCGTCTTGGCGGCGTCCGAATCAGTCGACTCGTCAGTCGGCTCATCGGTGTCTTCGTCCTCGTCGACCGTTTCGGTCTTCTTAGAAGACTTCTTGGTCGTCGTCTTGGTAACAGCGGGCGTCTCGGGCGTGGTCTCGGGCGTCGAAGATGCGCAGCCGCGCAGAAGTACCACGATGAGCACGATCAGCAGCAACGCCACGGCACCGATACCGGCGTAGACGATACGCGGATCGAGCCCGTTGTTTTGAGGAGCACGGGAACCGCCGCGTCCACGACTGGAACTGCTGCGGCCGCCTCCCTGAGGCATACGGCCACGATTGCTATCGGAACGGCCGCAATAGCCACCCTGGCCCTGAAGGCTGCGCTGACCCGAGCGGGGCGCAAGTTCACCGCGGCCTTGATAGCCACGCTGGCCCGCACGCGGAGCCGAAGAGCGCTGGCCATACGGCTGTGGTTGAGAGCGAAGACGCGGCGTCACCTGCGTGGTATCGGCGTCCGCATAGCCACTGCGAGAGCGTCCGGTGGAGATACCACGGTGACCGCGATCGGAATAGCCGCCGTCGCCGTAGCCGGCACGAGGGTCACGCGCCACGCCGCGGGCAGCGGGAAGTGCACGGTCCTCGGGCATCGGCGTACTGCGGAACCGGTCACGCTGCGAGCGAATCTCCTCGCCCGAACCCGTCTCGGTAATATAACCGGCCTGCTGAGGACGCTGTCCATAGCGAGTCGAACGACCGCCCTGAACCATCAGAAAGCGCCCGTTATCGACAGAGGAACGCGAATTGACGTAGCCGGCGGCGTCCTGGAAACGACCGCCCTGCTGCGACGTCTCGCGTTCGTATGCCATCAGTTCGTCAAAGTAGGCATTGACGACCTCGCGCGGATTGAGTCCCAAAAAACGAGCATAGCTCGAAATCATGCCCTGCGCATAGCCGCGCGGCGGCATCGAAGCAAAGTTACCGGTCTCGAAAAACTCGATGATCTGCGGCCTGATTTTGATGGTGTTGGCGACCTGCTGAATGGAAAGGCCCATTCGGCGACGCTGCTCGAGCAGCATGTCACCAAAGCGTGCAGCCATCAGAATCCTCCAAACTCACGATCTTCACGTGCCATCTCGGCGTCGACAGATTCCAGCGCGGCAAGCCCCTCCTCGTCCAACAGGACCTCGCGCGGCTTGGAACCGTCGGGCGGGCCGACGACACCCTTTTCTTCCAGCATGTCCATAATACGCCCGGCACGCGCATAGCCAACCTTCAGGCGGCGTTGCAGGCCAGATGTGGAGCCCAGCTGCGATTCCACCACAATATGGGCGGCTTCCCAAATGAGCGGATCATCGTCTTGCGGCTCGGCGACTCCGGTG
>OGZZ01000553.1_pt1 | contig 29243 bp, 17 predicted proteins | sample 1577021 | NCBI WGS metagenome assembly OGZZ01 (sample SAMEA3541526, study PRJEB24748) | human gut metagenome | biome: human gut; feature: human-associated habitat; material: faeces | place: China | collected 2012
TGAGGTAGTTTACAAAAATACCCTGTGCAGTTTCCGGACGAAGATAAATCTTCATGGCTCCTTCGGAAGTAGAACCCATTTCAGTAGAGAACATCAGATTAAACTGACGAACTTCTGTCCAGTTCTTTGTACCGGAGATCGGGCATACGATTTCTTCATCAATAATGATCTGACGCAATTCTTCCAGATTACCGTCGTTCAGAGCCTTAGCAAAGCGAGTGTGAAGTGCGTCACGTTTTGCCTGATGCTCCAATACACGTCCGTTGGTAGAACGGAATTGAGCCTCATCAAAAGATTCGCCGAATCTCTTGGCAGCTTTCGCTACTTCTTTATTGATTTTATCGTCATACTTAGCCAGCTGATCTTCGATCAACACGTCAGCACGATAACGTTTCTTAGAGTCTTTATTGTCAATCAAAGGGTCATTGAATGCGTCTACGTGTCCGGAAGCCTTCCAGATAGTAGGGTGCATAAAGATGGCAGAGTCGATACCGACAATGTTTTCGTGCAACAGCACCATGCTGTCCCACCAATATTTCTTAATGTTGTTCTTCAATTCAACGCCCATCTGACCGTAGTCATACACAGCGCCTAGTCCGTCGTAGATATCGCTCGAAGGAAATACGAAACCGTACTCTTTACAATGCGATACAAGCTTCTTAAAAACGTCTTCTTGTGCCATTTTCTTTTCTATATCTATTAATTTGAATTTGCTTTTTTCGTAAAAAGTGCCACAAAGATAGGGATTTATCTCATAAATAAGACAGGGAGGGTATTAATTTATCTTATTTACCCAACAACCACTTCCAAACCGGTATTACCTCAATCGCACATTTTTCCAACTCAATCCGTTCTTCATCGTCATACGTTATTATCAATAACTGCCGACATTCAAATACCTTATTCAATTTTACTAATGCCTGAACTTCCCGTTGGAAAGTCTCATCAGAGAGATTCATGGTATAACAGACCTGTATAGCCACTCCTGTATCAGGCAAATAAAAATCAACCTCTACATTTCTATTATAAAAGAATACAGCATCGTCCGTCCCATAACGCCGCAATAGTGTCACAGCAACCAAATTCTCAAGCAACGAGGTATCAGCATCCAAAAGAAGCAAATTGAGAATGCCATTATCCGCAAAATAATATTTCGGATTAGTTTCACGCTCCACCAATTTATCCGCAATATTTTGTATAGGAATCAGCAAGCAAGCATCTTTGGCATATTCCATGTAGTTAATGACAGTATTCTTCGATATTTTCACTCCGGTTGAAGCAACAATATTAGTTATACGAGTAAACGAAACCGGTTGCTTTATACTTTCGGCCAATTTGCGAAAAAGGATGCGTAAAGCAAAAGTATTTTCGATGGAATGTCTTGCAGCAATATCTCCTAAATATATCTTTTGGTAAACACTTGTCAGATAATCCCGTTTTGCGGCAAGCGATGCCCCTTCCGGAAAACCACCGGAACGAAAATAATCATTGAATATACGCTTTATTTCTGCCCGGCTCTCTGTTGCAAACAAAGAATTCTCTGTAACTTCAACCCCATTAGCATAAAGAAACTCTTTAAAATCATAAGGGTATACATGTACTGTAATGTATCGTCCCCCCAAAGTGGTAGCTACATCCTGACTAAGCATTTTAGCATTGCTTCCTGTCACATAAGCCCTATATTTATTATCAGCCAATCGCCGAACAAACTTGTCCCAACCATCAATATTCTGAATTTCATCCAAGAAAAGCATCGGCCTGTCTGTTGACATCTCGGCATGTACTTCCAGTATGAGATTTAAATCTGCCGCCGTCATTCCAATCAAACGTTCATCTTCAAAGTTCACATATAGCATTTCATTCCAAGTATGCCCATTATGCAAAAGTTCCTGTATCCGTTGATAAAGTAAAAATGATTTTCCTGCTCGCCGGATACCTACAAATACATAATTTCCAAACTCTTCAAACTGAAAGCTACGAGGTATAACTTGATGTTTGACCACCTCATTTCTATTATCTAATAGAACTTCTTTTAGTATTTCTCTTCTAATCATATTTCAAGATATTGTTCTAACCACTGAACAAATATAATCTAATTCTGTTCAATTAACAAGACAATATTGTTTTTTATTCAACTATTCGTCGATTTCCGGCTCTTCTATGTCGTATTCTGTTTGTTCCAGTTCCCGGTCTGCTTTCTTCATATTTTTCGTTAGCATACTTTCGGGCATATAATATTTAAAAGGTATGCGGGTACACTTTGTCTTCTTCAGTTCCCTGCTGAATTTTGAGTTTGCCACAAAATATACGCGTGAAATAGCAACTTTCCCCGGCGTTACCTGTTCGGGCAGCACACATCCCTGACTGGTCAGTGCCGTTTGAAAGGTTCCCAATCCCTCAATGGTCACCGAATGACCGGAGGAAAGCAGGTCTTGAATACTTTCAACCAACTCCGACAGGATTCCTTCTATCTGCCCACGATGAAAGCCTGTTGTCTTTGCCATCCGTACTGCAAGTTCTTTATTTTTCACTCCTCCTCTTCGCTGCATTTTACTAGGTACACCATACCATAACTCTTTCCGTTCTCCGGATGATAAATCCGCTTTCTTTCTCACTACATAAGGGATAGACATAATCTTACGCTCCTTTCTTTTTAAGTTAGTTATCATAATTTGTACGACACCCGGGTGTCATGCATACTGAGACCCGGGTGTCGAACACAACAACACCCGGGTGTCGTACAGCACGAGACCCGGGTGTCATACAAGTTTTTCTTGCTACAAAATTAAGTTTTTATTATAGGAAAACAAAGGAATTCTTCTATATTTGTGCATCCCTACATTATACTAAAGAAAAACATAGAACTATGATTAAGATTCTTCTATTGATAGACTATTCAAGCGAATTTGACAGGAAACTGCTACGGGGACTTGTCCAATACTCCAAAGAAAACGGCCCCTGGCTCTTTTACCGACTACCTTCTTATTATAGCGCAATGCATGGTGAACAAGGCATTTTAAGATGGGCGAAAGAATGGAAAGCCGACGCCATTATCGGTCAGTGGAATAATGATACGATCGATTTGCAGAAGGAGCTGAATATTCCGGTAGTACTACAAAACTACCATCACCGGAGCGTCACTTACTCTAATCTGACAGGTGATTATAAAGGAACGGGAAGAATGGCAGCCCAGTTTTTTGCCAAAAGAATGTTTCGCAATTTTGCTTATTTCGGCGTTAAAGGGGTGGTTTGGTCTGACGAACGTTGCGAAGGGTATCGGCAGGAAGTAAAACGCATCGGAGGCGAATTTTTCAGTTTCGAATCGGATAAGCAGGAAGACGAGATAAGAATGGAAGTCAGCCAATGGTTGCAGCAACTCCCCAAGCCAGTCGCTCTATTTTGTTGTGATGATGCGCACGCCCTATTCATTTCTGAAACTTGCAAAATGACGAATATTCCTATTCCGGAAGAAATTGCTTTATTAGGCGTGGACAATGACGAACTGATGTGTAATATTTCCGACCCTCCCATTTCATCCATAGAGCTCGAAGTAGAAAGAGGCGGATATTCTATCGGCAGACTTATTCATCAACAAATAAAAAAGGAACACGAAGGTACTTTCAATATTGTTATCAATCCTATCCGCATCGAATTACGGCAATCTACGGAGAAACACAATATCAAAGACCCTTATATTCTGGAAGTAGTGAAGTATATAGAGTCTCATTACAGTTCCGATTTGACCATAGAGTCTCTGCTTGCAAACATTCCGCTATCCCGCAGAAACTTCGAAGTGAAATTCAAAAACGCACTGAATACCTCTATATACCAATATATTCTGAATTGCCGGTGTAATCATCTTGCAGATCTACTGCTCACAACCGACCGTCCATTGGCCGATTTAGCAATGGAAGTAGGCTTTACAGACTATAATAACATTGCCCGGATTTTCAAGAAATTCAAAGGATGTTCACCTATTGAATACCGGCAGAAAAAGACTAGACAAAGATAAAATAAACGCTTTCTGAAGACTGTTTTTCGTTTTGACATTAAGATCATTCATGAGAATGACCTACCTTTGTTTTCATACCTTTCGAAATACATTTTAGATATTAATACTATGCAAAGACATACCATAAGAGGAAAAACAAGAACGATTATCTATCCTATTATTATTTATTTGGGAGTCACCTCAATAATGGGGTGCAAAAGATTAGAGATTAACCAGACAAAAAGAAACTGGGAGAAGCTATCCGCCTACTTTACCCCACCACCACTGTATCAGGAGAAATTTGGAACTTACCGCAATCCTCTTTTATTTTACAATGGAGATACAGTCAAAAACGCAGACGATTGGCTAAAACGAAGAAAAGAAATAAAAGACAAATGGTTGAACCTGATCGGTCATTGGCCGGCTATCATCACCAATCAAAAACTGGAGATTATAAAAACCACAGAACGCGAAGATTTCAAACAACATTTAGTGCGTTTTTATTGGACTCCTCTGGAACAGACTTACGGCTATTTACTGGAACCAAATAAGAAAGGGAAACATCCTGCCGTTATCACAGTATTCTACGAACCGGAAACAGCTATCGGATGGGGAGGAAAAGCTAATAGAGATTTCGCCTACCAATTAACCAAAAGAGGATTCGTTACTCTCTCATTAGGAACTAGACAGACCACCAAAGATAAGACTTACTCTCTCTATTACCCGACTATTAACAACTCCACTATGCAACCTCTTTCAGTACTTGCTTATGCGGCAGCCAATGCATGGGAAGTATTAGCCAGAGTCGAAAGTGTCGACTCTACCCGAATTGGTATCATGGGACACTCTTACGGTGCTAAATGGGCTATGTTTGCTTCTTGTTTATATGAAAAGTTTGCCTGCACCGCCTGGAGTGATCCGGGTATCGTCTTTGATGAAACCAAAGATAATTATATCAATTATTGGGAACCTTGGTACTTGGGGTATTATCCCCCACCCTGGAAAAAGATCTGGAGCAACAACGGCAATAACTCTTCAACAAGTGTCTATGCCAGACTATGTAAAGAGGGGCATGATTTACATGAACTCCATTCTTTATTGGCTCCTCGCCCATTTCTCGTATCAGGAGGTTATTCTGATAATGTAGACAGATGGATTCCATTAAATCACTCTGTCGCAGTCAACCGGCTTTTGGGTTATCATCATCGAGTGGCAATGACGAACAGGCCCAAGCATGATCCTACTCCCGAATCAAATGAAACTATATATAAGTTCTTCGAATGGTTCTTAAAAAGAAAAACGCCAAAAGAAGATTAACAATACATTATTCTTCGTTTTTTGAAGATAGTTTTTCGTTTTTGCCACCGCACATGTCTTTGAAACAGAATACTTTTGTATCATTAACTAGTTAACCGGTCTAAAGAGACTATTGTTAGAAATTAAAATTTCAAATCGACGATCTAATATTTAAAAACTTATCATGCAATGAAGAAAATCAGATGGAATCCAAGGTTAGTAACCTCGTTGTTTATTATTCTTTTAATGTGCACTCTCGATTGTCTTGCACAAGAAGTAATAAAGGGGTTTGTGAAAGATGGTAATGATGAACCATTACCTGGCGTATCTGTAGCTGTCAAGGGTGCAACGAATGTCGGTACCATTACAAATGTTGACGGCAAATATAGCATTAATGCCCATAAGAATGACGTATTGGTATTCTCCTATATCGGAATGGTCAGCCAGGAAGTCAAAGTAGGTAATAAGACGAATATCAATATCACTCTTAAAGAAGATGTTTCCTCGCTGGATGAAATCGTAGTGGTAGGCTATGGAACTCAAAAGCGCGGTAGTCTGACCGCCGCCATATCTACTGTCTCCGATAAAGAAATCCTTAAAGCCCCAACCATGGGAATCAGTAATATCATCGGTGCACGTGTTGCCGGTATTTCCGCCGTACAAGCCAGTGGACAACCCGGTGCGGATAATGCCTCCTTATCCATACGCGGGCAAAGTGGTATTATCTATGTTATTGACGGCATCAGAAGAAGCGCAAGTGACTTCAACGGACTCGATCCGAATGAAATAGAATCTGTGTCTGTATTAAAGGATGCATCAGCCGTAGCCGTTTATGGTCTGGACGCAAATGGAGCATTCATTGTCACAACCAAAAAGGGACAAACAGATAAAGTCACCATTAGCTATACAGGTACTGTGGGTATCAGCCAGAATGCAGAAGAACAAGAATGGCTCGACGGACCGGGATATGCTTATTGGTACAATAAAGCCCGTCTTCTACAAGGTGATACGGAAGTGTTTACTGTCGACATGGTGCGCAAAATGCGCGAGGGTGTCGACGGATGGGGAAATACCAATTGGTACGATAAAGTATATGGAACCGGTGTTCGCCAACATCATAATATTTCAGCATCAGGAGGAAGTGAAAAGATTCGTTTCTTCACATCTATCGGTTATCTGGAGGAAAAAGGAAATATAGATAAGTTCAAATACCGTCGAATGAATCTTCGTTCTAATATCGACGCACAGCTGGCTAAAGGACTTAGTCTGTCATTAGGTGTTTCGGGGCGTATAGAAAAACGGGATGCTCCCAAATTTTCTGCCGATCCGGACGATTGGATGAATATTCCCCAACAGGTATGCTACGCTTTGCCATATGTACAGGATACTTATGAATATAATGGGAAAATATACGATGTTTCAACCCCGACTTCCGGTTCTCCGGTAGCTCCTATCGCATCCATATACGATTCAGGATATAACAGGTCCAACCAATCATATATGCAGTCTAATTTCAGTCTGAAATACGACACACCTTGGCTTAAAGGATTAAGTTTAAAATTTCAGGGAGCGTACGACTTAGTTCATGGGATGACTAAACAGTTGACCAAGCCGAATGAAGTCATGATTATGGATTTACCTAATGCAGCCACTACCACACTCACCTACCATAAGGACTACAGTGTGTTGAAAGATACACCTATATTATCCGAATCGGCATCACGCGCCCAAGAGTTCACTACGCAAACCAGTATCACGTATGATAACAAATTTGGAGATCACTCGATCGGAGTATTATTGCTGGCCGAAACACGGGAACGTAATAGCAACAATCTCGGTGTAACGGGAACCGGATTAGATTTCATTCAGTTGGATGAGTTGAACCAAATCACAGGATTCACCAAAGAGGGGAAAGAGCAACCTGCTATACCTTCGGGGAGCAGCAGCCAGACACGTGTAGCCGGTTTTGTAGGTCGTTTGAACTACAATTACGCTGACAAATATTATTTGGAGGCTTCACTACGCCACGATGGTAGTTATCTGTTTGGTGGTATGAACAAACGCTGGGTCACCCTGCCCGGTCTCTCTCTTGCCTGGAGAATCAATAATGAAAAATGGTTTCATGCTACTTGGGTAGACAATCTGAAATTAAGAGCAGGTATTGGAAAAACTGCAACCAGCGGTATCCAGCCTTTCCAATGGAGAAATACGATGAGCACATCCCCCAATTCTGTAGTAATAGGCGGAGCCAGTCAAACAGCTATCTATCCGTCCGTATTGGGAAATCCCAATTTGACATGGGCGCAATGCCTCAACTATAATATCGGAGTAGATGTAACTTTATGGAATGGATTATTAGGAATGGAACTGGATGCTTTTTATAAATATGAATATGACAAATTATCTTCCGTAACCGGTTCGCACACTCCTTCCATGGGAGGCTATTATTTTTCAACTGCAAACGTAAACAAAGCAGATTATAAGGGTTTTGATGTCACTTTTACACATCAGAACAGAATTGGAAGTTTCAGTTATGGAGCCAAATTAATCTGGTCATACGCATACGGAAGATGGCTCAAATATGCAGGTGACTCTGAAAATACACCGGAATACAGACGACTGACCGGAAAGCAAATCGGTTCGAAAATGGGATTCATTGCCCAAGGATTGTTCCAGAGTGAGGAAGAGATAGCCAACTCCGCTACCATGCCCGACCGACCGGCTTATCCCGGATATATCAAGTATATGGATAGAAATGGAGACGGTATTATAACCGTCAATCAAGATCAGGGGTATGTAGGTAAAAGTTCAAGACCGACCCACACAGGTTCTTTTAATTTATTTGGTAACTGGAAAGGATTCGATTTTGATATTTTGGCATCATGGGGGCTTGGCAGCGATGTTGCATTAACCGGAGTATATACGGCAACCGGTTCATCCGGAATCCAAAGCGCTACGGCCTTCACGCGTCCATTCTATCAGAATGGCAATGCACCAGTCTATCTGGTGGCAAACTCCTGGACACCCGAAAATACAAATGCAGAGTTCCCTTGTCTGGAAATCAATCCGAGAAGTTTGAATAACGGGCTGGCCTCCACATTCTGGTATCGTAACGGAAACTATTTGAGAATAAAAACAGCGCAAATAGGATACAATTTCCCTAAAAAATGGTTGAGTCCATTGGGAGTGGAAGCTCTTCGCCTCTATGTTGAGGGATACAATCTTCTGACTTTCAGCGCTGTGTCCAAGTACAACATCGACCCGGAATCTCCAGCTGTAAACAATGGATATTATCCGCAACAAAGGACTTATACACTTGGAGCTAAAATCACATTCTAAAATATACGCTATATGAAAAAGTTATCTATTAATATATCACTCTTCTTTGTGTTGCTGACTTTAAGTTCGTGCAACGACTGGCTGGATGAAGTAAAACAAACGACTACCGTTAGTGATGAAATCATCTGGCAAGATGAAACCCAGGTTGACAAATATGTGAATAGTTTCTATCCCCTCCTGCATGATTACGGTCAATTCGGGGAGGCCCAATTCTACGGAAGTTTTACAGAAAGTCTGACTGACGCATTTAAGTATGGTTCATATACGCTAGGACACAGAGCCGGCCATCCTAATCTTTATGTACTTACACCGGATGCTATCTCTCCGGATAACTGTCTATACAGTATCTGGCTACGTTCAACAGCATACAAACAGATCCGAGAAACAAACCAATTTCTATCTCTACAAAGAAAATATTCCGAATTTTCAGCAGACAGAAATAAGCTTTGGGAAGCTCAAGTACGCTTTTTCCGCGCATTTGTATATTTCCAGTTAGCCAAAAGACATGGAGGTGTCATCTTGTATGACGATCTGCCGGTATCAACTAATAAAGCCCGCAGCAGTGCTGAAGAAACCTGGCAATTCATAGCCGACGATCTTGATTTTGCAGCCAATAATTTACCCAAGGAATGGGATGCGGCAAATAAAGGGCGTATCACCAAAGGAGCAGCCTATGCTCTGAAATCGAGAGCAATGTTATATGCCAAACGTTGGCAGGATGCCTATGATGCTGCTAATAATGTAATTGCACTCAAACTATATGGTCTGACGGACAAATATGAAGATGCATGGAAAGGGAATAATAAAGAAGCGATTCTGGAGTTTGATTATGATGCTGCCAACGGGCCTAATCATCTTTTCGACCGGTATTATGTACCACAATGTGATGGTTATGACAATGGTTCAACAGGAACTCCTACCCAGGAAATGGTAGAATGTTATGAAAGCAAAAATGGAGAAAAGATAGACTGGACACCCTGGCATGGCATTACTGATGAGACTCCTCCATACGACCAACTGGAACCTCGCTTCGCCGCAACTGTAATCTATAGAGGATGTACCTGGAAAGGGAAAAAGATGGATTGCAGTCTTGACGGAAAGAATGGTGTGTTTATGCCTTACCGGGAACAGGGTACTTCATACGGCAAAACCACAACCGGTTATTTTTTAAGGAAATTGTTAGACGAAACGCTGACAGACGTCAAAAATGGGAAAAGCGCCCAACCGTGGGTTGAAATTCGCTATGCCGAAGTTTTATTGAACAAAGCGGAAGCAGCTTATCGACTCAATAAGATCGGGGAAGCCCAAAGTGCAATGAATGAGGTACGCGCCAGAGTAAAAGTGAATTTACCGGGTAAATCCTCTACAGGCGAGGCTTGGTTCAAAGATTACAGAAATGAAAGAAAGGTTGAACTAGCCTATGAAGGGCATTTATTCTGGGATATGCGTCGTTGGGAATTAGCCCATATTGAATACAACAACTATCGCACACATGGCTTTAAAATCATTGGTGCTACCAATACCTACGAATATGTTGATTGCGACGGACAGGACCGCAAGTTTATAAAGAAATTATATGTCCTTCCTGTACCGTCTGAAGAATTGAAGAATAACTCATTGATTGAGCAATATGATGAATGGAAATAACAATAAAACTCTTAGAACAATGAAAAACAAAATTATATCAATCATCCAGGCATTAGTTCTTCTATGGGGAGTAACTAGTTGTCACAGTCCTGAAGAGTTGGGTTCTGACATTCAACGCGAAGGTATCAACAGCATCACTGCATCGTTTCCGAACGATGACAGCAGCGAAAATAGTTTCAAAGGTGAGATAGATTATACCAATCATTCAATCACATTTGTTTTCCCATACAATTATCCCAAATTGTCGGATAATGTATTGCCGACCTCTGCACTAAAACGGGTAAGATTGAGTGCCAGTTTAGCGAATAATGTCAGTGTAACTCCACCATTACTTTATATGGATCTTACCCAAGACAACTATATCACAGTGAAAGATCAGACCTCCGGGACTAGTACCGAATTCAAAGTAATAGGTGAAATCCGTAAGAGCAACGAATGTAGTATCACCAAATTCGATATTCCTGCCATAGGGCTATTGGGAGTCATTAATGAAAACGAAAAAACAATTTCATTAGTAACCATAGATAATGTAGGGGAGCAGATAGCTAACATTGATATCTCACATGGAGCAACATGCAGTCCCAACCCCGAAACAGAAGCACTAGACTATGAACAAGAACAGACCATTGTTGTCACAGCACAGAATGGTATAGATAAAGCAACATATACGGTAAAAAAAGATATTCCGCAAAAAACTGTTGCAGGTATTCGCCAAGGAAGCGGTAAGCTATTATGGTCTAAAAGACTATCTGAAATAAGCGGTATTCTGCTACCGGGTAAAGTAACCGGACTTGCAGTAGTCGACAAATATGTTGTCATCAACGAACGTGCCAATGATCGTGCCATTTACTTAAATAGCCAGACCGGAGAAATAGCAGGTTCTATGGATATCAGCCAATTTGCCGGTGACAATTCAAACTTCCATGCAACAGCAGATCGGGGAAATAATATTTTATTCTGCAGCTATACTCCATCAGGAGGTACTTTCACCGTATGGAAAGCTAATGGAGTGAATGAGAAACCACAGAAATATATTGAATATAAAACTGGCACTAATATAAGATTTGGTTGGAAGATCTCTATCCAGGGAGATTTGGATGCCAATGCCCTTATCACAACTCCAGTATTCCAAAAGGATAGTAAAGTGCAATTCGCCCGTTGGCGTGTCATAAATGGTACTTTACAATCACAAAGTCCGGAATTTGTCATTATGAGTTCCTCTCTACTGACTTCAAACTGGATTAAATGGGCGGATGTGATTTATGCTGATGACACCGATACTCAAAGTGACTATTTCTTGGCCAGCCATGTCACAGATACTTCTGCCAAACGCTATTTCTACTGGTTTAAAGGAACAGACAATAGCATAAAAGCGGCAAATACGGGTGCTCCGGGTAACACAATTATCAATGCCGTAGACTATGCCGTGTTCAACAAAGTACCTTATATCATTTACAATCATGTAAATAGTTTCAACTATGCCGTAACTGGTTCTGATGCTGTCCGTATGTATGATCTTAGTAGCGGCTCGTTCGACAACCAAATAATAGTATGTCCGGACAAGATATATGGAGGTCTCGAGAATTCCGGTCAAAACACCGAAGGAACCGGAGATGTCGTATTTAAAGTTGCCAAAAATGGTTATTATCTATACGTTTATCTCGTATTCTCTAATGGAGGCATCGCCTGCTACCAATATGACTGTATTGATATGTAATACAAACAACCAGTAATCAACCTTATAATATACCACTAAATATGAAATTAAAAAATTTATGGTTAATAGCAGTTGCAATACTCATATACGCTTGCAATGCAGAAGAAACGAGATCATGGGAAGTTACTTTTGATCCAAATAAGCCCAAAGATCCAAATGAACAAAGCATTATTAATGTGGCGGCAGGCAAATTCTATAAAATGAATGTTGTAGCCAACAGTGCCTATGCTGATAAAGCCCCTCTTGATCCCTGGACATCCGGCACCAAACTGACGGATGAGGAGACCGGTACCCTCTCGACTAAAAACAGAGGAGTCGGTTGGGATGCACAAACTGTAGAAGTAATAATTGATTTGGGATCATTACGCAATATCACAGAAGTATCAGTACATGCTATTTCCGATCCGACATCACAAATTGTATTCCCTACTCAAATAGAAGTATCAACCAGCAAGGACAAAAGCCAATGGGAAAAAGCAGCCTCACCAATTACCTATTCCGACAGCAACGGAAAGTCGGACGCTTGGGGAAAAACAGACTTTAGTAATGTAGCATGCAGATATGTGAAAGCGACTCTCAAATCTTCAGCTTCCACCAGTACGATGATGCTCATCGACGAAATCAAGGTAATGGGAGAATTTCATAATGACATGAAGTACGTCCCCGAAAAAGGGTGTTATCATGGAGCATTCCCACCATTATACGGATTCGATCCGGAAGACCGCGAAGGAAGTACTGACCAGTGTGCCGTTGCCTTATTTGAAAAATTGGTGGGAAAGCAACTATCTATGATCTTATGGTATCAGAATATGGAACCGGGACGAAATTTCAGCGAAATGCAAACAGTACGTGAGAAATACTGGGGAAAAAACTATCAGGGCAAATACCGATTCTTCCTTTACGGATGGCTGCCCGTCATTCCCACCCAACAAATGGCAAATGGCGAACTCGACGATTTTCACAAATCATACTTCGCCGAAGTGGCTGCCCAAAAAGTACGTGACATGGGACCTATCTGGTTCAGACCAGCCAATGAAATGAATGGAAGCTGGACTCCGTATTACGGAGATCCCACAAACTATGTCAAGGCTTGGAGACGTATGTATAACATTGCAGAACAGTTGGGTGTCACTGCCTACAATGTCTTCGTATGGTCACCCAACAGTGTAAGCATGCCGGGTACGGAAGCAAACGCAATGAAAAACTATTATCCAGGAGATATGTATGTAGATTGGCTGGGAGTAAGCTGTTATCCACCATCGCTTAGTGCTACTTATCCGGAAGATAGAAGATATCCGCTCACGCTGATGCAAGGCATCAAGCAGGTATCGGCAGACAAGCCTATCATGATTAGTGAAGGAGGATACTCCAGTACATGCGACCACCAGAGATGGGTAAGAGAATGGTTTAAGCTGAAGGATGAAGAGCCACGTGTCAAGGCCGTCGTATGGGAGAATCACGAAAATGCAGAGAATGGTGACCGCCGTCTGCAAAGTGACCCTCTGGCACTTGAACTGTACAAGGAACTCGTCCAGGATCCTTACTGGCTTGATCTGATCCCGGATGCTGTGTACAGTGAAATTGAAACAAGAAAAAATAACTCAAAATAATCAAAGACAACAAGTATTCTAGTATGAAAAGACTGACTCCATATAGCTGGCTGATTCTGATTATATTCTCCTCCTGCCTGACTGGTAATAAAGTAGCAAGTACTGATAAACAGATAGAAAGTTTATTATCGCAAATGACTTTGGAAGAGAAAATTGGAATGTTGCACAGTAACACGATGTTTTCAAGTACCGGTGTTCCGAGGCTTGGCATCCCCGACCTGCACTACTCCGACGGACCTCACGGAGTAAGATTTGAGGGAGTAGCCAATGGGTGGGAATCCGCCCGATGGGATAACGACGCATGTAGCTATCTACCTGCATTAAGCGCCTTAGCATCTACTTGGAACCGTGATCTGGCACAGCTATATGGAGAAGTTCTTGGAGCTGAATGTAAAGCACGCGGTAAGCATGTAAGTCTGGCTCCGGGAGTCAACATTCACCGTTCCTTACTCAATGGACGTAATTGGGAATATTTCAGCGAGGATCCTTTCTTCTCCGGTGAACTGGCTGTTCCATATATACAAGGAGTACAGTCACAGGGAGTAGCCTCTTGTGTGAAGCATTTTGCTCTGAATAGCCAGGCATACAACCAGTACAAAGTGAGTGTAGAAGTAGACGAACGCACCTTACACGAAATTTATCTTCCGGCTTTTGAAGCTGCCATACAACGAGGTGGAGCCATGGCAGCCATGGCGGCATATAACAAGGTTCGAGGGTTGTGGTGTACGGAAAGTCCTTATCTTCTTGATACTTTACTTCGTGATGAACTAGGATTTGACGGATTAGTCGTATCAGACTGGAATGCAGTCCATAACACAGAGCGAACAGCTCTGTGTGGTATGGATGTCGAAATGGGAACAAGCATCAAAGAAAATGGGAAATATGCTTTCAATAAATATTATTTAGCCGATCCTTTATTGAAGAAAGTACGTAATGGAGAGATTCCGGAAGAAGCTGTCAACAAAAAAGTACGTAATATTCTGAAATTGATGATTCGACTTGATTTAATAGGACAAGCTCCTTATGACACCACAGGCATGGCAGCCAAACTTGCAATACCTGCCCATACTAAGGCTGCCAGAGAAATAGCGGAGGAATCATTGGTATTATTGAAGAATTCCAAAGATATGCTACCACTAGACCCGGCACAATACAAGAATGTCGCAGTGATTGGCGCAAATGCAACCGAAGTATTTGCAGCAGGAGGTGGCAGTACAAAACTCAAAGCCAAATATGAAGTCACTCCTTTGGAAGGGCTACAAAATCTTTTAGATGGAAAAGCCCGGATCGAATATGCCCCCGGTTATCAATTGAGTAAAAAGGCGTATAAGGTTGGTCATTGGTTCACGAACGAATTTGATAAATTCGATGAAGAGTTATATAAGAAAGCAATCAATACAGCTGCTCAAGCAGAATTGGTAATCTATATAGGTGGAACCTCCCACGAACATGGTTCTGACTGTGAAGGGTATGATAAGCCGAATTTAAAGCTTCCCTACCAACAGGACAGATTATTAAAAGGTATCCTGGAGGTTAATCCCAACACTGTAGTGGTACTAATCTCCGGTGGCCCCGTCGAGATAGGAGAATGGTATAATGATGCTACGGCATTACTGCACGGCAGTTTTCTAGGGATGGAAGGAGGAAATGCACTAGCACGTACATTGTTTGGAGAAGTCAATCCTTCGGGAAAACTGACTACTACCTGGTGTAAGCGTCTGGAAGATATGCCTGATCACGTATTTGGAGAATATCCGGGTATAAACGACACCGTCCGTTTCAAGGAAGGGCTTATGGTCGGCTACCGCTACTTCGATACTTACCGTGTAGTCCCCCAATTTGAATTCGGTTATGGATTATCTTATACCACTTTTACTTATTCAGACATAAAGATGAAATCTGTATGGAAAGAATCGGACACAGAGTTTGCCGTATCATTCACCATTACTAACACGGGAAAACGATATGGCCAGGAAATTGCACAGTTATATTTGCATCAAAACAAATGTTCTGTAGAACGCCCGTTTAAAGAGTTAAAAGGGTTCACTAAGGTTGGCTTAAAACCGGATGAATCCAAACAAGTCACTATCAAGTTACCACGCCGCGCCTTACAATACTACGATACCGAAAGTAAACGCTGGAAAGACGAACCGGGTATGTTTACAGTATTAATAGGCGCATCGTCACGGGACATCAAATTACAGAAAGATTTCGAACTGAAAAAATAAAAACACATGGGAAACAATAACCTTATAAGCAGCAAAAAGACATACTACATATCAATTGCAATTCTGGCAGGGATGTTCTTTATCTTCGGATTTGTGTCGTGGGTCAATGCCATACTGATTCCATACTTCCGCATATCCTGTGAACTGACACATTTCGAATCCTATTTTGTCGCCTTTGCATTTTACATCGCCTACTTTGTAATGGCTATCCCCTCGGGAGTACTTCTCAAGAAAGTGGGATTCAAGCGAGGTATTATGTATGGTTTTATGCTTACCGCCTTAGGAGCTTTCTTATTTGTTCCGGCAGCATTAGCCCGTCAGTTCGAGATATTTCTGGCCGGTCTGTTTTCCATCGGCACCGGATTAGCCATATTGCAAACTGCCGCTAATCCTTATGTCACTATTATCGGTCCTATTGATAGTGCCGCCAGACGAATCAGTATTATGGGAATATGCAATAAATTCGCAGGTATCGTCTCACCGCTCATATTTGCTGCATTGATATTAAATGTTACCGACAAGGAGCTTTTTGCCACTATAGAATCGGGGACTTTAGACATAGTCACAAAGAACGCTATGCTTGACGAATTAATACAACGCGTCATTGTGCCTTATGCTGTTCTAGGCGTTATTTTACTGCTTACCGGTATCGGTATCCGTTACTCCATTCTGCCTGAAATCAATACAGACGAAGAAAACAGCACGGAAGATACAGGTAGCCACCATCACACCAGAAAAAGTATTTTCGACTTTCCTTACCTTATCTTAGGAGCAGTGGCTATATTTCTTCATGTAGGAACACAGGTTATCGCAATTGATACAATCATCAATTATGCCAATTCGATGGGTATGGACCTGCTTGAAGCTAAAACTTTTCCCTCATATACATTGGCCTGTACTATGATTGGTTACCTCCTAGGAATCCTGTTAATACCCAAATATGTTTCACAAAAAAATGCACTTATAGGTTGTACCATCATCGGATTACTCCTTTCATTCGGAGTTGTATTTGCAGATTTTGAAGTAACTCTGTTCGGTCATCATGCCAATGCCTCCATTTTCTTTCTGAATGCATTGGGTTTCCCAAATGCTTTAATCTACGCAGGTATCTGGCCACTTTCCATTCATGGACTGGGGAAATTCACCAAAACCGGTTCCTCTCTTCTTATCATGGGATTATGTGGCAATGCCATTCTGCCTCTGATATATGGTCATCTGGCAGATATGTATAGTCTGCGTTTCGGTTATTGGGTATTGATTCCCTGTTTTTTATATTTGGTTTTCTTTGCAGTTAAAGGTCATAAAATAGACTCCTGGAAATAAATTAAAAACGAAATAATATGGAAAGACTCATCATAACAAATGGAAAACTCATTCTACCAACAGGCATAAAAATGGGGCAAACATTGATATGCGAAAATGGAAAAATTGAGCAGATTATTCCCAATGGAAGCTATCAGCCGCTCGTCGGTGACAAGGTAATAGACGCCCGTCAGAATTATGTTTCACCAGGATTCATCGACATGCATATCCATGGAGGAGGAGGACATGACTTCATGGATGGTACTATCGAAGCTTTTCTCGGAGTGGCCGAGACACATGCCAAGTATGGTACTACCGCAATGGTTCCCACCACACTTACTAGCACTAACGAGGAGTTAATGACGACGTTTACCGTATATCGGAAAGCCAAAGAAATGAATATCAATGGTTCGCAGTTTATCGGTTTACATTTGGAAGGACCTTACTTTTCACCGAAACAATGTGGTGCGCAAGACCCGAACTTCCTGAAAAAGCCGCAAGCAGAAGAATATAATGCCATTCTGGAAGCCTCAAAAGATATTATCCGTTGGAGCGTAGCTCCAGAGTTGGAGGGTGCTCTAGCACTAGGGCAAACTCTGCAACAACATCATATTCTGCCCTCCATCGCTCATACCGACGCGATTTATGAAGAAGTTGAGAAAGCCTTTACAGCAGGTTATACACATGTGACCCACCTTTATTCGGCCATGTCATCAGTGACCCGCAAAAATGCTTTCCGCTATGCCGGAGTAGTAGAAGCCGCCTACTTGATTGAAGATATGACAGTGGAGATTATTGCCGATGGCATACATCTTCCGAAACCCCTGCTCCAATTCGTATACAAGTTCAAAGGAGTTGATAAAACAGCCCTCTGCACTGATGCCATGAGAGGAGCGGGTATGCCGGACGGTGAATCGATATTAGGTAGCCTCAACAACGGTCAGAAAGTCATTATCGAAGACGGAGTGGCCAAAATGCCGGATCGGAAAGCTTTTGCCGGTAGTGTTGCAACAACCGACCGACTGGTTCGAACCATGATATATTTAGCCGGTGTTCCTCTCATTGACGCCGTCCGTATGATGACCCTGACGCCCGCCCGTATTCTTCATATTGACAAAGAAAAAGGTTCTTTAGAAATCGGTAAGGATGCCGACATAGTCATTTTTGATAATCAAATAAATATAAATAATACAATATTAAAAGGCCATGTTATCTATACTAAATGAAACTAAGACCAAAGTTTTTCAGCAGGAACAATTAACAGTTCGAATTTTCCCGTCCATTCAAGAGATGGGCAGTGTAGCCGCAAAAGAAGTCGGTGACCAAATTTGTCGCTTATTGGAAAGCAAACCGGAAATAAATATGATTTTCGCCGCTGCCCCCTCACAAAATGAGTTTTTGAGTCATCTGATTCATGACAAACGCATCGACTGGACCAGAATAAACGCTTTTCATATGGATGAATACATCGGTATACATCCGGAAGCCCCACAAAGTTTTGGACATTTCCTTAGAATTCGTATCTTTGACAAAGTTCCTTTCAAGAAAGTCAACTATCTGAATGGTCTGGCGGAAAACCTTGAAGAGGAATGTCAGCGATATGCAGACTTGCTGACTAAGCATCCGGTTGACATCGTTTGTTTGGGAATTGGAGAAAATGGGCATATTGCTTTCAATGATCCGGATGTAGCAGACTTTAATGATCCCAAACTTGTGAAAGTAGTTGAACTGGACCCAATATGTCGCCAACAGCAAGTCAATGAAAAATGCTTCAAGACACTAGACTTAGTACCCAAAGAAGCTTTAACACTCACGATACCGGCTTTGCTAAAAGCTGAATGGATGTTTTGTATCGTCCCGTTCAAAAATAAAGCTCAAGCAGTCTATCAGACTGTTTATGGTGAAGTTTCAGAAAAATGTCCGGCCAGCATATTGCGAAGAAAAGAAAATTCTTCGTTATATTTGGACCCGGAAAGTGCAGAAAGAATTAATTTATAAAGGATTATGAAAAACAGAATCTCACTTCTTATACTACTGGCTATCAGCTTCAGTATACACGCACAAAAAGTTATGCGGATCGGAATTATTGGTCTGGACACATCCCATTCCACCGCTTTCACCGAATTGATTAATAGTGGTTCGGATGAGACCTTTTCCAAAGGTTTTAGGGTAGTAGCAGCGTATCCGTACGGTTCAAAGACTATTCAATCCAGTTACGAACGAATCCCCGGATACATTGAAAAGGTCAAAGCAAATGGCGTGGAAATCACCTCATCAATAGCAGATTTACTGGAAAAAGTAGACTGTGTCCTTTTGGAAACCAATGACGGCAGACTACATTTGGAACAAGCCGTCGAGGTATTCAAATCAGGTAAGATATGCTATATTGACAAACCTGTCGGAGCTACTTTAGGAGATGCAATCGCTATTTATGAAATGGCAGAAAAATACAATGCACCTGTTTTTTCCTCTTCTGCTCTTAGATTTACTCCTCAAAACCAGAAATTAAGAAATGGAGAATTTGGCAAAATCCTTGGAGCCGATTGTTATTCTCCTCACAAAGTGGAGCCAACGCATCCGGATTTCGGTTTCTATGGCATTCATGGAGTAGAAACATTATACACAATTATGGGAACAGGATGCGAATCAGTCAACCGGATGTCTTCAGATAGAGGGGATGTAGTAGTAGGACGATGGAAAGATGGTAGAATCGGAACTTTCAGAGCGATTATAAAAGGACCGCAAATTTATGGTGGAACTGCCTATACTTCAAAAGGAGCAGTAGCCGCAGGAGGTTACCAAGGTTATAAAGCGCTTCTTGAACAGATTCTTAAATACTTTCAAACAGGAATCTCTCCTATCTCCAGAGAAGAAACAATTGAAATATTCACTTTCATGAAAGCATCCAATATGAGTAAAGAAGAGAATGGAAGAATTGTCACATTGGAAGAAGCTTACCAAAAAGGATGGAAAGACGCCCGGAAATTAATCAAAACCTATAATAAATAAGAAAATGAAATTTATATATAAAGGAATCGGGCTTATATCAATCTTATTTATAGTTTCTTCATGTTCTTTCTCCAAGAAACAGATTATGAATAAGGCGGAAGCCAATGATTCATGTAAAATAGAAGTAGTGGTTCTCGATCCCGGACATTTCCATGCCAGCCTACTTCAAAAAGAGACATTGACAGATGTCAGTGACACCATCCGGATATATGCCCCCGAAGGAATAGCCGTCAACCAATATCTGGAAAGCATTGATTCTTATAATCAGCGGGCGGAATCTCCTACGACATGGAAAAAACAAGTATATACCGGAGATGATTATCTCCAGAAAATGCTTGCCGATCATAAAGGTAATATAGCAGTATTGGCCGGAAACAATCAGAAAAAGACGCGCTATATCATGGAGTCTATCAAAGCCGGATATCATGTCCTTGCCGATAAGCCACTGGCTATCAATCCACAGGATTTCAAGTTATTGACAGAAGCCTATCAACTCGCCAAAGAAAAGAATCTTCTTTTATACGATCTGATGACGGAACGTTATGATATCCTCAATATCATAGAAAAAGAGCTTTTGCATCAGACGGAATTATTCGGAGATTTACAAAAAGGTTCACCGGACAATCCATCTGTCATAATGGAAAGCGTGCATCATTTTTTCAAGACAGTTTCTGGCAAGCCATTAATTCGCCCGGCATGGTATTATGATGTAGAGCAACAAGGAGAAGGGATTGCAGATGTTACAACACATCTGATCGATCTTATCAACTGGCAATGTTTTCCTGATAAAACGATTCATTATCAATCGGATGTCACCGTGAATGCCGCCAAACACTGGGCAACTCCAATTACATTAGCAGAGTTCAGTCAATCGACACAAGTCGATTCTTTTCCCGCTTATCTTAATCGATACATAAAAAACGATGTATTGGAAGTGATGGCAAACGGAAGTCTCAACTATACCGTTAAAGGGATTTGTATAGGAATAAAAGTCACATGGCATTATACTCCACCCACTAACGGAGGAGATACATTTACTTCCATAAAGAAAGGAAGTAAAGCCACTTTAAAAATCGTTCAGGATGAAAAAAATGGATTTGTAAAAGAGCTATATATACAGAAAGAACCGGACATTGACAATAGGACATTTGAAGCTCAATTGCAAAAAACAGTGGAACAGCTTCAAATAACTTATCCGTTCTTATCTGTCAAAAACAAAAAGAATGGAACTTATCTGATTGACATACCACAGGAAAAACGATTAGGACACGAAGAACATTTCAGCAAAGTGGCAAAGGCTTTCCTGCATTATGTACACAATCAGGATATGCCGGAATGGGAAAATGAAAATACACTAGCTAAATATTACATTACTACTACTGCTGTAGAAATGGCAAAGAAAGGAAACAAATAAACAAAACAATAGGTGTTAGAAACAAGATGCAAATATTATGAAAATGAAGCCATGTTTCATGGCTTCATTCCTCATATCATGGGGACCCGATTCGATATCCTGCTCATTCATTCCGATATCGACCGATTGAATACACTTTGGGCAGATATCGCCTATGAGCTGGAGCGATTGGATAAAATATTAAATCGTTTTGATCCTCATAGTGAAGTTTCCAAGATTAATAATCATGCTTCTCAAAGCAAGATTCAAATCAATAAAGAGATGAAATCAATCTTACAGCTTTGCTCATACTATTATGAGACCACTTCACACTTATTCGACATTACATTAAAAGATTTCTCCCAAATACAACTTCATGAACATTCATATATCTCCTTTACATCTCCTGATATTTCACTTGATTTTGGAGGTTTTGCCAAAGGATATGCTTTGAAGAAAATAAGAAAATTCATTGAACAGGAGAATATTAGTGATGCATTTGCTAATTTTGGAAACAGTTCGATCCTGGGTATAGGACATCATCCTTATGGAGATTGTTGGAAAGTCAGTTTTCTGAACCCGTACAATCAGTCTCTTCTAAAAGAATTCGATCTGCAGGATACAACATTATCCACTTCCGGTAATACGTTACAATATACCGGACACATTATGAATCCGCTTACAGGCATATTTAATGAACAACGAAAAGCAAGTTCTATCCTGTCCCCCGACCCGTTGGAAGCCGAAGTTCTTAGTACGGTCTGGATGATTGCCAATGAACAGGAACAAAAAAAGATTTCAGAAAAGTTCAATAATATACAAGCAACCCTATACAATTTATGATATGAAAGAACATAAAGAAAAAGGAGTAGACTTAGGACTCAGACAATTCATCAAAAGCCTAGGATACGTTGCCGGAGGAACCGCATTATTGGCGACCACTCCTTGGCTGACTTCCTGTACTCCGGAGAAACTACAAGAGATCAAGCATGAGAAAGCACGAATAGCTTTGATTGGTACCGGGTCCAGAGGACAATACCACATCCATAACCTCAAAGAAATACCTCATGCACAAATTGTTGCCGTATGTGATAATTATGCCCCCAATCTTCAACAAGCATTGGAACTTTGTCCGGATGCAAAGCCATATACGGATTACCGCAAACTACTGGAATTGAAAGACATCGATGGAGTCATCATATCCACACCACTAAACTGGCATGCACCTATTGTATTGGACGCATTAGCTGCCGGCAAACATGTCTTTTGCGAGAAAGCAATGGCACGTACCCTTGACGAGTGCAAAGCTATCTATGACACTTACAACCAGTCAGACAAGGTTCTCTATTTTTGTATGCAGCGAATGTATGACGAGAAGTACATCAAGGGAATGCAGATGATCCATTCCGGTCTCATCGGAGATGTGGTAGGTCTTCGCTGTCACTGGTTCCGTAATGCAGACTGGCGTCGTCCGGTTCCTTCACCAGAGCTGGAACGCAAGATTAACTGGAGATTATACAAAGAGAGCTCCGGAGGATTAATGACGGAATTAGCATGCCATCAGTTGGAAGTTTGTAACTGGGCAGCCAAAAAAATGCCAGAATCCATTGTGGGAATGGGTGACATTGTATACTGGAAAGACGGACGAGAAGTTTATGATAGCGTCAATGTCACTTACAGATACTCGGATGGAGTTAAGATCGCATACGAATCAATGATTTCCAATAAGTTCAACGGAATGGAAGACCAAATTCTGGGAAGTAAAGGAACCGTGGAAATGGCAAAAGGTATTTATTATTTGGAAGAAGATCATTCAACTTCGGGTATCCGGCAACTGATTGACCAGGTAAAAGACAAGGTCTTTGCCGCCATCCCGACAGCAGGTCCTAGTTGGAGACCAGAAACAAAAATGGAGTACACACCACACTTTATCATTGATGGAGATATCCACGTAAACAGTGGATTGAGTATGATCGGAGCAGACAAAGACGGTTCGGACATTATCCTGTCTTCTTTCTGCCAGTCATGTATCACCGGAGAGAAAGCACAGAATATAGTTGAAGAAGCATATTGTTCAACGGTTCTTTGTTTACTTGGAAATCAGGCCATGGAAGAACAACGCCACATATTCTTTCCTGACGAATATAAAATACCTTATATGAAATTCTAAACCATGAAAGATATTATCATCACATCCCAAAAGCTGAAACGAGAAAGAAATATCTATCTTCTAAGTTTCATACTTGCGTTTATCGTCAATGTTATTGCAATCATTGTCTATTCCCGACCATGGATCGAAGTAATTTCTCAAATCGGATATGTGATTGTCATCAGCATTTTCATTTATTTCATCCTATGGATTCCCCGGGGAATTCTTAGCGTCCTGATCCGTCTTTTCCGAAGAAAAAAATAAGAAATTTACGTTTTTTGAGGGAGAATTGGCGGAAATACTCATTCACATATCCTAATAACAACCTAATTTTGGAGAAAAATAGATACTATGACAACAAGAAGAGATTTCATCAAAAAAACAGTAGCAGGTACAGCTGCACTTTCTTTAGGAAGCATACTTCCAGGATTCGGTTCAAGCCGTTATCAAGATATTCTGGGAGCTAACGAAAAAATACGTATCGGAGTCATTGGAGTGAATTCGAGAGGTAAGGCCCTGGCGCAAGGATTTGCCAAACTTCCAGATTGTGAAGTAACTTACATTTGTGATGTGGACTCAAGAGCATTAGAAAAATGCCAGGCTGCTATCCACAAAATAACCGGACGTACTCCCAAAGGAGAAAAAGACATTCGTAAGATGTTAGAGTCGAACGATTTTGAAGCAGTGGTGATTGCCACCCCTGACCATTGGCATGCCAAAGCGGCCATTATGGCTATGCAGGCCGGAAAGCATGTTTATCTGGAAAAACCGACCAGTCATAATCCGGCAGAAAATGAAATGCTGGTTCGAGCCGCTTTGAAATATAACCGGATTGTTCAAGTGGGTAACCAACGCCGCTCCTTTCCCAATGTAATTAAAGCTATGGAAGAAATAAAATCCGGTTCTATCGGAAAAGTGAGATATGCCAAATCTTGGTATGTCAATAATCGCCCTTCCATTGGAACAGGGAAAGTTGTTCCTGTACCTGATTATCTGGATTGGGATTTATGGCAAGGTCCTGCCCCACGTGTTGCAGATTTCAAAGATAATTTCATCCATTATAACTGGCATTGGTTCTGGAATTGGGGAACAGGTGAAGCACTCAACAATGGAACCCACTTTGTTGATATACTCCGCTGGGGATTGGGCGTAGATTATCCTACAAAGGTTGATTCTATCGGAGGTCGGTATCGTTTTCAAGACGACTGGCAAACTCCTGACACACAACTCATCACCTTCCAATTTGGCGACGAAGCATCTTTTTCATGGGAAGGACGTAGTTGTAATACGATGCCGGTAGACGGATATGGAGTAGGAACCGCATTTTATGGAGAAACCGGAACTCTCTTCATTGGCGGTGGCAATGAATATAAAATTGCAGATATAAAAGGTAAAACGATTAAAGAGGTAAAAAGTGATTTAAAATTTGAGACCGGCAATCTGTTGAATCCATCCGAAAAGCTGGATGCCTTCCACTTCCGAAACTGGTTTGATGCCATTCGCAAAGGAACAAAGTTAAATTCCGGAATTGTAGATGCCTGTATCAGTACCCAGTTGGTACAATTAGGTAACATTGCCCAACGTGTCGGACATTCATTACAGATTGATCCGGGAAGTGGACGAATTCTCAACGATTTGGAAGCCAATAAACTTTGGGGAAGAGAGTACGAAAAAGGTTGGGAAATACGGGTTTAAATCATGTCCCCATTTCTCGTTTTTTCATTAGGTTATAATTTTACAGAAAGGCATGTCTTTGATAGGATATGCCTTTCTGTTTTCCTTCCGTAAAGCTGATTTATACCCTTTTAACACACGGAATATTCACCGTTTTTCATCGAAATCTCTTTTATTTTTGTATTTTTGCGTGCGTATGCGTTAAAATTATAGTATATACGAATTTTATGAGTGACGAAATCAACGAGATAACGGAAGAACATTCAGACTACAAACCGGCGGACGCGCGGGACGAAAACGTAAAGCATCAGTTAACAGGCATGTACCAGAATTGGTTTCTGGACTATGCTTCATACGTTATACTGGAACGTGCCGTGCCTCATATCAATGACGGTTTAAAGCCTGTGCAACGACGTATTTTACATTCAATGAAACGTCTGGACGACGGACGGTATAATAAAGTGGCTAACATTGTGGGACACACCATGCAGTTCCACCCTCACGGTGATGCTTCTATCGGAGATGCCCTGGTACAGTTGGGACAGAAAGACCTGTTGATCGATTGTCAGGGTAACTGGGGTAATATCCTCACCGGAGACGGCGCAGCTGCTCCCCGTTATATCGAAGCACGCTTGTCCAAGTTTGCGCTGGATGTTGTCTTCAATCCCAAAACTACCGAATGGAAACTTTCTTATGACGGACGAAACAAGGAACCGGTCACTCTTCCTGTGAAATTCCCGTTATTATTAGCACAGGGAGTGGAAGGTATCGCCGTCGGACTTTCTTCCAAGATATTACCTCACAACTTCAATGAACTTTGCGACGCCTCCATCAGCTATCTGCATGGAGAATCGTTCCAGCTATATCCCGACTTCCAGACAGGCGGTTCCATCGACGTAGCCAAATACAATGACGGAGAACGCGGCGGAGCGGTAAAAGTACGCGCCAAGATCAACAAGCTGGACAACAAGACACTCGCCATCACGGAGATTCCGTATGGCAAGACCACCTCTACCGTCATCGACTCCATCCTGAAAGCTGTTGACAAAGGAAAAATCAAGATACGCAAAGTAGACGATAATACAGCCGCCAACGTAGAGATACTGGTACACCTGGCACCCGGAACTTCATCGGACAAAACGATCGACGCACTGTACGCCTTTACCGACTGCGAGGTAAGCATCTCACCCAACTGCTGTGTGATTGATGACAGCAAGCCTCACTTCCTCACCGTCAGCAAGGTACTGAAAAAGTCGGCAGACAACACACTGGGACTGCTGAAACAGGAACTGGAAATCAAGAAAGGGGAAATACTGGAATCACTCCATTTCGCTTCCCTCGAAAAAATATTTATCGAAGAACGAATCTATAAGGACAAAGAGTTCGAGCAATCCAAAGACATGGACGCCGCCTGCGCACATATCGACGACCGCCTGACTCCTTTCTACCCGAGCTTTATCCGTGAAGTGACCAAAGAGGATATTCTCAAACTGATGGAAATCAAGATGGGGCGCATCCTGAAGTTCAACACCGACAAAGCCGATGAACTGATCGCCCGTATGAAAGAAGAGATCGCCGAAATCGACGATCACCTCGCTCACATCGTGGACTATACCGTAAACTGGTATCAGATGCTGAAAAGCAAATACGGAAAGAACTTCCCGCGCCGCACCGAACTGCGCAACTTCGACACCATCGAAGCCGCCAAAGTGGTAGAGGCCAACGAGAAACTCTACATCAACCGTGATGAAGGATTTATCGGAACAGCACTGAAGAAGGATGAATTCGTAGCCAACTGTTCGGATATCGATGACGTGATCGTCTTCTTCCGGGATGGTAAATATATCGTCACTCCGGTAGCCGACAAGAAGTTTGTGGGCAAAAACATTCTTTACGTCAATGTATTCAAGAAGAATGACAAACGCACCATCTACAATATCACTTACCGGGACGGCAAAGAAGGAACGACGTATATCAAACGTTTTGCCGTGACAGGTGTGGTCCGCGACCGTGAATACGATGTCACGCAAGGAACGCCGGACTCACGCATCACTTATTTCAGCGCCAACCCGAACGGAGAAGCCGAAATCATCAAAGTGACATTAAAGCCGAACCCGCGTGTAAGACGCATCATCTTCGAACGTGATTTCAGTGAAATCAGCATCAAGGGACGTCAGGCACAGGGAGTGATCCTCACCCGACTGCCGGTGCATAAGATTACCCTGAAACAGAAAGGAGGCTCTACCCTCGGAGGACGAAAAGTCTGGTTCGACCGCGATATCCTGCGCCTCAACTACGACGGACGGGGTGAATATCTGGGAGAATTCCAAAGCGACGACACCATTCTGGTAGTGCTCAACAATGGCGAGTTCTACACCACTAATTTCGATTTGAGCAACCACTACGAAGATAATGTCAGCATCGTCGAGAAGTTCGACCCGAACAAGATATGGACTGCCGCGCTTTATGATGCCGACCAGCAGAACTATCCGTATCTGAAACGTTTCTGTTTTGAAGGTTCCAACCGCAAGCAGAACTATCTGGGAGACAACAAGAATACCCGTCTGATCCTGCTGACTGATGAGTACTATCCTCGTCTGGAAGTCATATTCGGCGGACACGATAGTTTCCGTGAAGCGATGGTAATTGACGCGGAAGAATTTATTGCAGTCAAAGGCTTCAAGGCAAAAGGAAAGCGTATCACTACTTATACGGTGGATACCATCAACGAACTTGAACCGACCCGTTTCCCGGAACCGACTAACGAACAACCGGAACAACCGGAAGAAGAACCGGAAAATCTGGACCCGGACAGCGATAAGAGCGAAGGGGACATCATCGATGAGATTACGGGACAGATGAAGCTGTTTTAGCTAATGTATACATGCGGTAAAAAATACCCAATGTGCCAATGAAGAAAAACTTATTATACTTAGGGCTGACAGGATACCTCCTGTTCGCCCTCTGCACAAGATTACAGGCGCAGACCGACAGTCTGCAAGCACATCGCTACGTAACACGTGCCACCATGTACGGAGTCGGATTTACCAATGTGTTCGACACCTATCTTTCGCCTCAGGAATATAAAGGAATAGATTTCCGTATTTCCCGCGAGACGATCCGGATGACAAAGTTGTTCGACGGGAATGTTTCTGTGCAGAACTTCTTTCAGGCAGACGTCGGCTATACACACAACCGCGCAGACAACAACAATACCTTCTCCGGACTCGTCAACTGGAACTATGGCCTCCATTACCAGTTCCGCCTCACCGAGAACTTCAAGTTACTGGCAGGAGGACTGTTTGACGTCAACGGAGGATTTGTCTACAATCTCCGCAATTCGAACAATCCGGCTTCTGCCCGGGCATACCTTTTTGGCCTCGGCCTTAGCAGCAAACTTTTCGGGAATGGCTATCTGGCATTTGAAAATCAAGCGCTATCCGATGGTACTCCGCTATCAAGTCAACGTGCCGATGATCGGACTTATGTTCTCACCGCACTACGGACAGTCTTATTACGAAATCTTCTCACTGGGCAACTCCAGCGGAGTTATCCAATTTACCTCTCTCCACAATCAACCGTCTCTCCGTCAGATGCTTTCTGTCGATCTGCCGATAGGATATACCAAGATGCGTTTCAGTTATCTGGCAGACTTGCAACAATCCAATGTTAACGGAATCAAGACACATACCTACTCTCATGTATTTATGGTAGGATTTGTGAAAGACCTGTATCGGGTTTCCAACAAAAAAGGAGCGAATCTGCCTCCGTCGGTGAGGGCGTACTAGGAGAAGTGGAGAGTGGAGAATTTATGGACAAGAACTGAAAGATTAAGAATGAGAAATAGAATTATACAACTACTTTTACTGCTCTGCTGCCTCCCGATAC
>OGZZ01000559.1_pt1 | contig 29076 bp, 24 predicted proteins | sample 1577021 | NCBI WGS metagenome assembly OGZZ01 (sample SAMEA3541526, study PRJEB24748) | human gut metagenome | biome: human gut; feature: human-associated habitat; material: faeces | place: China | collected 2012
CAGGTAACTATGAGTGGACAGGCAGCGCAAGCACTACAAATGCAGGCTTGGACAAAAACTATAATCTTGTAGTAACTGCAAATGGCAAGTCTACGGTTGAAAAGGCAACGCTGAATGTTGGCCTGAACGACGTAGTACGTACCTATGGTAATGCAGCGATTACCAGCGGTAGCTACAGTGCAAGTAAGATCACTGGTCTGGTAAACGGCGACAGCTATGACGCAAGCGCAATCACAGTAAACAAAACTAGTGACGGCGCAATTGCTGGCGTAAGCGGCAGCAGGGTAACGAATAATGCAGGTAACTATGAGTGGACAGGCAGTGCAAGCACTACAAATGCAGGCTTGAATAAGAACTACGATTTGGTAGTGAATGGCAATGGTAATTCGTATGTAGGCAAAGCACAGCTGAGCGTAAGCTTGAACGATGTAGTACGTACCTATGGTAATGCAACGATTACTAGCGGCGGTTACAGCGCAGGCAACATTACCGGTCTGGTAAATGGTGATAGCTATGACGCAAGCGCAATCACAGTAAACAAGACAAGTGACGGCGCAATTGCTGGCGTAAGCGGCAGCAGGATTACTAACGATGCAGGTAACTATGAGTGGACAGGCAGCGCAAGCACTACAAATGCAGGCTTGGACAAGAACTATAATTTGGTAGTAACTGCAAATGGCAAGTCTAAAGTAGAAAAGGCCAACCTCGTAGTAAATCTTAACGACATCACCCGCGTTTACGGTAATCTTGATGCTAAGAACTACAGCAACGCATTTACCTTTGGTGCAAATGCAGGCTTAGTCAATGGTGATAACGGTCTGGTAATCAACGCTGATAAAGATGGCGCAATTACCGGCGGTACTCTCACCAACGTTAAGAAGACTAACAACGTAGGCAGCTACGAGTGGAATGGTACTGCCAGCGGTGTAGATAACCTGAACACTAACTACGATGTAACAGTTAACGCAGGCAAGTCCGACGTAACGAAGGCTAACCTCGTAGTAAATCTGAAGGACATCACCCGCGTTTACGGTAATCTTGATGCTAAGAACTACAGCAACGCATATACCTTTGGTGCAGATGCAGGCTTAGTGAACGGAGATAGCGGTCTGGTAATCAAGGCTGACAAAGACGGTGCAATTGCAGGCGGTACTCTGACCAACGTTAAGAAAACCAACAACGTAGGCAGCTACGAATGGAATGGTACTGCCAGCGGCGTAGAGAACCTCAACACAAACTACAATGTGCAGATTAACGCAGGCAAGTCCGAAGTAACAAAGGCTAAGCTGACCTTTGTAGTAGATGACAAAACCATTACCCAAGGCGTACCGGCAAAATACACCGGCAAAGCCAACGGCTTGACCAATGGCGACACCCTGGCTGGTATCGGCGTAGGCGGCTATGAGCTGGACAGCTCGGTAAATCCGTTAATCGTCGGCGTTTACGAAGACAAAATCGGCGTCCTGATTAATGGCAGCTTGCATCTGACAGGTGGCGACGGCCTGCTCAAAAACTACAAAGTGGAAATTGACCCGGGTACTCTGACCGTTTTGGCAAGCTTTAATCCGGCAGACGATTACTGGTTCGGCACTGCTCCCTGGGATAAGGAACGTAACCTGCGTGAGCGCAAGGCTGAATTCCATTATGTAGCTGGCGGTATGAGCCTCTAAGCAAAATTAAATATTGACGGTTAAAGCACTTTTATGGATTGTACAATCCTGATAGAAGCGCAGCTAAAGCAAAACCCCGGCATTTGCCGCATCGTAAACGATGCGTCTGTGCCGGGGCTTTTGTCAGGACGCTTTGCTGCAGCATTACCTGAAGTAAAGTAAAGCTTAATGTAAGCACTCTTTTTTGCAAGTTAACCAGAAAAACACAGCTTTTTCGCTCAAAATGTGCTACAATATATTTACGAAAAACGAAAGGAGTGTTGTTTCGTATGGCTGAAGTATCTCAAGAAACTATGATGTTCAAACGTGAGCCGGAAAAGCTTAACGTTGCCGAAACTATAAAAGAAGTATATGCTGCCCTGGAAAAGAAGGGCTATAACCCTGTGGACCAATTAGCAGGCTACCTGCTGAGCGGTGACCCCACTTATATCACCAGCTTTGAGGACGCACGCACCAAGCTGCGCCGTCACGAGCGCTATGAGCTGATTGAAGAGCTGGTAAAGAATTATCTGCAGCAGATTAACAAGTAAAAGGAGAACGTAACTTAATGCGTAAAATGTCCCTTGATGTAGGAACAAGAACTATCGGTATTGCCGTAAGCGATTTGCTTGGCATGATTGCCAACGGCGTGGAAACTATTCATCGTACTACGGAGGAACGCGACTATGCCCGCATTGCCGAGCTGATAGCCGAGCATGAGGTTGATACCTTGGTTGTAGGCTATCCCAAAAACATGAACGGCACTATCGGTGAACGCGCGCAGGCCTGTGAAGCAATGGCCGAAAAGCTACGCACCATGTTCCCGAAGGTGCAGGTTGTGCTTTGGGATGAACGCCTGAGCACAGTGGCTGCCGAAAAGGTGCTGGTTGATGCGGATTTGCGCCGTAAAAAGCGTAAGAAGGTTATTGATATGATGGCGGCAGTAGTTATTCTGCAAAATTATCTGGACAGCAAGAGCTTTAAAATTTGACAGATTAGCGTCCCTATTATACAATATGTTTAGATTAAAATTGAGCTTTTTATTTATTGAGCTATGACGAAAGAGGTGCCTTTATGGAAAAAGACATTAGAGATGAAGAATTAGCAGCTATGCAATCTGAAGGCGAAGAAGAAGTTATCTGCGTTGTTCTGACTGACGAGCAAGGCAACGAGCATGAGTTCTATCAGGATATGGTTATCACTGTTGATGACAAACAATTCGCAGTACTGGTTCCGATGGAAGACTGTTGCTGCGAGGATGACGACTGCGATTGCCACGAGCATGACGAAGAAGAAGATACCTGCGTTATCGCACGCATGGACTTTGACGAAAACGGCGAAGCTGTTTACACCGCTCCGACTGACGAAGAATACGAAGCAGTTGCTGCTAAGTATGACGAAATGTTTGAGGACGAGGAGTAATTCACAGTCAATAATTTTACCGGACTTCGGTCCGGTATTTTTATGCGATGTGACGATGTTTTCTGATGGATATAGAAAAGCTGAAAAAGCTGGTGCGCGACAATCCGGTGCAGGCTGCGGCAGGTGCTTTGGCGGTGCTGCTGGTTGCCGGCGTGGTAGCGTTTACAATTTATCTTAACGGACAGGGCAACAACAAGGGCTTTGCCGTAGAAGGCTCACGCCTGATTGTTGTCAAGGACGGCATGACTACGGCGGATATCGCCGAGCTGCTGTATGAAAAAAAGCTGGTAAAAAATCCCGCTGCCTTTAAAATGGAGGCGCGCTGGAAGGGACTGGCTACCAAGCTGCAGGCAGGTGCCTACCAGATTGACGGCGGCATGAGCAATCAGCAGATTGTCGATGTTATGGTTAAGGGACGCATCAAACAGGTGCGCTTTACCGTACCGGAAGGCTACAGCGTGGCGAAAACTGCGAAGAAGCTGGAGGCAGAAGGCCTTGGCAGTGCTGATAAGTTTATGGCAGCGGCGAAGGATTATGCGCCCTATTCCTACATGCAGACAGATGACAGCAATGTGCTGTTTAAGGCCGAGGGCTTTATCTACCCGGCAACCTATGATTTCCCGGTGGGAATCAGCGAGCAGGAGATGCTCAAAATGATGGTTGCACAGTTTGATAAGGAAATGCAGAGCAGCGGTATTGCCAAAACTGTGGCAGAACGTAATCTGCCACTGCGTGATGTAGTAAATATGGCTTCGATGGTGGAGCTGGAGGCAGTATTTGCCGAAGAGCAGCCGAAAATCGCCGGCGTTTTCCTCAAGCGTGTGGCAATCGGCATGCCTATTCAGTCAGATACGACGATTCAGTATCTTTTGGGAACGCAGAAGGAAGTAGTTACCTTTGCGGACACCAAAATCCAAAGTCCGTATAATACTTACCAAAATCCCGGCTTGCCTCCGGGACCGATTGGCAGTCCGGGACTGACCGCAATTAAGGCGGTGCTGCAACCGGAACAGACAGATTATCTGTACTTTGTTGCGGAAAAGGACGGACGCCATCGTTTTACCAAAACCTATGCCGAGCATCTGAAGGCGATTGAGGAAATAGGTTAACAACAGTTTATTACATATTTTTGCGCTGTCAGTGTGGCGGAGCAGAGAAGTGTTTTAAGGAGAATTAATGAGCAGAAACTTAGTTAAACCCGAATTACTGGCTCCTGCCGGTAATATGGAAAAAGGAAAAATGGCACTGCTTTACGGTGCTGATGCTATTTATCTGGGCGGTAAGCTGTTCGGTCTGCGTGCCTTTGCCAACAATTTCTCTTTAGAGGAAATTGCGGAGATGGCAGAGTATGCACACAGTCTCGGCAAAAAGGTTTATGTAACGGTAAATATTTTTGCGCATAACGAGGATATCGACAGACTGCCGGATTATCTGCGCGGACTGCAGCAGGCTAAGGTTGACGCACTGCTGATCAGCGATTTGGGCGTATGGAGCACTGCCCGCCAGGTTGTGCCTGATATGCCGCTGCACGTGAGCACGCAGGCTAATACCACCAACTATGCCACGGTGCAGGCGTGGGAGCAGCTGGGCGCTGAACGCGTTGTGTTGGCACGCGAGCTGTCATTGGCGGAAATAAGCGAAATCAGCGAAAAAACCTCGGTAGAGCTGGAAACCTTCGTGCATGGCGCAATGTGTATTTCCTACAGCGGACGCTGCCTTTTGAGCGCCTATCTGACTGGGCGCGACGGCAACCGCGGTGCCTGCACTCAGGCCTGCCGTTGGGAATATAATATGTATAAGCTGGGTGAGCAAAAGCGCCCGGGCGAATACTTTGACCTCGAAGAGGACGAGCGCGGTACCTATGTGATGAACTCCAAGGACCTGTGCCTGATTGAATATCTGCCGGAGCTGATGCGTGCCGGTGTGTGCAGCCTGAAGATTGAGGGCCGCATGAAGAGCGTGCATTATGTGGCAACGGTAGTCAGCGTTTACCGCAAGGCTATCGACCAATGTTGGGCAGATATGGAGCATTACAGCGTGCCGGAAGCGTGGATTTCCGAGCTGAACAAGGTTTCCCACCGCCAGTACACTACAGGCTTTGCTGTGGCTAAGCCTGACAGAAATGCGCAGGTTTATACCAGCTCGAAGTATGAGCAGACACACGATTTTGTCGGTATCGTTACAGGCTACGATGCCGAGAAAAAGCGCGCTTATTTTGAGCAGCGCAACAATGTAAAGGCAGGCGAGCCGCTGGAGCTTTTGATGCCTGACGGCAGCACGATGCCCTTTGTTTTGACAGAAATGCTGGATGAGGCAGGTACGCCGATTGACTGCGCGCCGCATGCCCAGCAGAAATTTTCCGCAGCCAGCGACAAGCCGTTGCTGCAATTCAGCTTATTACGCAGAAAGGTTGTAAAAGAATGAGTGACAATGACCCCGGACCCCACAGTATGATCTACGCGCAGGTTGAGCCTGAGCGTATTGCAGATGTTAACTGGATTATGGAAGGCTATGAGCATCTGGCCATGGTGAGCACCGTAGACGGCACCAGCGGACTGATTAAGTTTTATGCTACGCCTGATACGTATTTTGATACACTGGATATTATTGAAAATATGCCGTTTAAGGTAGATGTAATCGATAATATGGAAAACGGAGTGTATCACAGACTTTGGCAGATTTAAACTGCAGGGAAAGGATTGCCGCAGGCAGCTTTCGTTTTTTCTACAATCGCATATCGTACAAGAGGCTGAGGACATTGTTCTCGGCCTTTTTGCATACTTAGCGCTTTCTCAGGAAAAGCCTTGTGAGTAATATTTTTATGATTGTATTCATATCAGTTTTGCATTTCATGAAAAAACAGACTGTATGGGTGCGATATAGCAATATAAAATGTTTTAACAACTGTATTGTTACCATACAGAATGTTTTATGATACAATAATCTTAATAACTTCAGTCAACCTGTTGTGAGCAAATACGTCTGGTGGAGGAAAATAGTATGGATGATTTAATTTCTATCAGTGAAATGGCCAAGCTTTATGGTATTACTCGCCAAACCTTGATTTATTATGATGAAATAGATCTTTTCAAGCCTATCAAGGTAGATATAAATGGTTATCGTTATTATAGCCGTCGTCAGATTCCTTATTTGCGGGAGATTTGTTTTCTGAAATCAGTGGGTATAAGCCTTAAGGATGTGGTTAAGCATTTTCAAAATCGTTTTGCTGATAAGGAAATGGAATTGCTGCATAATCAGAAGGTGAAAATCATACAGGAAATGTCTCGCTTAAGTAAATTACGTGATTCTATTACACAACGGATCAAACTTTACGAACAGAGTGTAGAGGCAGATAAAGCGCAAATACGTGAGCCGTTTATAACCAAGACTTCAACTAAAAGAATTCTTTTCAAAGAGTATATCAAACCTATTCATCGTGAAAATCTGCATACTACATTAATGGAGCTGTGGCGGGAGGTTTTTAAAAAAGAGCTTGTTCCCTGCAGTGGTTTTGGTTCTTTATTTCACATGCAGGATGTATTAAATCATCAGACTCTCGCTACAGCGGGAAGCTGTCTGTTTTTGCCTGTTTGGAATAATGATTATGCCGAAAGCATTCTTATACCGGGTGGAGAATGTGCATGTATGTATAAATATGGTATGCCATATGATGTTGAAGGTATCGAAATTTTGTTGGACTGGATTAACAGCAATGGTTATGAGCTGTGTGGTGATATAATTGATATCTGTCTGCTTGATACTACATTTTATAAAAACCAGAATACTTTGGATTATGGCCTGTTGCAGGCACCTATAAAACTTAAAGCATAATAGGATAATTATGCTGCTTGTTGGAACTGTTATCTATGTTTGGATAACAGTTCTTTTTTGTTAATCCGGTAACCTAGAATTGTATATAGTTTGTGAAAATACATGTTACAAATTTCTTGTGTTTAGTGCTTAAAATAATGCGTATTTACAGTTGACTGTATAGTTACATTAAAATATATGATTTAGTCATGGGTAAACCAGTAAATAATATTACAAAGAACTTTTAAAGGAGGCCCCAAAATGGCAAAAGAAATCATTGATTTAAGAACAGCTTTGGATGCTTTGGAAGAAATTCCCGGTCAGCTTGTGAGTACAAATGTAGAAGTAGATCCTTCTGCAGAACTGGCAGGTGTATATCGTCATGTAGGTGCCGGTGGAACCGTTGCACGTCCGACTAAAAATGGACCGGCAATGATTTTCAATAATATAAAAGGTCATCCGGGTGCTAAAGTCGTAATTGGTATGTTGGCAGATCGTAAACGTGTTGCTGCACTGCTGAATACTCAACAGGAAAAGCTTGGCTTTTTGCTGCGTGATTCTGTGAAAAATGCTATTGATCCTGTTATCGTCGGTGCTGATAAGGCAAAATGTCAGGAAGTTGTATATCGCGCTGAAGATAAAGGATTTGATATCCGTAAGCTTGTGCCGGCTCCTACCAACACTCCGGAAGACGCAGGTCCGTACATTACATTGGGTATGTGCTATGCTCATGATGTAGAAACCGGAGAATCTGATGTTACTATTCATCGTCTTTGCTTACAGGGTAAGGATGAAATTTCCATGTTCTTTACTCCCGGTGCACGTCATTTAGGAGCGATGCGTGAAAAGGCTGAAGCTTTAGGCAAACCATTGCCGATTTCTATCAGCATCGGTGTTGATCCTGCTATTGAAATTGCTGCCTGCTTTGAAGCGCCTACAACTCCGTTTGGCTTTAATGAATTGTCCATTGCAGGTGCTATCCGCGGAAAGGCTGTAGAGCTTGCGCCGTGCTTAACTGTAAATGAAAATTGTATTGCTAATGCAGAATATGTAATTGAAGGTGAACTGCTTCCCGGAAAACGTGTGCGTGAAGATCAGAATACCGATACCGGCAAAGCTATGCCTGAATTCCCGGGATATACAGGTCCTGCAGTACCGGAAGTTCCTGTTATTAAAGTAAAATGTGTTACTACCCGTAAAAATCCGATTATGCAAACTTGCATAGGTCCCTCCGAAGAACATGTGAACATGGCGGGTATTCCGACAGAAGCATCTATTATTGATATGGTAGAGCGTGCTATGCCCGGACGACTGCAAAATGTTTTCGCAGGATCTCCCGGTGGTGGTAAATTCCTTGCTGTTATGCAATTTAAAAAAGGTGTTCCTTCTGACGAAGGCCGTCAGCGTCAGGCTGCGCTTCTGGCTTTTTCTGCTTTCCCGGAGCTTAAGCAGGTAATTCTTGTCGATGAAGATGTTGATATCTTTGATATGAAAGATGTAATGTGGGCTATGATTACACGTATGCAGGCAGATGTAGACATTATCAATATTCCTGGTGTGCGTTGTCATCCTCTTGATCCTTCAAATGATCCGTCTTGCAGCTGGAGCATTCGTGATCATGGTATTGCCTGCAAAACAATTTTTGATGCTACTGTTCCTTACAATGAAAAACATCGGTTCCATAGAGCTAAATTTATGGAAGTAGATCCAAAGCACTGGCTGCCGGATTTTGAAGTATAATTTCTGAAGGAGAAAACTTAAAATGGCTAAGAATAAAGGCATTATCGGCTTTGTACTCGGTATAGTTGTTGCGCTTGCTCTATATTTTATGAATATACCCGGATTGAGTCATGAAGGGCATCTTTGCCTCACCTTCTCTCTTATGACCGTTATTTTCTGGGCTTTTGGTATTGCACAGCCTGGCTATACCTCCGGCTTATATTTACTTTTGTTGGCAGTGTTTAAGGTTGCAGAGCCTACATTGATTTTTTCAACTTGGACAACATCGATGATGTACCTTATTATAGGTGCTTATTTGATTGCTGTTGCCGTAAAGGAATCAGGTCTTGGCGAACGTATAGCATATTGGTATATTGGTAAATACGTTACTGATTTCAGAAGCATAATTATTTCTATTTTTGCTTTGACCTTTATTTTAGCACTGCTGATTCCGCATCCGTGGCCACGAGCCTTCCTGATTATGTCAGTTATGGCAGTCGTTGTAAAAAGTGCCGATATTCCTCGTGAGGATGCTGTTAAGATAGGTTTTTCCGTATTTACGGCTTCTATTCCGGTTTCTATGATTTTCTTGACAGGTGACGCTTCTATTAATCCGTTAGCTGCTGCCAGCTGTGCTCCGGAACCCATGGGGTGGATTACATGGTTCAAGGTAATGGGTGTACCAATGGCTTTGACAAGTATTGTCACTATGATTATGATAATGTTTCTTTTCAAGCCTTCTAAGGAAGTATCTGTTAATAAAGCAGATATTGCTGTTAAGCAGTCTGAGCTTGGCGCTATGAGCGGCAAGGAGAAGAGAACAGCATTTTGGGTGGTTCTGGCAATTATTCTTTGGATGACGGATACTGTTCATGGTGTTGATATCGGTTGGGTAACCTTATTTATTGCCTGCATGATGGCTATGCCGAAGGTTGGCGGAATTTTGACACCTGGCAGTTGGAGCGGCGTTCCGGTGCAAACACTGCTTTTCCTTACTGCTGCTGTAGCTATAGGTCGTGTCGGCGGTTCAACAGGTATGAATGCCTGGATTGCCAAAACATTACTTCCAAGCAGTGCTCCCGAGAACATGTTTGTTTTAGCTGCATTTATTACTGTCGTTTCCATTGCGGTTCATATGTGTTTTGGCAGTGTTATTGCAGTTATGGGCATTGTAATTCCGGCTATGCTGGATTTACACAGCCTATGGGAATTACTACAGTAATTCCGGTAATGATTGCTTATACTGCTATTAACTGTCATTTTATTCTCCCTTTCCATAATCTGGCGATTTTAGTCGGAATGGGTGAGGAAAACGGTATGTATTCAGAAAAGGAATGCATCAGATTCGGAGTCCCGTTTACGGTAATATTATTTGTTTTAACGTGTATTATTGAAATCCCATGGTGGAAATTTATTGGACTTTGGTAATACAAGAAAAGTTCAATTGAGCGAAAGGAGTAGTCACATGCGTTTAATTATAGGTATATCCGGCGCCAGCGGCGTTATTTTAGGATATGAAATGCTGAAGGTTTTACAACAGATTCCGCAAATGGAAGTGCATTTGGTCATTAGTGAGGGGGCAATTAAAAACTTTCAGTGCGAAACAGATCTGAAGCTTGAGCAAGTGACTGCTCTTGCTCAATATGTTCATTCAAATAAAAACATGGCTGCATCAATTTCCAGCGGCTCTTTTAAAACTGACGGTATGATCGTTATTCCCTGCAGTATGAAAACGGTAGCTGGTATTGCAGCAGGCTATGCAGAAAATTTATTGCAGAGAGCAGTAGACGTCTGTTTAAAGGAAGGTCGCAAGGTTGTGCTTGTCCCGCGAGAGATGCCTTTGAGCAAAATACATTTAAGAAATCTTAAAGAAGTATCTGATTGCGGGTGCGTGATTGTGCCGCCAATGTTAACCTTCTATAACGGAGCTGATTCCGTTGAAAAGCAGATACAGCATATTTTAGGCAAAGTATTGATGCAGTTTGGTATCGACTTTAAGGAATTTGTTGCATGGCAAGGTGAAAATTAATGGAGAGCAAAATTTTTACTGCCGGGCAAGCGCCGTGCTCAGTTCAGGGGGTACTTACCCTTTGCGGTAAGGATATAAGTCTAAATATAGTAGGAGGCATACTGCCTCATATTGGAGCGGTAGCGGTTGCTGAACCCAGAGCAAGCCTTAAAGGTGACGGAAGCCGATCTGCAAGTTGTAGTGTACTGTGCATGTTGGGGCATAAGGATGATATGCTTGCACGTGAGGCTGCACTAAGGCTGGCGACAGTTACCGATTCTCGGACAGTGGTAACTGTCGGCCTGCATGTAGATAACATAGATCAAGATAAAATCAATATATTAACAGATAATTTTAGAGTAATAATTCAAGATTGCCTAAAATATCTCAAATAGAACAAATCATTTACATAATACATCCTCCTTAAATAAATGACACGGGCAGAGTGGACAGTCTGCTCGTGTCATTTTTGTAGTGCACCGATATTAATATTATGCTTCGCAGAGAGGATGTACTGCTTATTTTCCGTAACGTTAAATTTTTTACCTAAATTTTACAGGCATTTTTTCTGATTTGCGTATATAATTATAGCGAAAGAGTATTGATTGGTGGTGTTTTTCATGATTTTCTGCGTGGAGGATGAACAAAATATTTGCGAGCTGGAGGTTTATACCCTGCAGTCCGTCGGTATGGAGGCACAGGGCTGCGGCAGCGGCCGAGAGCTGTTTGCCTTGTTGGAAAAGCAGGTGCCTGAGCTGATTGTTTTAGATATTATGCTGCCGGATGAGGATGGCGTGAGCATATTAAGGCGTTTGCGTGCTGATAAACGTTATGCGAATATACCTGTGATTATGGCTACGGCCAAGGGCTCGGAGTTCGATAAGGTCAAGGGCCTGGACAGCGGTGCCGATGACTATATCGCCAAGCCCTTCGGTATGCTGGAGATGGTGGCGCGCATCAAGGCTGTGCTGCGCCGCTGCGCAGCACCACGCCCCACTGAGGACGAGAAAGAAATCATCCGCATCGGCCGGCTGGAGGTCAACCAGCTGGAGCATAAGGTGAGCGTGAATGGCAGTGAGGTTGTACTGACGCTGAAGGAATACGAGCTGCTGCGCAAGTTTTTGCAGCATCCCGGTATTGTCTTTTCGCGCGACAAGCTGCTTAACGATATCTGGGGCTATGAATTCAGCGGTGAAACCCGTACCGTTGATGTACATATCCGTACTCTGCGCCAAAAGCTGGGCGATGCAGGCGAGCTGATTGAAACTATCCGGGGCGTTGGCTACAGAATGGCGGCTGTAAAATGAAGCAGAGGCTTTTTCGCAGCATACTGCTGCTGACAGGGGCAGCGGTATGCCTTGTACTGGCGCTTTTCTTTTGGTTTTCCTGCAGGTATATTACGCAGGACAGCTTCGCCAGCCTTAAGCGTGAGGCTAATCTGCTGATTGTGGCCGACGGAGAGGGTAATGTGCCGGTGAGCGAGCTGCAGCGCTTGCAGCTTGCCGACCGTGTAACGCTGATTGCACCGGACGGGCACGCATTGTATGACAATTATGCGGATGCCGAATCAATGGAGAACCATCTGCAGCGCGAGGAGGTCCAGGAGGCACTGAAAGGCGGTGAGGGCCGCAGCCAGCGTGCGTCCGAAACCTTGGGCAAAAACATTCTGTACTATGCTGTGCGCTTGCCGGACGGCAATGTGTTGCGCCTGTCGCGCACGAATGACGCTGTTTTTCAGCAGTATAAAATAATTCTTGGTTACTTTGTGCTGTTGGCGCTGGCAGTTTTGTGCGGTGCCTTTTGGGCAGCCAAAACAATTACCGCCAGAATACTGCAGCCCTTGGAAAAGCTCAATCTGGAGCAGCCTGATTCGGAAGCTGTAGTTTATCCTGAGCTGAAGCCGATTGTGGAGTATTTTGAGCTGCAGCAGGAAAAGCTGCAGAAGGAAATGCGCCGCTACAAAAATAAAAAGCAGGAGCTGAAGGCCGTAACCAATAATATGGATGAAGGCCTGCTGTTCCTCAATCCGGTTTGGGAAATCGAATCGATTAATAAAAGTGCCGTAAAATTCTTCGGCAAGGAAAAGCAGGAGCTTTTGGGAACGAGCTTTTTTATGCTTGATGACAGCGAAGAAATCCGTCAGCTTTTGCAAAAGATTGAGCAGGAGGGCAAGGGACGCCTGGTAATCAACCGCGGCAGCAGCTATTATCAGCTAAACGGCAGCAGAATTACCGATAAGGGCTTTGTGCTGCTGATTATGGATGTGACGGCGCGTACTGCTTCGGAAAAAATCCGCCGTGAGTTTTCGGCTAACGTTTCGCATGAGCTGAAGACACCGCTGCAGTCGGTGCTGGGCTATTCGGAAATTATGCTCAGCGGCCTGGTGAAGCCGGAGGATACCAAGCGCTTTCTGCAGAAAATCAACGATGAGGCGCACAATCTGCTGCGTCTGATTGATGACATCATGCAGCTGTCGAAGCTCGATGAGCTGACGCATGATATGATGGAGGAATTTACACTGCAGGATGTGGCGCAGAGTGCGCTGGCACGCCTGAAGGACAAGGCAGGCAGATTGCAGGTCAGCCTGCAGCTTGTTGACAGCACCGGCGGCGACAGCAAGCTGCTGGGAATTTCTTCGCTGATGGAGGAAATTTTCTTCAACCTGTTGGATAATGGTCTGAAGTATAATCATCCCGGTGGTGAGGTTACGCTGCGCCTGAGCGAAGGAGAAAATAAGTATACGGTGAACGTTGCCGATACCGGTATGGGCATTCCCGGCAGTGAGCTGCCGCATATTTTCGAACGCTTTTACCGTGTCGACCGCAGCCGTCATAAGGCGATTGAGGGTACAGGCTTAGGTCTTTCCATCGTTAAGCACGGCGTCGGCTTTCATGGCGGCAGCATACGCGTGGTGAGCACTGTGGGGCAGGGGACGGAGTTCATCATGAAGTTCCCCAAGCCAAAGTATGAGGCGAAAAAATAAGTGCTTTATTTATGTATACAACACAGAGCGCTCAAGATGTGATACAATAGGAGCAGTACTATGAGTGCTGCTCTTAATTTATTTTGAAGGAGGACGCAGATATGCGAGTTGTTTTAACTATCGTAGGCAAGGATAAGGTAGGTATTACCGCTAAGGTGAGCAATGCTTTAGCAGAAATGAATATTAACATTATCAACATCAACCAAAACATTATGCAAGGCTTTTTCAATATGGTGCTGATTGCTGATATGGCAGAGGCTAATGTGCCCATTGCCGAAGCACGCGACAAAATGGCTGCGCTGGGTGAAGAAATCGGCGTAGAAATCCGTCTGCAGAGCGAAGAGATTTTCAGCGCAATGCATCGTATATAGGAGGCTGTCATGTTATTCAATACTGACGATATTTTAGAAACTACGCGCATGATTACCCAAAACAAGCTGGACGTGCGTACTATCACCATGGGCATCAGCCTGCGTGATTGCGGTCATCCGGATATCAAGGTAACAGCGCAAAAGATTTATGATAAGATTTGCCGCAAGGCAGAGCATCTGGTAAAAACCGGTGAGGATATCGAGGTTGAGCTGGGCGTGCCCATCATCAACAAACGTATTTCCGTAACGCCGATTTCCATGGTTGGCGAAAGCTGCGACAGTAACGATTATGTACCGCTGGCACAGGCTTTGGACAACGCAGGCAAGCAGGTTGGCGTTAACTTCATCGGCGGCTTTTCCGCTCTCGTAGACAAGGGCTATACCAAGGGTGATCGCAATCTGATTGCGGCTATTCCGGAAGCATTGGCGGTTACTGACATTGTTTGCTCGTCCGTAAGCGTTGGCTCTACCAAATGCGGTATCAATATGGATGCTGTAAAACAAATGGGCGAGGTTGTAAAGGCTGCTGCCGAGCGTACTGCTGACCGCGATGCAATCGGCTGCGCTAAGCTGGTAGTATTCTGCAACGCTGTGCCCGATAACCCGTTCATGGCAGGCGCTTTCCACGGCGTAACCGAACCGGAAAGCGTTATCAACGTTGGTGTAAGCGGTCCTGGCGTTGTTAAATATGCACTGGAGCAGGTGCGTGACGGCGATATCGGTATGGTTGCCGAAACGATTAAAAAGACTGCCTTCAAGATTACCCGTGTTGGCCAGCTGGTAGCACAGGAGGCTGCACGCCGCCTGAATACCCAGTTCGGCATTATCGATCTGTCCTTGGCTCCGACTCCGGCAATCGGCGACAGTGTTGCGCATATTCTGGAGGAAATCGGTCTGGAAAGCTGCGGCGGCCCCGGCACTACCGCTACCCTGGCTATGCTGAACGACGCAGTTAAAAAGGGCGGCCTGATGGCTTCCAGCTATGTTGGCGGCCTGAGCGGTGCCTTCATTCCCGTAAGTGAGGATGCAGGCATGATTGCTGCGGTAGAACGCGGCGCTCTGTCTTTGGAAAAACTGGAGGCTATGACCTGCGTATGCTCCGTTGGTCTTGATATGATTGCTATTCCTGGAGATACCACGGCAGCTACTATTTCCGCAATTATTGCCGATGAGGCTGCTATCGGTATGATTAACAATAAAACTACTGCAGTACGTCTGATTCCTGTTCCGGGCAAGGACGTAGGCGACCGCGTTGAATTTGGCGGTCTGCTGGGTTATGCGCCGGTTCTTGGCGTGAAGAAGTTCAGTGCTGAAAAATTCATCAACCGCGGCGGACGTATTCCTGCACCGGTAAGGAGCCTGACCAACTGATGCGTAAGGCTCAAAGAGAAGCTATTCTGGCCAAGCTGGAGGAAACCTATAAGGGCAGCAAGACGGCGCTGAATTATAACTCACCGTTTGAGCTTTTGGTAGCGGTAATTCTTTCGGCCCAATGTACGGATGAACGCGTAAATGTGATTACAGCGCGTATGTTTCCGCGTCTGAACACGCCGGAAAAAATGGGTGCTCTGACGCAGGAGGAAATGGAAGCGGAAATCCGCGACTGCGGTCTGTACCACGCTAAGGCTAAAAATTTGCTGGGAATGTGTCACATGCTGACGGAGCGCTTCAACAGCGTTATTCCGGCTGACATCAAGACGCTGATGGAATTACCCGGCGTGGGGCAGAAAACGGCAAACGTTATCGCCAGCATTATCTATAACATTCCGGCGCTGGCAGTAGATACGCATGTTTTCCGTGTGTCGCACCGTTTGGGATTGGCAAAGGGCAAGGACCCGCTGGCTACCGAAAAGGAGTTGGAAAAAATCATTCCACGTGAAAAGTGGAGTGACGCGCATCACTGGTTTATCTGGCATGGGCGCAAAATCTGCAAGGCTCGCAAGCCGCTGTGCCATGGCTGCGTGGTTGTGGAGGAATGCCCGTTCAAAGAGAAAAACTTTGAGTAAGTCTGCCTGCTGTTAAACGCGTAAGCGTTTACAGTCGGTGCTTGCGGTAGAAGTGCTGACATAAGTTATAAGTAAAAAGCGAAGCAAAAAATTGGCCTGCAACCCGTGAGGGTTGCAGGCCTTTTGGCATGCGCAGATTTGCTTTCCTTGTGTCCGCAGAAGATGGACTTTTTCGAGCATTTTTGCGCTGTCTTTTTATGACGCACACGGTTAGCAATGGCTTTGCCTTGCTATGAGTGCAGTTCACATTTTTATCAAGAAATTGTCTACTGTGACAAAAATCTTTTACATATTTTTGCTCATAATTATCGTTAAAATAAAGAGTATATTAAAGAAAGGGAATGGCAATTTCTCTTAATTTAAAAAAATTACAAATTAATTATTCTTAATGTGTGAATTTTGATTTTAATGTCTTCTTCAAAAATACGAAAGTTTGACCAAAGAAGATAATTAGCTTACAATAAAAGTAGGTAAAGGAGATGAACTGCTAAATTTTCAAGGCCTTGAATTTTAGTACCACCTTATCGGAGTTATATTTGATTAACGAAATGCTTTGTAACGAGGATTAAGCTTGCGTCATTGTGGCGCAGCGTGGAAAAGGGGGATTGAAAATGAAAAAGACTAGAAAGCAAACTGCTTTGGCAAAGTGCGTACTGGCGACAATTATGGCAATGGGTATGATGGGTTACACTACTGTGTGGGCCGAAGATACTGTTACGCCGTCTCCGATTGATAAGTCTGTTTCCAAAGACGCTGCAGGACATATCTACGATGCTTCTCATAATTATACTAAGGGTTATTTCTGGACGGATTTAGGACATGCGCAGGTACAGATCGGTTCCGGCCAGCAGATTGAATTGTTCACGCCGTTTATTTATCATACTAATAATGACCAATGGAAAAAGGGTGGCACTGACTGGAGTCCTGTACATGAGGGCGACAATTCCGAAATGGAGTGCAAAGAGTCCATGAGCAGAATTACTGTAGGTGAATTTGACAGAATTATCAAATCCCTTTACACCAATGATATTACTATGGCGAAGACCATTTACGGTGAAGCAGGTCAGGCAGGCTTACAGGATAAGATTATTAAAGAGGTAACGGCAACTGCAGGTTAGGGCGCAATAGTTAATACATATACATTGGTACGCGAAAATGGTACGGAGGTTGAAACCAGTATTGTTGACACCAACACCATTACTACAGTAGCTGTTAATACCAATATCCTGACGATTGAAGATAAAGGTGCAGACGGCAATCATGCATATGAGCTTGGCATTAATAGCGAGCAGTTGGGCGATTTTGTTAAGCAGTATGACACCAACACCATTACTACCGTTCAAGATGACGGCAATGGTTACATAACTGTTGGTGATATGCCTGATGACAAAGGAAACCATAACTACACCGTAGCATTTGATGAAGGCAAGCTGATTCAGACCATTGAGGCGAAGGATAAGTTCGTTAACGGCGGCAGCATCGGTGCAGACGGCAAAATTACTCTTAATGTAAGAAACGGCGAAGATGTTAAGCTGGAAGGCCAACTGAAGGATGCACAGCTGACTGATATTGCGAGAGATAAGGAAGCCGGAACTGCTACATTGGTAGTAAAAGATGGTTATACCAATGATGAAGTACGCAGACTGCAGATTGATGATATCGCCAGCAAGGCACAAAATGATAGAGAGCATGCCGAATTCAGAGAGCATTTTAATGAACTCGATTATCGTGTTGACAACCTCGGTAGCCGCGTTGACAAGGTTGGCGCCGGTGCTGCCGCTCTCGCAGCGCTGCACCCGATGGATTTCGATCCCGATGATAAACTGACCTTTGCAGCAGGCTACGGCAACTACAAGGGCAAAAACGCTGCTGCGGTAGGTGCGTTCTATCGTCCGGATGAAAAGGTTATGCTGAGCGTAGGCGGAACCTTCGGCAATGGCGAGAATATGGTGAACGCAGGTATCTCCTTCTCCTTGGACCGTACCGCACGCGTAAGCAATTCCCGCACGGCGATGGCTAAGGAAATCGTAGACCTGAGAGCTAATGTAGCTAACCTCACCGCGCTTGTAGGTCAGCTGACCGCAGGCATGGGCGGCACGATTGAGATGGACAGAATGAAGCTCTTCCCGGATGTTCCCGAAAACCACTGGGCTTACGAATACATCGGCCGTCTGGCGGCAGCAGGCATCGTTGAGGGTTATCCTGACGGCATGTTCAACGGCAACCGTATGATGAGCCGTTACGAATTCGCAGCAATGCTGTACAGAGCGCTTGAAAAAGGCGTGAAGCTGGATCACAAGCTGGTTCGTGAATTTGAACCTGAAATGGGCCGCATCCATGTTGCCCGTATCTCCGGTGCGGATGGCGACAGAGGCAAGATTGAGCGTGTACGCGTATATGGCGGCGACAACCGTGACCATTACGGCAGCAAGCTGAAATGAAAATGCAGACAGCTGCATACTCCAAACCTAAATAAACAAACACTCCCTTTTCTATAATTAAAAGAGGAGAACACCCAGTCCTTTACAGGATAAAAGGTGTTCTCCTCTTACTTTTGTTTTACACAGTGTTTTACTTAATCCCAGCGCTTGAGCATGTCCTCAATAATTTCCTTATTGGTTTTGCGACGCTTCTTTTCGTAGTTACGGAAGTTGTTATCTCTGTGGTCGGTGGAGTAGTCGGCGTAGTCGAAGTCGTCGTCGCTGCGTTCGTAGCTGCGGTTGTAGTCGCCGTGGCCATCGTCTAGGGAGAGGGGGATTTGCTGTGTGTAGGTATAGGGTTGTGTGTACATGATTGACCTCGGAAGAATGAAGATTGTGTGCTTGCTTTTGTTCAAGTTCTTTCATAACTGAAAGAACTTGAAAGAAAGGTTCGCGCTTTTTGTAAAGCGCGGCAAAACAAAAAACTTTTTCGGGAAAAAGTTTTACCAAAAAGCTTTATAAATAGGGTCGCTTTGCTGTTACTAGCGCCTGTTCGAAATTCTTTCGAATGTTCTTCGTAACCCATGAAGTGCTTTGTGGTTTGTCTAAGCCTTGTTTTCGGTGACTAAACTTCACGTTAGTCTAAGTTTTAAAAATGCTTGCACTTTCGTCAATTCGTTGTAATAGCCTTTCGCTTACTACGAACCAAGGAGAATATGGTAAAGCATTTTTTGCTAAGCTTTTTTGCGGGCGCATCCAAGAAGCAAGCTCGTAGAGCGATGCTGATTGGCTTATGCGCGCCATGCGATAGCGTCCCAAGAGGCGTAGCCGATTGGTTTGACGCGAACCGCTTAGTGCGAGCAAAAAAGCGACTGTTTCCCGCGCTTTCGCAAAGCGCGCCCCTTTCTTGTTACTTCTTTCGGGGGGACGAAAGAAGTAATACAGGAGCTTGATGCAACCACTCCTCATCTCTATTACATATAATTATGCTCTTTTACATGGTCGGAGTGCAGCAGCTGCTCTGCTTTTTCACTCAGCGGTTTTTCCAGGAAGTCCTTATAGAGCTCCTGTACATCCGGATTGTTGTGGGACTGGCGCATAGGACGGTTGCTGTCGATGGCATAGAGCTTATTGCCCAGTACATCGGCACGCTCTTCGCCGTCATGAATCGGCTGACCGCCGCCGCCAACGCAGCCACCGGGGCAGGCCATAACTTCCACGAAGTCATAATGAACCTTGCCTGCTTTGAGCTCGTCAAGCAGCTTGCCTGCATTGCCCAGACCGCTTACCGTGCAGGTGCACAGTGTTGCGCCGCCAAGGGTGAATTCGCGTACCTTGCGGCCTTCCGTGCCGCGAACGTCGGTGAAGGCATCTTCGGAAGCTTCCTTGCCTTCGATTACATGGTAGGCAGTACGCAGTGCTGCTTCCATTACGCCGCCGCTGGCACCGAAGATAACTCCGGCGCCGGTGCTCTGGCCCAGCGGATTATCAAAGGGCAGTTCACCCAGCATTGCCGGGTTGATGTGCTCAGCACGCAGCAGGCGGATAAGCTCGCGGGTGGTGAGTACGATATCTACATCATGGGTACCGCTGCTGCGCATAGAGAAGAGAGCGGCCTCGCGTTTTTTGGAAACGCAGGGCATGATGGAAATAGAGCAGATTTCCTTCGGCTTCAGGCCTTTCTTCTGTGCAAAATAGGATTTTGCCAGCGCACCGAAAATCTGTTGCGGAGATTTGGTGGTAGAAAGGTTAGGCACGAAGTACGGATGAGTTTTGTTTACATAGCTTACCCAGCCGGGGCAGCAGGAGGTGAACATCGGCCAGCTATGGTCCTGCGGATTTTTCAGATGCTCCAGAAGCTCGCTTGCTTCCTCCATGATGGTAACGTCGGCAGCGTAGCAGGTGTCGAAGACATAATCGAAGCCGATTTTCTTCAGTGCTGCTACCATGCGGCCTTCGGTTGCCAGCTCGGGCGGCAGGTTGAAGGCTTCGGCCCAGGCGGTGCGTACCGCGGGGGCAACCTGTACTACGGTTACCTTATTGGGATCGGCCAATACGTCATAAATTTTGGGAACGTCGTTACGCTCCTTCAGCGCGCCAACGGGGCAGTGGGTGATACACTGACCGCAGAGGCTGCAGTCACTGTCCTCAATGGAAACATTGCCGGCAACGTCTACGGTAGTACGGGCACCGGTGTTCTGCACATCCCAGATATGCAGCTTCTGTACCTTGTCACAAATCTGGACGCAGCGCATGCATTTGATGCATTTTTTGGAATCGCGGATGAGCGGGAATTCCTGGTTCCAGGGAGTGTCGACAACATCACGCTCATATGGAATATCGTAAATGCCAAGGTCATTGGCCAAAGTCTGCAGGCTGCAGTTGCCGCTGCGCACGCAGGTAGCGCACATGCAGTCATGCTGGGATAAAATCAGCTCCACGTTGGTGCGGCGGATGCTGCGGGCCTTAGGGGAGTTCGTGTAAACTACCAGACCTTCCTGTACCGGAGTGGTGCAGGCGGTAACTACACGGTTCTGTCCTTGGATTTCAACTACGCAGACCTTGCAGGCACTGATTTCGTTGATGCCTTTAAGATAACACAGGCGGGGGATTTCGATGCCGACAGTGGCAGCAGCCTGCATGATTGTTGTCCCCTGGGGAACGGAAACTTTTTGTCCGTCGATTGTCAGGTTTACCATTTTAAGGTTCTGCCTCCTTTCAGTGTGCTGAAGCCGAATTTGTCGCAGCGCAGGCAGCGTCCTGCTTCCTGGCAGGCCTCCTGCTTGGTCATGCCGCATTCAATAGGCTCAAAGGTATGCTTGCGTTCGCCTGCTTCGGTTTCGTGCATCTGGATACGGCCGCAGGGACGTTTATCGTCAATAGACGGATCGGGAATAACTACATCACAGGAAATGGTGTGGTTATAGCCCAAATATTCATCAATATTAGCGGCAGCAACCTTACCGGCAGCAATAGCACGGATTACGGTTGCAGGGCCGGTTACGCAGTCGCCGCCGGCGAAGACGCCTTCATTGTTGGCAAGCTCACTACTGGAAAGAGCGGAAATAGTACCGCGTTTGATTTTGATGCCGGCCTCCTCAAACGGACGCAGCTCAATGCCTTGGCCGATAGCAACAACGATAACGTCGCAGGGAATGCGCTCCAGCTCTACGTCAGCGTGAATCGGACGTGCACGTCCCCAAGCATCGATAGGACCGATGATTTGCGGTTCAGCCCAGAGAGCGGCCACATTACCTTCGGCATCCGCCTCAATGTGGTGCGGAGCTTTTAAGCCGTACAGCTCAGCGCCCTCAGCAATAGCACCTTCGATTTCCTCGGGCAGCGCGGTCATATCGTCCTGACGACGGCGGTAAGCGATAATAACCTTTTTGGCACCGAGGCGGATAGAACTGCGGGTGCAGTCCATAGCAACGTTGCCGCCGCCGATAACGACAACGGTTTTATCCTGAAAGTCAGGCATTTTTTCCTCACCGATATTGCGCAGCATTTCTACCGCACTGATAACACCGTGGGAATTCTCGCCTTCAATACCGATTTTCTTGTCGGTGTGGGCACCGATGGCAATATAAACTGCGTCAAATTCCTCACGCAGCTTTTCGAAGGGGATATCCCCCTCCTCGTTGCCGATTCTGGTGTTGCGATGCACTTCTACGCCGGTGGACAAAATAGCGTCCAGATCCTCCTGCAGACGCTCGCGTGGGAAGCGGTAGGCAGGAATGCCGTAGCGCAGCATGCCGCCGAGCTTGCTCTTTTCTTCAAACACAACAGCATGGTGTCCCATCAGCTCCAGATAGTAGGCTGCGGACATACCGCTGGGGCCGCCGCCGATGATAGCGATACGTTTGTTGGTAGCAGGCTGTTTTTCGGGCAGCGGAACGGTGTTGCTGGGAGCATTGTCAACAGCCATACGCTTTAGACCGCGGATGTTGATGGGAGCATCAATCATGCTGCGGCGGCAGCGTGCTTCGCAGGGATGCTCGCAGATAAGACCGCAGGCAGTCGGGAAGGGGTTATCCTTGCGGATGAGCTTGACAGCGTCGGCATAACGGCCTGCGCCGACCAATGCAATGTAGCCGGGGATATCAACCTGTGCCGGGCACAGAGCAACGCAGGGGATAGAATGATGGACGTTGACAGAGCATTTGCCCTTCTTTATGTGGTTAATGTAATCTTCACGGAAGCCTTCAAGACCGGCCAAAACCATTTTGGCTGCTTCGAAGCCGATGGCGCAGTCAGCGCTGTTGGCAACGTTTTGCGCGGTGCTTTCGATTAAATCCAGAGTGTGCATGTCAGCCTTGCCGGCGAGCACGTCTTCCATGAGATTCTGCAGCTGCGCGAGACCTACGCGACAGGGTACGCATTTGCCACAGGTTTGTGCGTGGCAGACTTTGAGGAACGACAGCTGCAGATCAACAGGGCACAGTCCCGGAGGGCTGGCGATGATGTGTCGTTCCAGGTCCTTGTACAAGCGCTCGACCGTAAGCTGGGCCTGGTCGGGTGTTTCGATTCTTAAACGGCTCATAATTTTCCTCCAAAAAGCATACACTAAATATATAAAGATATAAACTATATTATACAGAAAAAAGCTGTTTTTCGCAATAATAAAGAAGATAGTTTTTGTGTAACAATCTGAGCAGAACGAGCTTGCAAGCGCTTTTTCGTCTGCTGCCGCAGCAAAGCATTCTTGCGGGGGCTATGCTTTTTTTGCCGTATTTTTTGTGTTATACTAATACTGAGCTTTTTAGCATTAATGCTGTCGGCAGAACGTTTGCATCCGGCAGCTTAAAATATTGGAGGGTTGGATATGCAGCTTACTGCTACACATTATATAAGCCTGGCTGTAACGCTTCTGGTGACGCTGCTGCCGGGGCTTTTGGCAGCCCGGAGGGTGAAGTCTGCCGATGATTATAACGTAGGCGGCCGCAGCTCGGGCGCAGGCCTTGTTGCGGGCACGATTATCGGTACGATTGTAGGCGGCGCTGCTACCGTTGGTACGGCGCAGCTTGGCTTCAAGCTGGGGCTGACGGCTTGGTGGTTTACGCTTGGCAGCGGCATTGCGCTTTTGCTGATGGCGGCGTTTTATGCTGTGCCCTTGCGCCGCAGCTCACTGACCACAGTAGCGGAGTATCTTGTTACGGATTACGGCAAGCCTGCGGGGTGGCTGGCGACCTTCAGCGCCTGCGCCGGTATTTTTTTCAGCATTGTAGCGAGCACGCTGACGGCTTTGCATCTCATTGCAGGCTTGTTCGGTGTACCGCTTTTGGCTGCAGCGGCAATTGTTATCGCTGTTACTTTGCTGCTGGTGTTTTTCGGCGGCCTCAGCAGCAGTGGTATGGCCGGCATTTTTAAGATTGTGCTGATTTTCGCCAGCATTTTCGTCGGCGGCTTTCTGGCCTACGCCGATATGGGCCGATGGCAGGGCCTGACGCAGAGCTTTGCTGCGTATCCATGGTTCAGCCTTTTCGGACGCGGCGTGGAGGACGGCCTTGTCAGCCTAGGCTCGATGATTGTGGGCGTTATTTCTACGCAGACCTATGTGCAGGCACTGTTTTCGGCGCGCGATACCAAAACGGCAGCTGTCGGTTGCTGTGCTGCCGCGCTGATAGTAATTCCTGTGGGATTGCCGTCAGTAATGATCGGTATGTTCATGCATCTGCATCACCCGGAGATTAATTCTATCGATGCACTGCCGTTGTATCTCGTTACCTATCTGCCGCAATGGCTTGGCGGTATCGGTCTGGGCGCTGTGCTGCTTTCGGCCCTGGGCTCAATCGCTGGTCTGGCACTGGGCGTAGGTACGATGATTTCACGTGATATCGTCAGCAAAATCTGGCTTAAGGCTACGGCTGCAGGCCAGCTGTGGGCAAGCCGCCTGAGCGTGCTGGCCGTTTCTGTCGCTGCGATGGTGTTTGTTTTTATGCACCTTGATTCGTCGGTGCTGGAGTGGAATTACCTGTCCATGGCGCTGCGAGGCAGCGGTATCTTTCTGCCGCTGACGTTCTGCATCTTCTTCCCTGGCAGGGTGCGCGCTTCGATGGGCGTGGCTGCTATGGGCGCAGGCATTTTTGCGGCGCTCTTCTGGAAGCATATCAGTCCTTGGGAAATCAACAGTCTGCTGCCGGCGCTAGTGTATAATCTGTTCTTTTTGCTCATTGGTCTGGCGTGTGGTAAAAAAGGGGAATAGAAAAGAAAAAGCGGCTTTTGCAGCAAGCTGTTGCTTGCAAAAAGCAGCGTGATATGCTATGTTATAGGGAAGAGGGAACTGCCAACGTCGGTGGGTTGCCAAAGCTTTTATTGCGGAAGAACTGCCCTGTCACTAGGCAAAGATTAAGGGCGGTTTTCCTATGTCTGGGTTAGTAAGAAAAAAGCTGCTTTTACAGCAAGCGGTTTGCTTGCAAAAAGCAGCTTGATGTGCTATATTATAGACAAAGGACAACCGCCCACACGGTGAGTTGCCTTAGTGGAAAATTAGCTCAAGAAGCCACTCCGCCACCGGGCAATGTGTAGGAGTGGTTTTCTTATGTCTGGATTACTTGTTATATTGAAAAATAAATGTCAGTAATGCCAGGAGAAACATGCCGAAGGCCATCAGGTCCTTAAAGTCATAGTTCTTCATAAGCATCACCTCCATTCTACAAGAGAATGTCGGCAACACCACCCTGCAACACGGTTGTCAGTGTCTTGCCTTATTGTAACATATGTTAAGAGAACATACAACGAACGAATTGTGAATTCACGGTTGTATGTTTTTTCAGTTTTAGGCAGGAATTTTATCTGTAATGCTAGAATATTTTTACATACATTTGCCGCGGATTTGCGCGGCAGCGGTCTTTTAATTTAAGGAGCAAGAGATGACAAAACGCTTTACTCATTTACATGTACATACGGAATACAGCCTGCTGGACGGCGCTTCGAAAATCCCCGAGCTGGTGGCCTATGCCAAGGAGCTGGGCATGGACAGCCTGGCGATTACCGACCATGGCGCAATGTACGGCGCAGTGGAATTTTATCAGGAGTACAGGGAAGTTGCGCCAAATGATAATACGCAGTACATCCTGAAATACAAGATCCTGAAAGTAAAAAAGGCTCCTCTTGCAGAGCAAATCAAGGTTCTGGAGGATTATAAGGAGAAAGAATTTACCGAAAAATGGTCTTACGAGCTTGCCAAACTGTACTATCAGGATGGTGACAAAGAGAAATGTCTGGAGCTTTGCAACGAGATCATTCTCTGGTTCAACGAGGGTAACTACGTGATGAAGGCTATGGACCTGAAACAGCGTATGGGTGCTCTTACCGGCGAGGAGAAAGAGCGGTATGAACAGCAGTTTGTACCGAAGCTTCTGAAACCTGAGGAAGCAGATACCATCAAGGAAGAAGAGAAAGCACCGGAAGCTGAGAACCAGGGAAGTGAATCTATTGAAAGTATTCAGATCAAGAATGAGGATCTGGATGGCGTAGAGAGTCTTCAGGATAAAATTTCCAAAGGACTTCGTGACATTTTTGGAAGCCGTAAGATGGATGAAATGGAAGACAGCATTGTTTCCACTGAGCAGACGAAAGAGGTTCAGGAAGAAATGCTTCGTGATCCGGCTTCTGAGAAAGAATATGAAAGTGTACCGGAGCTGGAGCCTGAAACTGGCAAGGTGAAAGTGGAGAATACCAAGGAGACTGTTGCTGAAGAATCTGTGAATACAGCAGATGAGACTGCAGAGAAATCAGCGGAAGCAGTTTCAGAAGAAAATACAGAAGGTTTAGAGAATGCAGATCGTTCAGAGTCTGCAGAAGAGAAGAACGCATTTTCCACAGAAACAGAAACACCTGTTGAGAACCTGAAAATGCCTACACTGAATATTCCGGATTCTATGAAGAATATGGTACCGGAAGAGATTGAGGTTCCCAAGGCACCTGTACAGAATAACCTTTTCAGTGATGAGGCTGATGCTGCGGAGAAAATGAAAGACGAGAAACCTGCATTTGATTTTTCAAATTTCAATCTGGAGGATACGATTCTTGCTGCTGCTTCTGCACAGGGAATTGAGATTCCGGATGAGAAGGTAGATGAAGAGAAAGTTCAGGAAGAAAATAAAGAAATTGTAGAAGTCGCCAAAGAAATATCTACACAACCTCAGAAAGCTGTAAAAGAAGAAAAAGTAGAGAAGATTCCGGAAGAAGAGGAAGTTATCACTGAGGACGAGGAAGAAATCGAGCCAGAACCAGAACAGAAAAAGCCGGTTGTAGAACTTGAGGAAGAGGAATTCCTTTCCGAAGAGGATCTTCAGGCTGCTGAGGATGAGTTTATGAATGGTCCGGCAGGACATAAGGAGAAAGAAGAGCCTTCTGATGATTCCATGTCTGAGGATGAATTTATTGCCAAGCTTCTCAGAGAGAGCATTGGAGAAGAAGAGGATGAGGATATGCCTCCAGCTGCTGATGATGTGGTTGAAACTGAAGATGCAGAGGAAGAACCGGAAGATTCTGAGGACGAAAACTTTGATTTTGACGAGGATGAAGAGGAAGAAGAGTCTTCTGAATCTCTTTCCGAGGAAGAAGAACTGGAACAGTTTATTTATTCTATTCAGCCAAAGGATAAGAGAAATCCATCTGACATTGTGCCAAGAGAGAAATCACTTACCGATGATGAGAAGAAGCTGTTTACATATTTTGTAAAGGTTCCGGGAATGCGGGAACAGCTGATCAGTGCACTTTGCGATGTGCAGATGGCAGCGGCTGATAAGACCTCCAAGACTGGAAACGTGATCGTCATGGGTGGGAAAGAAACTGGTAAGACAAGACTGATCGCAAGTCTGATTCCGGCAATCTGTAAAGAGCTGAATCTGCCGGCTTCCAAGGTGGCTTATGTGTTTGCCGACCAGCTGAATGAGATGGATATTACGAAAGTGATTGGTAAACTTAGCGGTGGTGTCCTTGTCATTGAGAATGCTAATCAACTGACACAGGAAACAGTGGATATTCTGGATAAGGCTATGGAGTTCCGCACAGACGGACTTACTGTGATTATTGAGGATGAGAAGATCGGAATGCGTAAGCTGATTGCAAGATTCCCGAAATTTGCCAAGAAGTTTACATCCATGATCAACATTCCGGTATTTACCAATGATGAACTTGTAAACTTTGCAAGAGTTTACACCAAGGAAAATGGTTACAAGATCGACCAGATGGGAATGCTTGCATTGTATAATCTGATCGGAATCAACCAGAAGGAAGATCAGCCGATATGCATCGGAACTGTGAAGACCATGCTGGATAATGCCATGGCAAAAGCACAGGGCGGATTATTCAAACGCTCCAAGAAGCGTGTGGACCGTGATGGCTACACGGTACTTTTTGAAAAGGATTTCAGCTGAAAATAAGAAAAAGCAGAGGTAAAAAATATGGCCAGACCTTATCTTGGTAACCCGAAATATACCATTGAAGTCCTTCAAAAGTATCATTTTGTTTTCCAGAAAAGGTTTGGTCAGAATTTTCTGATCGATGAACATGTTCTGGAAAAGATCATTGATTCTTCCGGAATTACGAAGGATGATTTTATACTGGAGATTGGTCCCGGAATCGGAACCATGACACAGTATCTTGCGGAAGCGGCCAGAGAAGTGGCTGCTGTGGAGATCGACAGTTCCCTGATCCCGATTCTTAAGGATACCCTGAAAGAATGGGATAATGTAACGGTGATCAATAACGATATCCTGAAAACAGATATCAAAAAGATCGCCAATGAAAAAAATGGCGGAAAGCCTGTAAAGGTGGTTGCGAACCTGCCGTATTATATTACGACACCGATCATTATGGGACTGTTCGAAAGTCATGTACCGATCGACAGCATTACGATCATGGTGCAGAAGGAAGTTGCGGACCGTATGCAGACCGGACCGGGAAACAAGGATTACGGAGCATTGTCACTGGCTGTCCAGTACTATGCAGATCCGTATATAGTGGCAAATGTACCTCCGAACTGCTTTATGCCAAGACCGAAGGTCGGTTCCGCAGTCATTCGTCTTACAAGACATGCGGCTCCTCCGGTGAAAGTGGACAATGAGAAGTGGATGTTTGATATTATCCGAGCATCCTTCAACCAGAGAAGAAAGACACTGGCAAATGGATTGTCTAACTCTGACAAGATTGATTTGCCGAAAGATGTGATCACAGAAGCAATCGTAAAGCTTGGCAAAGGAGAAAGTGTTCGTGGTGAATCATTATCGCTGGAAGAATTTGCTGCGCTTAGCAACGACTTGTGGGAAAAGAAAGGGAGATGATTTATGGTAGGAAAGACAGTGAATAAAAGCGTAGACCGTGCATTATTTGAGATTACTCCAGAGATTCAGCATTTTGCAGGATTGTGTGAGAAGAATAATGCCATTGATAAAGAGCTGTATACTAAGTATGAAGTAAAAAGAGGGCTCCGTGACCTGAACGGAAAAGGTGTGCTTGCAGGACTGACCAATATTTCCGATGTATGTGCTAAGAAGATTGTGAATGGCGAAGAAGTTCCATGTGCCGGCAATCTTTATTACAGGGGTTACAATATCAAAGATCTGGTTGGCGGTTTCCTGAAAGAAGATCATTTTGGATTCGAAGAGATTGCTTATCTGCTTTTATTTGGTGAACTTCCGAGTAGTTCCGAACTTGAGATGTTTCATGAGACTCTGGTG
>OGZZ01000565.1_pt1 | contig 28964 bp, 27 predicted proteins | sample 1577021 | NCBI WGS metagenome assembly OGZZ01 (sample SAMEA3541526, study PRJEB24748) | human gut metagenome | biome: human gut; feature: human-associated habitat; material: faeces | place: China | collected 2012
TGGAACAGGACTTCCCCGGCAAGTGGGAGTATTACCTTGACCGCCTTTCCTGCCATATCGCTTCCACCGGGAAGCAGTACCAGAGCCATGCAGCCACCATTTACAAATGGGCGCAGGAGGACAAAGCAAAGGAAATGCCAAAGAAAGGCATACCCGATTATTCGTACAAGGAGGGAGAAAGTTTATGAGTAACGATTTTGAAACCATGATTGATAAAATGACTGCAACTACCCTGGAACAGCCGGACTACACAGGGGCAGACGGGCTTTTGTACTGCGGGAGCTGCCGCAAGCCCAAAGAAGCCTACTTCCCGGAGGGCAAGAACCTGTTCGGGCGTGACCGCCACCCGGCAGAGTGCGACTGCCAGAGGAAAATCCGGGAGGAACGGGAAGCCGCCGAGAAGCAGAGAAAGCACCTTGACATTGTTGAGGACTTGAAACGCCGGGGTTTTACCGACCCCGCCATGCGGAACTGGAATTTTGAACAGGACAACGGGAAATGCCCCCAAATGCAGACTGCCCGTTCCTATGTGGGGAAATGGGAGCAGATGAAAGAGGGAAATCATGGACTGATTTTGTGGGGCAAGGTAGGCACAGGCAAAAGTTATTTCGCCGGGTGCATTGCAAACGCCCTCATGGAGAAAGAAATCCCGGTCTGCATGACGAATTTTGCCACAATCCTAAATGACCTTGCAGCCACCTTTGAGGGCAGGAATGACTATATTTCCCGGCTTTGCCGCTATCCCCTGCTTATCATTGATGATTTTGGCATGGAGCGGGGGACGGAATACGGCTTAGAACAGGTCTACAACGTGATTGACAGCCGTTACCGAAGCGGCTTGCCGCTGATTGTCACCACCAACCTGACCTTGCAGGAATTACAGAACCCGCCGGACACGCCCCATGAGCGTATCTATGACCGATTGCGTGAAATGTGCCAGCCTGTTTATTTTTCCGGGGAGAACCAGCGGAAACAGACGGCGCAGGAGAAAATGGAACGGTTGAAAAAGCTGCTGAATGAAAAGGAGAACTGCCTATGACCGACACCCAAAGAAACAACCGCCCTGCCCGCCGCCCGGACTGCGTGACCGAGGTACGCATGGGCAATACCGTCCTTATCGTTTCCGGCTACTTCAAGGAGGACGCCACCGCCACCGCCGCAGACAAGATGATGAAAGTGCTGGAAGCGGAAAGCAGCCTGCCCGGAAGCAGACGGGAAGCCGCACTGGAAAAACCGGCGTTTTGACGGGACGTAAAGAAGCAGTTTGACACTTTTGCCGCTATACAGACAGCCGCCCCCTGTGGTACAATCAAAGTACGGAATAGTGGGGCTGGCTGTCGGAAACGGAGGAATTTATGTTAAGACAGACCACCCAGCAACTCATTACCGCCCTTTACCCAAGACTGTCCCATGAGGACGAGCTGCAAGGCGAGAGCAATTCCATTTCCAACCAAAAGAGGATTTTGGAAACCTATGCCAAACAGAATGGATTTTCTAATCTGCGCTGGTACACCGACGACGGTTATTCCGGTGCGAACTTTCAAAGACCCGGATTTCAAGCCATGCTTGCAGACATTGAAGCAGGGAAAGTCGGGACAGTTATCGTCAAGGATATGTCGAGGTTAGGGCGAAACTACTTACAGGTGGGAATGTACACAGAAATGATTTTCCCACAGAAAGGTGTCCGCTTCATCGCTATCAATGACGGAGTGGACAGCGCACAGGGGGAAAATGATTTTGCCCCGCTGCGGAACATTTTTAACGAATGGCTGGTGAGAGATACGAGCAAGAAAATCAAGGCAGTAAAACGCTCTAAGGGCATGAGCGGAAAGCCCATCACAAGCAAGCCCGTCTATGGCTACCTCATGGACGAGGACGAAAACTTTATCATTGACGAGGAAGCCGCCCCGGTGGTACGGCAGATTTACAGCCTTTGCCTTGCCGGGAATGGCCCGACCAAGATAGCCCGTATGCTGACGGAGCAGCAAATCCCCACGCCGGGGACGCTGGAATATCGCAGGACGGGAAGCACCCGCCGCTACCACCCCGGTTATGAGTGCAAGTGGGCGACAAATACGGTGGTTCATCTGCTGGAAAACCGGGAATATACGGGCTGCCTTGTGAATTTCAAGACGGAAAAGGTTTCCTACAAGCTGAAACACAGCGTAGAAAATCCCCCGGAAAAGCAGGCAGTCTTTGAAAACCACCATGAGCCTATCATTGACCGGGAAACGTGGGAACGGGTGCAGGAATTACGCAAGCAACGCAAACGCCCCAACCGCTATGATGAAGTGGGCTTGTTTTCCGGCATACTCTTTTGTGCGGACTGCGGCAGCGTGATGTACCAGCAGCGTTACCAGACCGACAAGCGGAAACAGGACTGCTACATCTGCGGCAGCTACAAGAAGCGCACCGCCGACTGTACGGCGCACTTTATCCGCACCGAGCTTTTGACCGCCGGAGTGACCGAAAACCTTAGAAAGATTACCAGCTATGCGGCAAAGCATGAAGCCCGCTTTATGAAGCTGCTTGTGGAGCAGAACGAGGACGGGGGCAGGCGCAGGAACGCCGCAAGGAAAAAGGAACTGGAAACGGCACAGAAGCGTATCAGCGAACTTTCCGCTATCTTTAAGCGGCTGTATGAGGACAGCGTGACCGGGCGCATATCGGACGAGCGTTTTTCGGAACTGTCGGCAGACTATGAAGCCGAGCAGAAAGAACTGAAAGAACGTGCTGCCGGGTTGCAGGCGGAACTTTCCAAGTCGCAGGAAGCCGCTGAAAACGCAGAAAAGTTTATGAAAGTGGTTCGCAGGCACACCAGTTTTGAAGAACTTACCCCAACCCTGCTGCGGGAGTTTGTGGAGAAAATCGTTATCCACGAAAGCGTTGCCCTTGACGGGAAACGCCGGGGGAAGTTACGCAGACAGGAAATTGAAATCTATTATTCTTTTGTCGGCAAGGTAGAACTGCCCGACTAATGCCCGCCCTGTCCGGTTCTCTTACCGGATAGGAACGGCAAAATTTTTTACACTTCTTTTACTTCTTTATCTCACATGAACTAAATACTCTCTATTATTGCAACAACTATTGCAAAAAACATCAATAATGCAAAGCATAGTGCAAAACCATATACACATGTAAGAATAAAGCTTAAAGCATTAACTTTCTTCATTCCCGGCAGTTTTCTTCTTATATTAAGGTAATTGCCAAACCATAATGTCATTCCAAGCAACATAATAAAAATTGCTATTTTATACACTGCCTGTTCCCATCCAGTCATTATTACTCCTGTGTCACTGTCTGTAAATGTGACACTCAGCGACAGCAATATTATTAATGCATACCATCCTAATGCAGCTATACAGCATATTATGTTAGTTCCTCTGAAACCCGGTGGCAGAAAACGCCTCCATGAGCTGTTAATATTATAATTCTTATTCTGATATTTTCTGTATGTATTGGTAATCTTTTCTTTTACTGTACGATATGATGCAGCAGCTGCTTCTGTATTGTCCGTTCCAAATGCACTATCATCACTCCTGTTACCAGTCTGACTGCCTATGATATATAATACTTCTCTCAGCTCTGTTGCTGACTGGTATCTGTCCCTTGCATCTACCATTAAACATTTTCTTAAAATGTCTGTAAAGCGGCACTGTGCTATCCCTGCTCCCGGCTTGTCGCCTGTCATGATGTAATTAATTGTCGCACCCAGTCCATATATATCCGTACGCTCGTCTGACTGTCCGAATCCAAACTGCTCAGGTGCGGCAAAATACACCGTTCCAAGCATCTTAGTATCTTCGTTCTTGTCGGCATTTACATGTCTTGCCGCATTAAAATCTATCAGATGCACATGTCCGTTTTTTTCAATAATTATATTAGATGGTTTTATATCTCTATGAACAATTACCGGTTCTAACTGCTGTAAGCACACAAGTATATCTGCAAGCTGTACAGCAATATCATATGCCTGTTCTTCATTAAGCAGTCCCTGTTCATCTAATACCTGCTTAAGACTTCTGCCCTGTATATATTCCTCAACAACTATAAGCCTTTCACCATCCGCAATACATTCCTTTACCGCAGGAACTCCCTCAATTCTCACAGAGGCAAGCTGCTCATATACATCACGCGAATATATATCAAGTGTCTTCTTAACACAAAACTCGCTGTTTCTTATGTCCTGAACAAGCACTATATTCTGTTTTCCTTCAAGTACTGTCAGTTCCCTGTAAAATGACAGCCTGCTCTCCTCTTCTAATGTCATATTTTCATCCTTATTGTAATTTAATGTTTATTATTATACACTATATCAATAGAAAATGTGTACTCTATTGTGAAAGGTGGAATTAATAATGAACGAAAAGCCAACTTATGAACTTGATAAAATCTTAAGTTCAGTTGAGCCTGAACATTTTAACAAATATCGAAATGAAGAAGATACTGACGCTCAGATATCTGTCAGTGAATTCTTTAACCATTATATAGGAATCCATAAACTTCAGTTAAGTGATGTTATCCGACAGAGTGATATTCCGGCTAATTACGCATACGGAATCCTTAATGGTAATCGTGCCAATCCAAGCCGTGACAGAGTAATTGCGCTCTGCATTGCATGCCATATGAATCTTACTGATACCAACCGTGCGTTAAAAACAGCAGGCTTAAGCCCGCTGTATTCCAAGGTCAGCCGCGATGCTGCAATTATAATTATGATTAACAAATGCGAATATGACATTGGAATTATTAATGAATTTCTGTATAGACATAATCTCAATATTCTTTCTACATCTAGCAACAAGGAGGCTTAACTATGAATATTATCGACTCTCACATCCACATATGCCGCTGCATTAATGGTTTTGGAAACAGCGGAGAAATGCAGGCTATAGGCGGAGGTTACGCAAGCTACGCTGATGGAACTATATTTCAGATGATACCAGAGTGTCTCGGTGAATATGATGTAACCCCGGAGGCAGTTCTTAAGGTTATGGACGAAGCCGGTGTTTCTAAAGCTGTCATGCTTCAGGGCAATTTCTTAGGTCCGCAGAATCTCTACACTTACGAGGCTGCGAAGAAATATCCTGACCGCCTTGCTGCCGCAGCTACTTATGACCCATTCTGCAGAAATGTTGACTCTATACGAAAGCATTTGTTTGAAGACCTCGGAATTAAGATTGTAAAATTCGAGGTAAGTACCGGAAGCGGTCTTATGAGTTATCATCCTACTATTCCCCTTGATGGTGATGTTATTGAGGAAATGCTGTCATATGCTGAAATGCATAATAATACTGTTGTGTTCGATATTGGACGCTACCCTGCCGAGTGCTGGCAGCCGGAAGCCCTCGCTCGCGCAATTAAGAGACACCCTGACACGCAGTTTGTTGTGTGCCATCTGCTTGCCCCAAGAGGTCTTGTTCAGGAAAATGTCTGGCTTAAAGGAATGGAGGCACTCACGCTTGACAATGTTGTATTCGACCTTGCAAGCCTTCCTTCTAATCAGGGTAAAGACGCCAGATACCCTTATCCTGACGCAATCCATTATATTAAACGTGCCATCGAACTTGTCGGAAGCGACCGGCTTATGTGGGGAAGCGACCTGCCTATGAATCTGTGCAAAGACAGCTACAGACACCTTATTGATTACATTATCTTAAGCAATGAAATATCAACACCCGACAAGGAAAATATCATGTCTGCTACTGCAGCTAAAGTATATTTTAAATAATCCACATTTTTAATATATCCCTCAAAAGCACTATTTACCTGCTTTTGAGGGATTTTTATATTCTCCTGTTGACATATTATGCATATCATGTTATATATACTACGACAGATGTACTACGGCTATCGTAGTAACGCCTGTCGTAGTATTTATCATTTATGTAATAATATTTATTATCAGGTGAATCAGCACCTGCAATTAATTCGAAGGGAGGAGTATGCATGGCTGGCATCAGCAGCGACATTATACGAGGCTACAACGATACAATTATCCTGTATCTTCTGCTTGATAAGCCGTCTTATGGTTATGAGATTTCTAAGCAGATTAAAGCCATGACCAATGAGAAATATATTGTTAAAGAAACTACTCTTTACTCCGCATTTACACGAATGGAAAAGAATGGATATATTACTTCTTTCCCTGGAGTAGGCGAGAATGGTGGAAAGAAGCGCACCTATTATCAGATTACTGACGAAGGACGGCTGTATTATCAGTCAAAATGTAAAGAGTGGGCTCTTACTAAAGAAGTTATTGAAAAATTTATTGTGAAGGAGAATTAATGTATGGATACTATTAAAAGTTATCTTGAAACTATGTTTGCCAATCTCCCCGCAACTACTGAGGTTTTAAAGGCTAAAGACGAATTGTGGGGCATGATGGAGGACAAATATAATGAACTTATCAGCGAAGGTAAAAGCGAGAATGAGGCTGTAGGTACTGTTATCTCAGAATTCGGCAATCTTGACGAACTCGCAGAAACTCTCGGACTTAACAGACAGTCTTCTGCCCCTGTTGATAACAGACGCACTTTAACGCAGGATGAAGCCAGAAGCTTTGTAAGTGCTGGCAGCCGACATGCATTTCTGACTGCATTAGGAGTTTTCTTATGTATTTTCTCAGTAGTTCCAGTGGCAGCCTGCAGTGCAATTCATAATAATTTTATCGAGACAATGGGCACTGTTGCTCTGTTTATTATAGCAGCCTTCGGTGTCGGCATATTTATAATAACCAATTCTTTAATGAGTAAATACAACTATATTAAGAAACATGAATGTATCATTGATTATGCCACTGTCGGATATGTGCAGGATAAGAAGGAGCAGCTTCGTAACATTTCTATTGTGTGCCGCACCCTGGGAATTATAATGTGTATCATCAGCTTTGTCCCTGCCGCTGTTTTTGATGCAATCCCCGTACAGGGACTTGACGATATCGGCGGTGCAGCAATGATCTGTATAGTAAGTGTCGGCGTATTCCTTATTGTTTTCGGTTCAATGGTTGAGACTTCATGTAAGACTTTACTTGCTCTTAATGGTGACAATGTAGCCGGCAGCTATGTTAAGAAGGAGAATAAAGAAGTCAGATATATTAACAATACTGCAACAACTATTATGTCTGTTTTCTGGCCTACAGTTACATGTATATATCTGTCAGTCAGTTTCATCACATTTGAATGGGCTTTAACATGGGTTATATGGCCTATTGCAGCTGTAATACACGCTATATTCAAGAGTATACTTAAAGACGATTCCATGGAGGTGTAATTATGAAGAAACGAATTTATCTGTCAATTATATATTTTATTACACTTATATGCATAATTATTGGCGTTCTTGGTAATGTATTTAACATTTCTCCTTTTACACGCATGACTATGGCATCCAGTGGCAAATATATTGAAAATTCCTCTATTTATGATAATGTGTCAGACATATCTATTGATATGAATCTTGGCAGTGTTGAGATTAAGAAAGGCAGCAAGCTTGAGGTTATCTATACAGGCGCTGAAAAGTTTAAGCCTGCTGTTTCTGTTTCTGGAACTTCATTAAATATTGAACAGCATGTAAAAGTACATCTTATGACTAATATCAAAAACTCAGACTGCACACTTACAATTACTATTCCTGACAATATCAGTCTTAATTCTATTCAGGCTGACCTTAATATGGGTGATATGGATGTTAACAATATACATGCTTCTTCTGGTGATTTCTCCATTGATATGGGTTCTCTTAAGATTGCTGATTCATCCATTAAGAATTTAACTGCTGACAACAATATGGGTGATATTAAGCTTACCAATTGCGGCAGTGATGTTCTTAACCTTTCCGTTGATATGGGCTCACTGAAAATAAGTGGTATGGATATTGATAAATACAGTGCTAATCTCTCTGTAGACTTGGGCGACATTAAAGTCAATGATTCTACTTATTCTCACAGCTATACTAATAATGCAGGCAGCGGTAAAAGTATAAATGCTGATGTTAATATGGGTGATATTAAGATTAACAGGTAATTAATCTGAAAACAGCAGTTACCACTTATGGTTGTGTGGTAACTGCTGCTTTTAATAATTACTTATTCTTTTCTTCTAATAGTTTCTTTAATCTTGCTATCTCTGCCCGCAGCTTGTCATTTTGATTCTTATATTTTATGTCGTCATCTGTTAGTTTTTCGCCATGTTTGACATCTGCACTATCAGCACTAGTGCCCTTCCACGGTCTGGAGCTTTCAAAACCTACCAACTCAACATATTCTATCTATTTCGTAGGTCTTTTTCACTACATATACCTGCCTTCTGCACTTGAACACCCACTAAATCATTATAAATATCCATTTTAATAGGTTTTTTTCCTGCATTTCACTCTTCAACTTACACTTTTTACACTCAGAAAACCTATTAAATTCATTATTTCTGCAAGATGCGTAGGTTTTATCACTCATGTAACTCAAACTTGTCTCCACAAAAGACCTACACAATTCAGAAATATGAGCTTTTAGTAGGCTTCGACTCCAGCTCATATTACCTACATTAAAAAATGCAGCTAACACTTCATGATAACTGCATTTATAGTCTTTGTTTATTCATTACTCATCTTCTAACTGTGACTTAATTATCAGTCTTGAGAATATCTGCAGTACTAGAGCATACACAAACCCAATGTAACACATAGCATTTATGCTAAACATACTATCAATCCCATATTCTTCAAGTTTGCTTCTTATATACATTCCAATTATTATTGTAACGCCAAACATTACCATTCCACATATCGACATTCCTTTGTCAACATCTACTATTGTATCAATATGGTAATCTGAAATTATATATTTAATCAACAGTATATCAACAATTAAAAGCACTATATAACCTATAAAAAAAGCCAAGGCACATATAATAATTAAAAAGTTTAGTTTAATGCCATAATCTGACATATCTCCCGATTTAAATACTATTTTATAAAGGAACTTAATTGCACTAATTTTTTCTGTTTTACTTATGAACCAACCATCTGCTTGTATTACATATCCCATACCAAAAAACTGCACAATTGCCAGAAATATTGCACTAACTATGCTGGTAATTCTTATTACTGAATTTGGATTACCAAAATTTCTTAACATATCCATCACAAAATTAGTCTGCTGATAAACTTTTCTCTGACTAGTTACATTCTGTTCTCCATTAATACTCTTTCCACATTTGGTGCAGAATCTAGATTCACCATCAATAGGTGTACCGCAATATTGACAAAATTTTTTCTCTTCCATAATTAATCTCCTCGTGTAATTTAACTAATTTCCAAAACTATTTGGATTAATCTGCTTCGCCTTATTATATGTATCCGTTAAAATGCTAAATCCGGCAAATATGCCATTCGCTATATCCGATACATTATCCATAATTATCGTATTTGAACTTGCCGCAATCATTTTATCTCTAGCAGTTTCAATTATTGCATTACATGAATTTCTACTATCATAAACCGTATTATCTTTATCAACTTCGATATTTTCTAGGGCTTTACATCCATGAAAAATATTGTTTCCGATATAGTTTACACTCTTAGGTATATAAATACTTTTTAATTTACTACAATTTTCAAAAGCATAATTTCCTATTATCTTTAAGCTGTCTGGTAATTTAATTTCGACAAATTTACTATAGTTGAACGCTCCTTCTTCTATTTCTTTAACTCCTTCTGGTACAACTAAACTATCAATTTCACACCCATAAAATGCATCCTCAGCAATACATTTAACATCATCTGGAATAGACAAAGCTTTATTCATAGCATAAATCAATGTTTTTGTATTATTGTTAATAATGCAATCATTCTTTATACTGAATATACTATTATCCTTTGAAATCTCAATATCAGATAAATTATTACATCTTGAAAATTCACCTTTTCCAATTGTCATTACCGTTCTAGGTATATAGATACTTTCCAGTGATTTACAACCAGAAAATGCACTATCTCCTATTTCTTCCAATCCATCTGTTATATAAACATTTTTTAAAGAATCACAGTTGGCAAATGCGTATGCACCTATGGAATATAGGCTGGGAGGCAGCACGATTTCACTTAAACTATCACAATTTCCGAAAGTACTCATTCCTATTTCTTCCAGATCATCAGCAATATAAACATTTTCTATATTTTTCCCTAGTTCAGACCCTAACCCCGTAAATATATCTTCTTCTAATTTGGTAATTCCAGAATCAATAACAACTGTTTTTATAATAGTATTTGCTTTATGCCATGTATCTTCTGTTACTACACCTTCACCATAAATAATTAATGTATTATCTTTGTAATACCATTTTGCCTTACCACCACAAGTTCCTTTATCTTCCGCAGAAGTTTCCGGCATTCTTTCTTTTATTTCTGATATTTTTTGCTTTACTTCTGTTCTCTTATTTTTATATATGTTTTGTACCATTTGTTCATTATTATCAGATGTGTCAGCTTCCTTTATGTTTGTCTGATTTTTACCACACCCGGCAAGTCCTAATATCATAATTATAGATAACACAAAAACAATTTTCTTTTTCATAAGCAATTCTCCCCGTGCATTAATTTACTGCTGTACTCTCTGATAGGTTTCAATAGTACCATCATCATCAGTCAATATTAATTTATTTCCGCTTATTTTATAACTACATACATCATCCCCCATCTTTAATCTTCCATTTTCAGCTATCCATTTCTTCTCATATCCTGCACTGCTTATACCTGTCCCATCACTGAAAAGTTCAAATTTTTCACCAATATAATAAGCTGATCTATTATACTCAGTTTGTACATCTACAAGCTCCCATCTTCCTACTAACGCATTCTGCTGTTTTACATTCTGTTGTGTCCCAGATTTTCCTCCACAAGCAACAAGACCTGCCAGCATCATTAAAGCCAACACTAAAACAATTTTCTTTTTCATCAGTTATTCTCCTTTGCATTTTATTAACTGTATAAACACTGTTTGCCTATCAAGTTAATGAAATTTTAACATTTTAGACTTTGTAATTCAAGTTATTTTTAACTATATGCACATATTATAATAAAAAAAGATGTTGTAGTTCAACCACAACATCTTTTTTACCGTAATATTTATTTATGTAATATTATCTTATCTTCTTTTTCTGTTTTAAAATTATATGAATAGATTTCCCCATTCGTTACATATACAACAGTTCCATCATGATAACCATATAACATATCGTTTGTAATAATATCTATTGATTTACCAATATACTCTTTAGTCGTAATATCATATGCCATATATCCTGTTTTTGTATTAAGAATTAAACGATTATTTCCTATAGATGTAAAATAACTAATCGAATCTGTCTGTAATTCTATCAACCATTCACCTTTAGTATTTATTAAACCATTATATTCTTTACCTGATGGATTATTAACTGTTATACTACATATTCCATTTTCATCAAAAACATATCTCTTTATTCTATCATCATTTGTTCCACTCCACTTATATGGATTTTTAACATCATATTGAGATAAGTCTATTACACATTCTCCTTCTATATTATAGAATTTATTATCCGTACAATTATAGTATAATCCTTGACTATATATACACTGTAATCTAGGCATATCGCTTTTCATAATATTGTTACCATGTGTATCTACAATTCCACAACCGCCATTTCCATTAAAAGAAAGATATCCATTAATATAATCTCCATGTGCATTAAATGTGTCTTTAAAAATTTCTTTAGTTTCAAGATTTAGAAAATAACTATTTTTATACCAATTATGCAAATATACCATTCCATCGCCCATATAGCTTAAACTTGTATCTGTATTTTTTAAATATGATACATCAATTCCATTAGACTTCATATTATCATCTTCTGTACTAAATACATATTTATCTTTTCCATCTTTTGTTTTAAACACAACTTGTCCTTCACTTGTCGTGGCTGTATCGTTAAAAACAAATGCAGCTATTAATGGCTCATCATTTAAATTATATATCTTAAAAAAACGGTCTGCTGATGAAACATATTTAGATGTTATTACATTTCCATCATAATCTGTAATAACATAATATCCATTATTATGAGCTGTATCTACCATTTTTTTTATGGCAATTCCATCAAAAAATTCAGTAGGGCACACTTCCCCATATGCATAAGTTTTTATTATTTTTCCTGTTGTATCAAATAAATATGCCTTTCCATCAACGCTAGTATAATAATAATCCTTATATCCACTGTATCTAACGGATTTTACTTCACCTATACTTACAGTGTTATTTTCTGTACTCACATTAGTATTTTTTATTTCTGTAGAAATTGTCTCCCTATTACTTACTGTTTCTCCCGTTTCTACAGTTGGATTATTTTTACAACCTATACTGAGTATAGACATAACCAGCAACATCTGAGTGCATATTATTTGTTTTAACTTCTTTTTCATATGTTTCCACCTCGCGCCAGAATATTTTAACTATATAAGCACAAAATAGCCCATATAGTTTATGTAATATTACCATTTCCGACCATACAATTCAAGTATAATTATATTCTATAGGCAGGTGTATTATGGATTATTATATGATTGGGCAAAAAATCAGAAAATTCAGAAAAGGATGTGGATTATCACAGGAACAACTGGCTGAAAAAGTAGGAATCTCTACAACACATTTAAGCCATATTGAAACAGGAAACACTAAGCTCAGCTTACCGGTATTTGTTGATATTGCGGAGGCTTTATCTGTACAGACTGATGAGCTGCTTTATGACACACCAAGTATTAATCTATCTACCAAAGCAGAAATACTAAATGTTTTGGATTCCTGCTCGACACAGGATTTTTATATTCTTCGAGATATTATTAATGCAACAAAATGCTCACTTGATAAGTATAGAAATTAATTCACTCACAATTAACAAAGAACCGGGCCGCAAGAAAATCCCACAAAGGATTCTCTCCGACCCGGTTCTCTGGCTTGTTTATAGTTTTATTATGATTGTAAGCATATCAATTATCTGATGTCTTTAATTCTGCGTCTTGATACAACTGTTGCCCCTGCTGCCAGTGTAAGTAATGCAACTAATGAATATACTGCCATGTTGTCTGCATCACCAGTCTTAACATCTGATACAGATGTATCTGATGTACCTGCATCAGTTGTGTTGCCAGACTCTTCTGAACCAGAAGGTGTACCTGCATCAATCTTTACTAATGCATTGATTGCTGCTGTAAGATGCTCTGTTGCCTCATCAACATCTGCCTGATATTCTGCAACTGCAAGTGCATCAACCGCTTCCTCATACTCAAGCTTCATAGCTGCCCAGGATTCTGCTGTATAATCAGCTTCATTAAGTGCATCTGCTGCTGCAATAGCTGCTGAAAGCTTAGATGTATCACTTACAGGTGCTTTAATCTTAACGATATTAGCATCAGTTGCTTCAAAATCAATTGTAGTATCAGTATATCCTAATGCATATACTGTAAGTGACCAGTAACCTGTTCCATCATAACCTGCTGGTAACTGGCAGCGTGCTGAATCAGTAAGTCCAAGCTGGATTCCCATTGACTTATGCATCCAGTTATCTGCAGCAAATTTAGTACCATATGTAGCAACAGCATTTGTTCTTGTTGCATCATTTCCATAATATGTCCACTTAACAGCCTGCATCATAGCACCTAATGCGCCATAACCATCACCATTAATATCAACTCTTAAGAATTCACCGTATGAACCTGTAGCATCTTTTACTGTAGATGTAATGTTAGCAGCCACACTTATATCCTGCTCTGCAAATGACTTTCCACTTCCAGTCTGTCTTGCAGAGAATGAATATGTTCCATCTGCATTCTTAACTGCTGTCTTAAGTCCGTTAGTATCTGCATTAACTGCAGCTGTATACTCATATGAACTAAGCTTGACCTCACCGAATCCTCCGTATAACTTCTCACCATTCTTGACAACTTTGTAATGCTGCTCAAAATCAGCAAGATCAGATGTCTTAACCTTAACCGGAACATACTTAATACCAGTTACTTCATAAGAAGAAAGCTTAGATGTTGTACCATCTGTATTAGTAATTACTCCCTTACTATATGAAAGCTGTGTACCATCTGTAAGAATCATTATCTGATTCTTTGCATCACCAGTCCAGCCGGCAAGCTCATACTTCTTACCATCTTCTGTATCAATTGTTGCCATGCACTGGTAGCTTCCTCTGTGAAGACCATGATTGGTTGTAGCTCTTGTTACTGTATCAAAAGCGCCCTTATCATACTCACCATGTGTATCCTTCTCATCAGATGTTGTTACATCTCCTGCGTTATATACGCCCTCGTTAGCCCAGTATTCCTGCCATGTAAGACCAGCATATACATATGAATACTCATCATCTGCTGCATGTGTATCTGACACAAGTGCAGGAAGTGCTATTACAGCAAGAACAGTAGCAGCTGCAACCGCAGCAATCTTAGTAAAAATGTTCTTTCTCATAATTCCTCCTTATAATTTTTTCTATTACAAATCCGCCTACTTCTTAGCCGATTTATAAGCATAGTAAAATGCCTTCTTGATGGCATTGCTTGATTTGGTTGCACCAGATACTGCATCAACACCTGATGTACTCTGGTTTGCAAGAAGCTGTGCAGGAACCTTTGCATTTGCCATATTAAAATACTGTACATCCTGTGCGCCTGCTTCCGAAACTGCTGTAACTGATGTAATCACATCTCCTGATATGACTATTGTAACCGTTACATTGTAGTTATAAGTCTCACACACAGCGGAACCTGTATAAGTTCCATCTGCTTTAAATGTTGTATTAGCCGGTGCGTCACTGCCTGAGCCGTCTCCCTGTGAATCATTGCTTCCACCAGAACCGTTATCTGTCTGACCACCATTTCCTGATATACCAGTTGATGAACTGCCAGATGAATTATCTGAGCCGGAATTATTCGTACCTGCATTATTAGAATCAGAATTGCTAAGACCGGAATCCCCCGCATTCGCTGCATCAGAATTGTCAGACTGTGTATCTGACAGATTCGTCTGTCCAGCCTCTGCTGACGCAGAATCAGCGCCTGTCTGACTGCTCTCAATCTCTTTGACCATTGCTGCGACTGTCTCTTCATTAAAGAAATCATCCCATTCCTCATTGTCTTCCGATGCCGACACTGTCTGTCTTCCTGCAAAGCACGCCACCGTCATCACTGCACATATAACCAATGCCAGTCCATACAGAACCGTCTCTGGTTTCTTACCGTATGTCTTTCCAGCTCTTGCTGCCTTCACTGATACAGCCTTTGCTATTCTCATAGCTGCATAGCCTAAGAAAACCATGCTGTAGATAACTACATTTGCAATATACATGCCAAGTCCAAGTCTTGCATAAGGTATGTTAATGAGCATAATGTGAACATACATAAGTCCATAGAACACATATGCTGTGCGCTGTAACTGCTTCCACTTCTTAGCCTGCATCTTCTTTCTTACAGATGGAAAAGATGTAACTGTAAGCACAAGCATTATAGCTATAAGCACAAGACTTATTTCCGCAGCTGCAAGCTGTGTGGCTGATAAAAGGCTTGTCTTCGTAAATAACATTCTGAAATATGTCATTCCATATGTGAAATTATGACACAAGACGAGTATTGCCGCTGTAATTGACAATTCGCCTCTTATCTTCATAAGCGGTGCAATCAGCTTGTTACCCTTAGGCAGTGCGCCAGTGTACATTACTACAACAAACATTGCCGTTCCAAGAGAGCCTTTTGCAAATATTCCTAATATATTGTTCTTTACAAACAAAGGCATTTGCAGGAACTCAAGCAGGAATACTGCAATAGAGATTACTGCCGCACCTATATAAAATATATTGGCATATTTCTTAAGCGAATCCTTGAGAAAATATATAAATAAAGCTACGATTATAAGTGATATTATTAATAACATGTCTGCTCCTTCGGGTCTGTATATCTTGGTTAGCCATCTTTAACAAAAGTATATTAATCTATCTGTAATTAGTTCTTGCTAACTGCTCTATAGAATATATTTTTCTCACCACATTTGTCAATACAGACAGTTAATAATAATTCTCATTAAGGCTGTCTGGTAATTATTTCCTTATCCATATCTGTTGAAAAACCGCTGGCAATGCCCTCCGATACATACACTCTGCTTCCATCGAAAAGTATCATATCAAAATCTATAGCCCCACTTCTGTAAAGTTCTTTAGCGCCGTCCAGCCCCATTACAAAAAGTGCCGTTGACAATGCATCTGCTGTAGTTCCATCTGAACACACAATTGTAACAGAAGTCAGGTCGCTGTCTGAAGGATAACCTGTCTGCGGGTCTATAATATGATGGTATACCTGTCCGTCCTGCTCAAAATACCGCTCGTACCCGCCTGATGTAATGACAGCCTTATCCGCCGTGCTTAATATTCCAAGATAACTATTCTCACTGGCAGGATTCTGTATGGCAACTCTCCAGTCTGAACCGTCCGTCTTAGTTCCAAGCACCTGCACATTGCCCCCAAGATTGACAATCGCATGCTCAATGCCGCAATCCTTCATAATCTGGATAACCCGCGAAGATGTGTAGCCTTTGGCTATACCGCCAAGGTCAATGCTGGAACCACCTGTCAGTGCCACCTGCTGCCCGTTTACTGATACATTTGTATAAGAAACACCCTTAAGTGCCTCTGCAATCTCGTTGCTTTTAGGCACTCTGTAATTCTTCGTCGTAAATCCCCACAGCTCCATAAGAGGATATATCGTAATATCGAAAGCCCCATTGGTCTTTTCTGACACCTGCATTGCCCTGTTCATTATAAATGCAGTTTCTTCCGATACTTCTCCGCTTCCATTTTCATTTATCTTAGTAACATCACTGTCCGCATTTCCTACCGAAAACATTGCATCAAGCCGATTAATCTCCTGCACCGCCTTGTTTACTGCCTCCTCTGAATTATTTCCATATGCTGTTAGTGACATATATGTATCCATTGCAAATATTTCCTGTGTGCTCTGGGCTGGCTGTTCTTTCGCAGCATTTTCTTTATTACCGCATGATGAGAGCACTGACATAGCAGTGATTCCTATAATAACTGTTAAAATGTATTTTCTTAACTTCATAATTACCTCCACCTTACACAAGTTAGTCCTTCGAAACTTTAAACTATATTGTGGAAATTGTCAATTGTTCGCGCGAAAAAAGGGCACCTGCTTAACGCAGGTGCCCCCTTAGAAAGAAGTTATTTATGAAATTAAATATCTTTTCTTCTTCTCATGTATACTGCTGCCATTCCAAGTAAGCCACTAAGTCCTGCTGCCATTAATGCTGCATACATTCCTGTATGACTCATATCGCCTGTCTTGACTGTTGTGTCTGCTCCTGTTGATGTTCCTGTTGAATCATCTGGTGTCTCGGCAGGATTCTCGTTTTCTGATGGATTTCCTTCAACATATTCTGGATTCTGGTTATTCTCACCTTCCCATGTAACATTTAAGTTATGAAGCATTGTTGTATTCTGCCATCCGCCTGAGCCAAGTGTTCCTGCATGCTGGATTGCAACTCCGCCAAAGCTGTTAGCTTCAATATCTGCTGTAAGGTCAACCACATGTGGATATCCTTTTGCTGCCTGGTCTGCAAGCTGTTCTGTTGGTGTCTCAACATGTGCTGTGAGCTTATTGCCTTCAACCTTTAAGCTGATTGTACAGCCTGTTGCATAGCAGCTTGCGATAACTTCATCAGAAATCTCTGTTACTGTTCCGTTGTCGTATTTTACAAGTACAAATGTTACGGCATTAGATGATGCCTTTGTTCTTACTATTCTTAATCCGTATCCTGTAAGTGTAGATGTATCGAACTTAAGAAGTACATCCATATACTGTCCTGCACTACCAAATCCCTGACCTGCTGTCTTGGCTGGGTCAACTACAAGCTTAAGTGACATATCACCATATGTTCCTTCTACTGGTGTATACATAAGTCTTGCGCCCTGTGTACCTTCATATAATCCAGCGCCTACACAGCCGTTACCTGTTGTTCCATATTTCCAAGGTTCTTCTGTATCAGCTCCCTGCCAGCTTCCAAAACTTTCTGTATCTGCCGGACGGTTATAATCTACTGTCCAGAAGCCAGCTTTGATTTCTGACTGCTTTACATTAGGGAAGTTAGAGAAATCTGTAGCAAAGTTCTTGCTTCTTACATCTTTCACTCCGATTGCCTTGTCATATACTGTATTTACCGGTGTTCCATAATCACTTCTGATGTTCTTAGATTCTACCTTAGCCATGATGTAATATCCAACATCACCTGCTGTTAACTTATATGTATACTCTGGTGAATCATTTCTTGTTACTGCTACAAGTATAGGATTGCTGCCCTCTGCATCTGTACATCTGTACCATGAGATTGCAGACATGTCTTCTCTGCTTCCTAAATCAAGTGAGTAATCTACTTTAAGACTGCCCTGTCCGTCATTAGTAATAACTGGTGCCTTTGTAAATGCTGGTGCTTCAAGCTTGCTTGGCTTTACAGTAATTCCAACTGCTGCTTCAAGACCTGACTCTGTAGATGCATTTATAATGACCTTCCTAGCTGCATCATCATTATTAGTACCTTCTACTTTGCATGTTCCGTCACCATTATCTGTTAACTTCACATATGCCTTATCTTCGTCTGATACACTGTATGTTATCTTCTGTGTTGTATCATTAGTTCCATAGAAATAGTTAACTGTTCCTCCTATTGAAGCTGTTTCCTTTCCAGATTCAATCTCTGTGACATCTGATGTTATTGAAAGCTGTGTTGCAACTGTGTCCTGTCCGGCTGCTTTAATTACATCCTTAACTCCTAATGGATCCCAGTCGTCACTGCCCTTTAAAAGATTGTATGTGTTGTAATATGTCTTACCACCTGACACAACCTTGTAGGCATCAAGTACCGACTTACCTGTCATATCAACGGTTTCTTTAGCACCCTCGCCACCGATTGTGATGCTCTGTCCATTATGAATTATGTTGCTCTGATAACACTTTAATGAAGTTGATGGTGTTTTAGTCCATCCAATTGATATAGGTACACTTAAATTACTTTTATATACACAGTCTACTGCGGTAATTGTGCCGCCTTCCTTAGTAAAGAACTGTGTAGGTTCAGCTTCAACATTTAATATCTTACAATTAAATGTACAACCTAAAAATGTTGAACCTGTACCATATGATGAATATAATGGTCTGTTTCCGTAGAAATCAAAATCGCATCCTACATATACAGCATTTCCATTGAGAGCATCATCTGTACTTTCAAAATGACAGTTGTTATAAAGACTTCTTGATGCTCCATTTATTGGGTCAAGATTAAGTCTACTTATAAAGTTACAATTATCTGCAAACATCTTTTCTCCAGAAACATCAGCAAGCTGTGCCTGTGTGATTGTCTCTGTTCTCTTTGCCTGATTAAGCTCACTCATAAGCGGATAATCAAGGTCAACGCTGCAATAGTTACCTATTGTTATGTTCTTAACTGTAAGTGCGCCGCTGCAGTTGAATCTGAACATGGTATAGTTACCGTTAGAGGCATGTGACTGTCCTCTGTTTCCGGCTAACACAATATTATCAGGATTTCCTGTAAGACCTTTGATAGTAAGAAAATCTGAATTAACAACCATTCCATAAGGTGTTGAATATCCTTCTGTTTTCTGTACTGTATCTGTTGCTGCCGGATCATCTATCCAGTACACATATGGTGCAACATATACTGTCATTGGATTATCTGCTGTTCCATTCTTTAATGCGTCTGCTGACAATGCCTTAGTAATGTCGTTATATACATATGGGTACTGGGCAGCAAGCTCGTCTGATAACGAACCATCAAGATATATGGCTGTTTCTGACAACTGGATTGTCTCACCCTGATACTTAATGTAAGTTCCACCGAATTCAACCGGATCAGAACTGTCGATTGGTGTGTAACCTTCTAATGTTTTGTTAATGTCTTTTACTGCTGAATATCTCATAGCTGTTACTCCTGTTTCCTGTGCAAATGCATAATATCCCTGTAATGGAACTAAGTTACCTGCAACAAGAACGCCGGTCATAACACTAACGGCAACAGAAGCAATAATTTTGTTTCTTCGTATCATATTATTCCTCCTTATATTAAATTGTTTCTGCTTCTTAAGATGCTTCCATTATATTCACATTGTATTTTTATAGATACAAAAAAACAGCACGAAATCTTTCAAAATCAAAAAAATATGTAAAAAATCAGTAACATTTTCTCTATAAACGACCTATAATCAACATGTGATTTTGCTTCGTAAGATATTATTTATATACCTAGGAGACGGCAATGTACCATTTTATTGATGACAATTTCAACACGGATATTGCTACTGTGCCACCATCTTATAAAATGAAACATTTTCATGAACATAACAGATGGGAGCTGATGTTTATATATTCTGGTTCCTGCACACTTTATGTAGGTGATGAAATATATATGTTAAATCCTGGCGGACTTGCTCTTATCCCGCCAGACATGGCGCACATGACTACTTACCTCGCCGGAAGTGACCATACAAGATATGTGTTATATTTTAATAATGATGATTTAAAGTGGATTGCTGATGATTCCTCTCTGGATATAGAAAGCATTTTCCATAAACATCCTGTTGTCCATATACCAGAAAGACGACTTGATTATATATCATCAGTTATCCAGAAGATTTCTTATGAACACAATGGTGTCGACAGTCTGTCTTTATCTTTCGTACATTCTTATTTTCATGAACTTATACTTTTTATTCTGCGTTGTCAGATGTACGAAGATAATGTTATTACGAAAATGGATACAGGTAATGAACTTATCCAGAAGGTTATTGAATATATTATCGAGAATTATCATAATGACGTAACTATGGCTGCTACTGCCGAACTCTTTAATATGAGTGAATCAAGCCTATCCAAGAAATTTAAGGCTTTTACAGGCTTCAGGTTCAGAGAGTATCTTATTAATGTAAGAACGCACGCAGCAGCAGACCTTTTAGTCAACACCAGCCTCTCTATTACTGAGATTGCTGACAAATGTGGTTTCGCCGACAGTAATACTATGGGCGGCACATTTAAAAAAATCATGGGCGAAGCGCCCGGAAGCTACAGAAAGAACCATTAATTATATTTTTTTAGAACGGAGGTTATTATGGCAGATTTTATTTTACTTAATGAAGATTTCTCTGATTTTCCTATTGGTGAATTTCCTTATGATAAAAATCATTCGGCAATGGGTGAGTATCATTTTATCCATTATCCTGGATATTATGGTAAATGGTATGATCCGGTATGCAACCATGTTTATAACGGTCAGGGGGCTTCATGGATTATTTCTGAATATAATGGAAAACATTTCATGGAGCAGATGCGTATCCGCAATGACAAGCCACACCGCACATTTCCTATGCTCACAAGCGGTGACAGATTCTGGCGCGATTATACTGTAACTGCAAGTGTGCGTATGTTTACTACCAAATGGGGCAATGCCGGCATTGGTTTTTGTTGTCAGAACTCTGCTAATCTTCTTGTCCTTGTTTTTGAAGAGCATGAACTGAGAGTTGAATACCGTCACAAGGAAGAAGTTACTGTACTTGATGCTGTACCTTTTGATTATAACTGTGATGATACTTATATACTTAAAGCAGAGATTAAAGGCAGCCATGTTATATGCAGCGTTGATGATAAGGTTTATTTTGACCTTGACACTGAATATGCCAGACAGGGTGGCAAGGTTGCCATTACTGCAACTATCCCAACACAGTTCGGTTTTGTAAATGTTACTACTTCTGAAAGTACTGCTGCTTCTATTGATGCTGCAAGAAATGCTTATAAAGCTGAATGTGAAGATGCACAAGCCCATTATCCTAAGATGAAGCTTCTTAAGAAAATTGACCTCAAAGGCTGCGGCACCGGAAGACAGCTTCGTTTTGGTCATCTGCTTGGCAACGGCGAATATCAGATGGTTATGGCTCAGTGCCAGAAAAGAGTAAGCCGTGATGCTTATGGAACAATCAGCTGTCTCACCGCATTTGACCTTGATGGCAATATATTATGGCAGCATGGTGAACCTACTGACAATCACGACATTGGAACTATATCGGCAGATATGCCTATGCAGATATATGATATTGATGGTGATGGCTTTGATGAGGTTATAACAGCCAAGAATTTTGAAGTGCTGATTCTTGATGGCAGAACAGGTGAAGTGAAGAAACGTGCCAAAACACCTTTCTCTACACCAGAAGAGGACGGAACTATTATCGGTGTTCCTGATAAAATCTACGCATTTGACAGAATTAATCCTGACGGTATGCGTATATGTAATTTCCGTGGTCTTGAAAAGCCACGCGATATTATCATTAAAGATCGTTATTGCAGGGTATATGCACTTAACGATGACCTTGAGGTTATGTGGCATTTCCAGAGTGATAAGAATACCGGACATTTTCCTTTTGCAATTGATATTAACGGGGATGGACATGATGAACTTTTAGTTGGTTATAACATGCTTGACTGCCATGGTAATAAAATGTGGACTATGCCTGTTAATGAAGACCATATTGATGAGATTGTTCCCGGCAGATTCGAATCAGGACCACATAAAGGTACTAAATTCTTTGCCTGTGTTGCAGGAAAGGAAGGCTTCCTGATATCTGATTTTAACGGAAAGCTTCTTAAAAAGGATGGTATAGGCCATGCACAGCGTGTCAGTCTTGCTAATTATCTTCCTAACCGCCCTGGCTATGAAATGGTTGTTGTTAATTTCTGGGGACACCAGGGAATTATATATTTCTATGACAGCGAGGGTAATCAGTTATGGGAAATGGAGAATGAGCTTAATGGTAATCTCTTAACTCCTGTAAACTGGACTGGTGACGGTCAGGACTTCATCCTTCTTAATGCTGATATAGAACGCGGTGGAATGATTGATGGCAATGGTATCCAGGTCGTTAAATTCCCTGATGATGGTCATCCTACCATGTGTGCTGAAGCTGTAAACCTCTACGGCGATGCCCGTGATGAGATTGTCACATGGGATTATGATTCAATGTACATATATACACAGGATGATGCACCTAAGGATGATGTATATGCACCTTTCAAGTATCCTGATTATAATGCTTCTAATTACCGCGGTGAATACTCTTACCGTGAGAAGTGGTGGTAAAATTAAGACTATAAATGACCAGCAGGGTTGCAGAGTATATAACACTCTGCAACCCTGCTGTATAATTAGTCCATCAGCATTTAATGAGTTTTTGCTCCAGGCAGTAATGATACACTCCGTCTTCTTCAACGGATTTACATATGACATCTGCTCTTGCTTTGACTTCATCAATGGCATTCCCCATGGCTACTCCTGTACCAACAGCTTCTAGCATTTCAATATCATTTCTACCATCACCAAAAGCAATCGCCTCATCTTTCGATAATCCGTAATAATTAAGCACTGCATTTACAGCATTTCCCTTACCACAATTCAATGGAATTATATCTGCTGCTTTATCCCACCATGCAGTTATCTGAGTATTTTCAGTTCCTTGCAGTATCTGGGCATATTCTTCTTTTCTGCACGCACACATAATCTGATAAATATCTTCTTTACATAACTCATCAAAATTATCTGCAATTGTCAATGTTTCATTTCCAAATTTAAAGTACTCTTCCAGATGCTCATCTGTGCCATTAGTAACAATAAAATGCTCATTGCTGATTGCAGCTGCTCTGTTCATTTTATTAAGATTTTGAATTATTTGATGTTTATCATTATTATTCAGGGGATTTCTGAAAATAATCTTTTCTCCAGCCATTACATATGAACCATTAAATGTAAGCAGCACATCAAATGTAATATCTTTGAATTTAGGGATTGAAAGATAGCCTCTGCCAGTTGCCATACAAAGCAATATTCCATTCTGGTGAAGAGAATTTAACGCTTTAACTGTTTTATCTGTCGGTTCTTTATTTCCCATTTTCAACAATGTTCCATCTATATCAAAAAATGCTATTTTAATCATATATAGCTCTCCTATACTGTATGATATAATACGTTATTAAAACGTTCTCTTATCAAATCTCATATTTCTCGCTTTACCTTTTAAAAAATCATTATATCATAATAATACCATAGTTCACAAACTAAAAAAACACCCCAGAACCGAAATTCTGAGGTGTAATATACTTTTCTGAAACGTCGTAAGACGCTTTGAATTGTAAAGATTATCTCTTTGTTAACGTTTTGATATCCTGAAAAGCCCATAGATTGGAAATTTGTGTCTGGTAGTGTTACATATCTGTTGTATGCGTAGCACTACCCACAGATTTCCAGAACTGCTCATTACTTTATTGAAGAAAGAATATTATTCCATCTCAATGCCAATGTTATTAAATGTGTCGACTTCTAAATCCGCAAGTATTATATTAACTCTAATATATCAACCATCCGCAACAAATGCTTACACCGCCGTAATACTAGCATTTTTAATTTTAGTCTCTGGTAAGTTTTCATTCCACCTGACTGTACATTCTGTTTCATAATGATATTTTATAAAATCAATTTGAGCTTTGACCCTCACTTTTGCCCCTTCCTTATTAAGGCTCAGAATCTCAGATGATATCCATTTAAACTTTGCTTCTTCATCAGATGTCCACTCAACATTGAGAGGCGGTTCTTGTTTATAATTATTTTCTACTGCTGCTTGACTTTCTAATGGAAGACGATTGGACTTTTTAGTGGTGTGAGAACCGCTGGAAGTCCAATCGAAGAAAGTTAAATTTTTCCAATCACTCTCTAGTTGAAAACATAGCGTAAATAACTGGCAGAAATATAATTATGAGTTGTAATGGTGAATCTTTCATTATAATTCCATATGCAAATATAATAACCAGACAGGCAATACTTACATATATTCCAATCTTACTCTTGTATATGTACACAATCAATGAAACTGCTGACACAACCAGTAATAACACAAATACAATTCCATATAATGTAACACTTACTGAATGAACATTTCTTTTAACAATCAGGCTTCTTATGGTCAACCCACTCATAGCCAGCGATAAAATCACAGCTATATAGACACTTATCCTCGTGCTCAGCTTATATTTTTTCATCTGTTAAATCCCCCTTGTATACTTCTACACTGTAAACGATATCCATGAATCCTGACAATACTTACTATAAGCAGTGCCAATACTACAATATAAATAATCAGGCTCATCATTACCGTGTCAGGAACTTTAAAATTAACAAATGCTATAATCAAGGCAAACACAATGTCGACAGCAGCTATAAAATACCATTTATGTATATTCCGTTTATAATCTTTAATAAGTTCATTACTATTCATTCCCTTATCATTATAACCAGCATCAAGTTTATAAATGTTAATTGGCATTCTCTCATCATTCATTACTAATCTCCCCTCAAAAAAACAATTGCTTAGTTACATATATACTATACATTATTAATTTGTCGCTTTCTTTAAAAAAAATATCACTTTACAAATAGAATTTTAGATATTATGCTATTTTTATATTTAATATCATTGGAAGGAAGTAAAATGCATGCCAAGACCTATAAAAGATGGTAATAATTTTGAAATAAACAGAAGTATCGTTTATAACGGAAAAGATATTAATTTTCATATGCCATCAATGAGTGCATGTATAAAACATTATGAGATTGGTTTTCAGATATCTGGCAGTCATCATGTATACTCAACTGATGGGGAGTGGGATATTCTCAGAGGATATGTTGGAACAATGCCTCTTGGATTACAGCACCAGACCTTTTATACCAGCAATGAAACGCATAACAGCATACTTATTAAATATTCATTTGATATAGCTGATTATATAAAGTCAGAAATATCTGCTGTTGCATTTAACAGATTCTACGCTGAAAAATACCACATTCTGAATCAGGAAGACCAGCAAGTTGTCCGGAATATTTTTGAAAAGATGCTGACTGAGTATAATATTAATTCACCATACTCAGATTCTAAATTAAAGGCATTGCTTACATACTTAATTATATTTATTATTGAGCATGAGTTATCTCATGATATAAACGGCAGCCAGGGCAAGAAAATAAACAAAAATATCAATGATGTTATGAGATATATAGACTCTAATTATATGACTGATATAAATGTGGATAATATTTGTAAATTATTTAGCTTTTCCAGCTCTCATTTTTCAAGGCTATTCAAACAAAATACAGGAGAAGCTTTTTCAAGATATTTATCTAAGGTAAGATTAGAACATGCTATAGTTTTACTGTCAAATACTGATAAACCAATAGATCAAATTGCATATGAATGCGGATTTAAAAGTACAAGCTACTTTAGTTATGCATTTAAAAAGGAGTTTCTTGTTTCGCCACTTAAGTATAGGATGCAGATGAAGGGTTAATGTAATTAATGTCAAAAAACACCCCAGAACCGAAATTCTGGGGTGTAATAAATTGTATTGATATTACAAGATAAGATAACAACAACATTATTCCATCAATCCTAACATATCCTGTTCACTCCAATATTCATTTGGATATATTGATAGTTCTTCTTTATGCTTACGAATAATTCTTTCTGGTGATTTGGTATTATCATAAACATGCATAATATCGCATATATCAAGTAACTCTTTTATGTTATTAATTGATTTATAATATCTTTCAATAACTTTACTGCTATCAACATTATGTCCACCTGCTGCCACACGGGATTCTATTCTGGCAATATTAATTTGTGGGTCAACTGTCAACACAAATACACATTTTATAAAATATCCCTCTTCTTTTGCTTTTCTTAAAATGTTTAACTTATATTCAGATGACAAGACTGTTTCAAATGTAAAATCTTCTTTCTTGGCAATTGATTCATATCTCATCATGGCAACCAAAACAGTAGCTTCCATATTATTCATTCCTGTAGTCGCAACAACATCATAAGCATTAGTATTATTTACCAGCTTTATCAAAAAAAGTTGTTATTGTACTTTTCCCCGAGCCATTTGGTCCTGCTAATACAAGAATCATCGGTTTTCTATTCTGCATACTTTCTTTCCCCATTCGCATACTCTACATAAGCCCGCTTTTTTTTTATCATAACCTGCTATAGGTTTCTTACAAATCTTAGCTTTATTTATCGCTGCCTTAACAGCTTCAACCGCTCTTTCGTCCATTTCACTGTCTGATTCAGTCAATGTACTCTTCTCTTCTTCTCTGGATACAACTTTTATAATTCTACCACTCTTTGTGCTTACAGTTGTCATATAAACATCTCTCCTTAATACAAAAATAGCTTCTCAATTATAATATATTTTATCACATTTTATATAAAAAAACACCTCGGAACCGAAATTCCGAGGTGTAACATACATTTCTGAAACGCCATAAGGCGCTTTGAATTGTAACTCCAATCTCTTTGCTAACGCTTGCTGAACTGCGGAGCTCGACGAGCTGCTTTGAGACCGTATTTCTTACGTTCTTTCATACGTGGATCTCTTGTTAAGAATCCAGCAGCCTTAAGAGTAGGTCTGTACTCGTTATCTACCTGAAGGAGTGCACGGGAGATACCATGACGGATGGCACCGGCCTGTCCTGAGTATCCGCCGCCCTTTACGTTTACTAAAACGTCAAACTTGTCAACTGTCTCAGTTGCTACTAATGGCTGACGAACGATTACCTTTAAAGTCTCAAGACCTAAGTACTCGTCAATATCTCTTTTATTGATTGTGATCTTTCCTGTTCCAGGTACTAAATAAACTCTGGCAACAGATGATTTTCTTCTTCCTGTTCCGTAATACTTTGTATTAGCCAATGTTGTTTACCTCCTCTGATTAGAATGTTAAAGCTTCTGGCTTCTGAGCTGCATGCTTGTGATCTGGTCCTGCGTATACAAATAACTTTGTGTACATCTGACGTCCTAAAGGTCCCTTTGGAAGCATTCCCTTAACAGCGAACTCGATGACACGCTCCGGATGCTTGTTGAGCATTTCCTTAAGAGTTGTCTCCTTGATTCCTCCAACGTATCCTGAATGACGGTAGTATACCTTCTGATCTAACTTCTTACCAGTTACTTTGATCTTCTCAGCGTTCACAACGATTACGTAATCACCGGTATCAATGTGTGGTGTGAAGATTGGTTTATTCTTTCCTCTTAATACTTTAGCAACTTCTGATGCTAAACGTCCTAATGTCTTGCCTTCAGCGTCTACTACATACCACTTTCTGTCGATGGTAGCAGGACTAGCCATAAATGTTTTCATGGGTTTTCCTCCTTGATAGATATTCAAATCAATAAAATGCGAACAGTTTCAAGCCTCGTATGTCCGGACGCTGCTCTTTCCTGCTCTGCTTTTCTATATAGTTTAAATGCTCGCCGGGGCTTTTGGCTCACATTTACATACTATCACAGACTTATATATTATATTACCCGGGTCTTTTGTTGTCAAGCAGATTTCTCGTGTAAATCCCCATTTTTCCACCTTTATCCACAGGTTCTGTAAAAAGTGCCATCTGTATTCACAATCAAAATCTATTTTTCGACATATTCAACAAATCAACACAAAAATGATCCTATTCCGTGGTTTATTCGTACTCCAGCCCGATCATCGTCAGTCCATGTGCAGGAGCCGTCGGTCCTGCCACACTCCGGTCACAGGCATCTAAAATCGTCTGCATCTCCTGTGGGGCAAACTCTCCCGCTCCCACCTTTATCAGTGTTCCTGCAATGATCCGCACCATATTATACAAGAACCCATTTCCCGTCACCCGGATCGTGATAATATCCGCTTCTTTCGTGACCGTACATGCATAGATCGTCCGTACGCTGGTTTTCGACTGTGCATTGACCGCACAGAAACTTTTAAAATCATGCTCGCCAACC
>OGZZ01000577.1_pt1 | contig 28661 bp, 24 predicted proteins | sample 1577021 | NCBI WGS metagenome assembly OGZZ01 (sample SAMEA3541526, study PRJEB24748) | human gut metagenome | biome: human gut; feature: human-associated habitat; material: faeces | place: China | collected 2012
ACAAGCCCAATAGAACAAGAGCTGGGTCGAACAGCTATACTGATTTCTGTTTGGGAGACAACCGAATCTATATTGATATATGCCCTGTGAATAAAGTAAAGTTGTATCTGCACAACCTTATCGTAAGTGTTGTGTGGTGCAACTTACTTGTGATACACCCTATTATTGAGAAAGAAATGTCGTTTGAGGTACCTGAAAGGTGGGTGTGGTATAAGTTGGAAGATATTGCTTCTTGGGGAGGTTTGGAAACGCTATCTATGAATATAAAAGTGCCAAATTATCATCGCTATATAAAGATTTTACACCTTTTTTTCTTTTATAATAATAAAAAATAGTAGATTTGCATTCAACGTTAATTATTTAATCATGAAGAACTCTGAGAATTTAAATCGATTCAAGACTGTTCTTATTGATGCTGGACAAACTAACAAGTGGTTTGTTGAGCAACTTGGCAAAGATATTGTCACTATAAGTAGTGAATGAACACTACCCAGTCAGATTTGAAAACGCTGGTAAGAATCTCAGATTTGTTAAATGTGGACATACGTAAATTATTAATTAATAGAAATTAATATGGACAAAATCATTGAAAACTTAACACGTGATTATAAGAGTTCTATTGACTTCTTTAATCATGCCGATTATAATCACTTTTTTAGTGACATCAGACTTAGTATTGAATGGTTTCTTAAACTTATGATACATGAAGTACTAGAGTCTGAGAGTCTAGCTAATGCCATCATTGAAGGAAAAGATTCTTTTTCTTTAGATCGCGCATCTAATAGATGGAAACTTGCTGGTAAGCCTCAACAACAGGAGCCAGAAGGAGCGTTTTTTGTACAGTTGTTAAAAAATGCAATGTTCTATAAACATCCTCAGATTTGGGAATCTACAGAGAAGAAAACTTATAGATTGAAGAAGTATTGTGAAACCAGCTTTGACAAGTTATCAAATTATTATAGTGTTGCTAGTGAATTACAACTTCATACAGGATCAACTCAATTAGATTTGCCTACTCAAGCAAAGGGATGTGCAGGTGACTTTTCTACAATTTTTGACCAAATAAAATCTGTTTTTCCAAAGACCTACACAATATTTTGCAGTCTCCCCAAACCTGACTTGGCGGCTGCGGATAAATGTGCAAATTCGCTAGAAGAGAATTTGGAAACTCTGTACAAAGAAACCAATAACTTTTGTACAAATGGTGGTGATAAGTTTATAATTCTACTTCCTTCCAGTTATGAGATTCAAGACAAGTCCGTATTTGATGCTTTAACAATGATCCCGTGTTCATTGGTCTGTGATTTAAGCACCAAGAATGGTAAAGATATATCCTCTGCTATAAACAATGACATATGGACAACAAAAATCCATCCAGTTAAAACCAAAGACGACTTTGTTGTTGGTTCAACTATGACTAATTGGTATTTCTGTAGAGGGCAGGAAAATGTCGGAGAGCCAATCACATTTGATTTCAAAAATTGGAAAGTCAATAAAAGTAAACAGTTGCTCGGTGTACTGACAAATATTGCAAAGAAAAACAACTCCAGTCATTTCTTTATTTTAAACTTTATCAATGAACCCAAATATGCCCCTTATATCTTCGAGCAACTTAACACTGTTTTTGGAGATGAAATCCATACACGGAATCGCTGTGATATTTTCTCATTTACTAATAATCCAGAAGTAATATCAGGACTTAAGGAATGGGCTAATGATTCGGTTGTTTCGCATAATTTTTTTAATATTACAATAGAAGATTTTTTGATTTTCGTTAAGAGAAAATCAAAAAAACAAATTGGTTCAGAAAATGTTAAAATAAAGTCAAGAATAATATTCTCACAAGAAGAAATATCAATATATAGAGAGGCTGGCATTGATATTTTCGGTTTGTATTTTGTAAACAGCACTAATAAATTTAACTTTTACTATGGAGCAGAAATAACTTGGCAAGAGTTAGCTTCTGATTTCGATGTAAAGCGTAATGGCTATGAAAAATTTAAACAGAATATCGTCTCAATAATTAAGAATCCAAAACAGAAAACCATTACTTATACTTTAAAACACCATCCAGGCGCAGGAGGAACAACTATGTCTAGAAGGCTTGCATATGATTTATGTAAGTTGAATAATGAACTTGAGGATTTTTCTTGTTTACCTCTTTTTTTAAATTCATTTAACGAAAAAACCTATGAATATCTACTCCAACTATCTGAGAAAAAGATGGATAACGACTTCTTGGTTATAATAGTAGAAGGAGGTAAGGTTGCGGATGAAAATATCAACAAATTATCAATACGCCTCAATAGTAGACAGAGAAATATCGTTATATTAAGGGTTTTTCGAACAACACGACAGAATATACAAGGTGGATTAAATGTAACAACATTGTCCTCGTATTTGACTGAAGACGATGCCAAGCTGTTTGTTGAAAAATACAGTAATGTAAATAATCGCCAATTATTTACAGAGGAAGAAGTTAAAAATGGATTAGAGGTAGTTGATTTCCCATTAAAGCTAAACGATGATATAACAAGTGATAGGTTAAATGATTATGTCGGTGCTTTTATGAATGACATGCCTGAAAATTTAAAGTATTTTGTAGGATATATTGCCTTTACTACATACTACGCAGACAGATCTTTAAACCAGAATTTAGTTAAATCGCTTTACCATGAAGTAACTACAGACTACGAATGGGTTGATACAATAAGAAAACTAATTATTCAGGAGTCAGACGAAGAAGATAAGCTATCAGGGTGCTGGAGACCTAGGTATCAGTCATTTGCATTACCTATACTAAATAAGGTCTGGGGTATGGATTGGAGATTAAGAGTCTCGCAAATTGCCGTTAACTTTCTAAAGGAATGCGAAAAAATTGGTACTATTGGATTATGGGATAAAGATATGCTCTATGGGGTTTTTGTACTTCGTAGAGGATCGGATTTCAAAGATAGTGTAGATGAGGAACGTTCAAAATTTGCAAAATTAATTCAGGATATTATGTCCAATGATCAGCGTCCTGAAGAAATCTACAATGCCTTGGTTGATACTTATCCTGATGATGCAGTATTCTTAGGCCATTATGGTCGATATCTATATGAGCAGGCCTTCTCAAAAAAAGTCCTATATAATGACGAGTTATACATGTTGGCAGAAAATTTGATTTCTCAGGCAATAGAGCTTTCACCCAATGCAGATGACAATTACCACATGATGGGTATGCTTAATCTTAGAAAGATTCAATCAATTGAAAATTGTATTGCAAAAATCAAAAATGATTCTTCATACGATTTCTACGATTTCGAGGATTTAATCCAAAAATGGATGCTTCAAGCAAAAAAAAATTTTGAAGAAAGCATTGAAAGAAATCAAGCTAGTCCTTATGGATTCACAGCTCAGTGCCAATTATATTGCGAATGTCTAAAATTGTCGAAATTGCTCAAAGATGCTGATGATTATTCTTTTTGTGACAATGATCCTATTTACATCGATATGATTGAATTCCTTGGAAACAGTTTAAATCAACTAGGTAATATTTGCCAAACATATGACGAAGGGCAAACATATATGGTTCAATCAATGAGGACATACAATAGGATAAGAGCTTTCCACCGTCAGGTAATTGGAAATCCCCAAGCTGCGGTTGATCACTATCGAAAATTGTATGAATCAAGTACGTCAAGTAACAAGTCTTTTTATGGAAAGCAATTTGTCACTTCTGTACTTTATGCCAGAACCGAAGGTCTTAAGACAAATAGGAACAGGAATAATATGGTATGGGCTATGGGACATCTATCTACGTCTGATAGAATAGAAGTTTCAAGAGTTTTGCAGTACCAAAGATCTCAAAATGATATGGATAGCTATGAGAGCATCTTTTGGTATAAAATGAGTGGAAATGAAGAATTTTCATTGGACGAAGCTGTCAATCTTCTAATAGAGTGGTTGCATCAGTATGAAATCAATAGAAAAAATGGAGGCGGTAAACTTAAGGCTGCATATTACTTGGCTGTCTGCTATAGTGCTATGGCTATTAATAGTAACTCATATAACGAAGATTATATAAGAAATGCCAAAAAATATTTTAAATTAGCAGGTGAATTAGCTGAGTCTTTCGAAAAATCTGCTTTGTCAGCATTCTCTTATATGGGCGAAGAATATGACGCACACTGTATTTTGCAACCATCCCAGATTGATGAGGCAAGAGTCTTTGAAGTTGTTATCTCTAAGATAGAGAGAAGAAAAGGATGGGTGAAATTGCCATGTGGTTTGGAAGCCTTTTTCCCAGCAAGTGATTTCAATAGTTTAGCAGATGAAGGCAAAACTTATCTAAGAGGTAAAATTGGTTTTAGATATAGTGGTCTTGGTTTATATCAATTTAGTAAAGTTACAGAAAACTCAGTAGAACAACTTGCCGAGATTAGCGATTATTGCGACAAAGAAATTGATAATCAAAATAATATACCTGTCGGATCGGATAATCTTTCTTTAAACTATGTTACTTCATCCACGTCAACTCCACAGCCTAAAATAGTTGGCAAAATTGATCTTACGCAGTTTGAAACAAGAACAAGTAAAAAGACAAAGGTCATAAATGATTTAGGTAATTACAAAGATGGAGAAATAGTCCATGGTATAATAAACGGAGATCTTAAATATGTGAAAGGTCCAAAAGGCTTTTGTACTATTGATAACAAAAATGGTTTTGCCATTTCCCCAAAGGATTGCGATTATGAAGCAATAAAGAATGTTGTATTCAAAGTAAAGATAGGAAAGAATAAAAATGATCCCTCTTTACCTTGGTACTATGCAATCAATATTCAGCCTGACGAATAATGCAACGCAAGAATCTCTTTGACGGAGAAAGTTATAAGGCTGAGTTTGCTTTGATAACCTATCGGTGGCTAATGAGTCATCGATGGGTTACTTATGCTGATATAATGGCAGAACGGCTTGGTATACCAACGAAGGAACTGCCGACTAATCTATCCAACTGCGATGGTTATGGTGAATTGAAAAAAATTGTAAGCACACTAAAGAAAGCCATTTTAGAGAAAGTAGGAGAAAATTGTTTTGAAGAAGAAGGTAACAACCGTAATAAGCATTTCCGTTATATAGGTAAGGATGATGATCCTCTTGCGGATATGCGGAATGCCAAAGTGATTAACAACCTTCGCCAATATTGGAAGTTTTGTCAAGATTCGGCAGGATTCTTTCCTAAGTCATGGTTGGAATACTTCTTCAAGGATTGCCAGGACTTGCTCGACATAAAGAAAAAACGACAGAAGGGCGAGCAGGTGATTTGCACAAGTCTTGATCGTATATTGACCAATATAGAATACCTTCCTCTACTCTATGAAGCCATTACTAACAAGACGGTGATGGAGATTGAGTACAAGCCATTCGATGAAGGACAGGTGATATTGATGTTCCACCCACATTATCTGAAGGAGTACAACGGGCGATGGCATTTGTTTGGTCATGCAGAAGATAGAGAACCGAATTATGGTTATAACATCGCACTTGATAGAATACAAGCAAGACCTCGTGAGAGAAGTAAGGTAGAATATATATCCGCTCCTGAACATTTTTATGATGAGTTCTTTAATGATATTGTTGGTGTGAGTCACATGAAGGACTGCAAAAAAGAGCATATAATCATACGTGCGCACGAACATTATATATTTAAATTGATAGACACAAAGCCTCTGCATCTCTCTTACAAGGTTGTAAAACCATTCGGAGAATATGAAGATGGTAAGTATGCCGAGTTCTCTGTAGATGTAGAGTTGAACAATGAGTTTATTGGCCGTGTGCTACAGATGGGTGCAGGACTTGAGGTCATGTCACCACTTGAGGTTCGCGAAGTCTTCACAGAAAGAGTTAAAAACTTGGCTTCACTCTACCTATAACCAAGATAAAAGCAATAGCGAATGGTTCCAAACAGGAAGGAACCAATAGAATCATAAGTTCTTGCTTCGTTTACAGAAATAGTTAGCAACTTTGCAGCGTCAAACTTCGAAACCACCACGAAGTTGACGCTGTAATTTGTTGGTGGAAACTAAAACCAGATCGCAAATGGAAACACAGCAATCACAAAAAACAGAAACTTCTATGACAGAGAAAGATAGATGGATGCTCGCAGCGGCAATCTGCTCGGCAATCAGTACTGCAATCACAGCTTACTTCGCAGGTAAGAAATAGTACCTTTTTGGTGACAATGGTTTCAAAACATTAGGAACCATACTTCCAAAAGAAAACTTGCAAAGTGGATGAAAAACACAGTAGCTTGTGTACCACACTTCCGAGAGGGTTGGTTTTGTTTATAATTTTATCTATCTAAACAGAGGTTAGCGGCCTATTCCGCTAAACAATCAAAATCATACGAACGATGAATACAGCACTCGCACTTGTTGTCGCAAAGGCACTTCCAGCTCTCTCGGGCAGTTCTCTCACCTACAATCCAGAGAAGAACGTGTACCTCACTCTCGGTTACACCAGCACGGCTGGCAACACCTATTACCGGGCAATCCGTTTCTCTGACCGCTTGGCGGTTTTCTACCACATCGGGGAAGGCTATGCTCACACTTTCCTCAATGGCATCACGTTGTTTGCATGGAACGGACAGAAGGCAAACATTATTGCTCAGAAGTTCTGGGGCGGTTGTAACTGGCGATGCTTCAACGAACGAAGTGCCAAGGAAGAAAGCATTCTCATGCTGAAGGATTTCCTTGCTGGTCAGGCAAAGGCAATGGGTCGCATAATAGCAGAGAGTCAACTCATAGACTTCTCACGAAGCATGATTGAAGCGACTCATCAGAAAAGCCTAGCTTAGCCATCATGCACACAAACAGAGAACAAAGTCAAAAACAAGAAAAAACACAAATCGATATGGCGACATTGACCAAAGCAATCAACAAAGATTTGTTCGACAGCATCCTGCCGACATTTGGTAATCCACGCGTTCACGTGCCTGTATGGGACGAAGGGCAGAAGATGTTCCTCTGTGAGGAATACGAGAGTGCAAACGGACACCGTTACTACAAAGGTGTAAGATTCTGCGACCGCATCGTAGTTGTTGAGAAGGTGGGACTCTACCACAGCTGGACATACATCGACGGCATCGAAATCTACGCCTTCAACGGCAAACGCCTTGAACTCGTACAGAAGAAGGACTACGAGAAGGAATTCCGTAACGAAGAGTTTATTCGTAAAGAATCGGAAATTATGGTGCGTAACTACATTGAAGGGGTGCTCAAGGCACAGAAGAGTAGTATACCACAAGCAGAACTTGAAGAAAAGTCGAAGGCAATTGTCGATGGTTGTTACAAGAGTTTTCTCGATAGTGACTTCAACACACGTCTCACACAAATACTCCCACAAATCGAACAGAAATAGGATATGCAGAACACACAGATAGACCCACAGAATCACGAACAGCAGCTTGCATACGAGCTCGTTGCCAACACAAACTCCAGCTTCTTCCTTACAGGACGTGCCGGAACTGGTAAGACAACCTTCCTTCACAACGTGCAGAAGTTGGCAGGAAAGCAGTTCATTACTCTTGCCCCAACAGGTGTGGCAGCCATCCTTGCAGGTGGTGACACCATACACTCCTTCTTTGGTTTACCAATGGAAGTGTGTACACCAGGCACGTGTGGTAAGATGAACGAGACAAAGGTTCTGACGTTACTCCATGCAGACACCATCATCATTGATGAGGTATCAATGGTAAGATGCGATATAATGGATGCCATTGATTACACCATGCGCAAGGCACTCAGGAACAATATGCCATTCGGAGGTAAACAGATAATCTTCGTTGGTGATATGTTCCAGTTGCCTCCGGTTGTGAAGCAAGGCCCGGAGAAAGACATGCTGAAAGATTTGTATCAGACGGACGATTTTTTCTTCTACAAATCGAATGCTATCAAGCGTATGCGTCTGGTGAAGATAGAGTTCCGCAAAGTATACCGACAGGATGACGAGCATTTCCTACACATACTGGAGAATGTGCGACTGAACAAGGTGACACCAGAAGACATTATGCATCTCAATGAAAGAGTATGCACTCCAACAGAAGATGACGGAGCAGTCATTACGCTGGCATCTATCAACAAAACGGCAGATAAAATCAATCTTCAACACCTTGAGGAAATTGAAGCAGAGGAGTTTGTCTATGAAGGAACCGTTAACGGAAAATTCGAGGAAAAGAAATTCCCAGTTGACCTGGAACTTCGTCTGAAGGTTGGTGCGCAGGTGATGTTTACTCGAAACGACCAGCAAAAACGTTGGGCAAACGGAACACTTGGCAAGGTGACTAAACTCACAAAGGACGAGATTAGTGTGACACTCAACAACGGAGAGACCTACGTGGTTCCTTGCTGCTCGTGGGAGTCGTACAGCTACGACTACAATAAGGAGGAGCGCAAGATGAAGAAGGAACTCACAGGAACATTCACCCAGTATCCTCTGAAACTGGCATGGGCAATCACTGTTCACAAGAGTCAGGGAATGACCTTTGACAAACTCTCGCTAGATCTCAGCCGTGGCATGTTTGCAGCAGGACAACTCTATGTAGCACTGAGCCGTGTTCGTTCGTTAGAAGGTCTTTTCTTGTCGAAGAACGTCATCCCTCAGTATGCCCACACCAGTCGTGAGGTACTCACTTATGCAAGTGAGTACAATAACGAGCAGCAGATAGACAACGAAATAGAGAGTGGTAAGGCTGTATATGAAGCACTCCAGCACAATGACTATGATGAGGCTTCCAGACAGTATCTTATGCTCGTAGCGAAGAAGGCAGAGAATGGCGACATCAAGGAGGCTATGCAGCAGGCGAAGCGTTTTCTTGACATACTGGTATGTGACGAACATCTCTATGGAGTCATTGAGAACGTACCGGAGTGCCTACTTCATGCAAGCCATTGGGCACCAAAATTCCTTGTGGCTCTGCTCAGCCTTTATGAGAATAAGTACGATGATGCATTGGTTTACATTGAGGATGTGCTGGCAAAGCACCAATGCCCGGAAGCCATGTACATCAAGTCACGTGCTTTGGCTAAACTCAAGCGCTACAAAGAGGCAGATGAAACAAACTGTCAACTTGCAAACGTGTTTGAGATGGCGACCCCTGACGCAAAGGTACTCTTTATGATTGCTATGCTCAATGAGATGCACATAGGCGATCCAGGACTTGACTTGATGCGAAAACTAATAGAAGCACGTCCAAAGTACGACCTTGGTATTCTCGCCTTGCGTACACTGATGCAATGCCGTAACCTGAAGTTGGACAAGCAGTCAGACAACAACTGTGAGTTGGTAGATCTATTCAACTCCGATGCTACTGAGAAGGAATTCCTTGTACAACTGGGAGTGTGCCGTGAAAAAGCGCCAAAAGCAATTGCCTACCTGATTCGTCGAATCAAGAAGCAGGAGTTCAACGAAGAACGAATTGAAACAGAATGATAGACAGTTCTTCATAATCAAAAACAAAATATGTAAGACAACCGTTTCGGAATGGGATAGCCATTCCGAAACGAAAATTTTATATTTGGTATATACCTTAACCTATACTAATTTAGTTCTATTTTGATTTGATACTCTCCTGCATAATGCTGTCTGATACGACCTTCAACCTATTGTCATAACCATCAGCCTGTTCCTTAATCCATTTGATGGCTTCCTCGTTACGATTGTTGTCAAACACCTTGTTCAACCAAAGTACTTCGTTGGCAGAGCAACCACCCCAAGAGCGGATGGCTCGGAACTTCAATGCATCATCAGCATACTGCCTTTTGGACTGCCATTGTGCAACATTGCCCCATAATGATAAGGTGCATACCGCACCCAACCCCACAACGAAAGAAAAGACTTTGCTTGACTTGATGTCAAAGTTATGCCGATGGATATGCTCCTGCGGTTGCTGTTCTTGTCGTATGCCTTGTTCATCCTGCGACTTCTTGATTGCATCAAGGTGGTGCAGTGTCAGGGTGGAAAGCTGAGCGTAAGCCTTCCATTGCTTTGCCAACAAGTCCTTAATATCATCTGATTGAACTTTTATTGTTTCCACAATTGTATCTTTAATCGGAGAAAAATTCTGTTGGACATCTCCGTTTTTCGGCTGTTGATTTGCCACGTTGGGCAACTCTTCCAATTTGCCGTTTATACCTTTTAAGGCGGTCTTGATTTCCTCAAAGAGGATGAATACATTGTTGTCTGCCATGATTACCAGTTGATTTTACGTTGTTTTTTCTTTTTCTTGTTTTTCAAATACGGGTCGTATGGCTGTTGTTCCTCCGGCACATTGCTTGAAGAGAACAATCCTAATGAACCCTCAATAAGACTGCCACTACTATTAGATATTAGGCTTATTTCTTCCTGATAAGTCTGTGGTTGCGGTTGCATCTGCCGTTCCCCGTAATTGTTACGGCTCAATGCCGAATCAATCTTGGAGTAACTGAATTGCCTGTCCACCTTGGAACCGTTGAAACGATAGCCGTTCATGGTAAAGACTATGCCTTGAATCTCATCCGTATGTCCCTTGTATTTGAACTGCACATCTACACTCTGCCGTTCCAATCTATCAAGCAGGGTATCCCACCCCTTGCATCTACCAACCTCCGTTTTTAAGATTTGGTATAGCCCATACCTTGTTTTGTCCGGTTCACACAATCGGTCAATCTTCACCTGCTCCTTGCCATTAGAGAAGTGAAGCCCGTACTTCTTGGTAAGTTCCTTGCAAATACGCTCACTGCGGAAGCGGTCGTTCCTGTCGGATATGGTCTTGCCGTTATTGTCGATGCGGTTGAACGCAATATGCACATGCGGATGCTCCTTGTCAAAGTGTCGCCCGATGATGTACTGTGTGTCCTTGATAACCATCCGTTCCATATACTCACGGGCAATCTGTGCCATGACCGCATTGTTTAGTCGTGGCGCATCTTCCTTAGAAAAACTCAATGCGATATGTCCGACAGTCTTTGCCACTCTCGGATTTATTTGTGCCTGACCGATAAATCCTTGCGCTATCGTATCGTTATTTTCCAGAAATAAGCCGTCCGCATCAATGATTTGAGTACCTTTCTCATTGTTCAGTATGTAGTAAACCACACCCTTGAAGTCAGAGCCTTTCATGATTTTTGCTATCATAGGCGTATCCGGTTTACAAGATTGTCTATCTCTATCATCAGTGTACGGCAAGTGACAAATACGGAGGTGTAGCCCTCGGCATTCGCCTTTCGTGCCAGTTGATTCAGATTGTTCGCCATACCGCATAGTTTACGGATAAGGTCGCCATGCTCTTTAGATAGCCGTTCCTTTACACCACCCTCTGTAATACAACCGCGAATGAACTCGCTGGTAGAAACGCCAGCCGACTTTACTTTGGATTTTAACAGATAGTAGTCCTCTGTAGCCATTTTCACCGTGACACGGTATTTCAGTTTCTCGGTAACTCCCTTGACGGGCCGACCGCCTTTGTTAGTTCGTTCCCGTCCATTGTTCTTCCTTTTTTCCTTGTCCATAAATATCTGTTCTTTAGTTTAATCACTGATTGTAATAATTGTACATAAGATAGACCAACGAGATGTACCTTCCCTGCGAGGTTTGGAGCTGGGCAAGTGGTTTCGGTCTGCCCGAAACATAAACTTGCCCCTCCAAACTTCGTTACAAGTGATTTAGAGCAACTCTAAAAGCACCCTAAAAATATCTGGTTGGTCTTGTCTTAATTCCTACAATTTACGCCATTGTTCAATGTCATTCTCGTAGAAGAACAGGTGCTGACGGGCGAGGTTCTCGACCAGCCCCGATACACTCATGCCACGTCCACCGAGGCGGCGGACAATCTCGTCCAACCTGTCACGTACCTCCCCACTGACGAACACGGGCTTGCGGTCGGCTATCTTGGGCACTTGTAGATAGGCGGCACGGTATTCGTCCAATGACAGCCTGCGCTGTTTGCCGCTGGTACGTCTGGCGATTGTCCGTTCCACGGGAGTGTTGCCCGTATCTATGGCAGTTTCCACTACCTCGTCATCTGATTCCACACTTGTCTTCTGTTCCTGTATACGAGATTCCGATACAGCCGTCTGCACTATGGATGTGTCCGGCTCATCCAACACGGGAAAGAGACTGTCCCCTTCCTCAACAGGCTCTTGTTCTACTGCGGAAGAAACCTCTTCCGATTTGTGCTCGGGCATGGAAGGCATATAGTCTTCCAACTTGAAGTTCTTGAACGCTTCATCGTTCTCGATGTTTTTGAATTTCTTACTCATTTTCGTTTCTTGTTTAAGTGAATACTTGTTGGTCTGTATGCGCATAGTTGACCGTTTGTCGGGAGCAAAGTAATAAGCTTTAGTGCAGTTAGTCAAGGACTTGGATTCTGTTAGGCAATTTTGTATGGTTTTGCCTTATGCGGTATGAGCAATGGTGCAGACTTCTCCGATTTGCCGGATATGAATAACGGAACGAGCAAAGGCATACTCATGGATGAAATAGAATTAAACCCTTATTTAGCTCTTGACATTCTTGCTAAAATCCCCAATTAAGGTAATAGCAATAAGTATTACCCCGGACAACCTATGCCATACCGGTGCCACATGCTTCCACTTTTAGAAAATCCATTGTCGGATAACGGATTATATATTCCTTTGCGGCAAAAGAAACAATAACATCAAAGAATAACGTATATGGAAATCGTATCTATCGAAAGAAAAACCTTTGAGGCGATGGTCGCCAAATTCGACCGCTTCGTTCACCGTATGGAAGCAATCTGCCAGCGGCACGGCGAAAAGAGAATAAGTGAGTGGATGGACAATCAGGACGTGTGCCGGATGCTGAACATCAGTCCCCGCACGTTGCAGACTCTGCGGGACAACGGTACGCTTGCCTACTCACAAATAAACCATAAGACGTATTACCGTCCCGAAGATGTGCAGCGTATCGTTTCCGTTGTGGAGGATAGACGAAAAGAAGCGAGATTCAAAGGACGGACGATATAATCTCAGTGCAATAAATAAAGTATAATAACAATACCCACTAAATCCAAAGTAACATGAACGAATTGATTAACAAAGACAACGAGTGGATAATTCACTTCATGGGCAGCCTTGACCGTCTGTTGGATAACTACGAGCATCTGACTGCCAACTACCGCCCGACATTGGGTGGAGAACGTTTCTTCACAGACAAAGAGGTATCGGCACGGTTGAAGGTGAGCCGAAGAACACTTCAAGATTACCGCAATGAAGGGCGGATAGCCTATATCCAATTGGGCGGTAAAATCCTTTACCGTGAATCGGACATCGAAAGGATGCTGAATGATGGCTACCGCTCCGCTTACCGACAAACGGCAGTCTGATTTTCTTAAAGGAGCGCAGTTTGCCGTCTGCCCTATAAATTGCAGAAGCAATGGACTTGTGGCAAAAAGAAGAAAAATGAACGGCTTACGGATGAAGCATCAAAATTCCGCTTCGTCTGTAAGCCGTTCATTTATATCTTCTGATTTCCCGTCAGTCGCTTGTTTCCGTTGTCGGATGCCTTTCGAGCGTATGGTCGGCAAGGCAAGGTTTTCGGGCTGAATACGCTCCGCAGGAGGAAGATTCTGCCCGAAACGGTTCTGACGCCCGACCTTGCCGCTGCCGTCAAAGCCATACGCTACCTTTGCATCCGAGCATCGGGAACAGGTGGCTGGTGGGATATACTTCAACTGTACCATCGGTTATGACCTCTGCCACAAGAGAGAAATAATGTTATAGGAGTCTCTTTCTTGGTGACGTTGATTTCATTTATTACAAACCGTCTGAACAATGCACTTTCTTTACTGCATATTCTGAATGCAATGGCTATAATCATTTCAAGGTTATAAACATCATAACTGATGCCGTCCGATTGCTTGATATACTTCATCGTATCACATTCGTTCAACTCCTTATTCTTATATATAACATGAATCGCTTTACTGATGTTACAAGAAAATACTCCGAACAGGTCGGCTATCTCAAATTGTGTCATCCATACAGGTGCGGTCGGTATAGTGACTGCACCCGTTTCACTGATTGTTATTATTCCTCTGTTCATACTACGCTGAATTTTCGTTTCAAGATATTCATTTCTTCGGAAACCGTCTTATCCATCAGCTTTGCATAGATTTTAGTTGTTCTGAGGTCGGAGTGCCCCAACATCTTTGCGATAGATTCCATAGACACCTTGTTGGCTATGGCAATGCAGGCAAAGGTGTGCCGGGCGATATGTGTACTTAAGGTCTTCTTTATACCACATACATCCGCTATCTCTTTGAGGTAGCTGTTCATCCGCTGATTGGACGGAACAGGCAATACCACACCTCTTTTGATGCACTCGGGATGGTTCTTGTATTTCTCCGCAATCATCCGTGGTATATCCAGCAAGGGGATGTTGCACATATTGTTTGTCTTTTCGCGTGGCTTCCTTATCCAATAGTCCCCGTTGCAGTCTTGTGTGATATGCTCCGGTGTCAGATGCTGCGCATCCGTGAACGCCAAGCCACTTAGCGCACAAAAGACAAAAATATCACGGACGGTTTCAAGGCGTTGTATATCAAACTTCTTATTGATGATGGCATTGAGTTCCTCTTCCGTCAAGAAGTCACGGTTGCTCTGTGTCTGGTGAAAGCGGATTTCAGTGAACGGGTCATCGGTAATCCATTTGTTGACCAGCGCAAGCCGTGTGATTTTCTTCAAGTTTTTCAGGTACTTGACAGCCGCATTTTGAGCACAATTCTTCTGCACCTTTACAAAGTGTTCAAAGTTCAGGACGAATTCATGGTTCAGCTCCTTCAACGGAATATCTTTCAGATTGTATTGGCTTTGAAGCATTTCTTCCAAATAGCGGACAGTCCTTTCATACCTCAAAACCGTGCCTTTCACATAATCACGGTCTATAAGCTCCCTATACTTCTTGTTATGTTCACGGAATACTTCCAAGAGCATCTTAGGAGATTCGCCCTCACCATTGAACTTTTGTATAATGGTGAGGGCCGTGATAGGTTTGCCGTCTTGCAGCAGTTCACGGTGTATCTGATAAATCTTTGTCCTGACAGATTCCAGATACTGGTTCAGTTCCAAGGCTTTCCGGTCTTTTCCCGTCACACATCCTTTGGATGCGTTCCAACGCTCTTCGGCAACGCTGCGCTTGATTTGCATTTCGGCACGTTGTCCGTTTACGGTGATTCGCAGTCCGATAGGTGCTTCACCGTTCTTCAACAGTCTTGTTCTTCTGATAAAGAAGAGAATCGAAAAATAGTTTCTTTGCATGGCTTGATACTTTTTGTTTGCAAAATTAAGTTTCAAAGCCAGAAGTGCGACTACGCAAAACTGTGTGTATCAACGCAAAGCAATCTTATTCGGTGGACTTTTTTGGTCGGAATCTTACTCCACCGAATTGGCCTGTGAAAGTTGCTGTATTCTGCGTAAAAAGAGGAGGTGGGTAGAAACTAAAAATCCCCGATAACTGTTGGTTATCAGGGATTTTCTTTGATTTTCATCTTTGTTTGGTGATCCGCCTGGGGCTCGAACCCAGGACCCCAACATTAAAAGTGTTGTGCTCTACCTGCTGAGCTAGCGAATCAATCCTTGTTTGCTTTCTTTCGAATGCGGGTGCAAAGGTAGAACATTTTTTTATAACTCCAAAAGAATTCAAACATTTTTCTTATCTTTGTGCCATTATCAACAATATATAATCATACATTATGGCTGCTGACGATAAAAAAATTATCTTCTCAATGGTAGGAGTGAGCAAAGCTTTCACTCCTAATAAGAATGTGCTGAAAGACATTTACCTGTCGTTTTTCTATGGAGCGAAAATCGGTATTATCGGTTTGAACGGCTCTGGTAAATCAACGTTATTGAAGATCATCGCCGGTTTGGAGAAATCCTTTCAGGGAGAAGTCGTGTTTTCTCCGGGATATTCCGTGGGGTATTTGGCACAGGAACCTTATTTAGACAACACAAAGACAGTAAAAGAAGTAGTGATGGAAGGTGTGCAACCCATTGTTGACGCACTGACAGAATACGAAGAAATCAATCAGAAATTCGGTTTGCCGGAGTATTATGAGGATCAGGATAAGATGGATGCTCTTTTTGCTCGCCAGGGTGAATTGCAAGATATCATTGATGCAACTGATGCATGGAATCTGGATAGCAAGTTGGAGCGTGCAATGGATGCTCTCCGTTGTCCGCCTGAAGATCAGCCGGTAGAAAATCTCTCCGGAGGTGAACGTCGCCGGGTAGCTCTTTGCCGTTTGTTGCTGCAGAAACCGGATGTGCTTTTGCTGGACGAACCTACCAACCACTTGGATGCAGAGTCTATCGACTGGTTGGAACAACATTTACAACAATATGAAGGTACGGTTATTGCTGTGACGCACGACCGTTACTTCCTTGATCACGTTGCCGGATGGATTCTTGAACTGGATCGTGGTGAAGGTATCCCCTGGAAAGGTAACTACTCTTCCTGGTTGGAACAGAAGACCAAACGTATGGAAATGGAAGAAAAGACCGCCAGCAAACGTCGTAAAACACTGGAACGTGAGTTGGAATGGGTACGCATGGCTCCGAAAGCCCGTCAGGCGAAAGGTAAGGCACGTCTTAACTCTTATGACAAATTGCTGAATGAGGACGTGAAGGAGAAAGAAGAGAAACTTGAAATCTTTATTCCGAATGGTCCCCGTCTGGGTAATAAGGTCATTGAAGCCAAACATGTGGCTAAAGCATACGGTGATAAACTGTTGTTTGACGATTTGAACTTTATGCTTCCTCCTAATGGTATTGTCGGTGTGATTGGCCCTAATGGTGCGGGAAAGACGACATTGTTCCGCCTGATTATGGGATTGGAAACAGTGGATAAAGGAGAATTTGAAGTAGGAGAGACTGTAAAGGTGGCGTATGTAGACCAGCAGCACAGAGATATTGATCCGAATAAGAGTGTATATCAGGTAATTTCCGGTGGTAATGAGTTGATCCGTATGGGTGGACGTGATGTGAATGCGCGTGCATACCTTTCCCGTTTCAATTTCTCGGGAGGTGATCAGGAAAAACTCTGCGGCGTACTGTCCGGTGGTGAAAGAAACCGTTTACACTTGGCGATGGCTTTGAAAGAAGAAGGTAATGTACTGTTGCTCGATGAGCCTACCAATGATATCGACGTAAACACACTACGTGCTTTGGAAGAAGGTTTGGAAGATTTCGCCGGCTGTGCAGTAGTTATCTCGCACGACCGTTGGTTCCTCGACCGTATCTGTACACATATCCTTGCTTTTGAAGGAGACTCCAATGTATTCTACTTCGAAGGTTCTTATTCAGAATATGAAGAAAATAAAATGAAACGTTTGGGAAATGAAGAACCAAAACGTGTTCGTTATAGAAAGTTAATGACTGACTAGTATAAAGTAATAGATTGAAGCATTTATAATGCTTTCTGTTTCAAAATAAAAGGCTCTGCAAATATTGTGGAGCCTTTATCATTTTATAACAGGGGAAAACGTTTATCTCTCTTAAAAAATTGTAGTATAATCGTAATGTAGTTCTAAATATTATTAATTATATTTGTGCACAGTTTTTAAAAGCAAACAATTTATATTAACTAATCAACTACATTTATGTTAAAGAGAATGCGATCTTTTTTAGTAGCGGCGATGCTCATGGTCATTGCTACCGTTAGTGCGCAGGTTACCACTTCTAGTATGAGTGGTAAGGTTACAGCACAAGATGAACCTATCATTGGAGCGACTGTGGTTGCAATCCACGAGCCGTCAGGTACACGTTATGGTACAGTGACTAATATCAGTGGTCAATTTAATTTGCAAGGTATGCGTACCGGTGGTCCTTACAAAGTTGAAGTTTCTTATGTTGGTTATCAGACTGCTATTTATAAAGGTGTAAATTTATCGTTAGGAGAAGTATACACTTTAAATGTAGTTTTAAAGGAAAGTTCTGAATTATTGGATGAAGTTATAGTAACAGCACAGAAAACAGTAGAGAAGATGGGGACTGTAACGAATGTGAGTGAGCGTCAGTTAACGACATTGCCTACTATTAATCGTAGTATTACTGACTTTACTAAACTTTCTCCTTATGCGGGTGGCAGTAATTCTTTTGCCGGACGTGATGGACGTTATAATACAATAACTGTGGATGGTGCAGCTTTGAACAATAATTTTGGTTTGAGTACTAATAATTTGCCGGGTGGAGATGCGCAGCCTATTTCACTTGATGCAATTGATGAAATTAGCGTTAATGTTTCTCCTTATAGTGTTACGTATTCCAATTTTACGGGAGCTTCTATTAATGCTGTAACCAAGAGTGGTACAAACGAATTAAAGGGAACAGTTTATACATATCAGAAACCAAAGAATTTTATAGGAAAATCTATTAACGATGTTGACGTTCCTAATGTGGAAAGTTATAAATCCAGTTTGTATGGCTTTACATTAGGAGCTCCGATAATAAAAAATAAACTATTCTTTTTTGTAAATGGAGAATTAGAAAATAGTACTAGCCCTGGTATTTTGTGGACTCCTAGTCAAGAAGAAGGTGGAAGTGGGGATAATCAAAATCATATTTCTAGAACTTGGATAAAGGATTTGAAGACAATAAGTGATTTTGTAAAGGATAAATATGGATATGATCCGGGAAGTTATGATAAATTTGATGATTTCGAGAGTAAAAATTGGAAGCTTATGGCTCGTTTGGATTGGAATATTAATAAAAGTCATAAACTGTCATTACGTTTTAACACAGTGAAATCAGAAAATGATGCTAGTATTAGTTCAACTTCTTCAGTAATCACTAAAGCTAATTCAAACCGTTATGGGGTTGATGCATTTGCATTTGGAAATTCCAACTATGGTTTTAGAAATATTGTAACGTCTCTTTCCGGTGAGTTGAATAGCAATTTTTCTTCTTCAGTACAAAACAAATTATTAGTGACTTATACCCATATCCGAGATTCTCGTACAACTAAGGGAGATGCGTTTCCAATGGTTGATATTTACAAGGACGGTAAGCAGTATATGACATTGGGTACAGAATTGTTTACTCCTTTTAATGATGTCGAGAATAATGTATTTAGTGTTACTGACAATGTAACTATTAATAAAGGAAACCATTTGATAACTGCCGGTGCAACATTTGAAAGACAGTATTTCATGAATTCATATTTACGTGCTCCTTATGGATATTATCGTTATGCTTCAATGGACGATTTTATGACGGGAGAAAAACCGATGCTGTATGGCATTACTTATGGATATAATGGAAAAGACGCTCCGGGAGCTGAACTGACATTTGGTATGTTGGGAGCTTATGCACAAGATGAATATTCTATTACACCTAATTTAAAATTGACATATGGATTACGCTTTGATTTACCGTTATATTTTGATGATTTGTTAGGGAATGCGGCTATCAAAGAACAGTCATTTAATGGAACGAATGTTGACGTATCCGAATGGCCGAAAAGTAAATTGTTAATATCTCCTCGTTTAGGATTTAATTGGGATATAAAAGGTGACCGTTCTATTGTTTTGACTGGAGGTACAGGCTTGTTTACAGGGTTATTACCATTTGTATGGTTCACTAACCAACCGACAAATGCAGGTCAGATGCAAAATATGGTCGAATTTGAGACTTCGGAATTACCGGCAAACTTTGCTTTTAATCCAAATTATAAAGAAACTCTTACCCAAAATCCGGATATGTTTCCATCAACTCCGGGAAATGAGGTCCCCGGTGCTATAGCTTATGTGGATCCGAATTTTAAAATGCCTCAAGTTTGGCGTAGTAATGTAAATGCAGAGTTTCAGTTACCTTATGGATTTATGCTTTCTGTTGGTGCTATGTATACACGTGATATATATAATGTTGTTCAGAAGAATATGAACGAAAAGGCCCCTTCTGGAACCTATAATGAACAACCGGGACGTGTATATTGGACTAAGAATAATTACTATGACAATCCTAAGACGAAAACCGTTATACAGTTGACTAATGGGGATGAAAAAGGTTATCAATATTCTTTTAATGCAGTATTAACGAAGAAATTTGATTTTGGCTTTACAGGTTCATTTGGGTACACTTATACAATGGCTAAAGATATGACGGCAAATCCAGGTTCATCGGCGGCTTCAGTATGGCAGAATAATGTTGCAGTTAATTCATTGAATGATCCGGGTGTCTCTTATTCTTTATTTTCTACCCCGCATCGTTTGATAGCTAATGCTTCTTATGAAGTTGCTTATGCGAATATGAAAACGACTGTTTCTTTGTTCTATACAGGTTACCAACAAGGACGTTTTTCTTATACCTATTCTAATGATATGAACGGTGACGGAAACTATTCCGATTTGATGTATGTGCCTGCTTCTAAAGAAGAAATGACATTTGTGGATATTAAAGATAAACAAAATAATGTGACTTATTCGGCGGTAGACCAACAAGAAGATTTTTGGAACTATGTAAATAATGACTCTTATTTGAATGATCACAAGGGGCAGTATGTAGAACGTGCTTCTTCTTTAGAACCGTGGATTCACCGTTTTGACATGAAGATAGCACAGGATTTTTATGCTAAGATTGGTAGCCGTAAGTACGGTATTCAAGTAAGTCTTGATATGTTGAATATTGGTAACTTATTAAATTCGAAGTGGGGGGCTTATCGCTCTTGCGGTTTGCAGAGTTATGATAATGTAAGGTTGTTAAAAACAGCAAGTAAGGTAGGAGAACCTCTTACTTATCAGATGAATGCATCTTCTCGCGAGGTGTTCCAGAAAAATTCTAAATGGGATTATACTGCTTCTACAGGTAGTGCATGGCAGATGCAGTTAGGCGTTAAGTTTACATTCTAGAATATTTATATAAAAAGATGCTTCGTTCAATAAACGGAGCATCTTTTTTATTTCATCCTCATCACCACCGGATTATGATCGCTATAATTAAGATCCGGCGAGAAGTAATCCGTGCTATTCAGTTCCGGTGAATGGAGAATATAGTCGATTCTCAACAGATGCTTGAAGTACTTGAAAGTATACATATACCCATGCCCGCTCCTCTGAAAACCATCCTGCAACTTATCACCTTTTATAGTATGATAAACATACGAAGACGGCAGAGAGTTAAAGTCACCGCAGACTAGAGTAGGATAGGGGGAGGCGGCTATCAGTTGCTTGAGAAGATCAGCTTGTACGGCCCGTTTCCGGAAATTCTCATGTAAGCCGTCGATAAGTCCCAGGGCAGCATGTTCCACTCTTTGGGAATCATCCGTACGAAGTCCCTTTTCCAGTTTGCGCTTGTTCTGGCTTACTTCCGTTGTTTGGAGATGATTGTTGAACAGGCGGATGGTGCGACCATTGATTTCAATATCACATGCAAGACTGCAATTTTTCGAATCAGGATAGATGATAAGATGCTCCTCCTTGATAGGATAACGGCTGAAAACAGCCAGTTGCAACAGATTCTTTCCTTCGGGCGAAGAAGGAATATAATGATACGGCCAATTAGAAAGAGCTGCGTATATACTATCGATGCCAAACTCATCGTTAATGCCAAATTCTTGAAAACAGAGAATATCTGCTTGCAGATTTCTCATGTAAGAAGCAATCTCCTTGCATGAGTAGCCGGTATGCTCGTGGTTAAAGGCATCGACGTTGTAAGTAGCAACCGTCAACACTCCCGGAGTATATACATTCATTTTAACCATCGGTGACGAAGCCGGACTGAAAAAAGGCGATTGTAATACACAGCTTATATACCCCCAATTGCTGAATATAGCAATCAGAGGGATGAAAACCCAGCACCGCCAACGAATCGTCCAGTAGATAGCAGAAGCAAGATTAGCCAATAAAAGTATCGGCAGTATCAAACCGATGAAAGGCATAAATTTGAAACTATCCGGTGCGGCATTGCCTACGAAAGCACCCGCAATGGTAACTCCTGCCAAAATACTGGTCAGCACGATGGATATGTAATAAAACAGTCTGTAAAAGGCTTTCATTTAATCTAAATTATTTGCTGGTTGTATCATGAGGGATTAAGCTCTCTACGAAGGAAGCAACCATTTATGAATCATTGCTTTCAACTTATCATCCGCTATTGGTTTAGCTATAAAATCATTGCACCCCGCTTCTTCAGCTGCTTTTCGGTCCTGTTCGTATGCAAAGGCACTTTGAGCAATAATAGGGACAGTGGCAGACAGCTCACGGATGATTTTTGTAGCTTCCAGTCCGTCCAGATTCGGCATCTTGATATCCATCAAGATAAGATCCGGTTTCACTTCATCGAACATCGTGACAGCTTCCATTCCGTCATGCGCACGTATAAGCTGATGGTCTTTACCTAGAATAGCCTCCAATAAGTCGAAGTTACTGTCCGTATCTTCGGCAACCAAAATACAGGCATGCCGTGTATTTACAGAACTGTCAACATTCGAATCAGCAGTTTTTCCGGCAGATGCTATTCCAGCAATGTTCCCTTCACCATTCTCTTTCTTTGAAGAATCCACATTTGCAGGATTTGCAATCGTGTATGGTAAAGTAAATGTAAACGTCGTCCCCTTGCCAAATTCGGAGTTGACGGAAATCTTTCCACCGAGCCGTTCAACAATAGACTTACAGATAGATAACCCCAATCCTGTGCCCTGCGCATGATTGTTCAGCTTTGCAAAACGCTCGAACACACGCCCCACTTTCTCCGGTTCAATTCCTGTTCCGGTATCCGTTACGTGGAATACAATCTGATTGTCCACCAGTTTGTAACCATAACTGATACTTCCTTCCTTCGTAAACTTGACAGCATTTCCAATCAGATTTGAAATCACCTGGAATACTCGATTCTTGTCCGTTTCAATCATCAGACTTTCGTCCGAGGATTCATAGACAAGGCTTACTCCCTGCGGAGTACGGAATATATGAGCATCGTGCACTTCCCGGCAGAGATTATGGAGACTAGCCGGTCCGAAGGAAAACTCGATGGTTCCCGATTCAATCTTCGAGAGGTCGAGAATCTCGTTAATAAGTTGCAGGAGACGTTCGTTGTTCGCGTTTACGATGTTATAATACGTCTTCCGTTCTTCCGCATCGTCGCTTTCGGCAATGAGATGCGAGAAACCTACGATAGCATTCAGCGGCGTACGTATTTCATGACTCATATTGGCGAGGAAGGCCGACTTCAGGCTATCAGACATTTCCGCTTTCTCTTTCGACGATTGAAGTTCCCGTTTTATTATTTCCAGTTCCGTGATGTCCCATTCGATGCTGACGATGATAGGCGAAGATAATTCGTCACCGTCCACTCGGATTTTCCGTTTGTCGAGGATAATCATGTTTCCGTTTCTGTCCTTTCCTTCAGCAGTCCAGTGCAGACCTTTTCCGGTGGTAGCCACCTGGATATCTTCTTGTCTCTTCTTTTCGGCTACGATAGGCGGGTAGAAATCGAAGTCATTCTTGCCGACAGGGTCGTTCTTATAAAGATCGCGGTTGTAGGCCTCCCGATTCCGGTAAATGTATCGGAAGTCGTTGTTGATTTCCTTTACTACAATCCCGGCAGGGAGATTGTTGATGGTTGTATCCATGATTTGGTTGAGCCGTTTGATTTGGGCTTCGTACCGAATCCTCTCGGAAATATCATGGGCGAACGACCAGTAACTTTCTTCTCCGGAATCATTGGTCACGTTGTACATCGTACCTTCATAAGCCAATATTCCTTTATTGATTTTAGATGGGTGATGGGCCACAAAGTTACTGCTGCCACCGTGTATGACATCTTTGCAACGTTCGTTCCAAGCCTCTTGTGTAGGCATATCTGCGGCGACATTGTAAATCTTTAATTGACTGATGTCTTCGTTTTCTGAAATACCATGATTGTACAGGAAACGACGGTTGGCAAAGATAATCGTGCCATCGGGCTTGGCGGCAAAGATACTTTCTTTGGCGTTGTTGATGGCATGAGTCAGTGTATTGATGTCATTTCTACGATGCTGTATGTCCGTGATGTTCTGGATATAGCCTTCGATATTGAAACTACCGTCGGAGCGTTGTTCACGCAGATAAGTCTGGATACGCATATAGAAGATTTCTCCGTTCAGGCGGACACGGTAGCTGATGCTTTCCATGTTGAGTTCTTTTTCGTTCACCCGACACCATTCCATAAAACTCTGACGGTCTTCTTCTACAATCAGTTCCACATATTTCTCAATGGCAAGGTTTTGCACATTTTCCTCGCACAAAACACCGGTATATCCAAGATAATGAAAAATATTCTGTTTCGTATTGTACGTCCATTGTCCTATCTGGGCTACCTTTTGGATAGCCCGCAGGGTGAGATTTGCCTGTTCCAACTGTCTTTTTACGTTGCTTCTTTGCGTGATGTCGCGATATTGGCAAAGCACCATACCGTCATAAGGGAACATGAGGCATTTGAAGTAAAAAGTTTCGTCTTTCAGCACCAACTTGAAGTTCTTGCTGATGCTTCTTTGTTCTTCGAGTACAATCTGGAAGATGGGCATCACCCTCTCTCTCGTATATTCTGGTAAAAGCTCAAATATATTTTTTCCTAAAAGTATATCCTCTTGCAGAAACCATAGATCACAATGAGGCTCAATGTCTACGCAGACTCCGTGCCTGTCAACCAATAGCATTGTATCTGCCGTCAGTTTCAATATTCTTTGTGCGTTATTCGCATCATGTAATATTCTGTTCATGTCTGTTTTTTATTAGATGATAGAGACTAATGTCTTATAGTAAGGATAACAAAAGATAATAGCATTTGTTTTACTTTTCAGCGCGTTTCGCCTTTTCCCAGGCTCCGCTTCCTTTTTTCTTTTTCAGATAACGGATGCCTTTCAGCACATTGACATTCATAAATAGGAAATAGTAGGGGATAAAAAGCAACTTGTTTTTTATCTGTTTGGTGGATAGATAATATCCCCAATATCCCAATCCGTAAAAAAGAACCTGCATGGCAAGCAGCACTCCGTAGAATATCGCGGAACCGCCCAACAGCAGAATTGCAATATTCAGCGGGAAGAGAGCAAACAACAGGAACGGAGTAATAGACCATCGCAATACCCGGTGAGATGTATATTGAAAGCTAAGTATCCCGTAGCGGAAAGGATTCAGTAACGGACGAAGTCGCCAGATGGACTGCAATCCTCCGGCAGCGATGCGCACTTTCCGCTTTTCTTCTTCGCGCATATCTGCCGAACCGCTTTCGATGGCGTAAGCATTGGTGCAATAAGCAATGGTATAACCTTTCATGGTGATCCGGAGCGAAAGAATAAAATCATCGAGCAACGTATCCGGTTCCATTGCTTCGAATAGTTCACGACGCACGGCAAATAGTTCGCCTGCTGCTCCTACAGCAGAGTAGAGGCGGGCGTCAAGTGCTTTCAGTGTTGATTCGTATTTCCAGTAAATACCTTCCCCACCGGCAGCGGCTCCGTCTTTGGTCTGTACGGCGATCCGTTTTTCGCCGGCCACGCAGCCCACTTTCGGGTCTTGGAAAGCAAGTACGATTTCCCGTATTGCCTCCCGGTTTACCATGGTGTTGGCATCCGTAAAGACGACGAGCGGAGTGTCCACCAGCGTCATTCCACGTGTCATTGCGGCTGTCTTACCCTGTCGTAGGGGTTGGAAGTGTACGGTCGCTTTTCCCTGCCAACGGGTTTGCAGTCGTTCGTTTGTACTGTCGTCGCTTCCGTCTGTCACCCATACGATATGCAGTTTGTCCGCAGGGTAGTCCAGTTCAAGACTGTTCTCCATCTTTTCGTCTACAACATCTTCTTCGTTGAATGCTGTAATGAAGAGAGTCACTTCCGGCAAACCAGCGTCCGATGCCGGCAACGAACGCTTCACAGGTTTCACGAAAAGTTCTTTCAACTTGACGAGAACGTAAAGCACAATTCCGTAGCCCAGATAGGTGTAGAACACAATGAATAGGGCAAGCCAGAAAATAATTTCAAGGCAGAGGGTAATGGTTTCGTTCATGGTTAATATATATTTATTACTTTTTCTGTGTCTGATTTTTATAAACCGTTCACTTGATTCGCTTTTTTAATTCCTCCTTTTTATCCGAGTCTTTTAGCATATTTACAAAATAGAGGGCATCCGCTTTAACAGAAGCATCTGCTGTATTTGCTTCATACCGTTTCACGAAGTTTTCGGCATGTTCTGTCAGATACTTCCTGCAATCGATATTGAGCATAATCCCATTTTCATAGTTACTATAAGACAGTCCTGTAACACTGCTTCCGGCCTCAAGGGAGGTAATATCTTCTTTCTTTATACCAGATAGGTTGACTGTGAGAGAAGGATAATAAAAGTCTTCCTCACTGGGCAGATGAACGGTCAGTTTCAGTTTATGTTCATCTATCTTTGTCACTGCTGCTGTGCCGTGTGTACGATAGAAATTGTATTCATAATATTCTTCCTGGTTGGGTATCCACACGTTGTCCGCTCCCTTTTTTCCATAGTTATTGTTAATCCAGAGCAACAGATCCGCCCAAGAAGCATCTGTGCCATGAACACCGACATTGATAGCCATTCGTTCTTCCGGTGATAATTGTAGCTGTTTGTCGATTTCTTTTTTCAGATCCTCAATGGAATAGAACCCTCTGTTTAGTACCACCTTTTTTAAATCGTTTTCCGTTTTTGCCGGACATAGTGTTTCACCGTCGTTGGAAGTCATGGTCTGTATAGAAGAATGGACTTGTCCAGCGGTGATATATTCAGCAATTCCGCTTGGTTTAGCCAGCATTTTACATCCTCTGCCAGACAATTTCTCTTTGATGATATTCAAGGCAATGTCGTAATGTTTAAGTAGGTTATCGACAGTGATTTCTTCATTATCTATATTCACATCATGTATGGAGATGCCTGTTCCATAGTTCAGCATCTCTTTGACATCTCCCCATGTCAGCCCTGATTTCATGAAGAAGCGATAATATTCTTGCGTCTGTCCTTTGTAGATTTGTGTTTTGGCGTCCATCCATTCCCATTCCGGTGAGAGGGTGGTGGTAAATGAGAACCTGACTTCGTTTCCGGCTCCGTCCGTACTTCCCAATGTTTCACCAAGATAATAAATATCGGGTGGAAGGTCATCATATTGCAGGTGGCCGAGTTGATAATAATAACCGCTAGTCAAAGGTTTGCCATTGATGGCAGCCCACGTCCATGAGAAGGCGGCTTGTTTGCAGTCGTCTTGGGTAAGCATTAGGAGCCACGACTTATTGTATTTTAGTGCGGGAATAACCGTTTTTATGGTATTTTCTTCGGGCAAAGTGTTGCGGGTGTTGATTGTAATTTCCGCAGTATAGTTTTGGCTTTCATCCCCGAAAGGGTAGAAGAAGTCTGTGTCTACGATGATGTCTTTCCTTTGGGGAGAATTGTTGTTTCCTGAATTATCTTCTTTTTCATCGTCTTTGTCTCCTTGATATAAATTGATTTTTTTGATACAGGATACGTTAATAAGGCAGATTGCTAATAGCATGATGACTGTTTTTGTTTTTCCTAAAAACAATAAGCTGCTGAAGCGTGTCATTTCCAACAGTCTGATTATTCCCACGCAGAGAAGAATCAATAGAATGGAGATAGCTGGCGTTATAATAAAGTTGAACATGAAGAACCCGGTGTCCAACAGGTTGAACCGACTCAATACGTTGCCTTCAATCAAGATATGTATGGTATAGATGCCAAGTGTATATGTGCCCACTTTTTCGATTGCACGGAAATGCGGACGATAGATACGTTGCAGTAGCAAGAAGATAAACAGGCTTCCTGCGAAACCGATCAAATAGCGATAACAGATGATCGGCAATTTTTCCCATGGCGGATAACAAACGAACTTTCCTCCCAGATAATCGTACATACTCATTCCGGTGATGTAGATATAATCTTCTTTCTGATAGAAAGGGAGGAGTACAGCGAAAACGAGGAGTGAAGCGACCAGTAGTTTTCCCCGGTGTTTCATGATTACATCGATATATTTGTGCATAAAATACCCCATCCAAAAGAATGGACGTCCTCATGCAGGATGTGCAGAAAGGCGGCGAACTGGGCGCGGCGAAAGGCTTCCTGTTCTTCGAAGAAGTCAAGCTCACCGGGCGTTCGCATGTCGGGGAGGAGCTCATACGGATATGGGTTCCACTCCGAGTTCACGAGCGCCGGCTTCCATTCAGCGAGGCAGCTCTTGAACATGGCAAGACGCTTGCCGGTCGGATGGAACAGGTCGAACTTGGCAGCTTCTGTGTCGATGGAAGGCATGGGAGAAAAACGGAAAAGCCGTAAAAAATCGAAATTTGTTCTTTCAGGACACTGGAGGTGCTCCAATGTCCTCGAAGAACAACTGCTCGCTCTCGCTGTCCATGGAGGACAGCGAAAGCAAAGCTGTTGGGAAGACTCAACCTCGAATCAAAGCATATCCGAGGGATGGACTTCCTTGCCGAAATCGCGAGATGCGAATTGGGCGAGACGCACGCGGCAGCGTTCGAACTGATTGAGACGAGCGCGGTAGTGGCGGAAGAGCGCCACCAGAGACGCGTCCTTCGACGCGGCGTCGATGAGCTCGGAACCAAACGTTTGAGCGTTGCTACGCAGATGGGAATATGCCACGTTCAGACGAGACCAATCACGG
>OGZZ01000594.1_pt1 | contig 28311 bp, 25 predicted proteins | sample 1577021 | NCBI WGS metagenome assembly OGZZ01 (sample SAMEA3541526, study PRJEB24748) | human gut metagenome | biome: human gut; feature: human-associated habitat; material: faeces | place: China | collected 2012
TTATCGGCACGCACGCAGAAACTCCGTAATGAAGATTAAAAGCGCTCATAACACATCTGTCGGCCAGAAGGCGCGCCTCTGAGTTATCCGACGGACATACCGGGAACAGTGTAATTTCCCGGCAGGAGCGAAAAATTTGAAAGGCGCATCTTACTCTTTTCGCTTTCAAAAAAAGAGTGGTCATCGCGTTAACACACCGCCCTGAGATGAATTAGTGATGTTTTGGCTGCACCGCAACATACATTTCGATATCCCAGTACCCATCTTCCGCGCCATTGTTCAAATAAACCTCAAAGCAGGGCTTTGGTAACATTTCATAAGCACTGTCCTGCAAGAGGCTATTAAAGAACTGATACCAGGGTTTAGCAAAATCATCACCGACTACACGAGCCACCGCCACCGCATACTGACCACCTGAAATTTCTGTCAGAATGACGCCCTCACTGTTTTCGGGGAGCGTAAAGTTATTCGGTACCGTCACGACGGTGTCGCAGCGTAATTTTTCGGCGGGTGTTTCATCTGGATTGTCGTAATAGACAGCAACCCACTCCTTCGGCACAATATTTTTGTTATCTACCCACATCATCAACTGCTCAAAGCCTTTCTTTACCGTCTGTTCCCACGGGCCAACGAGATGGAAACCTGCAACGGTACGTTTCTCTTCCTGCTTAATCTCGTAGTTCATGACGCCTCCATTAATACTGTTTTTATATACAGTATAGTTGCAATATTAAAACCACAAGGAATGAGTGTTGATTATGCGAGCAGACTCGCACTCCTGCCAGTCTGCTGCAAAAGAAAGGTCAGGCCTTATGGTGGAAATAATCACTCAGGCGGGAAAACATGCCGCCTTCCCCGACAGATTCCAGGGTAACCAGCGGCCAGTGCGCCACCTGTTTATCACGGTCGTAAAGTTCAATTTCCCCTACCCGCTGATGGGCGCTAATTGGCGCGGTGAGCTCTTTACCATCAAGGGTATATTTGGCTTTGATATGTGGAATTTCGGCTTTCGGTAGCACCATCCAGAACTCTTGTTCCGTTCCCAGGTCGATATTTTCTTTATCGCCATACCAGATGCGTTCCGTTCCGACCTTTTTCCCACGGTGCAAAATTTGCACCGTAGTAAAGTTTTGTTGCCCCCAACGCAGTAATTTTCTTGCCTCTTCCTCACGACCTTTTGCACTGTCAGCCCCCATTACCACTGCAATGAGACGACGCTGCCCATCTACAGCCGAAGCAATGAGGTTAAAACCGGCACCAGAAGTATGACCCGTTTTCAGGCCGTCAACATTCATGGTTTTATCCCACAACAACCCGTTACGGTTTTGCTGGGTGATACCGTTCCAGGTGAGACTTTTCTCACTGTACATATGATAAAACTCGGGCTCGCCGTGGATGATAGCGCGAGAAAGCACAGCTAAATCATAAGCCGAGCTATGCTGGCCAGGTGCATCCAGACCATGCACTGTTTCAAAATGCGTATCCTTGAGATGCAGCTTCTCGGCATAGTTGTTCATCATTTCAACAAACTGCCGTTGCCCACCGGCAATATAGTCAGCCAGAGCAACACAAGCGTCATTTCCGGAATCCACAATTAAACCACGGCTTAAATCACGTACCGATACGCGATCGCCCTCTATCAAAAACATCAGTGAAGAACCGACAAACACCGGATTATCTTTCGCCCACGCATCGCGCCCCACGGTGACAATATCGTCTGGCGTAATGCGATGACTATCGATAGCGCGATCCACGACATAACCCGTCATCAGCTTTGTCAGGCTGGCGGGATTGCGCTGTTGATGCTCATTACCCGCGGTGAGGATCTGACCGGTGGTGTAATCCATCAGTACCCAGGACCCGGCATGAATCTGTGGAGGCTGAGGTGAAAAAGGAATGTTTTCCGCCGCAAAACCAGACGATAAGTTAAAAACGAACAAAGAAGCAGCAATAATAAGACGGCGTTTCAACAGCAAACCCTCAGGAGTTTCAAATAGCTGTTCTTTTTACGGAAATACTTATGAACTGGCTGGAATAAAGTGCAAGAAAATGTGACTACTCTCTCATTTTTATCTGACATGATCTGTTGCCACTCGCTGTCAAATTGTTGCGCTAAAGCTGATTAGCACGGTGATATTTGATACTCTGGCAGACAGCAGAAATAACGGATTTAACCTAATGATGAATGACGGTAAGCAACAATCTACCTTTTTGTTTCACGATTACGAAACCTTTGGCACGCACCCCGCGTTAGATCGCCCTGCACAGTTCGCAGCCATTCGCACCGATAGCGAATTCAATGTCATCGGCGAACCCGAAGTCTTTTACTGCAAGCCCGCGGATGACTATTTACCCCAGCCTGGAGCCGTATTAATTACCGGTATTACCCCGCAGGAAGCACGGGCGAAAGGAGAAAACGAAGCCGCGTTTGCCGCCCGTATTCACTCGCTTTTTACCGTACCGAAGACCTGTATTCTGGGCTACAACAATGTGCGTTTCGACGACGAAGTCACACGCAACGTTTTTTATCGTAATTTCTACGATCCTTACGCCTGGAGCTGGCAGCATGATAACTCGCGCTGGGATTTGCTGGATGTTATGCGTGCCTGTTATGCCCTGCGCCCGGAAGGAATAAACTGGCCTGAAAATGATGACGGTCTACCGAGCTTTCGCCTTGAGCATTTAACCAAAGCGAATGGTATTGAACATAGCAACGCCCACGATGCGATGGCTGATGTGTACGCCACTATTGCGATGGCAAAGCTGGTAAAAACGCGTCAGCCACGCCTGTTTGATTATCTCTTTACCCATCGTAATAAACACAAACTGATGGCGTTGATCGATGTTCCGCAGATGAAACCCCTGGTGCACGTTTCCGGAATGTTTGGAGCATGGCGCGGCAATACCAGCTGGGTGGCACCGCTGGCGTGGCATCCTGAAAATCGCAATGCCGTAATTATGGTGGATTTGGCAGGAGACATTTCGCCATTACTGGAACTGGATAGCGACACATTGCGCGAGCGTTTATATACCGCAAAAACCGATCTTGGCGATAACGCCGCCGTTCCGGTTAAGCTGGTGCATATCAATAAATGTCCGGTGCTGGCCCAGGCGAATACGCTACGCCCGGAAGATGCCGACCGACTGGGAATTAATCGTCAGCATTGCCTCGATAACCTGAAAATTCTGCGTGAAAATCCGCAAGTGCGCGAAAAAGTGGTGGCGATATTCGCGGAAGCCGAACCGTTTACGCCTTCAGATAACGTGGATGCACAGCTTTATAACGGCTTTTTCAGTGACGCCGATCGTGCAGCAATGAAAATTGTGCTGGAAACCGAGCCGCGTAATTTACCGGCACTGGATATCACTTTTGTCGATAAACGGATTGAAAAGCTGTTGTTCAATTATCGGGCGCGCAACTTCCCGGGGACGCTGGATTATGCCGAGCAGCAACGCTGGCTGGAGCACCGCCGCCAGGTCTTCACGCCAGAGTTTTTACAGGGTTATGCAGATGAATTGCAGATGCTGGCACAACAATATGCCGATGACAAAGAGAAAGTGGCGCTGTTAAAAGCGCTTTGGCAGTACGCGGAAGAGATCGTCTAATTTGAAGCCTCCGCCGCTGGTACGGCGGAGGACAATGTTGAGTCAGGCTTTTTGAACGGTGATGCTCCACGCTGCATCGCCAATCTGCTGATAATCGGTGATGGCATGTCCTTCTTCTGCCGCCCACTGTGGGATTGCTTCAGTTGCCTGGGTGCAATCAAACTCAATTACCAACTCATCGCCGCTGGCCATTTCTGCCAGTGCTGCTTTTGCTTCTATGAGTGGAAACGGACAGACCTGCGTCACCACATCCAGCTTTTTAATCGCCATCTTTACACCTTACTTAATTTGCCGCAGCAGTTGCCAGTCGCGCCTTACGCTGCGGTCGAACATACACAAGCCAGGACGCAGTCCAGACTCCGAGAATCATAAATACAAGGCCAATCCAGCCCTGCCAGGTCATCATTGCAGTCATAACCAGTCCATTACCGATAGAGCAACCACCTGCAATACTGGCACCGAAGCCCATCAGTACACCACCTAACCCGCTACGTAATGTTGTTTGTGCATCAGCTGCGCGAACGCGGAACTCACGGCTCGCTTTGGCTGCAATAAATGACCCCACGAAGATCCCTAACACCAGGAAAACGCCCCAGTTAATGTATTTCACGTCACCCGCGACCAGAAATTGCAGAATATTGGCCGTTGGGGAAGTGATTCCTAACCCAAACATGCGTCCGGTTGCTTCACTCAGGGGCCAGGCTAAAAGCGCAATCAAACCGATGAGTACAGCAGTGACAAAGGGATGCCAGCGTTTTTCAAACAGAATATGAGCGATCCCGGTTCGGCGCGGCGGTAAGGTCGCGACTTTGAGTTTTGGCTTCTTCAACTCTTTCATCACCACCCAGAGCGTTATCACCAGCAAAACGGCAACCAACGGCCACACAGACAAATGAAAAGTCTCAGCAATAGAGTTATGTTCAGTACTGTAGTGCTGCAAGGTTTGATTTAAACCACTGGCATGTGGAGAACGCATCACCGCACTCATCACCATATAAGTGAAAAGCGCGATCCAACTGCCGATCAATCCCTCACCCGCGCGATACCAGGTCCCGGTGGCACATCCACCCGCCAGAACAATTCCCAGCCCAAAGATATACCCACCTATAACAGTACCAAGCCACGGGAACGCCCCGGCTTCGTAAGTCAGTAGGCCCGCCTGAATTAACGCAAAAACCCCCACACTTTGTACCGAAATTGCAATCAGCAAGGCGTAAAACATGCGATTATTTTTCGCGAGATACATATCGCGAAAACCACCTGTCAGGCAAAAACGCCCACGCTGCATGACAAATCCCAGCAGAGCACCACAAATTAGCCCGCTTAATATCATTGAAAACATAAATTAATTAACCAGTTGAATGTTAATAGGGAAATTATTCATGACTGGTGGAATGCAGACCAATAACCAAATTCTCTAAATTAGAACAAATGGTTATTAATGAGGATGTCGATAAAAAAGAATAAAAAAACCGGAGCCAAATATTCATTCGACTCCGGTTTATTATTACAAAAGATGATTACGCTACGTCTTCGTACTGCGGAACCGGGTTACGGAAACTCTTGGTGACGCAAGCCAGGTAAATCAGACCGATAGCCGCCCAGATCAGACCCAGAACCATTGAGCTTTCTTCCAGGTTAACCCACAGCGCACCAACGGTCAGCGCACCACACATCGGCAGGAACAGATACTGGAAGTGATCTTTCAGCGTCTTATTACGCTTCTCACGGATCCAGAACTGCGAGATGACCGACAGGTTAACGAAGGTGAACGCCACCAACGCACCAAAGTTAATCAGCGCTGTAGCCATTACCAGGTCGAAGTTGATTGCCAGCAGGGCAATCGCGCCAACCAGGATGATGTTCATCGCCGGAGTACGCCATTTCGGGTGTACATAACCGAAGAAGCTTTTCGGGAATACGCCGTCACGACCCATTACGTACATCAGACGCGCTACGCCTGCATGCGCCGCCATACCGGACGCCAGTACGGTAATGGTGGAGAAGATCAGCGCGCCAACCTGGAACGCTTTACCCGCAACGTACAGCATGATTTCAGGCTGTGACGCATCCGGATCTTTAAAGCGAGAGATATCCGGGAAGTACAGCTGCAGGAAGTAAGTTGCAAAGATGAAGATCATGCCGCCAATCAGCGCGGTCAGGAAAATCGCACGCGGGATCACGCGCTCTGCATCTTTGGTTTCTTCCGACAGGTTGCTGATGCCGTCAAAGCCGGTAAAGGAGAAGCACAGGATTGTCGCCCCGGTAATCATCGGGATAACATGCGCATCGCCAGACCAGAACGGACGAGTGCTCGCCAGAGTACCAGCGCCTTCACCTTCAAATACGCCATAAACAACCATGCCCAGAATCACCGCGATCAGCACTACCTGCAACACGACGATTACAGTGTTGAAGTTCGCTACGGATTTCAGACTACGCAGGTTAAAGGCGGTCATGAAGGCCACCAGCGCCACCACAAACATCCACGATGGGATGGAAGGCACTAGAGCTTCAAAATAGATTTTCGCCAGCAGAATGTTGATCATCGGCGCGAACAGATAGTCGAGCAGAGAAGACCAACCCACCATAAAGCCGACAGTCGGGCTAATGGATTTCTGGGCGTAAGTGTATGCAGAGCCAGCAGAAGGATAGCGGCGAACCAGCTTCCCGTAGCTCAGAGCCGTAAACAGGATCGCAATCAATGCGAACGCATAGGCTGTCGGCACATGACCATCCGTGAGGCCTGAAACGATACCAAAAGTATCAAACAGCGTCATCGGCTGCATATAGGCAAGACCCATCATTACAACCGGAACTAACGTAAGCGTTTTACGCAATTCCACGCGAGAGGTGTTTGGAGTAACGTTATGCGACATGGTCATTCTCCTTTACGGTGATAACCGTCGCGTAAGCAAAAAATTGCCCCATTTTTTTGGATTCCTCAGCGACAACAACTGTCGATTTTTAGTAAATATCTATCCGGTACGAAGCCCGGCCTCTTGGTATGAATGATTGGTTTGAAGCAAAAAATAACCGACGCTGATGAAACGTCGGTTTTTAGTCATTTTTTGACAGCGGCGCATTGTGCCTAAATGGGGGGGAAATGACAAGAGAATGAGAGGCTTGTCATAATAATTTTTCTTTAAATGGCTGATTTTCCGTCATCAGATTTTGCATAAACACCGGCGATCGCACTATTTGCTAAAATTTCATCCCGCCACCAGCCGCTGGCAAGCCCTGCGGTCTGTTCATTCCAGCCAATCCAGACGGGTTCAAAGAGAGTTTGGGCGACCACTTTCTTCTCGATTAACGCGCCACTATCGAGAAACCGTTGCGCCAGATAACGGGGTAAATAGCCGCAGCCGAGGCCGCTAATTTGCAGCTCCAGCTTGGTTTTAAAATCGAAAACGGTAATGGCTTCTTGTTCGTCGAGAAGTTGTGAGGCCGTAGAAGCGCCTGCCTGCGCAGTATCCCCCACCACAATCGCCCGATATCGCTTAATAATACGACGGTTTAACGGCTCTTCTTCCAGAGCTAACGGATGATGAGGCGCGACCGCAAAGACTTGTTCCAGATCGCCCAACCGTGAAAAACCAAACTCACTGGAAGATGGTGGCTCATGCATCGCGCCAACAATAATATCCGCTCGCCCCTGAGTCAGGGCATCCCAGGAACCACCGAGTACGCCATTGATAAACTTCAGGCGCGTCACGCTATGATGTTGATAAAAAGCTTCAATCAGTGGCGCAAGCAGAGAAAAAGGAAACGTGTCGTCCACGCCAATCACCAGCTCGTTTTCCCAGCCTTCATGCAGTTTGATCGCCTGCTTTTCCAGTTCTCGCACGGTATGCAGAACTTCCCGCCCTTTCTCTAATAACATTTTTCCGGTACGGGTGAATTTAGCGCGGTGACCGCTACGATCAAGCAATTGAATATTAAGGTCGCTTTCCAGCTTGTGAACGGTGTAACTCAGAGCGGACGGCGTCTTATAGAGTTTGGCCGACGCCGCCGCAAAACTGCCTTCTTTTTCTAAGGCATCGAGGATCATCAACACATCCAGCAGTGGTTTCATACACGCCCCCTTGCAGTGTATGCGGCGTCCTGCTGGCGTGATCGTTTACTCCAGCGGCATTACCAGCGGATCGGGATACTGGTATTCAAATCCCAGTTCATTACAAATCCGACTGCCATCAATAATCTTACCTTTGCCGCTGTCCAGACTATTTCTGAACTGCGGAGGCTCCAGCCCCAGTAAACGGGCCATCTGCGGATAGAAAACATTACGCGCAGGGTGAGCTGGCGCACATATATTATAGATGTGTCCGCCTTTAGGTGCCTGTAACAACAGAGTGATAGCGCCAATAACATCTTCTAAATGGACTAAATTAACACCATGTTCACCATCAGGCGCGGTTTTTCCGGCAAAGAAGCGTCCGGGATGACGTCCCGGTCCGACCAGCCCCGCAAGACGCAGAATATCGACCGAAGTACCGGGTAAATTGTGCAGCCAGTCTTCGAGTTCTTCTAATACTCGTCCACTGTTGGTTACCGGATTACGCGGGGTAGTTTCTTTCACCGTGCCTTGCGCGTCGCCATAGACAGATGTTGAGCTGGTAAAAATAATGCGGGGAATACGATGGGCCAGCGCGCTATCCACTAACTCTTGTACCGCTTGTAAATAGAACTCATCGCCGGGGCCGCTACGACGTGCCGGAAGCGTAATGACCAGCGCATCGACATCCATCAGGGCATCCAGATCGTCAGAATCGCAAACTAACTCAGGCTCCATGCGAAGCAGATAGCTATCAATGCCACTCATTCGGGCCGCTTCGACACCATCTTGTGTGGTTTTACTCCCGGTGACTTGCCAGCCTCGCGCTGAAAGTGACATCGCCAGCGGCATGCCTAACCACCCTAACCCGACAATTGCGACCTTTTTCATCCGTTATCTCCTGATACACCTTAGATCTATAAGGCTACGCTAGCGTATCAAAACTGACAATTCATTCTATGAATGAATCTGTTCAATAATGATAACGACATGCTGCAATGAGCAGTGAATCGTCGGTAACCGCGTATACCAGACGGTGATCCTCTGTAATGCGTCGGGACCAGAAACCTGACAAATTATGTTTCAGGGGTTCTGGCTTCCCCTTACCTTCAAATGGCGTTCTGCGGGTATCTTTGATAAGTTCATTGATCTTTTTAACAATTCGCTTATCTGTTTCCTGCCAGTACAGATAATCGTCCCATGATTCCTCAGACCAGATTAGTTTCACTCAATAATGTCCTTTTCTGTTCCTTTGCCTGATTTCAGGCTATCGATTGAGTCCATCAATCTCCGGGCGTTAGCGGGGGAACGCAGTAGATAAGCCGTCTCTTCCAGCGAGTTGTATTCTTCGAGTGACATCAGAACACAAGCCTCTCCATTCTGACGAGTAATAAGGATCGGGGCATGATCTTCAACGGCTTTCATCATTGTTGCCGACAAATTCTGACGCGCTTCGCTGTAGCTAATTGTACGCATGTCAATCTCCTCTTTTGTACAGTTCATTGTACAATGATGGGCGTTAATTAACTATTTATTAATTAGTTTGTAGATCAAGGTATTGTCAGTGAGACGAAAATCCAGGCTTCGCTATTTTTGGTGCCGTCAGCTTAGAGGACAGTCCTCTTAGCCCCCTCCTTTCCCCGCTCATTCATTAAACAAATCCATCGCCATAAAATATATAAAAAAGCCCTTGCTTTCTAACGTGAAAGTGGTTTAGGTTAAAAGACATCAGTTGAATAAACATTCACAGAGACTTTTATGACACGCGTTCAATTTAAACACCACCATCATCACCATCATCCTGACTAGTCTTTCAGGCGATGTGTGCTGGAAGACATTCAGATCTTCCAGTGGTGCATGAACGCATGAGAAAGCCCCCGGAAGATCACCTTCCGGGGGCTTTTTTATTGCGCGGTTGCTAACGGTTCAGACAGGTTTAAAGAGGAATAACAAAATGACAGACAACACTCGTTTACGCATAGCTATGCAGAAATCCGGCCGTTTAAGTGATGACTCACGCGAATTACTGGCGCGCTGTGGCATTAAAATCAATCTTCACACCCAGCGCCTGATCGCGATGGCAGAAAACATGCCGATTGATATTCTGCGCGTGCGTGACGACGACATTCCCGGTCTGGTAATGGATGGCGTGGTTGACCTCGGGATTATTGGCGAAAACGTGCTGGAAGAAGAGCTGCTTAACCGCCGCGCCCAGGGTGAAGATCCGCGCTACTTTACCTTGCGTCGTCTGGATTTCGGCGGCTGCCGCCTTTCGCTGGCAACGCCGGTTGATGAAGCCTGGGACGGCCCGCTCTCCTTAAACGGTAAACGTATCGCCACCTCTTATCCTCACCTGCTCAAGCGTTATCTCGACCAGAAAGGCATCTCTTTTAAATCCTGCTTACTGAACGGTTCTGTTGAAGTCGCCCCGCGTGCCGGACTGGCGGATGCGATTTGCGATCTGGTTTCCACCGGTGCCACGCTGGAAGCAAACGGCCTGCGCGAAGTCGAAGTTATCTACCGCTCGAAAGCCTGCCTGATCCAGCGCGATGGCGAAATGGAAGAATCCAAACAGCAACTGATCGACAAACTGCTGACCCGTATTCAGGGTGTGATCCAGGCGCGCGAATCAAAATACATCATGATGCACGCACCGACCGAACGCCTGGATGAAGTCATCGCCCTGCTGCCAGGTGCCGAACGCCCAACTATTCTACCGCTGGCGGGTGATCAACAGCGCGTAGCGATGCACATGGTCAGTAGCGAAACCCTGTTCTGGGAAACGATGGAAAAACTGAAAGCGCTGGGTGCCAGTTCAATCCTGGTCCTGCCGATTGAGAAGATGATGGAGTGATCGCCATGAGCTTTAACACAATCATTGACTGGAATAGCTGTACTGCGGAGCAACAACGCCAGCTGTTAATGCGCCCGGCGATCTCCGCTTCTGAAAGCATTACCCGCACCGTTAACGATATTCTCGATAACGTGAAAGCACGCGGCGATGAGGCCCTGCGGGAATACAGCGCGAAGTTTGATAAAACCACGGTTACCGCACTGAAGGTGTCTGCTGAGGAAATTGCCGCCGCCAGCGAACGCCTGAGCGACGAGCTAAAACAGGCGATGGCGGTGGCAGTGAAGAATATTGAAACCTTCCACACTGCGCAAAAACTGCCGCCGGTAGATGTAGAAACGCAGCCAGGCGTGCGTTGCCAGCAGGTCACGCGCCCGGTCGCTTCAGTTGGGTTGTATATTCCTGGCGGCTCCGCCCCGCTCTTCTCAACGGTATTAATGCTGGCGACTCCGGCGCGTATTGCGGGCTGTAAAAAAGTGGTGCTGTGCTCACCGCCGCCGATTGCCGATGAGATCCTTTATGCGGCGCAGCTGTGCGGTGTGCAGGACGTGTTTAACGTCGGCGGCGCACAGGCCATTGCCGCACTGGCGTTTGGTACGGAATCTGTGCCGAAAGTGGACAAAATCTTCGGGCCGGGCAACGCCTTTGTCACCGAAGCGAAACGTCAGGTGAGCCAGCGTCTGGACGGTGCGGCGATCGATATGCCCGCAGGCCCGTCGGAAGTGTTGGTCATTGCCGACAGTGGCGCAACGCCGGATTTCGTGGCTTCTGATTTGCTCTCCCAGGCTGAACACGGCCCGGACTCACAGGTGATTTTACTGACGCCCGCTGCTGATATGGCGCGTCGCGTTGCCGAGGCCGTCGAACGCCAGTTGGCAGAACTGCCGCGTGCCGAAACCGCCCGCCAGGCACTGAACGCCAGCCGCCTGATCGTGACCAACGATTTAGCGCAGTGCGTAGAGATCTCCAATCAGTACGGCCCGGAGCACCTGATCATCCAGACCCGCAACGCCCGCGATCTGGTCGATGGCATCACCAGCGCCGGTTCGGTATTTCTTGGTGACTGGTCACCGGAATCGGCAGGTGATTACGCCTCCGGCACCAACCACGTTCTGCCGACTTACGGTTACACCGCCACCTGTTCCAGCCTCGGGCTGGCAGATTTCCAGAAGCGCATGACCGTGCAGGAACTGTCGAAAGAAGGCTTTTCTGCGCTGGCTTCAACCATAGAAACACTGGCCGCCGCCGAGCGCCTGACCGCCCATAAAAATGCCGTTACTTTGCGTGTTAACGCCCTTAAGGAGCAAGCATGAGCACCGTGACTATCACCGATTTAGCGCGTGAAAACGTCCGCAACCTGACGCCGTATCAGTCGGCGCGTCGTCTGGGCGGTAACGGCGATGTCTGGCTGAACGCCAACGAATATCCCACAGCCGTGGAGTTTCAGCTCACTCAACAAACGCTCAACCGCTACCCGGAATGTCAGCCGAAAGCGGTGATTGAATATTACGCGCAGTATGCAGGCGTAAAACCGGAGCAGGTGCTGGTCAGCCGTGGCGCGGACGAAGGTATTGAACTACTGATTCGCGCTTTTTGCGAACCAGGTAAAGATGCCATCCTCTACTGCCCGCCAACGTACGGCATGTACAGCGTCAGCGCCGAAACGATTGGCGTCGAGTGCCGCACAGTGCCGACGCTGGACAACTGGCAACTGGACTTACAGGGCATTTCCGACAAGCTGGACGGCGTAAAAGTGGTCTATGTTTGCAGCCCCAACAACCCGACCGGGCAACTGATCAATCCGCAGGATTTTCGCACCCTGCTGGAGTTAACCCGCGGTAAGGCGATTGTGGTTGCCGATGAAGCATATATCGAGTTTTGCCCGCAGGCATCGCTGGCTGGCTGGCTGGCGGAATATCCGCACCTGGCTATTTTGCGCACACTGTCGAAAGCTTTTGCTCTGGCGGGGCTTCGTTGCGGATTTACGCTGGCAAACGAAGAAGTCATCAACCTGCTGATGAAAGTGATCGCCCCCTACCCGCTCTCGACGCCGGTTGCCGACATTGCGGCCCAGGCGTTAAGCCCGCAGGGGATCGTCGCCATGCGCGAACGGGTAGCGCAAATTATTGCAGAACGCGAATACCTGATTGCCGCACTGAAAGAGATCCCCTGCGTAGAGCAGGTTTTCGACTCTGAAACCAACTACATTCTGGCGCGCTTTAAAGCCTCCAGCGCAGTGTTTAAATCTTTGTGGGATCAGGGCATTATCTTACGTGATCAGAATAAACAACCCTCTTTAAGCGGCTGCCTGCGAATTACCGTCGGAACCCGTGAAGAAAGCCAGCGCGTCATTGACGCCTTACGTGCGGAGCAAGTTTGATGAGTCAGAAGTATCTTTTTATCGATCGCGATGGAACCCTGATTAGCGAACCGCCGAGTGATTTTCAGGTGGACCGTTTTGACAAACTCGCCTTTGAACCAGGCGTGATCCCGGAGCTGCTAAAGCTGCAAAAAGCGGGCTACAAGCTGGTGATGATCACTAATCAGGATGGTCTGGGAACACAAAGTTTCCCGCAGGCGGATTTCGATGGCCCGCACAACCTGATGATGCAGATCTTCACCTCGCAAGGCGTACAGTTTGATGAAGTGCTGATTTGTCCGCACCTGCCCGCCGATGAGTGCGACTGCCGTAAGCCGAAAGTAAAACTGGTGGAGCGTTATCTGGCTGAGCAAGCGATGGATCGCGCCAACAGTTATGTGATTGGCGATCGCGCGACCGACATTCAACTGGCGGAAAACATGGGCATTAATGGTTTACGCTACGACCGCGAAACCCTCAACTGGCCAATGATTGGCGAGCAGCTCACTAAACGAGACCGTTACGCCCATGTAGTGCGCAACACCAAAGAGACGCAGATTGACGTTCAGGTGTGGCTGGATCGCGAAGGTGGCAGCAAGATTAACACCGGCGTTGGCTTCTTTGATCATATGCTGGATCAGATCGCTACCCACGGCGGTTTCCGCATGGAAATCAACGTCAAAGGCGACCTCTATATCGACGATCACCACACCGTCGAAGATACCGGCCTGGCGCTGGGCGAAGCGTTAAAAATTGCCCTCGGCGACAAACGCGGTATTTGCCGCTTTGGTTTTGTGCTACCGATGGACGAATGCCTTGCCCGCTGCGCGCTGGATATCTCTGGTCGCCCGCACCTGGAATATAAAGCCGAGTTTACCTACCAGCGCGTGGGCGATCTCAGCACCGAAATGATCGAGCACTTCTTCCGTTCGCTCTCTTACACCATGGGCGTGACGCTACACCTGAAAACCAAAGGTAAAAACGATCACCACCGTGTAGAGAGCCTGTTCAAAGCCTTTGGTCGCACCCTGCGCCAGGCCATCCGCGTGGAAGGCGATACCCTGCCCTCGTCGAAAGGAGTGCTGTAATGAACGTGGTGATCCTTGATACCGGCTGCGCCAATCTGAACTCGGTGAAGTCTGCCATTGCGCGCCACGGTTATGAACCAAAAGTCAGCCGTGACCCGGACGTCGTGTTGCTGGCCGATAAACTATTTTTACCCGGCGTTGGCACCGCACAAGCAGCGATGGATCAGGTGCGTGAGCGCGAGCTGTTTGATCTCATCAAAGCCTGTACCCAACCGGTGCTGGGCATCTGCTTAGGGATGCAACTGCTGGGGCGGCGCAGCGAAGAGAGCAACGGCGTCGATTTGCTGGGCATCATCGACGAAGACGTGCCGAAAATGACCGACTTTGGTCTGCCACTGCCGCATATGGGCTGGAACCGCGTTTACCCGCAGGCAGGCAACCGCCTGTTTCAGGGGATTGAAGACGGTGCGTACTTTTACTTTGTTCACAGCTACGCAATGCCGGTCAATCCGTGGACCATCGCCCAATGTAATTACGGCGAACCGTTCACCGCGGCGGTACAAAAAGATAACTTCTACGGCGTGCAGTTCCACCCGGAGCGTTCTGGTGCCGCTGGCGCTAAGTTGCTGAAAAACTTCCTGGAGATGTGATGATTATTCCGGCATTAGATTTAATCGACGGCACCGTGGTGCGTCTCCATCAGGGCGATTACGGCAAACAGCGCGATTACGGTAACGACCCGCTGCCGCGCTTACAGGATTACGCCGCGCAGGGTGCCGAAGTGTTGCACCTGGTGGATCTGACCGGGGCAAAAGATCCGGCAAAACGTCAAATCCCGCTGATTAAAACCCTGGTGGCGGGCGTTAACGTTCCGGTGCAGGTTGGCGGCGGCGTGCGTAGCGAAGAAGACGTGGCGGCGTTACTGGAAGCAGGCGTTGCGCGTGTGGTGGTTGGCTCCACCGCGGTGAAATCACCAGAAATGGTGAAAGGCTGGTTTGAACGTTTCGGTGCCGATGCCTTAGTGCTGGCGCTGGATGTCCGTATTGACGAGCAAGGCAACAAGCAGGTGGCAGTCAGCGGCTGGCAAGAGAATTCGGGTGTGTCGCTGGAACAACTGGTGGAAACCTATTTGCCCGTCGGCCTGAAACATGTGCTGTGTACCGATATCTCGCGCGACGGCACGCTGGCAGGCTCTAACGTCTCTTTATATGAAGAAGTGTGCGCCAGATACCCGCAGGTGGCATTTCAGTCATCCGGCGGCATTGGCGACATTAACGATGTTGCTGCCCTGCGTGGCACTGGCGTGCGCGGCGTAATAGTTGGTCGGGCATTACTGGAAGGTAAATTCACCGTGAAGGAGGCCATCGCATGCTGGCAAAACGCATAATTCCGTGTCTCGACGTTCGTGATGGTCAGGTGGTGAAAGGCGTACAGTTTCGCAACCATGAAATCATTGGCGATATCGTGCCGCTGGCAAAACGCTACGCCGAAGAAGGTGCAGACGAACTGGTGTTCTACGATATCACCGCTTCCAGCGATGGCCGTGTGGTAGATAAAAGCTGGGTATCTCGCGTGGCGGAAGTGATCGACATTCCGTTCTGCGTGGCGGGTGGGATTAAGTCGCTGGAAGATGCCGCGAAAATTCTTTCCTTTGGCGCGGATAAAATTTCCATCAACTCGCCTGCGCTGGCGGACCCGACGTTAATTACTCGCCTGGCGGATCGCTTTGGCGTGCAGTGTATTGTGGTCGGTATTGATACCTGGTACGACGCTGAAACCGGTAAATATCATGTGAATCAATATACCGGCGATGAAAGCCGCACCCGCGTCACTCAGTGGGAAACGCTCGACTGGGTACAGGAAGTGCAAAAACGCGGTGCCGGAGAAATCGTCCTCAACATGATGAATCAGGACGGTGTGCGTAACGGTTACGACCTCGAGCAGCTGAAAAAAGTGCGTGAAGTTTGCCACGTCCCGCTGATTGCCTCCGGTGGCGCGGGCACCATGGAACACTTCCTCGAAGCCTTCAGCGATGCCGACGTTGACGGCGCGCTGGCAGCTTCCGTATTCCACAAACAAATAATCAATATTGGTGAATTAAAAGCGTACCTGGCAACACAGGGCGTGGAGATCAGGATATGTTAACAGAACAACAACGTCGCGAACTGGACTGGGAAAAAACCGACGGACTGATGCCGGTGATTGTGCAACACGCTGTATCCGGCGAAGTGTTAATGCTGGGCTATATGAACCCGGAAGCCTTAGACAAAACCATCGAAAGCGGCAAAGTCACCTTCTTCTCGCGCACTAAACAGCGACTGTGGACCAAAGGCGAAACGTCGGGCAATTTCCTCAATGTGGTGAGTATTGCGCCGGACTGCGACAACGACACGTTACTGGTGCTGGCGAATCCCATCGGGCCAACCTGCCACAAAGGCACCAGCAGCTGCTTCGGCGACACCGCTCATCAGTGGCTGTTCCTGTATCAACTGGAACAACTGCTCGCCGAACGTAAATCTGCCGACCCGGAAACCTCCTATACCGCCAAACTGTATGCCAGCGGCACCAAACGCATTGCGCAGAAAGTGGGCGAAGAAGGCGTAGAAACCGCACTGGCAGCAACGGTACATGACCGCTTTGAGCTGACCAACGAGGCATCGGATTTGATGTATCACCTGCTGGTGCTGTTGCAGGATCAGGATCTGGATTTAACGACGGTAATTGAGAACCTACGTAAACGGCATCAGTGAGTTGCGGGGTAAGCGGATGCGATATTGTTGTCGCATCCGGCAAAAAAAAACGGGCAAGGTGTCACCACCCTGCCCATTTTCTTTAAAGCTGCAAAGATTATTTCGCGTTGTAATTGCGTAGAGCATTACTCCCCAGCACAATCCCCGCGCCAACCATGCCGCCCAGCAGCACCGCCAGAATCAAGGTAATTGCCTTTTTCGGGCTATCGCGACGAATAGGTAACGTCGGTTTCATTACATAGCGGTAAGCATGAATATCAAGTTTATCAACGTCAAGATTGTCGATATCCAGCAGGTTTTGACGAGTCTGATAGTAGTTTGATGAGAACACCAACGGACGAGTCGCCTCGTGCTTAATCATCGACTCCAGCGCTTCGCTCCCCAAAAGGAACATAGTATCCTGGGTTACGTCCTGTGTCTGCTGAATCTGCGGCTTTGTCACCTGCGCCTGATTCGCATACTGCAACGCTTCCTGAATCTGACGGATACGCAGATCTTTCTGCTCCTGCGCGACTACTTCCTGAGTTTTCAGAGAATCCTGCAAGTTTTTCATACGCAGCGCGATGTTGTCTTTCAGGTCTTTTTCCAGTTCTTCATTAACCTGGTCGTCAACTTGCTGGATATACTTCGCCAACTGTTTCTGCGCACCCTCAGGTGTTTCACCCACATAAGACACAGCTAAAGGTAATGACTGATTTTTAACGGTAGGCTCAATGGTCAGCTTCTCTGCTTCTTCCTGGTTATCCAGCGTTTCCGCTAATGCTGAAAATGCAGTGCTGTAACGTCCGATAAGTGAAGCCTGAATGTCGGAGACTTTCGGTACAGCCGATCCGTAGATCACATTCATCGCGTTGGTATAACCAGCGATTTGCCCCACATCAGGTTGAGTAACGATAGCTGTGGAAGTCCACTTTTCTTTGGCAACGGCCAGATACCCTATAGCCAGGGCAATAGCAACAATGACAGAGATGATAATTGTCATCTTGCCGCGCCACAACTGCACCAGTAAATCAATCAAATCAATCTGTTCCGGGTCATGGTTTTGCCCAGAAACATTATTATTTTCTACTCTCATCATTACCCTAACGGACGAAATAATTTTAAGTCGCCATAGTTTAGCGATAATCGCCATGAATGCTATAGGATAAATGATAAAAATAATGAATTATTACAAAGGGAACATAAGAGAATCAGGGCGAAAATCGCCCTGATAACAAGATGTTAGTCGCTGCCAAAAAGATCGCGGGTGTAGACTTTGTCTGCCACATCCTTAAGCTCTTCTGCCATACGGTTGGAAATAATGACGTCGGCTTGTTGTTTGAAGGTGGCGAGATCTCGTTCCAGGCGAGAGTTGAAGAATGAGTCTTCTTTCATGACTGGCTCGTATATGATCACTTCAACGCCTTTCGCCTTGATACGTTTCATAATCCCCTGAATGGAAGACGCACGGAAGTTATCTGACCCGCTCTTCATAATCAGACGATAAATACCCACCACTTGCGGTTTGCGTGACAAAATGGCATCGGCAATAAAGTCTTTACGTGTGCGGTTAGCATCGACAATTGCCGAAATCAGGTTATTCGGCACAGACTGGTAGTTCGCCAGTAACTGCTTGGTATCTTTCGGCAGACAATAACCACCATAGCCAAACGACGGATTGTTGTAATGGTTGCCTATACGCGGATCGAGACAAACGCCTTCGATAATCTGGCGAGTATTCAGACCTAAACTTTCCGCATAGCTATCCAGTTCATTAAAGTATGCTACGCGCATCGCCAGATAGGTATTAGCGAAAAGTTTAATCGCTTCTGCTTCAGTGGAGTCGGTAAACAGGGTTGGGATATTTTGCTTAATCGCGCCTTCCTGTAATAACGCAGCGAAACGTTCTGCGCGTTCTGAACGCTCACCAATGACAATACGTGAAGGATGGAGATTATCGTAAAGGGCTTTACCTTCGCGGAGGAATTCCGGAGAGAAAATAAGGTTATCGATACCCAGACGTTCTTTAATTGATTTGGTGAAACCTACCGGAATTGTAGATTTAATCACCATTACCGCGTTGGGATTAATTTCTGTCACATCGCGAATGACCGCTTCCACGCTTGAGGTATTAAAATAATTTGTTTTCGGGTCATAATCGGTAGGCGTGGCAATAATAACGTAATCAGCATTTTTATACGCGTCATACTTATCTGTCGTAGCGCGGAAATTGAGATCTTTAGTCGCCAGATACTCTTCAATCTCCTTATCAACAATCGGTGACTGCTTCTTGTTAAGCATGTCCACTTTGGCCTGAACGATATCCAGTGCAACCACTTCGTGATTTTGCGCAATCAGAATACCATTTGAAAGACCAACATAACCTGTTCCTGAAATTGTTATTTTCATTAGCTCTGACTTCTTCCGGTTAAACATTTAGAGTGGTCATTAGTCCACCACCACAACTTCATCTACTGCGGGATTTTTAACGCTGATGTAGATGAACTGTCAAGGCAGCGATCCTGCTGTGCGGCGCTGTATTATATCGCGTTTTTAACTATAAATTATAAAAAAAGGCCATAACCTGCCGCTTTGTATAATAAAAAAGCCCGGAGGGTTTCTCCGGGCCTTGCATTGATTAATTGATTTAAATCAGATTAATCCAGCCATTCAGTATGGAACACACCTTCTTTATCAATGCGCTTATAAGTATGCGCACCGAAATAGTCACGCTGTGCCTGGATCAGGTTCGCAGGCAGAACAGCGGCACGGTAGCTGTCATAATAGGCAACTGCCGCAGAGAAGGTCGGAACCGGGATACCGTTCTGTACCGCATAAGCAACGACATCACGCAGCGCCTGCTGGTAGTCATCGGCAATTTGCTTGAAGTAAGGAGCCAGCAACAGGTTAGCGATCTGCGGATTTTCGGCATAAGCATCGGTGATTTTCTGCAGGAACTGCGCACGGATGATGCAGCCAGCACGGAAAATCTTCGCGATTTCGCCGTAGTTCAGATCCCAGTTGTACTCTTCAGACGCAGCACGCAGCTGAGAGAAGCCTTGGGCGTAAGAAACGATTTTGCCCAGATACAGAGCACGACGAACTTTTTCGATGAACTCAGCCTTGTCGCCAGCTGGCTGCGCTTGCGGTCCGGAGAGAACTTTAGACGCGGCAACGCGCTGATCTTTCAGAGACGAGATATAACGTGCAAACACAGACTCGGTAATAAGCGACAGTGGTTCACCGAGATCCATTGCGCTCTGGCTGGTCCATTTGCCCGTACCTTTGTTTGCCGCTTCATCCAGGATCACATCAACCAGGTAGTTACCGTCTTCATCTTTTTTAGTGAAGATGTCTTTGGTAATGTCGATCAGGTAGCTGCTCAGTTCACCGTTATTCCACTCGGTAAAGGTCTGCGCCAATTCTTCGTTGGTGAGGTTCAGGCCACCTTTAAGCAGAGAATAGGCTTCAGCAATCAGCTGCATATCGCCGTATTCGATACCGTTGTGAACCATCTTCACATAGTGACCTGCACCGTCGGCACCAATATAGGTAACGCATGGCTCACCGTCTTCAGCTACTGCGGCGATTTTGGTCAGGATCGGTGCAACCAGTTCATAGGCTTCTTTCTGCCCACCAGGCATAATGGAAGGACCTTTCAGCGCACCTTCTTCACCGCCGGAAACACCGGTACCGATGAAGTTAAAGCCTTCTGCAGAAAGCTCACGATTACGACGGATGGTGTCCTGGAAGAAGGTGTTACCACCATCAATGATGATGTCGCCTTTATCGAGGTATGGCTTGAGAGAATCAATAGCAGCATCCGTGCCTGCACCTGCTTTCACCATTAACAGGATGCGACGAGGCGTTTCCAGAGATTCAACAAACTCTTTCACCGTATAGTAAGGAACCAGTTTCTTGCCTGGATTTTCGGCAATCACTTCTTCCGTTTTCTCACGGGAACGGTTGAAAATAGAGACGGTATAACCACGGCTTTCGATGTTGAGCGCAAGGTTGCGCCCCATCACTGCCATACCGACGACGCCGATCTGTTGCTTTGACATTGTTTACTCCTGTCAGGGGGTGTTCACCGCGATGTATGCGCGACTTGAATATGATTGAGATGTTATCTCAAGTTGCACGAATGTGTGTAGTGCTGAATTTCATTAATGCAACAAATACCGTTCTTCAATTCTGTATACCGGCATCTACGTGTAATCAAACCTACGCACACATATAAGCGTAGATAAATCTATAACATCAAGAAATCAAAGAGGTAATATTTCCCAGCACATTCGCAACATATTGCTTAGCCTGATTTTCATCACTGGCCTCAGCATAACAACGGAGTTCTGGAGCATTACCGGAAGGACGGAGATGTATAATATCACCATTATTTAAAGTAAATCTTGCACCATCCGTTTCATCAATAGCGGAACAGGATAATGATTCGTAACCTAAATTATTAAAGAAATTATTGGGTGATGATATGGCATTTTTTATAATTTGTTGACTTGAATCTGAAGGGAAGTTTTTAACTCTATCTGACCAAGTGAATCGCTGAGGAAGATTATTAATCAATTGAGATATAGTACTATTGCGAGAGGCTATTAAGAGCATTAATGCTGGTAACACAGCATCCCGTGTAGGTAACGATTTTAATTCCTTTCCATTAATTTGTAAATCGGAGGCAAGGAGAAAACCACCATTAGCTTCAAAACCAGCGACTGAATCAAATTGCTTAGCAAGATCTGCAAACGCTGCAATTACATAAGGAGAACCTATTTTCGTTCGTTGTATACTTGCAAATTTATTAGACTCTTCAATTGCTGTATTACAACTCACTGGAATAGCCAACGCCTTGATATTAAGTTCAATAGCAGTAAGCAATCCCAGAATATCGCCTCTTAACCATTCACCATTTTCATCGGCAACTAAAGGACGATCACCATCGCCATCTGTTGAGAAAATAGCATCAAGGTTATATTTTTTAGACCACTCTCTTGCAAGTATACGATCTTCATCGCTTACTGCTTCCGTATCAATCGGAACGAACTCATCACTTCTACCGAGGGAAATGACCTCTGCACCCAATTGATTAAAAAGAGGAGCATATAAATCGCGTCCTGCACTAGAATGTTCATATACCCCTATTCTTTTCCCCTTTAAAATCTCGGGATTAAAAAGAGAAACATAACGCTCGAGGTAGTAGTCTGCACCTTGAGTGCTTGTTTCAAGATGAGGTAATACACCTACAGGCGAAAATGTATACTCACTATTTATAATTGCGAGCTCATCCTCTTTAGTGATTTCACCATCAGGTCTGTAGAATTTTAAGCCATTACGATCAAAAGGGATATGACTCCCTGTGACCATTATGCAGGGAATGTTTTTCTGCATCGAATAATGAGCTAATGCAGGAGTCGGAATTACACCATGATATTCAACCTCGAATCCATGTTGTTTTATAGCATACGCGCATGCCTGAGCAATTTCGTAACTACTTGGGCGGTTATCAATGGCTAAGGCAACTTTATTAAAATTGTATTTGTCATCAATAACAGAAAGAAACGCATGAGTGAACGCAGCACAAACATCATGGGAAAAATCGATCACTAAACCGCGAGCACCACTTGTGCCAAATACAACATTGCAATTCACGATTAACGCTTTAGATTTTAAAAGGTAATTATTCATATGATTTTCCTTCTTATTTTTTTACGTCAAAACGAAGAATATCATCATCATCTAAATAATTTCCTGATTGGATTTCTATTACCTCGAGTTGAATTTTACCTGGATTTTCTAAAGTATGCACTGTACCCGCAGGAATAAATGTTGATTCGTTTTCTTTCATAATAAAAGATACTTCATTTTTCGTAACTTTTGCTGTACCTGAAACAACAATCCAATGCTCAGTTCTATGAAAATGAACTTGCTCTGTAATTTTTTCGCCAGGCTTTACGATAACGTGCTTCACATGAAACCTTGGCCCATGAGCTATACTTTCATGCTGCCCCCAAGGTCTATAGCATTGTGAATGTTCAATATATTCCTTACGATTTAGAGATTTAAGTCTATTAACAAGTTCTTTTACATCTTGAACGTTATTCTTATTTGCTACCAGTATTGCATCTTTTGTTTCAACAATTATAACATCATTTAATCCAACGGATGTAACTAGTCGATCGCTGGCATGTATATAACTATTTTGGGTATTAATTGTAATCACATCACCTTTTGTACCATTTCCTTGGATGTCTTTAGCACTTATATCCCAAAGAGATGACCAAGATCCAACGTCATTCCATTCTGCATCTAACGGTATAACTACTGCATTGCTAGTGTGCTCCATTACAGCATAGTCTACAGAATCCTCTGGACACTTAATAAAGTCATCATGAGGTAATCTGATAAACTCCAAATCTTTTTTAGCATTAGTATATGTCTGCTTACATGCACTGTTCATTTTAGAATTGAACTTACATAGTTCACTTAAAAAAGATTTAGCATGAAACATAAACATGCCGCTATTCCATAAATAATTATGACTTTCGATATATTTTTGTGCAGTTATCCTATCTGGTTTCTCAACAAATTTTTCAACTTGATATATACCATTTGATATTAAACCACCTTTTTTAATGTATCCATAGCCAGTTTCAGGAGCAGAAGGTACAGTTCCAAATGTAACTAGTTTACCAGAAATAGCTGCTTCGTTAGCTAAATTAACCGCTTCGCTAAAATTATGGATATTTAAAATAGAGTGATCAGCAGCCAAAACTAATAATATTGGATCATTAGTAATTTCTAACGCACGATGGGCACCAAGAGCAACAGCTGGAGCTGTATTTTTTCCTACAGGCTCGAGTATAATGCCATTATGCTTATATTCCTTTTCCCTCAGTTGCTCTGCAACAATGAAACGATGCTCTTCATTACATATAATAATGGGATCTAAATGTTCAATATACTTTAATCTGTCGATAGTATCTTGGATCATTGTTGATTCATTTACCAAGGGCAAAAATTGCTTGGGGTAAAGGCTACGTGATAATGGCCAAAGTCTACTGCCTGTTCCACCCGCTATAATGATAGGTACAATCATAACACTCTCGCTAATTTATGGTTATAGTGTCTGGTATAACTTAATAATATGATCAATCATAACATTTCGATGAAAAAATTGATTGAATCGCTCGAATGATGAATTGCAATACTCCCGATAACGTACTGATTCACAAGTAATATTATATATAGCACTGGCGATTTGCTCTGGATTCTTAATATCAACATTTAAACCACTAACTTTATTCTCATTAACCCAACTGGTGCCAGAGCCTTGAATATTGGTGGCAACTATAGGTTTACCAAAACTCATAGCTTCGATTTGCACTATTCCAAATGCCTCAGACTTCATTATAGATGGTAAGCAAAATACATCACATGCTTCAAAATAAGAACCTAAATCATTACCTGGAATGCTTCCAATAAGAAATACTCTGTTGGTTAAATTTAGTGTTTTTATTCTATCATGCATTACCGAAGTTAAAGGGCCATCACCTCCAATTAAAATAACATAGTCATCGCTAAGATATTGTGCTGCCTCAATAAGATAATTGAACCCTTTATAATAGACGTGTCTGCCAAGTGATAATATGATTTTCTTTCCCGAAAACTTTTCTTTTATATTTTTGACTTTATGATGTTCTGCCAATAAACGGTGAGGATCAATTCCAATAGGAATTGGGACACATTTATATCTAAACGGCAACAAATCACTGGAATTATCAATATAATTTTGAGATGTACCAATTATGGCATCAGCTTTTTTTAACAACCAGTTTTGGAAAGGTCTATATAATTTTAACAAATATTTTTGTTTAATTATATCACTATGCCAGTGTAACACGATTTTCTTATCTTTAGTATTAGCTAAAATGATTGCGATATTGGCTAACGGATTAGGTAAATGCACATGTAAAATATCATAATCATCGATGATGTTTTTTAGTGTTTTAATATACTGCAGAGAAATTTGAGTTGAAAACGCACTTCCAATTATCCCAGAACGATATACCTTATAACCATTATGCAACTCAATGGTTGTTGTCTGGTTTTTATTTGTACACAATACATCGCATTTTATTTTTTTGGAATTTAATAGCTCTGCAATATCATAAGCTACCGTTTCAACCCCACCCCTCACCGGATAAAAAAACTTACCTATTTGAAGAACTTTCATTTTCTAGTACCAATTTTCTGAAGCTATTTAAGGTTTCTGACGTACATTTTTCCCATGTGTATTCGTTTAGTATTGATTGATAAGCTAAGGTATTGCACTTAACATCACCATTTATTATTCCGACTATAGCATTGCCAATATCATCAACACTTTCAGGATCAAAGTATATAATAGCATTCTTACCAACTTCCGGTAGTGAAGCTCTTGCAGAGGCTGCAATTGGCAATCCGAATGACATAGCTTCAAGTAAAGGCAGGCCGAACCCTTCATAAAGTGAAGGAAATAAAAGCATAGATGCTTCTGAATAATATTTTTTTAGTTCTTCAATACTCACAAAGCCTGTAAAATGAACTCTTTTATTACCCTGTATTAATTCCTTTAAATTATCTTCTGGTGAGTAAAACCCCTCGGACTTTCCGACGATCACTAACTCATATGAAGGAATTTCATCGGCAACTGCAATAAATGCTTTAATGGCCCGCTTAATATTTTTATGTGGCTTAACATTACCAACACATAAAATATATTTTTTTTTAACACTGCTAGAATTAGAAGTATTTAAAAAATCAGGGTCAACGCCCAATGGTACAACTAAAACTTTCTCTTCACTCACATCAAGATAGTCAATTATTTGAACTTTAGAAAAATTTGATACTGTTAAAATTAAATCACTTATCTTAGCAGCTTTTTTCATAAGAAATTTAATATAGAAAAAATGGGATTTTTTATAACTATCTCGATATGCAAAAGGAAACATATCATGAATTGTCACAACACGTTTTTTAAATTTATCCTTTAAAGAGAAAATTGACGTGTTAAAATGTGGTGTCCAAAAAATATCTGCAGAAGGCAATTTAACTATATATTCAAGCTGTTCAAATGGAGAAAAAAATCCAGCCTTAAAAATTATATAATCATTGATACCTATACTTTTGACTTCTTCTATATGTTCATGATTTATGATGCATTGTAATCTAATCGAATCGTATTTATTAATTTCACGTAATAAGTTCTTAATGTATGTGCCTATTCCAGAAGCGTTTATCATTCTTGCATCAATAATTATATACATTCGTTCTCCATATTGAATGATGGTTAAGAAACTTATTTGCCTGCAAGCAAAAATCATTTATTGCGAACGGCTGTTTCATATAATTCTTTTAATATCGTTTTCGTTATAATATCCACATTATATTTCTGCAGAGCTTTGTTGTAGCCATTCATTCCTAACATGTTGGAATAATTTCTATCATGTAATATTTTCTGTAATGCACATGCAAGATCGAATACACTTTTCTCCTTAACCAAAACTCCATCAACATTATTTTGTATGAGATATTTTGGACCACCACAGTCAAAGGAAACTACTGGTTTTTTAAATGACCATCCTTCGATAATTGTTCGTCCAAAAGTTTCAGGACCACCATAATCTGATATAGATGTATTTACGATCACTGTAGACATTTTATAATAATTTGATATATCAGATGTAAAATCAACAAATCTAACTCTCTCAGATAGTTTTAATAAAACAACTTCATCCTTAATGAAACTATAATATTCCTCATCAACAATCTTACCTATAATATATAGCTGGCAATCTGTTTCAATTAATGCCAATGACCTGATTAAATACTCCAACCCTTTCCATCTTGAAATCATAGCAGGGCACAAAATGATAGGTGTTGACATATCTTCTTTTCCAACATCTAAGGATAGTGCTTTATATTTAAATTCAATAGGATTTGGAATTACTAAAGGCCTAACTTTATATTTATTTACGTATTCTTTTACCGCAGGACTGGCAACACATATTATAGAATTACTCAAAGCCCAAAATATAAAATGACAATACTTCCATTGAAAATCTCTTACGAACACAATACTTTTCTTTATCTTTCTTTTAGGTAAGAAAAAAGAAAGTATTGCTAAATACATCGCAGCTTTGTTTGTATTTGCAATCACACCGTCATTTCTCATAATTTCATCGTAAATCAAATACAAATCCTTTATGATTTTTTTTACAATCCACCCTTTATCTGCCTCAATTACGCAAATGCCAGATTCATTCAATTTATCACGGTGTATTTCATTCTGAACAAATACAGTAACTTTATTTTTTTTAGCCATATGTTTAGCTAAAATCTCTAAAGTTCTCTCACTCCCTCCATATCCTGAGGCATTTGATAAAAATAATATATTCATGCTTTTCCACACTTTATATTTAGCAAACTAAGCCAGTGATCAATTATCTCACTGGCGTCAAATATATTTCTTTTTTTCTTACAGTTATCTGACAATTTAAACAGCAAAGAATCATTAGACATAAGTAATATAATCTTGTCTGCAAATACTTCATTTTCATTATCTTCAACAAGATAACCTGTAATTCCATCATCTACTATTTCACCAGGCCCTGAAGGGATGTCAAAAGATATTGCAGGCAAGCAATAAGTCATCCCTTCTATTAAGACCATTGAAAGTCCTTCAAAAGTTGAAGTTAATAATTGTATCTTTGACTCACAATACACTATATTAATATTTTCGGTAAATGGTTCAATTGATATATTAGGAATATTTTCATTAACAATTCTTTCAGTTAAATGTTCCTTTAGAGGCCCTTCACCAATTAACATAAGGGAGAATGGGTCTGAACATTTTGAATTTACGATTTTCCAGATATCAAGAAGCCTGTCAAAACCTTTAACTGGAACAAATCGCCCTAAGGATACTATTTGATTTTTCTTTCTATACCTCGATATTTCACAGTCTGCCCTCCTAATATCAAATGGAGATGGATTATATATAACACTAACTTTAGAACTTTTCCAAAGAGCGGCATCTTTAGAAGTTAAAACGACGATTTTATCCGCAAATAATCTTGATAGTCTACGTCCTCTTACGGCCCATGTATCAGTGCGTAAAAAACTAGTATGATCCCAACATATATATCGACAACGAAGCATTAATTGGGGGATGCAAGTCCATACGACAGAAGCCATCCCAACACTTATAAACGAATCAAAGTTATGTAACTTAAGATATCGTCTAATATGACACATCTGAAGTATAGATTGAGCTTTTCTTTTTAAAGTTCTCGTTTTACACATTCGTTTTAAATAAGTGACTTGAACTCTTTTATCTAATCTATATGCGAAACTATTGAAGCCCTCATTCTGAAAAGTCAAAATATATACTTCGCAATAGTTTGAAAGCTGATTTGCGATATCGATAGTGACTCGCTGAAGACCACCTCGCTCATAAAGATCTATTGCAAAGAAGCAAATTTTTTTCTTTACTGCCATTCCTCACCCCCTAAATTTTTGCTTCAACAGCTGAGAAACCATAAGTAAGGTAGACAATAAAATTAATGTGCAGTAATTTGTAATTATGAACTCTCCTTTATACTGTAATATAAGAGACAATATAACCAAGGAGA
>OGZZ01000596.1_pt1 | contig 28273 bp, 31 predicted proteins | sample 1577021 | NCBI WGS metagenome assembly OGZZ01 (sample SAMEA3541526, study PRJEB24748) | human gut metagenome | biome: human gut; feature: human-associated habitat; material: faeces | place: China | collected 2012
TGACAGCTATCGGTTACTCTATCAATGACAAGGTGGTAATCTTCGACCGTGTACGTGAATTCTTCGGCCTGTATCCAAAACGTGACAAACGTCAGTTGTTCAATGATTCATTGAATACTACACTTGCACGTACTATCAATACATCATTAAGTACATTGATCGTATTGCTGTGTATCTTCATCCTTGGCGGTGATTCAATCCGCAGCTTTGCATTCGCAATGATCTTGGGTGTTGTTATCGGTACATTGTCATCACTGTTCATTGCATCTCCGATTGCATACAACATGATGAAGAACAAAAAAGTCGTACCAGTAACTACGGAAGAATAATAAATTCCAGAAATAGAAAAAGCCTCTTCCGAACATTCGGTAGAGGCTTTTTCTATTGATTATTAAAACAAATAGAAGCTATAAGACGTTCATCTTAAAAGAAGCCATTGTTAAACTTAAAACCAGATACGATATGAAAGCAAAACAAAACAACTTCTCACAGATTCTTCGTAGTAGCCTCGAGGGGAATCGAACCCCTATCTAAAGTTTAGGAAACTTTAGATTTAACCCTTATAATCAGTTAGTTACACCACAAAAGACGCTTTTTGTAGAATATTTGTAGAAAAAGGAGCAAAAAAATGAGATCCCACCACCCGAAGCAGTAAGGATCTCACTAATGCAACACCGATTTTGATTATCGGATACTGCAAACATACGAATAATATTTGAAACAAAGAAAAAACCGTGCGGACTTCTCAGCTGGCACGGCTTAACCCACAAACATTTCTACAGAAAACTATTTCTTTTTTCTCCCTTTCAACTCTATATACTCAGTATATACAATCTTACTATGTGGATTGCTACTAACTACCTCCTGCCTGATTGCTTTGGTACCCCATTTTATGAAAAGGAACTTTTTAGGGATCCTATGAACTACCTGCTGGAGAGTATCAACACTTTCAATCTTAGCAGAAAAGGTATCTCCATCCAAAACTCCATTCAATTTTATCCAGGGATCTCTCCAGTTGATTACTTTTATACTAATAGGGAGATCTCTGTACACAATACTATCATGTACCACCGTCTGGATCTCCACCTCTGTTTTCGTCACTGTAGTAGATGCAGACTGGATCCTGCTTATTTTTATATTCAGATCCTCAACCGTTTTAGTAAGATCCTGGCAATGTCTTTCCAGTTCGGACTTAGACAGTTCCAGCTTTAAAACAGATGCAGCATTTTTGCCAGACTCAGTTTTATAATACTCCACATCAGTGAGGAGTGCTTCCTGATTATTAGCCAGTCGCTTTTTCTCCGTTCTAACATTTCCCAGCCAGCAAGATAAAGACACTACAGCTACCAGTAGTGCCATATTGATATAAATAAGTAATTTACGCATACTTCTCCAGATATTTAATGATACCATCTACATGAACTCTCACGATCTGCTTTTTCCCCTCAGAAGAAAGGAGAAATGCTACATCATCCTTATTGTCCTGGAAAAAGTTCTCAGTAAGGACAGCTGGGCATTTTGTTTTCTGTAGTATATAGAAATTTTCCTCCCAGTCAGGATCTCCGTCACTCATATCTTTTCGGATCTTTTGCCCGACAAATACAGTTTCGGCAACATCATACAAGCAAGTAGCTAAAGCGTCTGCCTTAGTTCTGCCTTTAGTCGTATAGGCAGACCATCCACGGGCTTGCATCCATTCACCACATCCAGCAGCATTACAATGCACTGAAACGAGTATCACATTTGAGGTACCCAGCTTACCGCAGAACTCGTTAGCTCTACGTGCTCTCTCAGCCAGGGATACATCCATATTTTCTTTTACAATGCGCTCAGCATCATAACCTCTCTTTGTAAGTTCACGTACAATATCATCCGCTATTTCACGTGCATAGGCGTACTCTCTTAGTACTCCATCTGGAGAGCGTTTACCAGGTGTATTCTCTCCGTGTCCGTTATCTATTAAAATTTTCATTGATTTAATCTATGATAAAAATCCAACTTTATATTTTCGTAAACGGTTGAAACATTCGTGAAAGCCCTATTATTATTAGCTCCGCTTTCATTGTATATTTCACCCTCAATCACTTTAGCCACATCCTCTATCCACTCAGGATTAGTATAAGAGGATAGCTTTTTCCCACGATAGGTAAAGCTATCAAAACGGCTATTCCTATCCTCATGCAAATTTCTAAGTAAGGCTCTGATCTTTTGCCTGGTTGCTTCCCTATCCGCTATATGGTTTTCCTCCCTGATCCTTTTTATCATTCGGCAAACCTTTTCTACTGATAGATCGAAATACACGCCAGACACATTTTTAACTCGTAACTGAGTCTCAGGACGTAACCCCTCGGAAATATCTGCCAGCATATCATTCTGATTTCGGGTTTCTTGCAGTAAATCGCTCATTGTCTTTTCAGATCTGGATATAATACCATTTATGATAGACTTGAACCACTTGAAGCAAGCGACCATTAAACCAGCTGAAAGAATAAGGAAAAAGGCACCCGTTACAGCCATCATCCCTAAATCACCGATATTTTTTGCTACTTCTGTTACAGACTCATTCATATTACCTGTTTCTCTTGTACTTATTACGCTTGTAATACTCAAAATTGTCTTTATCCTGCTGGGTGATCGGACTGTTAGGAGAAAAGAACTTAAAGCCTGTATTATTCCCAAAACGCACAACCTTTATAATTGCACGAAAAGGATATTTCCGATCAGGATTACAGGCTACATCTTTCAGGCGTTTGCTTTCAGTGAAGAAAGCAGAACGGGCTACTCCGTCACCAAAAGCAATAAGTGTACGCATTCCATTCTCTGTTTGAACATCTGTCTTTACCCCTGTGAAAACAATAGGCTCATTTATGAGAGCATCCACACTGGAGTACTCACAATCAAACAGATCATCACCATTGGGTGATACCGCTACAGCATCATCCTCAAAATCTACTATTTCATTCATAGATCAATCGGTACATTATAGGTTTTACAATCAGCATCAATAGAGGAGCGAACAGCCAGGCGTTCCCTCAAAAAGTCCTCATAAGGTTTCTTATAGGACTCATCCAGCAAACCTAATACAGCAGACTGGTATTCATTCACCAGCTTACTCTCTTTTGTGGTTGAATACTTTGCAGTAAGCAGAGTGGCAAAGATGTTATCACCAGTTTTCGGATATTCAACCCGTACACTGTCATACTTGAACATCTTACCAGTAGTTTTTTCCGTATCATCCGTTATAGTGATACCACCATTCTCATCTTTGATAACTGAAACCTCAGTGATGTTATGGTTATATAGGAATGTTCCCTGCCCGTTATCAAGGGAGTAGAACACCTCAGGCTTTTCATCAGCCAACAGCCCGATAGTCAATACATCTTGTTTTTCCATTGTCAATACAATTATTTAATATGAATTTACTATGTTCCTCTGAGCATCTGATTATCCAGCCATATTCAGACGGAAAGAGGTGTTTTATTGTCGTTTCATCAGTGATATTATACTGTTTGCTTATGCGGTCAAACTTCGTATAGAACCTCTGTAGGATACCTCTCCTGAGTAGGATCCCGTAGTGGTTTTGTTTGAAACCAACATAATCAATACAGCGAGCATCTACAGGAAATATCTGCCAGTTATGCTTAATCTCCAGTTTCAACTCTGCACCCAGGTAAAGCCCCATCATATCCAGTATGTAATGGAGAGTTTCTTTGCTATGGTGCAAAATCACTATATCATCCATATACCTGTAGTAATACTTAACCCCCAGATCTTCTTTCATCCAGTGATCGAAGTAAGCCAGATATAAATTAGCCAGATACTGGCTCGTAAAGTTGCCAATAGGCAACCCTTTTTCTTTACCGTTGCTATCTATAACTTTATCCAACAGCCTCAGCATTTGCTCATCAGCTATCATATATCTTATGATCCTTTTGAGTGCTGCATGATCTACATTATCGTAGAACTTCTTTATGTCGATCTTTAGGCAATACTGTGTACCTTTTCGATCTGTAACCAGGTCATGGTGTATATCCTCCATACATTTATGAGTCCCACGCCCTTTGATACAGGCGTATGTATGAGAGATAAAAACATTCGTCCAATACTCACCCAGAATATTGATAATACAATGGTGCACTATCCGATCAGGGTAAAATGGTGCAATCATTATGATCCTTTCTTTCGGTTCATAAATCGTTTTTATGCGATACTCACCAGGTGTATATGTTTCGTAGTAGAGCATCTCCCAGAGATCGGTCAAATTCTCACTTATACGATTATTGAACTTTGTTATTTCAGTTCTAACACCTTTCCCTTTTTGAGCTTTGTACTGAGAAAGAATTAAGTTAGCAGAATCATAAACATATTGATAAATGTTTTTCAGGCGTTTACTTTCTTCAATGAAGTAACCGCAATCCTCAAAATCTTCATAATCCAGTAGCCTTGTATCGCTACCATAACATAATCCGTATTCAGTCCTAATTATACTCATTGTGCCGTTGGTCTATATCAGAGCTTTCAATTCCTTACTAACACCGATCTAATTCATATTTTTTTGCCAGCTACCAGCAGTACCAGTAGCCCCTGTGAGGCAAGGTTGTGGAGGTCTAAATCAGTTATCTTATATTTTATTCTAAGAGAAACCGTAACGGTAAAAGCGGAACCCAATGTTCGCATTCGAGTTCGAGGAGCGATTATTCGCATGCAGACAACCGAAACCCGCATTCGCACCATTATTCGCATTAGCAGACAAGAGGGCACCCCGACCTCCACAACCGTTATTTCAATAAATCAATTTCACGTTTTGCAGTCCGCACCGTGCCCCGTCAAAAACGGCACAAGCGGAACCCAACGTGCGCAGACGAGTGCGAGGAGCGATTATACGCAGGCAGACAACCGAAACCCGCAGACGCACCATCATACGCAGTAGCAGACAAGAGGGCACCATACCAGCCACGTCCAGGAGAAGCATCTGAGGCAGGAGTCCAGTAGTAATCACAGCCTCCAGCATTAGCAGCTCCACCAACAGTTTCAGGGAATGAATAAGCTCCTTTGCTTGAATGTGCAAATTGGAGAATATACCCGCTGGTACGTGGGAGATCTGTTATAGCCTCATATCCATCAGGAACAGTAGTAGCACTATCCGAATGAGAGGTAAACTTCTTAGGATCCTCACAAACATAAGCTGTAGATACATCGTTCCCATGATAAAGCAGTAAATCATCTGCCAGCATCCATAAACAGTTAAAAGGAGCCTCCAGACCACGATAAGATGAAACATTTACCACCTTATCAGCACCTCCCCAGTTCTTTATGGTATATGAAACTATACCTGTATTGTTGCCCAGAGTACAAGTTACCCCACAAGGAACAAAAGGATAATATCCACCCCAGTTACTCCAATCGGTTCCACTGATAGTAGTACATCCATCACCCAGTCCTCCCTGGTGGTATCCCTCAGCTGTCAGCGTTTCATTGTAAGTATCCTGGCAGTGCAAAGAGGCGTATTCACATCTTTGTAACCAGGCTATTTCATTGTAAGCTCTATAGGCTCCCAGGTGGGTACCATTCTTACAATACGGACGTGCTCCAGCTTTAGAAATAGAAGTACGAGCCATACCCAGCTGAGAGTTATACTTACCATCCTTTGCCGTATCAGATCCAGATCCTCCCCTGAATTGAGCAGCATTTGAGGATAATTGAACAATGCCGTTTGAATCTCTTGCAATCTCATCACCATTCCATACCAGCCAGCAACCAGATACGGCTATGCTGTTAGTACGGTCAATAGTAGCGAACCAGGGAGAGATCGTTTTACGCTCCATTTTAATAAATCCAGGCAGCGGATACTCAGACCAGGCACGGAGCCATTTGGTGCCATCTATTTCAAACTTGAAATAATACTCAGGCTTTTCCAGCATCACATTACCATCTGTACTATCAATGATAGCAGCTGCTCCGCTTGCCTTTTTTCGGGTATCATTCTGGTGGAGATAGTATTTTACGGATCCATCCGTATTTTCCACGAAACGTTTAATCTTAGCCTGGATAGGTAGCGTTTTGTGCAAATCCAGATTACCGACACGTTTTAATTTATAGTCACGACTTGTAAAGTCCCCCTGAACCCCGTACCACATATCGTAGGGGTATTGTGGTTTAGTTGATCCACTTCCTAACAGTAATCCCATATCGTTATTGTTTTAAAGTTTATAATTCACTAAGTTAATACTGCAAATATAGGCAAAAGTGTGTATCAGCTACACACTTTTGGAGAAAAAAAGATATATTCCAGCCATTTACCTCTTTTTATCTCGTATATCCATTCAAACATCTCCTATGAAATAAGCAGTTCAAGTTTGTTTATTTGATCTCTGATAGCCTGCCTCTGGTTATGTAGAGCTGTTATATCATAGGGTAGCTGTTCACCGAGTAAATTAGCCTCATAGCACTTTGTTATTTTATAATCACCAGCTGAAAGAATGTTTTTAAGGCGGTCTATTTCTTTGGATACCTTACCTTTATCATTATCTAAAATAGTAAAAACTTGTACTATCTCATTATCTACCATCTCATAAGTAATATTAAGCTCCTGGAAACCTGATATTTCAGGCTGTTCTCCTGCTGATTTATATGGCAAATATCCATCTATATTAGCATTAGCCCGATCTATCATAAAATCCAGATACTCAATATACTCAGCACTACCCGTAGCGAAAACATTATCACGTTCATTTACCAAGCAATCTCTATTGTAAATCAACTGGTTATATTCTTTATCATCCATAAAGAATACCGTATGTGAATCTAAAATTTTTGCTTTCATAACTAAGTCCAACTAAAGCGCATACTAATAACTTGAAAAATAAATCCTCCATCGTTTGTAGAGGCATCATCTGCAAGCCTTACAGTGAAATAACTTGCAGTCCTCTCTACTAAACAAGCATATACCATAGAAGCATTAGAGGAACTACCAACCATACTACCAGTCATAATAACAGTATAGTCATCTGCTGAACTAAAAGCAGATCCAAAATATACTCTATAATATCCCTCTCCCAATCGACTTACAGACATAGAGGTACCATCAAAAGAGAATTTCCTGTAAAACCAGGCAGAAGAATTACTCCCTCTCACTTCACCAGCGTACATTACCTTTTGTACTTCTCCATACTTCCCTGTAGTCCCTATATCATGCCTACCTATAACAATCCATCCAAAGAATGTAGTATTATCTCCATAACCTAAAAGCTCAATCACTTCTCTACTAAATTTTATTTCGCTTTTCAAAATACCATTTTCAAAGAAATATTTTCCTGAAGGAGCAGTTAAACTAAAGGTTCCTTGTGAGATAGTATTACCCCATTTGTAATTTACTATAGTGATCTTCCTACCATTACATTTATTTGTCCAGGGGAAACTTAATGCCGTCTCCCATCCTCCTGAGTTGGAAATGGGCAGAACAAGGTTATCATATCTTTCTGCATCGCTTGAAACGTCACTTCCGACATACCAGGATCCATCATAAAAAGCAAAAGGAGATCTCAAAGAGCCACTGATTATAGATTGCCCATTTGCACCATCCAGCATTATGTTAGGCACAAATTTAGGATTCGTATAATCAGTTGAAGCAACACCATTAACAGTACCTTTCTGGGAGATCAAACAGTTATTTTTTAAGATCAAATTTCCTATATTAGCAAATTCAGCTAATAGCAGCTGGGTAGCCACACTATCAAACTGAGCACCGAATGTATTCCATTTGCTTGTGTCTGTAGGAGTTTTCCCTGAGAATGTTCCAGCATCTATACGAGCAACATAATACACGCCATTGTATTTTACTACATCCAACCTGTATTTCGTTCCATAGTATGTACTGGAATTACTATAAATACCCCTGAAAACGGTTGCTGGGCTATCTCCTTTCTCTCCTTTTGCTCCGTCTTTCCCATCATAAGGATTGATACGTATAGGAGTGCTCCAGTTTTGAATTAACTTATCCGCTTCACCAGTCATAACTTTATTTATATCACCTACTGGCAAAGCCCCCTCCAGTATCCTAACCTCATCAAAGAAAGAAGCGGATCCAAACATATCATCATCATATAGAGCAAAGCCTACAACCTCCTCATTAACGCTACCAGAATGTACCAGTTCTCCATTTTTAAAAACGGTAACTGTTTTATCATTGAAACGGAAAGCCAGGTGAAACCACGTGTTTACTGGTACGTTCAGGCTCTTTTCCACATAATCCCTGCCATTGTATCCGTTAAGCATCCACTTTATTACTTTCTGATCCGTTTTCATCCACAAGCACAAAGTAAAGCTACTCCCCCAGGGCAAATCATAAGGGATAGAACACTCTCCGTTTTCGCTCAGGTTCATTGCGTATCGGCTACCATCAGCTACAACGGATGCACCTTTTGATAAAGTACCGTTATATCCATTCCCAGAGGTATCAGCCACGGCTGTAGTATCGCTGGCATTAACAGGAATATGCACTATCTCCTTATCCACAATGCTTAATTTCTTAGACATTGTACACCAAACATATTCAAGTGCACCAGGTGTAGGCATAGTTGTACTCCAGCCAGCAGGTTCAGCTACATTTACTGCTAACGCTGGTGGTGTAGTTGTAGATCCATTCTTTGCATATCGGTATTCAAAATATTCTCCAGCTGTAGCATCTGATCCACTGGTTCCAGCCTCTCCTCTGGTTCTACTCCAGGTATAATCACCAGGAGTATCACTATCCTTTTGGATAAAATCAGTGTACTGCCCTATATAATCACCTGGATCCTCTCCATTATTAGAGGTAAAAGACAAACCACCGTTATCACTGTATTTAATATGCAAATAAGAGGTTTGCCCATCCTCTCCATTTATTCCTGGAATACCGTTCTGCCCATCCTCTCCCTGTAATCCCTGAAAGCGTGCCCAGGTGTATTTTTTAGGATCCGAACTATCAGCCTCAGTAAAATCCACGTAGGTACCTATGTACACGTTTGGAGTTTCAGACATTTGACTGGAACCTGTGGGATTAGATACAGCTGAGTATTTTATATGGAAATAGGGTGTTCTACCATCTGCACCAGGTTTACCTGCTATTCCAGTATCACCCTTTTCCCCTTGTAAACCCTGTAAGCCTTGCAAACCACGCTCTCCAGGTGCACCTTTAGCAATAACAGCCCAGTAGGTTGAATTGGTTGGAACCTTTCCCTTAGCTGGCTCAGGATTGATATACCGATAAGTACAAGTTTCCCCGTTTGCAGTATAGCTAACCTCATCACCCTTATAGTACACGTATGTACTATCATAAATACCTCTATAAACACCAATATCAGAAAGATCCCCTGAATCACTTAATAGTTGAACATTTCGTAAGGTTAGCCTTTTCTTACCTGAAACATTCCAATCTATAGAACTGCTTGCATCCCCGATCCTGAATTTATTGCCATCCAGATCCAGATAACACTCCCCATCACTGGTAACAATCTTTCCAGTAGTGATAGTATTCCCGTTGATCCTGGTAAACCCATAGGTAGAAACAAAATCACGGAAATTATCATCTGAATGCAAAGATCCAATTATACCCACCTGGAAATAGTAGTTATTTGGATCACTCACAGGCTCAACCCTCAGCTGCTCCTGAGTGATATAAAATGTTCCGTTATCAGTCGTTTTACTACATTTCGCAAAAACATAATACCCACCTGTTTCACTAAGGATAACAGTGGTTCCTGCCATATTCCATTTTTTAATAGCATTATCATCAATGGAAAGATGAGCCAGGATACCCTCAGTTGCATCAAAACGGTTAGGCAGTCCGTTCACGTTAGCCTGGAGGACAGTATCAATGAGGACAAACTGCTGGCTTTTGGAGCCTACAGTAAGCATATTAGTATCAATACTATTAGGTTTGATATTATCCACATCAAAATACCCATCGGTATCATACACCATATTCCTCAGCTCCTCAGTAGTACGCCATCCTCTCCTGGCTTTATTGAGATCTCTAAGCCTATTGTTATCAATGATAATATTGTGCTCTATCACGTCCAGAACAGTCTGAGCCTGGATAGACAGGGTAGTAGTATCCGACAAAGTAAGCGTATAATCATGCTCTATTAAAAGGTTTCGGCTCATCTTCTGGATCCGAATGTTTTTCTCTATATTGTATCGGGTATCTTTAACTGGCACATAATCCCCACAATGGAACACACAGGTTTCGCTATCCAGTGGCAAAGCGTTAATGAAATACGAGCGATCAAAAGTAAGAACATACTGAGCACGTGCCTGTTTACGCTCCCTAAAATCCTCATACCCCGCATACCATAGATCTTCCTCTGCGTAGTCCTCATAGCTTTTAGGGAGATTTATATCCGTGATCTTATACTTATCTCCCTCATGGAAGCGGAAAGCATCCGTATCAGGAGACGGAAATTCCATACCTCTCTCATCAGTAAATTTAATAAGGTTGAAAGTTCTACTGGAATGTACATACCCTCCCTTTTCCTTTAGCTCAAACTGCTGCCCTGCCAACTTTCCAGTTATGAAAGTGAGCTTTGCAGTAACGCCATTGATAAGGTATTTAGTACCACTGCTATCCTTTTCGTTTAGATCAAAATCCATCGTATTATCCACAAAAGAATAAATATCTCCACCCAAAGCAGTTACGGTACCAGTTCTCTTAGGATAGATCTCATCGTAATACTCAGTATCTTCATCACTGCCTATCTCATTTCTAAGATCAGGATCCTCCAGGTAACGTTTCTCATCACTATCAATACCAATATACTCACTTTTAGCGGGAATAACCGTACCATCTGATAAGGTGTGTTCACGCTGGTTAAGACGCTTAGGATAGGGCAACTGTAACCTCTCAGAATAATCTCTGTAGTCACTTCTGATATTCTGGGTACCCCCCTCAACCCAGAGCCTGGTGATAATACTTTTATCATCTACTTTCTGCTCTTTGAGTTTATATAGCCCGTTGCCTTTCCCCCATTCAAAGAAATCATTTCCAGCAGGTGGAGTTACCTTTGATCCAAATTTACCGACACGGAGAATACGGACACCATCCTTTTGATCTATCCTAAACTCGTATTTATATTCTTTGCAAACAGTCTGCACAACCTGTAGGCAGTTCTGTTTTGAGAATTGTAATGTAACAGGATCCGTATCTGGGCAGCTGTCAGCATCAAACCGCCAAATCCCAGGATAATCACGGCTCACATTATAAATTACAACGTGCATAAATTCACGCAAAGTATATGTAAGGTCAAATGTAGACTTTGTAGACTTACCATTTGCATCACAATTTCGGTACTGGCTTTTCATCAGCTCGTACATGACACCATAGAAAATAGCATCATAAGAATACATATTCTCAGATAATATTTCCCTGGTTACTTTGGTTCTGATAGAATACTCCTCTCCACCTACCAGAATCTTATCACCTTTAGCAAATTCCAGGAACTGGGTAGACTTTATGCCAAGCTGTACATTATCATCACCCATAAGGGTTACGTTCTGCACCGCACTCGACACAGTGCAAAACGGCTCTTTACTGAATAAGTTTACCTTAGATCCATTGCGTTTTATCAAAGTAATCTGTCCCATACTACAATAGCGTTAGTAGAAAAACTCTCAATGTCCTCAATAACACCCGTTACTATAATGTCGTAAATGTCTGGCTCCGTATAGGTGTGCTCTACAGTAGTTTTCCCAGACACATCAAATGTATGGGTACCATCACCCCAGTAAATGTTTAACAGCTTAGAACTGGTTACATTGATCTGGGCTTTGCTGTTTGCAGAAACGCCAATATGTCGGAGCACTTTTTTCACGGGTTCACATTCAACCAGTTTAATTTTGAATGTACCTACCATAAGATCATCAGACCACTTTTTAGTCACATCTACAGCATCAGGACAATACACCTCATAAACCAGAGGCTTAGCCTTTCCATCGTATTCCACTTTCAGCCGAGCATCCCCCTCCTTATCAAACTGAGCCATGAAAAGATTAACCCATTCGACAAAAGCGGACTTATTAGAAGCCTCTATAAAACACTCCAGGGTAATAGTTCTTTCTTTATAGCGAGGACGTTTTTTGTCTACCACCTTACCATGATAATTATCCCAATCTACTGTTAGAGCATCTTTTCTTTCCAGCATACCTACTAACCCGCTGGATGCAGAAACATACACTCCAAAATCTTTGAAATTCTTACCATCTATGTAATACTCAACATCTGTATCACTTTGCATTTTAAGTATTTCTACTGGAGTCTTTACCACATCAAATAGCTGTACCTCATCAAAGCAGGCATGAACCCCAGAGAGATTAGGATCATTGATAGAAAGACCTACAGGCGTAGCTTTCAAATTTGTTTTGTAGATCTCGTTACCATCCTGGTAAACAGTAAACTGGTTCCCATTTTTCACGAAAGCCATAAAGTACCAAATATCAGGCATAACATCCAGCCATTGCTCCAGGAAATTATCTACACCTGGTAAATTCAGTAACCAACCTATACTATTTGTGGTAGGCTTAACGTAAAAACAAAGCGTGAAGCTGGAACTAAACGGTATTGTGCGTGAAGTTACACACTCCCCATCACCATTAAGATCTAAGCATTTTGCCACTTTTGCCTGTTTAGAAAAGAAAGCACCCCCTGATAGAGTACCATCAGCTCTACTTTTTGAATAGTCATACGCTACACTGCCATCTGGATCATCGAAAGGCAGGTATAAAATCAGGTTCTTATCAATCATAGCAATACGTTTTAATATGTTTTTTTATTCATTTTCTTAACCTGGATCCCCACGCCAATACATTCAACCTGGGCACCCCCGTATAAATTCACTAATACCTGAGCATTCTTTCCAGCACTGGCTACTATCAGCCTGGAATTATCAAAGGCATCTATAGTAACCATAGCATGATCTGCAACATTAACAGCAGCCTGGCTATCATGTCGGATAAAAATCCTGGATACGCTAAAACCATCATACTCCAGCATAGCCTTACATTCACCATTAAGCACGGTATCTGGAGCGTTTTTACGCATTTCTATTTCATCATCGACAAATGCACCATACGGCTCACATTTACCCTTGAAATTAGCTCGTATGAACTCCAGAGTAGGATAATCCTCCGATATACAGAAATCAATACCCCTGATATAAAGCTGTATCATACTTTCTATACTCATCCCAGCTTTTAGCTTTCCTCTCCATAAACGGCATAAGCCTTTAGCCACGCCATCCTGTTTTAATTGATCTGCCAGTTCCATATTATGCTATACCTTGTGATAGTAACGAACTATCTTTGTTTTCAATTCTTTTCAATGTATCCTTAATCTCTTTGAGTTCAGAAGCACTAACCCCGGTGTTTGTTGCAGTAGCCTGTTGGTAAAGAAGTGACTGCCTAAGAATAGTGGTCTGCTCAGTCTGGTTAATGACAAAGGCGTTTAACCTACCCGCTACTACTGATCCTGTTTGTTCGCTCATTGCCGTAACAGCACCAGTGAGAGGATCTTCTGTAGTATCCTCCTCAATATCCTTAATCCAGTCACCAACAGCCTCCAGAGCTTTGTTAGTAGCAGCACCAGCAGCATTTATCATATTCTCAAAGTTCCGTCTCTCACTATCATCCAAAACGCCATCTTTCATAGACTCACCCAGGTAGAGAACAGCATCATTTATAGCTTTTGCCAGGAACTGCCTCTTTATGGCTTCCACTACAGCCTTTTTCATCACATTTTTGGTAACTTCCCCCAGGGCTTTAGCAGCATCCTCTCCCTTACAATAAGCATCTACCAGGGCATCGGCAAACTCATCTATAGCACTCTTTACATCGGTACCAGCCAGGGTTTCCAACATATCACGCTCCAGATCCTCCAGCTGGGTATCAATATCTTTAATCGCTTCCTCCCATTCAGCGATCTTATCGTTATCGGTTTTCTTCTTATCTTTCTCAGCTGCTATTTGTTGCTTAATGAGTTCCTGCTGCTCTCTCAGGCTCTGTTTCTGTAGCTCATAGAGCTGGAACATATCACCTTTACCCTCCTCTTTTTCCAAGGCATATTTAAGCTCCTTAATCTGTTTAGTGAGCTGGGCATATTTAACGAAATTCCAGCTGGCACGAGCTACTACAGCCTGTTTCTCCAAAGCTGCTATTTGTTGGTTAATATCGTTTAGGCGTTGCTGGTGTGCAGCATTCTCCTGATCGTTGTAAACCCAGAACGTTTGATCTGCTGCGTGCTGTAAACGATCAAAAGCATTAGATAGGGCATTAATTTCACTTTGAATATTCTGGATCTTTTCCTCCAGCTTATCATCATTATTAAATAATCCAGCGATCCACTGTATAGCTTGCAAAGCAATAGAGATAGCTGCCAGAATTATAGAGCCTTTTTCAGCCGTTTTAATAGCAGCACCCATAGCAATACCAGCAGTTGCAACCCCTTGAACCATCTGAATAGTAGATTTACCTGTATCACCTATCAGATCCCCCAGAACACTACAGCTGTCTACAGCATCATTTACAAAGTCAAAGCAGGCATCAGTAGCACTTGCCAAATTCTTCCAGTCTCTCTTAATATCAGTCGAGCTTTTTTTAGATCCACTCTCTGACTTCTTGAAAACAGAAGTAATAGCATTACCCAAAGCCTTGAATGGATTTACGTCCAGGATCTTCCGCTTAGCTTCATCCAGTTTATCTAAAACCGCTTTCATATCAGCAGGATTTAGTTTAAGATCTGCCGTGCTCATCTTTTGCTGGATCTCAGTAATCAGCTTATCAATTTCATCCACAGTGAGAGCATCCAGATCAGAAAAAAGTTTGCTCCAGCTATCCGTCTGCATCAGTATTTGAGCGTTAAGAGCAGATATAGCCTCAGCCTCTCCCTTATTTACCTGAGCTAATAATTCTGCATTATTTTGTACTGTAGCCTGCTGTCTGAGTAGAGCATACTCATCCTGTATCTGCTTCTTTTGTTCCTCGTAGGTTTTAAATTCAGTGAGGACTTTATCCTGGAGTTCCTTGTTTGCCTCTATATCTTTTTCAGAGATAAACAGATTAGCCTCTGCCTGCTCATCGGCTCCAACTAATCCAGTGCTTCCATTTGCCAGCCGTTCCTTTGCATCAGCTACAGCCTGTAACTTCTCTGCCAGAGTAGAAGCACGCCCGATAGCCTGGTTTACCGACTCCTTAAACAGATCCATTGCAGTCTTAGCACCAGTGATCTCACTATATTGCATATTGAGAGTAACAAGCTGGTTCCCCTCTCCCTCAGAAAGAGTTCCAGAGGCTTGTTTCTGTTTTAAAGCCTGGATCTGTTTCTCTACATAATCCTTATAAGAATTACCCTCTTTAAGCAAAGAGGAAAATTGCTTATCAGCCACATCCTTACCCATATTCTGCACCCATCTAAAGTACAGTTGGTACTGGCTTTTCTTGTATTCTATCTCCCCGTCAAACAGTTTATTCTGGGCTTTCTGGTAGCTCTGATCCTCAACACTTCTACGATCCGTGAAAGTCTGCTTTTCCTTAGTGGATAATCCTCCCTTTCCTGCCTCTTTTCGGGCTTTTTCCAGTTCTTTCTCCTCTTTGTCAATATCAGCCAGGGCTTTCTTATGTTGGAGGTCTAACAGGGCTTTACGTTTAGCGTATCCATCCTCCATAATCTCTATCCTGGCAGCTTCCAGCTTCATATCTGCCTGCCTCTGCTTTTCGGCTAACTGTTCAGCTTTCTTAGCAGCGTTCTCATCGGAATTTTTGGAATTGTCTGGGAGTTTTTTCTGGAATGTTTTAATCTTATCGGTGAGTTCGTTGTACTTTTTACTATTGATCTCAACATTCGCCCGTTCATCCTGTAACTGTTTGATACGTGCATTTATACCAGACTCTGTATTAAGGTTCGTTTCTTTCGTTGAGATAGCCGTTTTCACCTGCCCTATGATACCAAGCAATTCAGTAAGGCGGGTATTATCGGTTTCTACAGCTATACCCTCATCAGCTTTTTTCTGTAAAACATCTATTTCCGTCTGAGTATCTTGAACTAACTTATCCAAGTCGGAAAAAGACATTTTCAGATAATCAATAGGAACGGCATCCTTAACGCCATTCATTGCATCCCTACCAGCATTAACCTGCTCATTAAGTTTCTCCATAGCTCCCTCTGCTTCTTTAGCAGGTTGAGCGATTTTATTTATATATCCAGAAATCTTATCCAGGAAATATACACCTGTAAAATCTTCTTTAGAAGCATCCTTTAAAATCTTCGTGATAGTTTGCTCCACCTGTTTTACCGCTTGCTTATACTCATCCCCAGAGAGCTTTTTCAACTCCTCAGCCTGAGTTTTTACATAGGCTTCGATCAGGTCAAACGTAGCATCTGATAGGTTTTTAAGTCCCTCCACATCATCATAAGACATGAAATCTCCAAATATCGTTTTCTTAGAAGAAACTCTGGTAGTATTACGAATATCTTTCTTAAAATCACCCGTAGCCTCATTCTGCTTTTCTTCCTTATCGTTCTGGATCTGCTCAATATACTTTGCCTTGATACGGGCTGCTGCGCTTTCGTTAATGGCTATTGTAAGCTCATCATATTTACCTTTCAACTCCTGTACCGTAGTGGATTCTGTTACAAGCTCTTTATTATAGTCCTGGAGAATGGCATTTACTTTCTCCAGAGCCTGTTTGTGCGCTTTGGTACCAGCCTCTGTATTTTTCAGGACTGCCATAAGCATATTTAAGTTGTCTATCTCCTTTTTGGTGGTATCCTGAAACTCTCCCATTGCATCGGTAGCCTCATCCTGAGAAGAAGCAAAGAGAGTGATAACGCTTACCAGAGCACCAACCAGCGTTAAGATCCAGCCGATAGGATTAGTTTTCATTGCAAGCCAAAGAGATTTCATAGCCAATGTACACCTGGTGGTGATAGCAGTTAGCAATGAGGTAACAGCTCCCTGGGTGGTTTTTGCAGTTGTATCGGATACAGAGGCAATAGTAGACTGTTTAGTAGCGGTAGCCTCCAGCAGTTTCTTTTTAGCATAAAAATCAGTCTGGGCAGCCAGAGCAGCCTTACGAGATATAGCCTGATTTTCCACAGCTCCCTCCAGCTTTTTCTCAGCGGTCGCTATTCGGGTTGCGTCCCCAGACTGTTTAGCCCAGTAGAGTTCATATCTGGCAGACTCTACAGCTTGCATAGAAACAACAGCAGACTGTTTAGCGGATTCAACCCTGGCAGCAGCAGCTTTTACATCGGCACGCATAGTATCCAGGGTAACAGCCTTTCCCTGAACCTTAACCGCCACCTCTCTCTCCAAAGCAGCCCGATAAATAGCACTCTTAGAGGAAAGATCCGTTTTACTAAGAGCCTGCCTTTGCTCCAGTGATAGAACACCAGTAGCTACAGCCTCATAGTTCTGGGAACTGGCAGTAACACCAAGATTAGAAAGATATTCCTGCTGCTGAGCTGTAAGTAGTTGCTGAATAGTAGCGATCCTCAAACGTTTCACCAGGTTTGCCTGCTCCTCAACAGTAAGCTGTTTTTGCAAAGATGCTGTATGAGCTTCCTGGGCAGCTGTCATAGCATTGGTAGCAGCAGCAGTTTTTCCCGTTAATGCTTCATCGGCTTTCATTAAAGCCATTTTAGCCTGTCTCACGGTATTATCCAGCAAGGCTACACCAGTGTATCCTTTAGTTGCCAAAGTGTTCAGGACTATAGCAGCTTTATAGCTACCATAAGCGATAGTGATAGCTTTTACGATCCTCAGGATCTCATCAAAATTTTCAACCAGATAGATAGCTCCACTAATACCTGAGGCAAACACATCCTGGTTATCTTCACCAAGTTTATTTAAAGCGGTATCCCAGGCATCACCCAGGTTTGCGATCATACCAGTTAATGATGATGATTGCTTTTCCATCAGGTTATAGAACTGCCCACCAGCATTAGTTAGCTTATTCAATACCTTTTCTACCTCAGGGAAACCGATCTTACCCTCAGAAACCATAGTATTGATTTCCTCTGCTGTTTTGCCATACATGGCAGCTAATTCCTTAACCAAAGGAATACCACGCCCTGTAAACTGTCTTACGTCCTGAGCATAGAGCCTCCCCTGTACCATTGTCGTACCATACAGATATACAATATCCTGGAGAGGAATAGATAAGCCAGAGGCAATGTTTCCCAGCCGTACCAGCGTATCATTTACTTTATCAGCTGCTGTACCATACGCTAAAAGCTGTTTGGCTCCTCCAGCCACTCCCATCAAGTCAAAAGGAGTTTTAGCTGCGGTATCCACCATCTGATCCATGAGAGCCTTTGCCTTTTGCTCATTGCCCAGCATTGTACCAAATGCTATTTCCAGTTGCTGGAACTGCCCACGTGTTTGCACGATACTATTAACCAGGCTCATCATTCCATTACCGACCAGGTAAGAAACGATATAGCGTGCTCCATTCTGGGCAAAGTTTAGAATGGATTGCTCCATTCGTGCCGACTCTTGTACAGCTGTATCCGAAACGGAAATTATTCTCCGTTCCATAGCCTCAGAGGATACATTAAAATCGTTAATATCCAGGGTAGCTTTAAACGCCAAAGCACCATCTATATTTTCGCTCATTACATCATTCCTTTAAGGTAGTTCTTAATATCTTCTTTCGTTTTAAGCTCTCTGTGTTCAACCTCTACAGTGGCTCCCTCTGCATTTTCAGTTTCAGTAACTTCTTTGATCCTGGCTGCATCCGCTAACATTATCTGTACATTTTGCCAGGAAATACCCCAGAGCAAATAATCATAAGTCCAACCAAATTCTTTCAGTATAGCCCCACGATTACCCCACGGACTATTTAGCCCTATTACTCTATTCGATCCGCCCTGGGTTTGGTTGTTCCCACTTCCTGTATCAATCGAATAGAGGCGGTAAAACCCGCTGGGTTCATCATTTGATTTACAACTCCAGCCAGCTTTTGCAGTCTGGATACTGTCAGGTGTTCAATGAAAAACCGCTTTAATTTCTTTGTCTGTTTATCCAGGGGATCCGCTATAACACCGCTATTTATCGCTGCTACAGCTGCTATTTCAGCCATAAGTGAGGTGTACTTAAATAGTTTCTTGCTTTCAGATCCTGGCTGCTTTTGTATCGCATCCTCATTATACTCTATTTCCAGGTATAGCCTCCTCAGCGCATCAATGGTACCCAGATAAAGAGGTTTTATATGGAAATTACGCATATACACGTCTCTGGTTCTACCCAGGTTAATATCTGCTATTTCCATTACTTCCACATTCCAATCTTTAGGTATCCGTTTGTCTCTCCACACCTTAGCCTTACTGGGGAAATACTTATTCCACAATAGGATCCATTTAGGAGGTTTTACAGGCTCTATCTTTAGAGGTACAGAGAATTTCACCCCATGCTGTAACAGAGCCTGAATAGCCTGCTCCTCAATATCCAGGCGTTCCTCTCTGGTTAGTTCTCTTTCTTCGTTATCTTCCATAATGCTATATTAAAAAGGAAGCCTCCAGCTGGGAGGCAGGAGGCTTTCCCATTTGTTAAAAGGGATCTTTAAGAAGCCTTAGAGGGATCCACGTTTTCCTCGTTTACATGAGTCTCAGCCTGATACTTGATAGTCATAGGAACTAAACAGATACCTTTTGCTGAGTACGTGATCTCAAATTTCGGAATGATACGGGCATTCGGACATCCAACCAAAAGCCCCTCCTCAGGTTGCTGCCATACAGCCCATTCCTTGTAGGGTAACTTTCGTGGACGGATCCACTTTCTTTTTCCAGCTGTTCCCGTGAGAGAACCACCGAAATACTTAACCAGCTTATCCAGGTCTGGATCCATTAGGGTAAGCTCTACAGTCGTTTCCCCCGGTTCAAACTGAATAATCTTTTTGCTGGATGTTTCAGACTCATGCGTGGTTTCAGTACCATCCGCATCTTTCATTGTACAAGTATCCTTGTAAACGTCTCCCAGATCCGTCCATGCTGCACCATTGGCAGGCATAGTATCACTACCAGTAGAGGGAGTGATCCAGATCTTTTTTAAACCCATTGTTGCTAATACTGGCATAATCGTAAATTTTATGATTAAACTTTTTTATTTCTTACCGTCAGCTCCAGAGCCAACGAAACAAAGTGCTCATTCTGTTCTGGTTCCTTTATCGGAGGGTTCAGCATCCCTATAGTCCAGTTATACCCTTTCCCTACCTCATAATGGTTTTTCAGAACTTCAATAACCTTTGCCCGTATCTCTATCAGCCGTGGAAAATTGGTTTTATATACGGGGTTCTTTCCTGTTTTCTTAACCAGATCTGGAACGTGAATATTTACGTTTATCTGCCCGAAACGAATTGAGTCCTCACCCGTGATAGAGTGGGGAACTATAATAACATCCTCCTTTGAATAGTCGGATCTCTCATAGTCAATAGTACCAGTTATCAAATTCTTTACCTGGCTTTTCTGGAGTAATTGATATACCCTTACTGCTATTTCCTCAGTTGTTATCATGCTACATTACCGTATAATTCGATTGCTTTTGATCTGGCTTTCTCTACCAGCTTATTCATGGCAGCAGGAAAATCAGCTTTTGCCTTTAACTCAGCAGGCAGTATTACATTGTATCCTTTAGCCTCTACATAGGCTGCGTAGTTCATCCCTGCTACTATGATGAGTGAGAAAGAGTTTGGAGTTTGAGAGGCTATCTTCATAGCCAGTTTCAAACCTGCCTCAGCTCCCTCTCCAGGCTGGTTTAATTCACCATAGTAAACAGGAGTGCCATTTTGCACAACCACATAACCTATAGAGTTGGTTAGATTACCTGATTGATCGGTGTAGTTATGCTGATCCTTTGCATACTTAACCAGGCTTTCACCCAGGTATTTCAGCAAATAGATCGTAGCTGTCTCCAGTCGTTTCTGGAACGCCTGAACACTCGCTGCTACAGCACCTTTACCAGTATATTCTATCCCCATACTTCTATATACTTTCTGCTAAGATCATCAACACCCTGGATAGTAAACTCATCACAGGTACCATCTTCACCCAAAATCTGCATTTGTGCAGTCAGCTCCAGCTTACCATTAAAATGCTTTGGAATAAACACATCATAGTTGTAAGCGTGCATCTGCCCGTCTGCTCCGATTTTTTGCTTTGCTGGTATCTGCTTTTCTATCTGGCACTCACATCCAGGTAGCCAGTCACCAGCTCCCCCGTCCTGGGAGTAAAACCCAGTATCAGGATCCTGCTGAGCATCCTGGCATAACTTGTATTTGAATGTTCCATTATTCCTACCCATAGCTACCACTGATTAGATCCGTCCGTAATAGAGGATACTTCGACAAAATCAGAGAGATCTAACCCGTTCTCAATACACAAATCTTTAATCCTCTGCTCCAATCCCTCTACACTATATCCCTGAGAGGATTTACCCAGGCTATCACTGGTTAAAACGATCATTTTTTTAAGTACACTTATAGCAGCCAGGGCAATAGAACGTTTATCGCTCTCAGCTACATACTCTTTATCAAGATCGGTTACTCCAGAATCAGCCAGGGCTTTTTTCAGAGTTAGGGCACTGGGTGTATATGGTTCCAATTCACCCAGTAAAGCCTCGTATTTTGTCAAAGCATCCATACTCGTTACTCCTTACAAAGATTTTCAGAAAGAGCCTTAGTTTGCTCCTCAGTCAGTTCTGATAGCTTTTTAGTAACACCAGTTACACCAGCGTTTTTAGCTACAGACACACCGATAGCAGCCAAAGCAGTTTTTACCGCTTCTACTTCAAACTCCTTTTCAAACAGCTTTATCATATCCGATCCATCAGCATTAGCTGATTGCTTCTTTTCGCCAACGGATACAATAACACAAATACCACGGGAAACAAGATCATTAACCCGATCCAGATCATCAGTGCCAAGAGTCTCACCTACTTTGTAGGTCTTTTCGGGATTAGTTTTATCCCGAAAAGATTTCAATGCTTTTAATTCCATCATAGATTAGCCCTCCAAAACTTCACCAGCTGCCTCATATACAGCAAGAGCGTTAAACATCTTATCATCTGCATTAGCTACCAGAGAGGCTTTTTCTTCAAAGCCACGAACTTGCAATGCTACTACAGCATTGATTTCCGTAATGATCGGCAACAAACGAGCAGCACCCTGGGTATATTCTCCAGTCTGCTGTCCTGTAGAGTCACCAGTACGCCACTTAGAGATACGGATACCATTTCCTGCATCCATATAGTCCACGTTTTCCTCTTCCATCAGTTCGCTATCCTCAATAGAGGGCTGAACTACACCCAGCTTACCGTTTTCACTTTCGGGGATAAACACGATCATGTTATGGTTCCAGGGATCGTTAGGCTCTGCCTCACCATCCTTTTCAATGGCAACCAAACGTTTGATCTCTTTTACTGGCGGTAACTCATTCTCAGACAAATATTCGTTAAGCTCACTGAGCTTAGCAATCTTAGCCTTTTTATCATTACCGTAAATGGCTGTACGGATCCCCTCATCCATTCGCATGAATGAAATAAGCTCAGGTGCCATCATCATTTCTTTAAATGTGATACCCTTAGCCTTGAACAGAGTAACGATCTGGGTTAAAAGCAGCGTAATATCCAGTTTGCCAGCTTTAGAGTTAGCTTTGTTCCACAATAGAGTAGATACCAATTTGTTAGCATCCTCCATCATGTAATCCACCTCAAACTCACGTCCGCCAGGGTTATTAAGCTCTGGTTTGAAACGACAAACACCCCAGTTAGAAAGTGCAGTAAGCAGAACATAGTCCACGTAATCCTTACAACCCAGGTAAGAGTTCTGCATATCGTTTTTCAAAGTCTTTTCGATCTGTTTCACCTTTTGAGGTTCTTTCAGATACGGAGACTTATAAACCTCCAGCAGCTTACGATAGGTAGAGACTTTCATAAAGAACTTATGACCGACACGGGGAATTTCCTTAGTCCAAAGATCAAAGCCATCAGATCTACGTAACGGAGTCGGGGACTCGTTAGCCAATACTGTAGCCATTACTCGGAAATGATATTTCCCCATAAGCCCCTCAGCAGTTAAAGACAACTGGGGAGCCTCATATTCCAGGTACTCATCAGAGTACATCTTTTGGAATAAGATAACCTCTCTCTCGCTGGCTTTATCGAATGTCTTTTTCCATGCTGCCAGGAAATCCAAAGGCTTACCCTCTACGTTATGTAAGCCTGTAAACGTTGAATAAATTGATCTCATAATTCAAACCTCCTTTTTTAGAATGATTGTGAAAGTCTGATATGTGGGTTCGCTTTCAGATAGCTGCCAGTAGCATCTTTCTGAGAGGCTGGGATCGGGTTCACCCGTCTTTCATACATTGCGTATTGCATTGTATCAGCACACACATCAACAGGAGTTTCATCCTCCTTAACTTCGATACGGTCAAACGTGATACAGTTAGCATCACCGATCAGGGCAGCATTGTTAGATCCGTCCTTTACTACCTGCTGGATAGTGTCACCAGTAGCCAGCCCAGAAATAGCAGCCGATAGAGTTACAATGTAATCACCGTTATTCTTCCGTTCCACTTTTGAAATGGTAGGAGCTGCTGCGAAAGTTCCAGTAACTGTTTTCAGTACACTATCACCAGGAGCAAAACACGGTACTACTGTATCATTGGCTACCAGGTAAATAGTTTTATTGTCACTCTCTACCTTTTTGACTTTGGCTGTCTTAATGATTTTCACCTTTCTGGTTTGCTCATTGAAAAGAGCCAATGTACCAGGTGAAATTTCAGATCCGATAATGAAGTTTTGAGCCTCCACATCGAGATTAAAACCGCCAGGTACGATAGACGGGGAACCTGTGAAAATAGGTTTCTCCCCTCCAAAATGAAATTTTTTCGTTTTCATTGTCCTTTAATTATTTAACTGTGATTGACTCCAGCAATGAATCCGCCAACTCGTCAGTAGCTTTATCATTTGCTGCTTTGGCTCCCTCCGCATCGGCTGGCATAAGGTTTTGAGTAATGAGATCCTGTTTGATACCAGCCAGATACGTATCTGGATCCTGATCGTCAGGAACTACTAAACCTTTCATTCTCCATTCAGGAATACCATGTTTAGTTTGAGCAGCCTTTACAGAGGCAGCACGTTCCTCTTGCGCTTTATTTCCCTTTAAAGATGCTAATTCATCTTCCAGGGCTTTCAAACGATCATTTTCAATCTCTTTAGATGATTTGGTTTTATCATCATCATCCTTTTTTTCATCGGATTTTGATCCTTTTGAACCCTTATCATCTTTCTTACTGTTAGCCCATCTGGTAGCCTCTCCCTGCGTTTCTTTCGCAATGTCCGCTATCTGATTTGCCATGTTACCTATTGCCTCATCATCAGTAGAATCATCCTCAATACTGCCACCCATTTTTTCGGTTATCGTAGTAAGGTACTTCTCTGATAGACCTGTGTCTTTACACAAGTCTTTCACCTTTACAAAGAGCTTTTTATTCATTGCCTATAATTTTTGGTTTATGCGCAAAAATAGAAATTATTTTCCATAAGTGTGTATCAGCTACACACTTTTTTTTATTTGCGAAAATCTACAGATTATCAGTATTTTATATGCACCAGGTGAATAATTTGAGGCATTTTATTTGTTATAACACGTACAACAAATAAATGCGTATCAACTACACACTGAAAAATATTTTTTAAATAAATAGAAGATTTTCTCCACTTAGCAGAAATATATCCAGATTTGCAGTGAAATATATCCAAATCTGAGTGGATATATTTTTGCTACAAAAAGCCACTTTCACCACAAAAAGCACCAGAACGTACTCAGTAAACTGCCTTATTTTACAGCTAATTAAAAAATATATCCAGAAATATATCCAAATACTTTGTTATTCTGGATATATATCCTATATTTGCAACGTGATAATATTTATAACGTTTAAAATATATAAGATATGGATGTGAATTATATTCTAATAAAAGGAAACAAGCATTTTAAGTGCTACAATTTAGCTGAAATGGCTATCTATTTTAGTTTGTCTATAACCAGCAATGGAATCGTAACCTGTGATGGCTACCAGGATACAATGTCTTATTCCAAAGAGTGGAGCCACGAAGATATTATTACCGACTTCATGCGTAACAGAGTAGAGAAAGTTGTGCCTGGAGTTGAAATATACAAAGTACAAAAATAGTAATGCAACACTAATAGATTTTGATTATGCAAAAGATTGAATTTACACAGCGCACTGGCATTGAACTCACAGATGAGCAGTACAAACAGGTAGAGGATATGTACCTGGAGGCTGGAAATATGGATAAAGATCAGTTCTGCAAGGATTATAAAAAGCACTCTGATAGTGAGATTCTAAAACTTTTCTACTGCCAAAATGAGAAATTAAAAAGCAAGTTGGCAGATCTCAGAGATGAGAGGAATGAGATAGTAGATTTTCTCCTGGATAGATCACAAGAATTTGGAGATATTAAACTGCTTGAAAAGGCTATCTGTATGGTAGGACACGATAAAGTGATTAAGCGTAAGATCTCCCAGAATTTGCCTTTGTGGGATATTGATAAGAAAAATATCTACGAGAACATTAAATAATTATCAGGGAGGTGCTCCCTCCCATAAATGCAACACTAAATTTTAAGATTATGGATAATTTGACCTTAGAAGTAAAAAAACTGAAAAACGGTTTTCAGTACACAGTAAAAGAGGGTGATACAGTGATAGATACCCGCAAGAGTAACAGAGTATATGTAGCAGCTTCTGTTTACTACAAACCAGAGAACCCCACCGATTACCACCGTCCTTTATATCATGGCAATATGAACCTGATAGGGAAAGGTGACGGAGCACGTTTTATCAAAGCTGGATACCTGTACAAAGTAGCAACCATATTCACTAAGTAAACAACCAGGAGGGCGAAAGCTCTCCACAATACGACACTGTTATGAAACGAAAAGTTATTAAAGTAAGCAAAGAAAGAGCTATCCAGTTAGCAATGAACACTAACGGAGTATCACGTGAGATCGCAGAACGCTATACTGATAGCGAATTAAAAGAAGTGCTTAGGCTATTAAAATTGAAAGCAGATTTTTAAATTAAGTAATGCAACACCGTTATGAGCGATTTAATTAACATCAGAGTTTTACAACACGATACAGAGGATCAGATCCGTATCGGAATGGCTTACCCCGTGTTTGACCTGGAGAAAGCTGAGCAGGGAATTATTAAGAGCTACGAAAAAGAAACAGCCTGGTGTGGCGGTTTCAAAGTAGCTTGTGAGAAATATTACAAACGTATCGCTATTGTACGTGCGGACACGCTGGAGGTGATACGATCCATTTATGAAAGAAAGGAAACTGAAAAATGAGTATAGCGTGTGTACAAGATATATATAATTGCGATTCTTGTAAATCAGCCTCAGATGAATTTGGCAGAGGATGTAAGCATGGGATGATGTTCCCTCTACTTCTCCTTATGGGTAATTGTGAAAGATGTATGAATTATGAGATAGATGTAGAGAAAATAAAGCTCCATTTACAAAGAAAGGAGGAAAAGAAATGATTATAACACCGAAATTTGATTTTGTAGAGGGCAGCTTTGATACCCAAAATGTAGAGATGCTATGTGTACCACATGAAAATCATGGTTGTATTGATCTCAGTATTAAGGAGTCTGGAAATAATTGGAATTTTCCAATAGCAAAGATAAAGCTCCACTCTAAAGATCTCTATGTGGATTTTAAAGCCACTTTTGAGGATGCTGTTAAGTTGGGTGAAGAAATAGCCAGACGGTGGAATGAATGTAATACCAAACAATAACAGGATATGAAAACAAGAAAGGTTCATTTTACTTTAGGTGAGAACGCTGGGCAACTAATTGTTAATATAGCCAGGGAACATTTACTCTATTCTCTGAATCCCACAAAAGCAGTAGAAGCGATTAAAGGCTCTCTGGTTGGATGCCCAACAGAAATAGCCTTAGATATTCTTATAGGCAAACTAATTCTGATTACCAATGAGGATAAAGTTTCTCTCAACGCTATCCAGTACACTCCAGAAATAAAAAACGAATTTCCCATGCTGGATATTGAGGAATGGGCAGAAAACGAACTCCTTAAAATGAAACGAATTGCAAGAGAATGGGACAGCGCAATACTACAATTCAGGAAAGCTATAATAAAAAATAGTGGTCGGTTTGACTTTACTGTTAAGTACGATCACCTGATAAAGTATTTCTATGATGGTGACGCAGAAAGTCTCATAGAGTTAGATGATGATATGGTAAGTAATATCAAATTCACTGTAGTAGGCATAAAGAACTTTTTCGGGGATTGCTTCAAAACGCTTTCTGTTATCGAATGGTTATACAAAGCATATCCTGGATATATACCAGATGGATATACTCATTTGCCCGTTGATGTTAGAGGGCTAAATACCCGCCTTATGGAGTTAATGTATGGAGATAGCGAGGTAGAGCAATTTATTCGCAAAAATACTATCCAGATGAGAATGGTGGATAACTTCATTAAAAACGAAGTGAAGATAAAAGAAACATTAGATAATGGTATAAAGCCTGTAGATATAACTAAAGGCTGGTCTGCTGGCTGGCTATCTCCAGATGGTGATTATTATGCACTTAATGGAGATATAGCTAATATGCTTCATAATCAGATAGCGGATGCCCTGGTAGCTGCTCACATAATACCATTGAAAGATGGAGATACAGATGTTACTAAAAACCCAGATAGTTGGCTGGGTGAAAATGGCTGGGTAAAAATACACGGTGATTGGATCCTGTATGATGGGTATTTTCAAAGCCATTACATGAAACCTTTAGTTCCTATCACTGATAAACAGATTAAGCAAATATCTCTTTACGGTAAAGCGTGTTGTGGTGATAAACTCTTTTTCGGACTTGAAAAGAAGTTTTGCTCTGGTACCCGTTTTGGCTTTACTGATAAGCCTATGATTGCTAAACTCTTTGATCTGTAAACATGGATAATTTTGATCTACATAGTTACGACAAATATATAGTTAGCTTCTCAGGAGGTAAGGACAGTACAGCCCTGCTATTATATCTCCTGGATAACAGTGTTCCCCGTGATCGGATTGAACTCTGGCACCAGGAAATAGACGGACGGGATGAAAGCCTTTTTGATTGGGAAGTAACTCCAGATTATTGCCGTAATTCTGGAAGATTTTTATAACCACTTTATTAGCAAGCAGTTCTGAGGATAAGG
>OGZZ01000601.1_pt1 | contig 28150 bp, 25 predicted proteins | sample 1577021 | NCBI WGS metagenome assembly OGZZ01 (sample SAMEA3541526, study PRJEB24748) | human gut metagenome | biome: human gut; feature: human-associated habitat; material: faeces | place: China | collected 2012
ACAAAACAATTGACATACCTCAATAAAAGTGATATTAATATATTAAAAGAATTGCACGCGCAAATCTTTTATCTTAAGCAATGCACACGAATATACAATTGTTCAATATATGTTCAATGCACATTGCCTATCAGAACTGAATATTCATTCAGACTACCCCATAAGACACAATTAAATAAAGCAGACTTGTATTAGATATCTGTAAATGCTAATATACTATACATAGAGACACAATAAATAGATGTGTGCATGGATATCAGCCTGCGAGCGAGAAAGGGGAGGATATCTATGGCAGAGAAAAGAGACAATGTAGCAGTTAAATACAAGGATAATGTATTCTGCATGCTTTACAGGGAAAAGGAAAACTTGCTTGACTTGTATAATGCACTGAGAGGTTCCAATTACACCAATGTAGATGATCTGCAGGTTACAACACTAAACGGTGGTTCATATATGAAGTACAAGAATGATGCATCATTCGTACTGAATATGAGCCTGTATATGTTCGAACAGCAATCGAGTAAGAATGAAAATATGCCGTTGCGCTTCCTACACTATCTGTCAGACGTGTATAGAGAAATGTTCAGCAATGATGTGCTTCATAGAAGAAGCATGATAAAGATTCCAGTTCCATATTTTGTGACATTTTATAATGGTCTGGAAAAATGGATTGAAGAAGAGGAAGAAATTAAACTCTCAGATATGTATGAGATACCGGTTGATAATCCGCAGCTGGAATTAAAAGTGCAAGTTATTAATATTAACAAAGATGTAGATATCCTTAGTAAATGCGAAACTCTTCGAGGTTATATGACATTTGTGAATAAAGCACGATGCAAAACTCAAGTCGAAAAGAAAGATGTTAAGCAGGCAGTGTTAGAGGCAATAGATGAATGTATGGAAGAGAATATACTTGTCGATTTCTTTGAGAAGCACAGGGAGGAGGTCGTAGAAGTGAGTATATATGATTATGATGAAGAAAAGGTAAGAAAGACATTGGCTGATGAAGCTCGTGAGGAGGGAGTTGCAGAGGGAATAAAAGAAGGAATCGAGAAAGGTGAAACATTAACCAAAATTATTCAGATTATCAAAAAAGTGAAAAAATCCAAGTCACTCCCAACAATAGCATCCGAGCTGGAGGAAGAAGAGGCAGACATCAAGCCACTTTATGATGCGGTAGTAGCATCAGCACCGGATTACGATATAGAAGAGATTAAGGCTAAATTAAATATGTAAGATACAGAGCAATGCTGGTAGCAAAATACTGGCATTGCTCTTATTCTTTTGCGCGTTGGAGAAGCGAGAGCATCTGGGTAGATAATGAAAAGTTACAATAAAATGTCTATACACCAGAGAAAATGATACAAAATGCATATACCTGATTCAAAAAAGTGTACATATGTGAAAAATGCACAAAAAAAAAAAAAAAACATGTGCACTTGTTGCAAATTGCACAAAAGACGATTGACGGTATATGTTTAAAATAGTAATATAAGTAAGGACGTTGAGATACCGCAAAAAGTAACATAATTATCAACGTTTGACACAATGATAAAATAATTTTAGGAGGGGAAATTATGAAAAAGATAAGGACTACAAATCATAAGATAACAGCAGCATTACTTGTAGCAGTTATGATGTTGAGCGTTATCTTTACGGAAGTATTATTTAGCGGAGGAGTTAAAGCGAAAGCAGCGCAGGATGTTACTTTGGACGGATGTACAGGAAGTCCAGTTAGCAGCGAAGATGGGTTTTTCACAATTACAAAAGTGGGTAACAAGAATCTAGATAATAGTTTTTATTTGAATGGAAAGAAGTATGAGCATGGATTGAAATATGCCAAAGGTTCAGCCATATCTTTTAATGCACCACAGGCAGGGGTACTTACTATAGTATGCCAGGGCGCTAAAACAACTTCTGCTTTTAAGATTAATAGTAGTGCTCCATATGTTCTAGGGACAGAAGTTAAGGTGATTTCAGTTAAGATTGAAGCAGGAGAAAATAAAATAGAAAGATCTTCTGGAGAAAGTTGGATTTATTATGTTATTTATGCACCAGGTCAGACAGCGCTTACAAATAGTTATAATGTTACAGTAAATGATAGTGCAAAATCTGATGCTAGTGAAAAAACTATTACAGGTATATACACAGAAGGTGCAACATTAACACTTTCAGCTACTGGAGATAATTTTGCATATTGGAAGAATTCTAAAGATGTAATAGTAGGTAGAGATAAAATAGTAAATATGCCTGTATATTATGGAGAAACATATACTGCTGTATATAATACAGAACATAAGGTTAATTATTTAACAGCTTATGAGCAGGTGTTATATTCATACTCAAAGAGTGAATTTACATCAATATCAGTGCCAGAAGGTCCTGTTCGTTATGGATATGCATTTACAGGTTGGGATAAAAGCTATGATTATATTGTAAATGCACTTGATAATGATGATGTTTATGTAAGACCTATATATGAATCAGCTGATGGTGAAGAATATAATTATGAGATAACAGTTAATACAGAAAAATTTGGTGGAAGTAGTGTTACTAAGTCATATAGAGTTAATGAGGTTGTTACTGCAACAGTATCATCAGATAATTTTGCATATTGGAAGGATGAAACAGGTAAGATAGTAAGTTATAGCCCAACATATTTATTCTTTGCCAACAAAGCAACAACTGTTACAGCTTTTGCTGGGCCAGCAGGAAAAGAAGATGATGCTAAGGCAGTTATAACAAAAGTATCTAGTGAAAATGAAAAAGCATCAGATGGTTCACCAGTAGTTATCTTTGAATATAATATTCCAGCTGGTTATCATATAGATTTTGCTGGTGTATTAGCATCTAAAACATTATCAGGTGAATCATTGACTGTTGAGAATGGAGCATATGTTATTGGAGATAGTGATTTATCATATACAACATATAGATATACATTGACATCAAAAGCCGGTGTTACATGGAATGTTAAGCCAATGCTTAAATATACATATAATGGAATAACTCATACAATATATGGTGATGAGATTATATTAAAATAATAAAGGAGAATAGTTAAAATGAAAGAAAGATATGAAGAGATTGTATCTGAAGTTATAACTTTTGAAAAAGCAGATGTTATTACTACATCAGGTGATAGCGATAATAAATACTCAATTGGTAGTGGCGGAGGATACATGCCAGCGCCATAATCCGGATTAATAAGTAAAGCTAAGGCGGGAAACAATCCCGCCTTTCTTTATATACACTACATAATAAAGAGCAAAGAGAGTAGTAAACGATGAAAAAGATATTAAAAAGTTTATTAGTTTGCATGGCTATGATTGCAACGGTTTTGTTGAGTAACAGTTATGTTAAAGCAGAAGATACCATAGAAGTATATGATGGTGTTAAGTATAGAGTTAATAATGAACAGAAGTGGGCTTCTATATGTGGATATTCAGGGGATGCAACAGACCTAGAGATTCCATTCATGGTTGGAAGAGGAATTATTGTTTCACAGATAGATGACCATGCGTTTGATGGATGTGCAAGTGTCAGAATTCTCACCCTTCCGGATACAATTGTTAAAGTTGGTGATATGTCTTTCATAGGAATGGATAATCTTCAGGCAGTTATATCTAAGGCTCAGGGAATTAATATCGTTGTAAGAGATAACGTTAAGATTGTTACAGACAGAAGTCAGTTAGATAGCAATGATATTAATAATGATGACAATAACAACAATAATAATAACAGTAATAGCAATTCTTCTAACAATACCAATGGTGGTAATACACAGAGCAATGATAATGATGATAGTTCATCATCTGGTAATGGTGACAGTGGCAGTGGTTCAGTAGGTTCTGGTGGAGCAATAATTGATTCTGATAATAACGTTATAATAGATTCATCTAACGGAACTGTAATTGAAGAGAATATTGACAAGAATGTAGGCGATAGCAGTGCAACTATCTCAAGCTCTGACAACAAGAAGGACAACAATAAGTCAACACAGGCTGCTGACAGTAAGAACGAGACTGGTTCTAAGACCACCAAGAAATCATCAGCACCTAAGATTATCGCATACATAGTATGCATAATCGTAATTATTGGTCTTGCGGCTGGTGCAATTATATTTATTAAGAAAAAGAGAAGATAAGCTATGTATACAATACGGATTGCAGATACATTTATTCAGATTAATGAAAGATACCAATATATAAAGGAATATTGCAGGAATTACATAGTTGATGATGTTACACCTGAGATGGTTATTGAAGTGAGTGACGAAGAGATTAAAGCGGAACAAAGTGATGAATATACAAGTTCGCCAGATTATCTTGAGACACTTGCCGTATATAGAAAGATATGTGAACATCTTGTTGATAAAGGAATTATTCTCGTACATTCATCTGTGCTTATGGTTGATGGGGAGGCTGTTATGTTCCTTGCTCCGAGTGGAACGGGAAAGTCAACTCACACAAGATTGTGGCGTCAGGTGTATGGTGACAGGGTGACAATGATTAATGATGACAAGCCGCTTGTCAGTGTAAGAACTGATGAGCGTGGAGTTCATGTTAATGTATACGGAACACCGTGGTGTGGCAAGCATGGAATTGAGAATAATATATCTGCGCCGGTTAAGGCATTATTCCTGCTTAAGAGAAATGAGACTAATGTAGCAAGAAAGCTTACTATGCATGAAGCATTTCCATATGTGTTCAATCAGACATACCGTCCAGATAATGCGGAGCTTATGAGAAAGACGCTTATATTATCAAGAACAATGGCTGAGAATGTCGGCTTGTTCGAGCTTGGATGTAACATGCAGGAAGAAGCAGCACATGTGGCTTACAGGGCAGCATATGGAGAAGAAGGAGAGAATTGACCATGAAACTGAAATCAGGAATTGTTATGGAAAAGACTGGTGATGAGTATATTGTAGTTGCCACAGGAGAGGCAGCCAAGTCTTTTAATGGAATTATAAGAAATAATAAGACAGCTAATTTCGTATTTGAACAGTTGAAGGAAGATAAGACTGAGGAAGAACTGGTTGATGCACTTCTTGAGCGATATGATGTGAGCAGGGAAAAGGCACAGACAGATGTTAAGGCTTTAATTGCTAAGATAAGAGAGGCTGGACTTATTGATGGATAGGGAAAAGCTCAAACCACTGTTCAAAGACGGACATTATTATAGTGTTCCAAGAGGCGTGAGCATGTGGCCGTTGATTAAGACACCGGATTGCGTGGTTCACATTGTTCCAGTTGACAGGAAACTGAAAAGATATGATGTTGCGTTATATCACAGAGAAAGCACAGATCAGTATGTTCTTCACCGTATTCTTAAAGTAGAGGATGATTACTACATTTTTTATGGAGATAACTGCTGGCGTAAGGAGATTATTCCTAAGGATACGGTTGTCGGCATAGCTACTAAGTATTACCGCAAAGGCCGGTGGATTGATGCTGATGATATACGTCTTAAGATATATGCACATATATGGTGCGATGCGCTGCCGGTGCGTCGTGCAATTCTGAGATTGAGAGATGAAGCTAAGAAAGTATTAAGAAGAGTTAGAAAATTATGGACAAAGAACAGAAGCTCCAATTAAAGAAGATAGTTAAGAATCCAGCCATGAGCTGGATTTTTGGCGTGTCAGGGAAGTTAAAGCTGGGGGTGCTGCTTCTTGTGCTGCTTAATTCAGCAATATCAATAAGTGCGGTGGCATTTGCACTTGTGCTGAGGGAAGCAATCGATGGGGCAGTTTCTGGCAATAAGATGGTATTCCTCAAGTTCGTTATCATACTTGGACTTATTATGGTTGGGCAGATTGCTGCGAGAGGTGTAATAAGATTCTTAGATGAGTATGTACGTTCAGGCATGGAAAATGTTATTAAAACACGACTCTATGAAACTATTCTGTCAAGAAAATACAGTGCTATTACAGCGTATCACACAGGAGAACTGCTGAACAGAATTACTAATGATGCGGTTGTTGTGGCAGATGGGTTCGTGCAGATTATTCCAGGAATTATTGCAATGCTTGTTAAGCTGGCCGGCGCGGCGGCGGTGCTTTTCGTGCTGGATTACAGATTTTCTGTGATATTCTTTGCCGGAGGTGGACTTGTGCTTATATTCACAACACTGTTCCGCCATGTTATGAAGAAGCTTCACAAGGATGTGCAGGCGGCTGATGGTGTGCTTCGCTCTTATCTGTCTGAGAATCTTGGAAGCCTTATGGTTCTTAAGACATTTGGCGCAGAAAGAAAAAGCATAGATACTTCTAAACAGTACATGGATAAGCACAGATTCATGCGTATGAAAAGAAACCGATTCTCTAATATATGTAATGTCGGTTTCGGACTTGTTATGAATGGCGGCTATATATTCGGTCTGTGCTGGTGCAGCTTCGGAATTCTGCATGGAAGTATTACTTACGGAACGCTGTCGGCAGTACTTCAGCTTGTTGACCAGTTGTGGGCGCCGCTTGCTAATATGACCGGTTATCTGCCAAAGTTCTATGGTATGCTCTCAAGTGCGGAGCGCTGCATGGAGCTTGAGACTCTTGAGGAAGAGCACGTTGAGAGCCAGTTTAGCAGGGATTATTGCAGAGAGCTTTATAAAGACATGACAGCGATTGAATGTAAGAATATTACTTTCAGATATGAGGACGACATTATTCTTGAAAATGCTGATATATCTATTGGCAAGGGTGAGCTCATAACGATTATGGGTAACTCCGGCGCGGGCAAGAGTACGCTTCTTAAGCTCCTTCTTGCTATATATGAGCCTGAAAAGGGGACACTTGAGATTAAGACTGAAAAGGAAAGTTATGCACTGACCGAAAAATACCGCAAGATGTTCGCATATGTGCCGCAGGGCAATTTCCTTATGTCCGGCAATGTTACGAGTGCTATAGCTTCTCTTGATGATACCAGTGCAGATGTTGATATGGACAAGGTGAAGGCAGTTGCGCATATTGCATGTGCAGACACATTTGTAGAAAAATTAGAGCATGGATATGACACGCTTATCGGTGAGCGTGGAATGGGTATCTCTGAGGGACAGGCACAGCGTCTTGCTATTGCGAGGGCTTTGTATACGGACGCTCCTGTGTTGCTGCTTGACGAGGCAACTTCGGCTCTTGATGAGCAGATTGAGAAGAAGGTGCTTAAGAATATAAGGGAACTTACGGATAAGACGGTTATTATTGTATCGCACAGAAAAGCTGTGCTTGAGGTATGTGACCGCTGCGTGGTATTGGAGGATAAACATTTTGAATAATGGAGAGTATCTTATCGGGCTTCTTGCAAATGTTGTGGCTGGCAAGCCGGTGCCTGAGCCTGACGATAATATTGACCTGTTAAATGTGTATGAGATTGCTGAAAAACACAGTGTGCAGACAACAGCTTATTATGGTATTAAGAAGCTGCAATGCGCGATTCCTTCTGAGATTTTAAGTAAATGGGAAGAAGCGCACCTGCGCGGGTTGTCTGTAAGCATACGTTTTAAGGCAGAGCTGAATAATGTGTGTGATGTATTCACTAAGGAGAAGCTTGTGCATATACCACTTAAGGGCAGCATAATTAAGAATATGTATCCATCGACTGATATGAGAAGCATGTCGGATATGGATATTCTTATTAAGCGTGAGGACGCGAAGAAGGTGCATGATATTCTTATCGGGATGGGGTATACATGCGATATGTATGATATAAGCCATCAGGATGTGTATTACAAAGACCCTATATATAATATTGAGATTCATACAAGTCTGTTTGATGATGGTGACGGGGTGACTTTCTACCGCGAATATGATAATATTCTGGATAGGACGGTTACTGTGGATAATGAGTACGCACGCCTGATGACGGATGAGGACTTCTATGTGTACAATGTCGCACATTTTGCAAAGCATTTTCAGCTAGGTGGTTCTGGAATCCGCTCGGTTATGGATATGTATATTATGAAGAAGTCGCTGACTGGTATGGATATGGGTTACGTTAATGCGGAATTTTCAAAGCTTGGACTTACTGAGTTCTATACTAAGGCATCGAAGCTGGTTGACTACTGGTTCGGAGATGGAGAACTTACCGCTGATGTTAAGGATATGGCGGATTATATTCTTTCAAGTGGAACTTATGGCAATCTGTATAATGCATATACGAATCAGCTTGAGAAAAAGGGCAGATTCAGAATGTTCATGTACAACGCATTTCCACCGCTTAATAAGATGCTGTATACATTTCCATTTCTGAAGAAAGTACCATGGCTGCTGCCATTCTGCTGGATTGCAAGGTGGTTTTATGCGATATTTACTAAGCCGAAGAATGTTGTTACTAAGGTGAAGATGTTCGCGAGGGTTAGTAAGGATGTTGAATAAGAGAAAGGGGAACTTATGAAGTATTCTAATGTTGTTGTTGCCGGAGGCGGAGTGCTGGGGAGTCAGATTGCTTTTCAGGCAGCATATTGTGGATTTAATGTAACTATATGGTTAAGAAGCGAGGGTTCTATCGGAAGAACCCAGCCTAAGATTGACCATCTAAAGCAGACTTATATTGATGCTATTGAGAAGATGGCAGAGGATAAGAATGCATGGTGTGCAGGACTTGCAGATGAAGATACATTTGACAAGGAAAAGTGCCTTAAGAAGGTTGAGAATGCATATGCTAATCTCAAGCTTGAACTTGATATGGCTAAGGCTGTTGCTGATGCAGACCTTGTGATTGAGTCTATGGCTGAGAATGAGAAGGATAAGATTGCTTTCTATGAGAAGCTTGCACCACTCCTTCCAGAAAAGACTGTTATTGTAACTAATTCATCAACACTTCTTCCATCAATGTTTGCAAAATATACTGGCAGACCAGACAAATATCTGTCATTACATTTTGCTAATTCTATATGGAAGAATAATACTGCTGAGGTCATGACTCAGGCTCAGACTGATGAAAAATATTTTAACGAAGTTATGCAGTTTGCTAACGATATACGAATGATTGGACTTCCTGTAAGAAAGGAAAAGAGTGGATATCTGCTTAATTCTATGCTGGTTCCGTTCCTTCTTAGCGGACTTGACCTATATGCAGCAGGTGTGTCTGATCCTGAAAGCATTGACATTGCATGGACAAGAGGAACAGGCGCTCCTAAAGGACCTTTCCAGATATTTGATACAGTAGGACTTAATACTGCATACAATATTGTTCACCAGTATCAGAGTGTTCCGGGAATATTCTCACCGCTTCTTAAGAAGATGATGATGCCATATAATTTCAAGAAGATGGAGGCTATTCTCAAGAAGTATATTGATGAGGGAAAGCTTGGAATGTCTACAGGAGAAGGTTTCTACAAATATAATTAAGCTTATATTAACAAATGTTATGAAGGACTGGTAATAACATGACGACTAGGGAAGAAGCACTTGCATATGGACTTTCTTTTCCAGATACTTATCAGGAAGCACCTTTTCATGATGAGAACTGGCAGCTTGTAAGAGTTAAAGGATGTAAGAAAGTATTTTTATGGACATACGAGCGTAATGGATATATTAATCTTAATGTGAAGGTTTCACCTGAGTGGCGCGACCTATGGCGGAGTACATATTCATCGGTGATTGCGGGCTGGCATCAGAATAAAGAACACTGGAATACTATTATTCTTGATGGAACTATTCCTGATGAAGATATCAGACGCATGATTGCAGAAAGTTATGACCTTGTATCTGACAGTCCGACAAAGAGGATATACGAAGCTGTCAGGAAGATTCCGAGAGGACAGGTTGCAACTTATGGACAGATTGCGCAGCTTGCAGGTGATAAGAAGATGGCGCGCGCAGTTGGCAATGCTCTTCACAAGAATCCAGACCCGTCAGGAATTCCATGTTACAGGGTAGTCAATTCCAAAGGGGAACTTGCCGGTGAATTCGCATTTGGCGGAGCCGGAAAGCAGGCAGAGCTGCTTATGGCGGATGGAATAGAGGTTGTTAATGGCAGGGTTAATCTGGATAAGTATGGGATGAAGATATGATTAAAATAGTTTGGTATCTGTCATATATTGAAGATACCAAACTATTTTTATGTAGATTATTTAATTATCAGAACCCTGTCTGTATCACCGGTAAATACAGCAACACGGTCGTGCTTCTCTTTCTGTCCTGATATAAGTGTGGCGGAATGGACTTGGAAGTGGTGTGAGACACGGAGAAAGTCCAAACGGAGCGCTAAAGTGTGGCGGATTGGACCTTGAAGCGGAGTAGAGGCAGGCGGAAGTCCAAACGAAGTGTAAAAGTGTGGTGGATTGGACTTTGAAGTGGTCAGACAGTGGGAAAAAGTCCAAACGGAGTGAGGGAAAGTGGTGGATTGGACCTTGAAGCTGCGGGAAGGCAAGTAGAAGTCCAAACAGAGCAATGCTGGTAGCAACATACCGGCATTGCTTTTTAGTTTGTAGATTTAGTTTGTAAACCATAACTGTATAGCATATTTTACCCAAATGTTTTATAATAAAAATAATTATCAGAAACGGAGATTATTATGTGGAAGATAAAACAGATATTTGATGGGGATTATGGGTGTGAAGAGCTGGCAGAAGGTCAGTCACCTAAGGTTTCTGTTACACTTGTTAATGAGAGTGGACAGAAGAAGTATGTATATGTAGAAGATAAGTGGCTTGTAGACAGCGGGCTTGATGAAGGTTCTGTATGGCCGGAGGATATAGATGAGTAAAGTGACAAGAATCATATCAGTAAGCATGATGTTAACTGTATTATCAGCCATTATACTGGTGGGGTGTGGCAACAGACATTCTGATAAAACAGGATTGAATAAATCGGACATTACAGAGTCTTTAAGCCAGACATCGGAATCAGAGAAAGGTTCACAGATGGATTCTCTAAGTGAAGATAATACTGATACAGAGACAACAGATGCAGAGATAACAGATACAGAAGCAGAAGATTCTGGACAAACAGCCAGTGAAGATGGCAGTCAGGAAGAAACGAGCAATCCATATATAGCAGCAAGAGAGCCATATACAGGAGTTCCGGTATATGAAGATATGGAACACATTTATATGAATACAACATGGGAATATGCGGATCATTCGGCGATAAGCGATGGTTATGCTGTTCTATATAAAGCGGCAGGTGAGAGAAAGAATATTATAGTTGGCGTTAATGCAGGCCATGGGACAGCAGGTGGTTCGTCCGTGAGAACATTGTGCCATCCGGACGGTTCACCTAAGAGTACCGGTGGAAGTACGGCGGCGGGAGCAACAACAGCAACGGCTGTATCAGGAGGCATGACATTCTATGATGGAACATCAGAAAGTGAAGTTACATTTAGAATGGCGCAGATTCTAAGAGACAGGCTTCTTTCACAGGGGTATGATGTGCTGATGGTAAGGGACGATGCAGATGTACAGCTTGATAATGTAGCGAGGACTGTGATATGCAACAATGTTGCGGACTGCCATATATCGCTGCATTGGGATGGAGACGGACTTAGTTATGACAAAGGCTGTTTCTATATCGCAGTTCCTGATGCGATTAAAGATATGGAGCCGGTTGCCACATACTGGCAGCAGCACAATGCACTTGGAGCATCGCTTGTTAATGGGCTTGGTGATGTGGGTATGAAGATACATGGTTCAGGAAGTATGGCAATAGATCTTACGCAGACGTCATATAGCACAATTCCATCTGTAGATATGGAGCTTGGAAATGCAAGTTCAGATCATAGTGATGAGACACTCGAAAATATAGCGGATGGTCTGATGGCGGGCATCAATGCGTATTACGGGTATTGAGAAACCACTAAAGGGATGAGCTGACGTGGCGGAATGGACGTTGAAGCGGCGGAAAGACAGGCCAAAGTCCAAAAGGGATTCGTAAGAACGGCAGATTGGACGTTAAAGCGGTGGGAAGGCAAGCCAAAGTCCAAAAGGGGTGAGCACAGAGCCGAGATTGGACGTTAAAGCGGCGGGAAGACACGAAGAAGTCCAAAAAGAGTGAGCCAGAGCCGAGAATTGGACGTCAAAGCGGCGGGAAGCACGGAGGAAGTCCAAAAGGAGTGAGAAAGAGCGGCGGAATGGACGTTGAAGCGGCGGAAACACAGGCCAAAGTCCAAAAGGGATTCGTAAGAACGGCGGAATGGACGTCAAAGCGGCGGAAAGGCAAGCCAAAGTCCAAAAAGAGCAAGTCAGGAAAAGTTAATATAACAAAACCACATAAAGAGAACAATAATGGATAAGGAGAACAATAATGGATAAGAAAACACAGATTATAGCAGTGGCAGGAAAAGGAGGGGTTGGTAAGACTTCTTTAGCTGGAGTTATTGTAAAGCTTCTTGTTGAGGCACACCCAGATAAGAAGATACTTGCGATTGACGCTGACCCGGCTGTAGGACTTTCTACAGTGCTTAATGTTGAAGTGGATAAGACTATAGATGATATAAGAAAAGAAGTAATCAAGAATGTTGAAGGCGGAGATACCAAGACTGCCGTGGAGTTACTTGGAGAAGCCAAGTATGAGATAATGGATGCAGTTGTTGAACAGGATGGATATGCATTTATTGCAATAGGAAGACCTGAGACAGCGGGCTGTTACTGCAAGATTAATTCATATCTTAAAGAAGTTATCACAATGCTTTCAGATAAGTTTGATTATGTTGTAATTGATGGAGAAGCAGGAATAGAGCAGATTAACAGAAGAGTTATGGAGAAGGTTACGCATCTGCTACTTGTTACTGACGCAAGCAAGAAGGGATGCCAGGTTGTGCAGACAATCAAGAAAGTTGCAGATGAGCTTGTGATGTATGACAGAATCGGAGTTATCGCTAACAGAATACCGGATATGGAGGTTGCGAAGCTTATGGATATCGGCGACCTTGAACTGCTTTCAGTAATACAGAGCGATTCCAAACTTGCGCAGGCAGATGTGCTTGGTGAAAACGTATTCAATCTTCCTGATGATGCAATTATTGTTGAGGGTGCAAAGAAAGCCCTTGTTAATATGGGAATATTGTAAGAGGAGGTAAATGTGAAGGATTTAGCTAATCTGTATTATTTTGAGAAGCTTTTGGAGGACGTGAATAACGACCTTGTAAGGCAGGCGCAGGCTAAAGGTGATATTGCAATCGGTGCAGTCTGTTTTCAGATACCGGAGCCGCTTATTAATCTGCCGGGTAGCTTTTCGGTAAGGCTGCGTGCACCCCGTACAGGTTCTATTGAGATGGGTACATATTACATGAGCAGTATGCTATGCGAGGGATGTCGTGCGATATTAGAGAGAGCAATTGAGGGCGGATTTAACTTTCTTGACTGTATAATTGCGCCGGATGCATGTGCGCAGATGAACAGGTGCGTAGAGAATATTGAGAGACAGCACCTTATAGAGAAGGAAAAATTCTTTGTGGAATATTCAGATGTTCCGATGAAGAATGATGAGACGGCGTTAAGACATTTTGTTAAGCAGATGAGACTTCATGTGCTTGAACCGCTTAATAATACATATGGAATAGATATATCAGATGATGCACTTAGAAAGTCAGTAGAATTGCAGAATAAGATAAGCCGGCTTATAAGAAGCATCGGTGATTACAGAAAAGAAGATAATCCAAGAATTACTGGGTATGAATTCGCGGTTTTGTGTCTTGCAACCTACTGCTGCCCGAAAGAGGCACTTATAGAAAAGCTCGAAGAAACACTTGAGGAGCTTAAGACGCGTGAACCTGATAAAAAATGTAATTACAGGGCAAGGGTCGTAATGGTTGGTTCAGAGATTGATAACCCTGAGCTTATAAAGCTTGCTGAGGAGGCAGGTGCACTGGTTGTGGCTGACAGATTCTGTTTTGGTTCACTTCCGGGAAGAGATGAGATTATTCTTAACGATACAGAGGATGTTCTTACACAGATATGCAGACAGTATATGAAGTGGGGACAGTGTCCAAGATTCATGAATACAGAAAAGATTATTGAGAGACAGGAGTATGTTGACGCAATAGCTAAAGAGTATAAGGCGGATGGCCTTATATATCAGCAGATTAAATTCTGTGATTACTGGGGCTATGAGAGGGCTTCGGCATTCCATGTCATGAAAGAAAAATACGGCTATCCGGTTCTTTCAATCGACAGACCTTATGCTGTTGGAACTTCAGGACAGTTAAGAACAAGAATACAGGCATTTGTCGAGAGCCTTGAGATTAAGCGTATCAATGCAGGAAGGAAATTATAAATATGTCTAAGAATATAGGAAGCGAGCCACTCGGCAGATTCTATACAGGCAAAAAGCCAAAGAGAAGAAGAGAATGGCGCGGATTGAAAGATACATGGTACGACTATGTAAGGTGGCTTGGATACTGGAAGACTTTAATTACATTTATAATAAAACCTAATAACATGAAGGGCTTCTTCAGATACCGCTGGATGATTAATTATCTTGCACTGCCTGATTTCATGGACAGGCATACAGAGGGCATGAGAGGAACTCAGCTTAGAATGGCGCATCAGGCACTGGGACTTATCGTTACTGATATATGCGGGATGCTTGGACAGATATTTAAGGCAGACCCTGCTATCGGCAATGATAAGAAGCTAAACAGCAAGATTGTCCTTTTTGATGAAAATATGATGAGTACTCTGATGGGAGGTTTTCCTAATCTTACATGGCTATCAGTGGAAGTCCCTGCCGTGTATACAAGCTCAATGATGTCACAGGATGGAGTGAGCTATTATGTTGATGTTACACATCAGTATGGTGTTCCGTCAGATGTCTGTCCTATGCCGGCAGCTGAGCTTGGTGTTGCACTGGCTGATGATTTCCCGCTTATAGGCTGCTGTGCCGTGCAGTGTAATACGACATGTGACGGAAGCCTTATGGGTAACGGGATTGAAGCAAGGTCATTTAAGATTCCTACATTTCAGCTTGCTGTGCCAATAAGACACAGACAGGAAAGTGTACAGGAGTATGCGGCAGAAGAGGTTGTCAATGCAATCCATTTCATAGAGGAACAGACTGGAGAGAAGTTCGACTGGGATGCATTCTTTAAGAGTATGAAGCGGTTTAATGCAGAGACAGAGGAATTCTTAGAGTGGATGGAGATTTCCAAGACAGATTATCCGCAGGTTATGGGCGTAACGCTTGCACTCTACAGATATGGTGTATATCAGGCTGCCGGTGGAAGAAATCAGGCATTCCTTGATATGGATAAAAAGCTTACAAAGATGGCACTTGATGCATATAAGAATAAAGAGATGGCGGCAAAGGAGTACCGCCACAGAGCCATGACATGGGGTGTTCAGGCTGCATATTACACAGCACTACCAATCTGGCTTCTTAACTGCTGGGGCGTTGTTACTATTGCGGATATGTTAAGCATGGTGTCTACAGAGATGGTCAACACAGAGGATAAGCATCAGGCAATGTTAGACCTTGCATATCTGTACGAGAATATGATTATGAGAAACCGTTCTAACGGCGGTTATGAGACAGGCGTAGAAGCACTCTGGCGTTTTTGCGAAATGTTTAATATTGATATTGTAATCATGTATGTTCATATGGGCTGCAAATCAATGTCGGGATATCACGGTCTATTTGAGGAAGAAGCGAGAAAACATGGAATTCATTTAATATGGGTAACGCACAATCTTATGTGTCCTGAGGATGGAACAAGAAGAGACATGAGAACGGAGATTAACAGATACATGAGAACTGTTTTCAGGGAAGAGCCGCTTGACCCGTCACTTGAGGATTTTGACGATTCTAAGAGCTGGTAAGAAGTGTGTATGCTGCATACGTGGCAGGAAAGGATAGCAGAATGAAATATTTCGGTGGTTGTGACGCAGGAAGTACATATACCAAATGCGTAATTATAGATGAGAATGGAAAAATCGCATCTGCGGTTACTAAGAGAAGCAGGATTAATCCTGTGCTTAGTGCGAAGGATGCGCTTGACGAGGCTGTAAGCCAGGTTGACGGTTTAAACAGCGCAGAGGAGCTTACATATCTGATTGGTACGGGTTACGGAAGAAATAAAGTACCGTTTGCAGATGAGAATATATCAGAGATAAGCTGTCATGCTATGGGAGTTCATGTGACTGACCCATCGGTTAAGGCGATTATTGATATCGGCGGTCAGGATGTTAAGGGAATTGCGATTGACACTGATGGAACTGTGCTTAATTTTGCGATGAATGACAAATGTGCAGCAGGAACGGGAAGATTTTTTGAATCAATGGCAAGAGCATTTGAGATGTCTTTAGATGAATTTTCTAATCTGTCTCTTACAGCGAAGAACGTGATTCCAATAACAGCACAGTGCGCGGTATTTGCAGAGAGTGAGGTTATTTCGTTAGTAGGTGAGGGTAAGCCTATGGAGGAGATAGCGGCAGGAATACAGTTATCGGTTGCTAAGAGATGCTTTGTCATGGCTAAGAAAGCAGGTGCGGCTGACAGCGTTACACTTACAGGTGGATGTGCCAAGAATGAAGGCTTGAAGAAAGCAATAGAAAAGGTGCTTAAGATTAATGTAGTTGACCTTCCGACAGACCCACAGCTTATGGGAGCATTAGGTGCTGCAGAATATGCAAGACAGAAGGGAAGTAACGTATGATAGTATTAAAAGTGCTGGCCATTATTGCAATCGTGCTCGTTGCATTGTTTCTTCTGACTCTTGTTATATATTTCTTTAATCTGGATATGAAATTTGCAGCAGCATTAATCAAGCCGCTTACTGCGTATTATAACTGGTCAAAGAACAGGCGTGAGACAAAGAAAAAGAAAGAACAGGATACACATAAAGAATAACAGGAAGGGCAGAAACAGCCGATGGATATATATGATGGTGAGATAAGAAAGCTTATATCAATGCTTGAAAGCCATGGAGTAAAGAGACTTCCATCACAGAAAGAATGGGAGATGACTGAGAAGGAAAATCTTATCCTTAAAAGCGAGACGGCTTATGAGCTTGGCGGTGGAAGCAGTCAGGCAGTAAGTGCCATTGCATTTACACAGGATGAGAAACTTGTGCCGGAGGATGCAGTGTATCTCGTTGGAGATGACCTGCGTGACATTAAGAATGATATCTCATATGCAAGAATTACTGTAATCAGGCTGGACAGTGAATATATTAAGAATCATGATGACAATGCGCTGTATGCTTCAATGAGAGCGACTGATTATGTAAGATACCATGCATTTCCTAAAGGATATATGATGAGAATATCAGCTGTCAGGGAAAGAGAACCAGTGAGAGTGAGTAAAGAAGCGGTTTCACATGGGATTAACTTTGCAGCAGTAGGGCTGGGACTTATCAATGCCTACAGGAAGCGCCCGGAGGTTGAGGCTGTAAGCATATATTTTGTTACTGGGCAGGATATTGATTACACATTTTTAAAAAGTGAAGCACACAGATGTGAACAGATAACAGATTCGCTGAATCACATATTTAACGGTCTTACAATGGATTGTTCAACTTGCTCAAGCAGGGAATTGTGCGATGAAATAGATGGACTCAGGGAGCTGCATAAGAAGCAGTTGTAGCTGGCTCTGTCGAAATATGACAAAAAGAAAAGCGGAGAGATTAAGAAGTCTCTCCGCTTTTATGATGTTTTATCTGAAAAGTGATTTAACCATATCAGCATTATAAGAAATGCTTGTTGCATGTTCTACTTCAATCAGGTATAAAGCGTGTGCAGCGAGGTGTTCGGCGGCCTGTTCAAGATCTCTGATACCTGTGGTATCTTTGCAGTAATCAAGAACGGCTTCAAGTCCGTCATCAAGCACTAAGCACTCATCCTCGTGAAGTCCGATTCTTTTAAGAACCTTAGGGAGTGAATATTTAAGGAATATTGTCTTCTTTTCTTCTCTTGTGTAATCAGGAATATCAATTACTGCAAATCTTGAAAGAAGCGGTGCACTTATCTTATCCTTATCATTAGCTGTGGCGATAGGATATACGCCTGAGGTTGGGATAAGACACTCCATATAATTGTCTGTGAATCCAAGGTTATCAAGGAGTGTAAGGAGTACGTCAGCAGGGTTGGCGTTACCATTGCTTGAAGTAGCCTTATCAAGCTCGTTGATGATGAATACAAGATTAGATTCACCAGCCATGTTAAAGGATTCCATAATAATACCAGGTTTGGCATTAGAGTATATTCTTGAGCTTCCTGTAAGCTGTTCAGCATCATTAATTGAACTCATATCAAGAGTTGTCCAAGGCATCTTAAGAATCTTGGCAACAAGGTAGGCAATCTGCGATTTACCTGTTCCGGCAGGACCTACAAGAAGGATACCATATGCAGGAAGAGTGTGAGTTCTGTTAATCTGAATAACAGTCTCGATAATTCTCTGCTTAACACTCTCCATACCGAAAAGCTCTTCATCAAGAATTCTTCTTGCTTCCACAGGGTCAATTGATTCGAAGTAATTGCTCTTCCATTTAATATTAAGCATGATAGAAAGTGCTCTCTGTGCATGTCTTTTCTCTTCAGGAGTTACCTCGCTTGAACGGGCAACAACAAGATTGCGTCTTGCCCATAAACGGATATTCTCAGGAAGCGTGCTTCCTGCACAGTTAAGAAAATCTGATATGCTTGTAAGGCTTGTAAGCTTCATATCATCAGCAGATTCATCAGGCTCTTCACTATTGTCTTCTGCAATGGCGCTGCTCTCTAATAATCTCTCAATCATAAACTGAAGGAAACCGTCTTCAGCGGATAACTTGTTACCATTGCCAAATGCAACCTCCTGAATCCTGAATACATTATATCCTTCAGATGAGTTAGCACCTGTAAGCTTTACTTTAACTCTGTTTTCGCCAAGCCATTTGATAAGGCTTGTAAATCTTGAATCAATCTTTAAGATGTTACTTGTGAAAGATTCACCATCAATCTGGAAATCAAATGCAGTCTTTTTATAAGGGTTAGTGAATAAACCATAAGATGTCTCATCCCACTGCTTTTCAGAATTATCCAGAACAAGGATTGGGTTCTCTGGGGAAGCTGTAGAATTGTCTGATTTAAAAGTTGTATAGGTACACTCAAAACCGGCAGGGCTGCCAGAATTGGCATTAGCGTCATAAACTAACATATATTCCTCTTTCTGTGCATAAAGCACTTGTAATAATCTATCCTATAATAACATATTCTGTGAAGTTGGCAAGGAGAGGATTGAAGGTTTAATTACAAATGTTTACTTAATTAACAGCTCTTATCGCGCCATCAGTAATAAGTGGGTATCGAACCAGCTTATCACCGTCAAGGTTCTCCTTATGCATATCAACAGCGCATATCTGATGGTTGTCATATGATGTGTAATAATATATGCCTTTAGTTGTATTGCAGCAGCAGGTATATATTGTTATCTCGTATTTGTTATCGTCTAGCTGGCAGCAGCCACGCTGCTGGTCTACGCTGCCTAATATATGAAAGAACTGGCTTACGCTTGATTTCTCATCGTCACCTGAAACAGAATTCATCTTAGTAAAAGCAACTTTTACGAATCTTGACTGAGATGACAGATCCCCAGGAAGTCCGATAGCACCCATACCACGGCTGTATCTGTTGAATTCAAGCCTGTCAGAGAAATTGCTCTCAGGCTGTTTTGCAGATAATCCCATGTAATTGTTAAGATTAAACATCTGTATGTTAAATGGCGGATTATTAGTAAGCACTCCTACAGGATTATCATATATATGAAGTCCGTCTGACATGGATTCAACAGTTATGCAGTTTTCCTTATCAGCAATAATCCAGTGAAGATTAGCACATGGAAACATATCATTAAACTGAGTGTTGGTAAGATTAATAAACTGGAGTCTTTCTTTGGCTTCGTCAACTGTTGCACACTGCGATAATATCCACGGAATGAATTCGAAAACGGCAACATTTTCAATATTACTCTCTCCGTTAAGGCCTCTTAGGTCCGGTTCGTTGTAAGCTGCATTGCCAACAAAATTAAGTCCTGCCATGCCAAGACCTCTTTCGTTAAATGCTTCATAATATAAAGGATAATCGTCAGCGACATGTGCCATTCCAATCATCGCATAGTGGTTATTCCTGACGCCCATAAATCTGAAATTAATAGGATAATTTCTAGGTGTGACAGTCACCTCATCACCATAAGAAAATTCATAATCCAGTGTTCTTCCCATATAGAAATCTTTAGTTTTATAAGTAGCTGCTGTACACATAAGCCCTCCTTTACGTCTTGTATTATAGTAATATTCTGATTATTTATTAAGAAATAATACATTACAGTTCTTTTTTTTACAATACAATTTCATGAAAACCCTGTAGTATCCATATCATAAACTTAATAAATCAAAGACAAAGGCGTCGTACATCTGGTGTGCGGCGCCTTTATTGTTTATTTTGTTAATAATTAATCATGCAAAAAGGAAGGGAGCTGGTTTTATGAAGAAAAAGTTAGGATTAGGAAGTGGCGTGGCAATATGCGTAGGACTTATTGTTGCCACAAGCTGTCTTGTTTCTTTAGGAACAGGAATGGGTTCGATAGGGCGATGGTTTATCATTCCGCTATTTGCAGTAATGGTGCTGAACTGGTTTATTGGAATATCATTTGCAGAACTGAATGGACTTATGCCAAGAGTTCAGGGAGGTACAGGACAGTATCTTCTGGCTGGTATGGGACCACTTCCATCATTAATTGGTAATCTGTCAGCCTATGTAATTACAGAAATATTAAGTATGACAGCAGAGATTACACTTTGCGGACTTGTTTTAAAAGGTCTGTTTCTGCCACATGTAGATAACAGGATAATATCAATTGCAATAATGGCATTATTTCTCGTGATTAATCTTTTTGGTGTAGATATATTTTCAAAAGTACAGAACATAGTAGTATTCCTTCTTATCGGTTCAATGGTGCTTATCGGATTAATAGGTGTATGTAAATTAGGAATAAGCTCAAATGTTGTTGATTATGCAGCAAATGCACCAACATTTGAACAGATAGGCGGATTTAAGGGACTTTGCTCATATGCCGCACTTGCATTCTGGTTGTTTATAGGTGTTGAGTTTATTATTCCGGTAGCAAAGGATTTGAAGAATCCAAGAAGAGATGTACTTCTTTCTATGACAATAGGTCTGGTTTTACTATTTTTTGTACAGAGCATTCTTGGTATAGGAATGACTAACTATGTAAGTCTTGATATTCTTGCCAATGACCCTGCAGGTACTCCTCATATGACATACGCTACTAACCTTTTAGGCAATGCAGGACGTATATGGATGGGAATTATAACCATACTTGCAGCAGCTTCGACAATTAATACGGTATATGCTTCTGTTTCAAGAATTGTACAGGGTATGGGCGAGGAAGGCATGATGCCATCAGTATTTGCTAAGACAAACAAGAGAGGTGCAGCATGGGTCGGACTTGTAGTGCTATTTGTATTCGTTGCAGGAATAATCGCTTCAGGACTTGGGGCAACAGAGGGTGTAAGTTTCCTGTTATTGTCAGGTTCATGCTTCTGGTTATTAACATACTGCCTTGTACATGTAACAGTGCTTATACTCAGGAAGAGAAATCCTGAATATCCAAGAAAAAAGTGGCTTACATTAGGTGGAATACCTCAGATAATAGGTATTCTTGGAAATGTATACATGATATGGAATATATCAACAGGAGATACCAGAATTAAGATATTTGAGTTGTGTGGAGTTTTATTTGCCGGACTTGTAGTCTATTCAATAATCTGGGTATGTGGAGTTATGAAAGCAAGCCCATTCCAGCCGGTACCGGTTGAAGTGATAAATGATGCTTCTGTCAAGTTCAATGAACTTGTAAAGAAGGAAAATGAAGAAAAGGCACTTGCAGGTGCAGAAGGAGAGGTAAACTAAATGGCAGAGAAGAGAGTAAATTATTCATCAGGAGCTCCATTAGAAGAGAAAGTAGGATATAGCAGAATGGTAAAGGTTGGTGACCATATATATGTTGGTGGAACAACATCGGTACAGCCGGATGGTACAGTGTATGGGGAAAATGCCTATGAGCAGACCAGATATGTACTTGAGAAGCAGGTAAAGCTTATTGAACAGGCTGGTGCAGGTGTTGGAGATGTTATTAAAGTAGATGTGTTTGCTGTAGATATGAAAATGTGTGCAGATATATCAAGGGCATATTCAGAGATATTTCATGATATCAGACCATTATGCACAGTTGTTGGAACACCTGCACTTAACAGACCGACACAGTTTGTGGAGATAATGATGGAAGCAGTCATAGGCTGCGGATTATAGAGGAGGAATTATTATGTATCCAGAAGTTGATTTTTTATATCTTAATGAACAGGAAATGATAAAGGCTGGCGTAAAGAACATGCCTAAATGCATAGATACAATGGAAGATGTTCTTAAATGTCTTACAAAGGGTGATTTCGTAATGGGAGGTGAAAACCATAATTCTCATGGCTGTATGGTAACATTCCCGAATGAATCTCCTTTTCCGAATATGCCAAAGAATGTAGGAGAAGATAGAAGATTTATGGCAATGCCGGCATATATAGGAGGACCATTTGATATGGCTGGTATGAAATGGTATGGTTCTAATACAGCTAATAAGGAAATAGGTCTGCCAAGGTCAATACTTATGGTTATGCTTAATGACAAGACAACCGGTGCACCGGTGTGTCTGATGAGCGGTAATCTTCTGAGCGCTTACAGGACTGGTGCAATTCCTGGTGTAGGGTTAAGACATCTTGCACCAAAGGGTGCTAAGACGGGTGCAATATATGGTCCTGGTGTAATGGGAAAAACAAGCCTTGATGCATTTATGGCAACATGCCCAGAGCTTGATACACTTAAGGTAAAAGGCAGAGGAAAGAAATCATTAGACAGTTTCCTTGAATATGTCAAAGCTACATATCCACAGCTTACAACTGTAACAGTGGTAGATGATATAGAAACTCTGGTAAGAGACAGTGATGTTATATCATTTGCAGCCACAGCAGGAACAGATCCGTCAAAATATGCATATGTCAAAGGTGAATGGATAAAGCCGGGAGCGCTTATTGTTGCTCCAAGTGCATTTGATATGGAGACAGATTTTCTCAAAGAAAAATGTAAGATGGTAGTTGATAATATAAAGCTTTACGAGGCATGGGCAGAGGAATATCCATATCCGACATTTGGTTCAATTAACATAATAGGTGCAAAGTTTACAGATATGTGCCATGATGGAATTATAAGTAAAAGTGATATTACTGATATGGGAGATATATTGCTTGGCAATGCATCAGGAAGAGACAGTGATGATCAGATAATTGTATATTCTGTTGGAGGAATGCCTGTAGAAGATGTTGCCTGGGGTAAGGTGTGTTATGAAAATGCTGTGAAAATGGGACTCGGAACGAAGCTTAACCTATGGAACAAGCCTGATATGTGTTAAAAGAATATAAAATACATGTATATACTGTAAATATAAAAAGACCTGTATGGCTGCAAATAGCACATTCCATGCAGGTTTTTTATTGATTTCTCCTCCTATTCGACATAATTCGACATGCACACGTTGTATTATCTGTATAAAGCACAAGGGTAAAGTCTTTTTGGAGGATAGAATGAAACGGATAATATGTGTTCTACTGGTAATGGTATTGCTTGTAAGTATGCTGTTGTCATGTAGTATGCCATTAAGAAACAGTGGAGAAGAAAAACAGAGAATAGTTGTACAGCTTGACCAGGATTACTGGCTTGCAAGTGTGGGAAGAATGTTGAAAGAACACTTCCCGGATGTCGAATTTGATTTTGTAATAAGCAGGGGAGGAGCACAGTATCTTAATGATGCAGCGCTTAATGATGACCTTGCAGATATAATAATAGATGCATCATCGTGGACACAGACGTCTTCGTCTGACGATGATTATGATATTAATCCTAAGGATTATCTTTATGATTTTTCATGGACAAATATTACAAACATGTTTTATAAGGTTTATCTTGATGGATTTACCAATGAAGATGGTTCTGTGAACTGGCTTCCGGGTGCAGCAAGCGTGGAGGGGATACTTGCCAATACAGCACTTTTTGAGGAATATGGAATAGAACTGCCTCATGATTATGTAACATTTGTTGAAGCATGTGATAAATTCAGTGAATATGGGATAAGAGGGTTTGCAACAGATTATAAATATGATTATACAGATTCATATATGTTACAGGCATGGTCGATTCCTTTGTTACAAAGTACAGAAGGGCGTACCTGGCGTTATGAAGCAATGGATGGAAATATAGATTACATACCGGATGAGCTGGGTGTGAAGTTGTTCTCGAGACTTGGACAGGTTTTGAAAGATACTGATGCACAGGCAGATGACACAAAAAGAGGATATTCAAGTATATTCCAGGATTTTGTGTCCGGGAAGATTGCAATGATACGACAGAGCACTAATATTGCAGAGTATCAGGATGAGGGAATGAATAATCTCATTCTTTTGCCATATTTTGGGGAGACAGATAATGATAACTGGTATTTCAGTACACCCGGATATTCAATAGCTATGAATGGAAAACTTAAAGGAGCAGGGAAAAAAGAAGAGCTGGCACTGGATATAGTAAGATATATGTTTGGCAGTGATGTAATGAATGCAATGGCAGACAGAATACAGTCGGTTGTTGTGTATAATAAAGATGTAAATGTAGATGTGCAGGACATATTTTCTAACCTGATTCCTTATATTGAAAGTAATCATATGTATACATATATAAGGAATGACAGTGTGTGCCGGGCAAGCTGCGCAGCAGTACAGAAAATGCTGGCAGGAGATGTGGATGCCACGCGGGCGGTGGAAGTGTTTAACAATAACTACAATGCGGTAAAAGAAAAATCCCCTGTTATTACCACATTTGACAGGGAATATCAGTGGAGAATATCAGATACAGGAAGTGAGGCATTTTCAGTGAGAGTTAATACGCTTCGGGAAATATGTAATGTGGATATGCTGATTGCACCTGCTGCCATGAATGCCGGAGACATCTATAAGGGAAGTTATACAGCAGCACAATTACAGGCACTTCTAATGGGCGGAGGCGTGAAGTTTTATACGAAGGATGCAACAGGAGCTGAGATTAAAGATGTTGTGCGGTGCCTTGTGGAAGGCTGTGGACGGGATGACGACCCGATATCATGGGATACGCTGCCGGCATCAAGCGGATTTACAATGAAGATATCAAGAGATGATAAGGGCGATATGCATCTAGAGGATATTCTTACAGATGGAAAGTCAGTAGAAGACGAAAAAATATATTCTTTCTGTTATGTTGACGTTTCTGGTCATACTTTGTTGGAACGTGCATATAATTATGATATGTCAAAACATGGCGGAGTTCATATGTATAAGGCTGAGGCAGACATCAGGGAAGGCGAAAAATATGATGGATATATAGCTCATACAACAAATGTAGCACAACAATGGATACAGTATTTTGCTGATGGAGGCAGACTGGCTGCACCAGAAGCGTATATACAGAAGAGCTGATTATCTTGAGAAAGGAAACAGGTCAATTGAAGAAGAATGAGTATAGAAAATATTTCTTTGCAGCAGTAGGCGTGGCAATAATTGTATTTGCGTGTGTAGGCGTAATAATGCTTAATTATTCCATTACAGTCAGAAGAGAACTGTATGAGACAAGTTCGAAGAATCTTAATGAAGTGTATACACAGGTCAGTGAAAAATTCATGCAGATAACCGGGCAGCAGTGGAACCTGCTTGGAATGACAGGTGATTATATAGATGAGGCTGGTGAAAATATAGACAGCATCAGCAAGTTTCTTACAGAATGGAAGAATGAATGGCATTACACAGAATTTTATTTTATAGATGATGCCTGTAATTACTTGTCATCGTCAGGTAAAAAGGGGTATCTTGAACTCGGAAATACATGGAAAAGTCTTGTGATAGACAGGAAAAATGTTGTAGTGGATGGTTCACTTCCGGGAAGTGATGAGGTAATGTTTTTTGCGATTCCTGTCCAGCCGGCATATATTAGTGGTTTTAAATACAGTTCCATAGCGGTTTCATACAATACAGAAGCTATTAATAAAGAACTGGGTATAAAAGCGTTTTCAAAGGACACAAGCAGTTATGTAATATATGCTAATGGTGATATCGTATTAAAGTCTGAAGGCGGCATGGATATAGGTGGTAATATATTTTATCATCTGAAAAATGCGGATATTTCCGGTAAGTCACTGGATAGTTTTATGAAAAGTGTAAAGAATTCAGATGCAGAAGAAATGGTATTCAGGCTTGATGAAAACCAGTATTGTCTTGTTTATGTTCCAATTGGATTTGATAACTGGGGGCTTATATCAATGGTTCCTATAAGCGTCGCTAATTCAAGCTCTCTTGCGGTTCAGCATAGAACTGTTATAATGGCAGTACAGATAGGTATACTGCTTCTTATGGTTGCATGTGTAGTACTATATACATATTACAAAAGATATGTAAGTGAGAAGGATCATGAGATTGCAAGACGGGATATATTATTTTCGATTATGGCTAAAAATCTGGATGATGTGTATATTATGCTTTCGTGGGGAGACTGGAGAAAACTGTATGTAAGCAGAAATATCGAGAGAGTTCTGGGAATAAGGAGCAGTGAATATGATGGTATCCTTAAAGATTTTGGAGAATTGGAAAAGAGGGGGGAAGTTCCTGAATGGAATGATATTGTGAAGCTGGGAAAAGGAGAATCTGCTGTCAATGAATACTGGATAAAGCCAGCAGATTCAAGTGAATACAGACTTTTTAACCAGGGATGTTATCATATGGATAAAGACGGAGATGATGTCCTTGTAATAATTCTGTCAGACAGAACTTACGAGCAGCAGATAAGAAATCATATGGAAGATGCGCTTCATACAGCAGAGGCAGCAAATCGTGCAAAAAGTCAGTTCCTGTCTAATATGAGTCATGATATAAGAACTCCTATGAATGCAATTGTAGGATTTTCACAGCTTATGTTAAGACATTATAATAATCCGGATAAAGTCAGAAACTATGCAGAAAAGATAGTTGTTTCAAGCCAGCATCTGCTGAGTCTTATTAATGATGTCCTTGATATGAGTAAAATTGAGTCAGGGAAAACTACTCTTAATCTTTGTGATGTGAATCTTGCTGACATCATAAATGAGACAGACAATATAATCAGACCGCAGGCAAAGAAGAAGAACCAGACATTTGTTGTGAAATCAGATGGTGTTGAATATTGCTGCATTACCGCAGATAAATTAAGACTAAGCCAGATACTTATTAATATATTGTCTAATGCGGTTAAATATACAGGAGAAGGCGGTAACATAACATTTGAAATAAAAGAAATAAAAGTTACCAATCCACAGATTGCAAAATACAAATTTATTATATCTGATAATGGAATAGGAATGAGTGAAGAATATTTAAAAGAAGTATTCAAACCGTTTACTAGAGAAGAGACAAGTCTTACGGGTGCAGTCCAGGGAACAGGACTTGGTATGGCAATAACCAAGAATCTGATTGACCTCATGGGTGGAACTATAAAGGTATTCAGCACACAGGGGGTGGGAACAACTTACGAGGTAACTATGGAATTCAGAATAGCAGATATTAATACTAACAAAGATCTCTGGAACAGATATAACCTACCAGTACATGAGATTGAACAAGATCATGTACTGGCAGGTAAGAATTTTCTGATAGCAGAAGATAATGGTATTAACTCAGATATGCTTAAAGAGCTTCTTAAGGAACAAGGTGCAACATGCGACTGTGCAAGAGATGGAATGGCAGCAGTAAACATATTTAAACATTCCAAGAAAGGTCAGTATGACATGATATTCATGGATGTGCAGATGCCTAATATGGATGGCTACGAGGCAACAAGAACAATAAGAAAGACAAAGCATCCTGATGCAAAGGATATACCGATTGTTGCCATGACTGCCAATGCATTTGCCAGTGATGTGCGAGCAGCTTTCGAGAGTGGAATGGATGCACATCTTGCAAAACCTATAGATTTAGACCGCATAAAGAACATAGTTGAAAATTTTACATAGATTTTACATAATGTACATAATACATTTTACAATGCTCATTTAGAATACACATGATATGTGAAAAAGTCGTTCAAAAAGGAGCTTATGTAAAATGAATATTTTTGGTGTACT
>OGZZ01000607.1_pt1 | contig 28052 bp, 19 predicted proteins | sample 1577021 | NCBI WGS metagenome assembly OGZZ01 (sample SAMEA3541526, study PRJEB24748) | human gut metagenome | biome: human gut; feature: human-associated habitat; material: faeces | place: China | collected 2012
TTCTGGCATTGAACATAGTGTGCAGGACTGCCTGTAGCTTATATTTGTCGTCCGTACGTCGACTAATATTCAATTAAACAACAATACTACTTCTCATTCACAACCGCATTATCCATAACTATATTCTGTGCTTTCTTTACAAGCATTGCCTTTACTATTGTATTCTTGTCAAACTTATCTGTGAATGTTGTTACCTGTGAATAACCGCTGTCCTTTGCAAACTGTTCAAGGTCATCTTTATATTCATATTCTGTTATATCAAGTCCTTCTTTTTCTGCTATTGCCTGATATATAAGCTGCTGGCCTGCTGATGCCTTTACAAATTCATCAAATGTTTTACCATAAAGATTCTGGCAGTATTCATCATTAGTCTTTCCCTGAAGAGTACTATAAAAACTGATTGATTCTTCAAGCTTTGATGTCTGCTGTGCAAGGAATTCTTCAGGGTATCCTGTTACCTTACATACATCAAGAAGCTGTGTAAGAATAGCCTCATTCTTTGCTTCACTCACCTTTGTATCTATAGTTGATTTAACATCGTTCTTAACATATTCCTTATATGAATCTACTGATTCAAGACCAAAGTTCTCTTTTACAAACGAATCTGTGAGCATAGGAACATTTGGCTGCTGTACGTAGCTCATGGTTAGTTCAAACACCACTCTCTTACCTGCATAATCAGTATACTTAGAGTTATCTGGCATAGTTACTGTTATAACCTTTGTCTGACCTGCTGCCATACCATATAATTCATCTGCAAGACTCGTTCCTGCAACTGGAAAAGCATCCTTTCCAAGAACCATACTATAATCAGAACCCGTGAAATCATCTATTGCAAGTCCACCTGCTGTTCCTGAGTAACTAAATGTTACCTTATCTGACTTCTGAGCCCCACGGTTAACATCTGTATATGTAGTTACATCATTCATCTGCTCAGCTATCTTGTCATCTATAACCTTGTTAGTTATGGATGTGACATCAACATCGGCTACTATTCCCTTGTAGTTTCCAAGCTCAACATAATCTGTAGGACTATATCCATAATCAACCTTTATTTTACTATTACATGCTGTAGTCATAAGCATAGAAACAACCATAGCTGCTGCTACTGCATATTTAACGCACTTTCCTTTTAATACTTTTCTCATAACCTGTCTCCATAAATATATATTATGCCGGATTGCCGACTTATAAACTATACCATAATACAGCCTCTAAAGCCAGTATTACATAAATGTTTCACAATATTATCACAAAAGCCGCCATACAGGATATAAAGAGTTATCTCATCCTATATAGCGGCTTAAATGCTACTAATCAGAAGATATCCAGAATCTGACAGATATAAATCTGATATATAACATTATATTTATCTTTACACTAATTAATCTAATGATTAAGCAATCTTAGACTTAGCAACTTCTGCTAACTTAGCAAATCCTTCTGCATCATTAACAGCCATCTCAGCTAATACCTTTCTGTTAAGGTCGATGTTAGCTAACTTTAAACCATACATGAACTTGCTGTATGAAAGACCATTCATTCTTGCAGCAGCATTGATTCTTGCGATCCATAACTGTCTGAACTGTCTCTTCTTCTGCTTTCTACCCTTGTAGCTCTCTGTAAGAGCTCTCATTACAGACTGCTTAGCAACTCTGTACTGCTTAGATCTAGCTCCTCTATAACCCTTAGCGAGCTTTAATACTCTATTATGCTTCTTCTTTGCGTTCATACCGCCTTTAATTCTTGCCATTTCTTAATTTCCTCCTAAAATAATCAATCACAGACACCCATATCTTATAAATATGGCATAATCTTCTTCATTGTCTTTACATTAGTTGCATCTGTCATAGCTGCATGTCTAAGATTTCTCTTTCTCTTAGTAGTCTTCTTTGTAAGAATATGGCTCTTGTAAGCTTTCATTCTCTTTAATTTACCTGTTCCAGTTACTTTAAAACGCTTTGCAGCTGCTCTTTTTGTCTTTACCTTTGGCATAATAATCCTCCTAATTTAATTCTCATATGGAATAATATTTTAACGTTTTTCAGTTAAAAACATAGTCATGCTCCTGCCTTCTAACTTTGGAGCCTTATCTACTACTGCTATATCACTTAACTTCTCTGCAAAATCTTCAAGTATATGCTTGCTTGAATCAACATGAGCCATCTCACGTCCCCTGAATCTGAGTGATACTTTAACCTTATCGCCTTTCTCTATGAACTTCCTTGCTGCGTTACACTTAGTGTTAAGGTCATTCACATCTATGTTAGGTGATAAACGAACTTCTTTGACTTCTATTGTTCTCTGTTTTTTCTTAGCTTCCTTTTCTTTTCTGACAAGCTCATACTTATACTTGCCATAATCCACAAGCTTACATACAGGTGGCTTTGCGGATGGAGCTATCTTTACAAGATCAACCTCTGCCTCTCTTGCTAACTTCATAGCATCCTTAGGAGACATAACTCCAAGCTGCTGTCCTTCTTGTCCAATAACACGAACTTCCTTATCGCGGATCTGCTCGTTAATCATTAATTCGCTAATAGTAGTGCACCTCCAAAATCAAAAAAAGTGGATAGTCAGACTATCCACTTTTTAATCATAATGCATCTTAATTGCTGTTTATCATGCATATTCTTAAAAATATAAACCCGAGTCGCCTTCATGCGCTAAGGTGAGAGTGGATACTCTGCTTCGTTTAACAACTATTAGAGTTTAACACTAATAGTTATAGCTGTCAACTATATTTTTAAACATTTCAAACAAACATTTCAAATATTTAAAATTTCTGCAATACAAAAATGATACATTATTTTATTTTTTATCTTACAACTGACTTTCTTCTTAATACTACGAATGCAAGACCTGCACATGATACAACTGCGAATAATACATAGAGTGCTATATTATACACATCACCTGTATTTATTGTGTTATCTGATGACTGTCCGTTTCCTGTTGCTGCTACATCTTCATAGCATATAGCGTATGTAGAGAACTTATCTGTTGTAAATGTAATAACTCCGTTTTCGCAGCTTGTTTCAAGTGCCTCTGCTACACCATCATGAATTCTTACAACTGTATATTTTCTTTCTACAGATGAATCTGTATTCTTAAGACTTTCAGGAATATCAAGCTTAACAACAACTCCAGCAGCTGTTTCTGTTACTGATACTTCTTTGAGACTTCCAACTTTCTTTAATAATGTAAGATCAAGATATGCTCCAACTACACCATTGTTAAGAACTTCCTTAACCTTATCCTCCACAAGCTTCTTATCGCTTTCTGATACTGTAGCTGTTACATCTTTGACCTCCATAGATACCGAAACTGTACTTCCGTTTTCTATTTCTTTCTTTTCCTCTTCTGTGAATGTGATTCCGCTCACTGGTACTTCGGCTTTTATATTGATGCCAGCATCAGCCTTAATTACTGCATTTACCTTATCTGAATCTGGTGTGCTTGGTGTATCACTTGGTGTGCTTGGTGTATCGCTTGGTGTGCTTGGTGTATCGCTTGGTGTGTTTGGTGTATCGCTTGGTGTGCTTGGTGTGTTATCTCCTGGCTTATTATCTCCCGGCTTATTATCTCCCGGCTTATTATCTCCCGGTTTATTATCATCAGGCTTAACATCTGAACCAGTTACTACCTTACCATCTACAACAAGTTTTATATCTGAGAATGTTACATCTGCCTGTCTTGCTACAAATAAACCTACATATACATAATCTGCATCTATTGATGTAAGCTTGAAATCAAAACCACCTGATATAGCAGCATTATCGCCAAATGTACATGCGTATCCATCACTGTTGCTCTCAATCTTAAGTGCATATGTTTTACCAGCCTCTACTGGATTCTCTAATTTACCACCATAGCCTAATGCGCCATCTTTTCTCTTAAAGCAGTTAGCTGTTCCCTGCTGGATACTTCCTGCTGCAACATAATCTCCAAGAGCTGACTTATCATTAACATCAATATACATAGCATCTCTTGCCATAAGACCAAATGCCACCTGATTGTGTTTATTAATGCTGTTTACTGTTGCATTAGCTGTTATTACAAAGTTACTATCTGCTGGTACTTTATAATAATACATTGCCATTCCATCTGTTGTTGATGATATCTTTCCCTTACCATTAACAGCAATGTGAATGCTTCCATCTTCATTGCCCTCAAGTATAAACTTATCCTTAATAAGATTTGGGTCTCCGCCTATATCTCCAAATATTGAACCCTTGAAAACGCCTGCATCTTTCCATAATTCACTCTGCTTAAGTTCTCCTGAATATTCAGCTTCCTTATAATCAGGATTAGACTTAAGTACATCAGCCTTAACAGGTGCTTCCTTAGCTGTTATATGTTCTGATATTCCAGCCACACCAAGTTCCTTAATTGTCTTAGTTACAAGATAAGCATTATATGTTCCACCATAAATGTTTGTATGTGTATTATCAACGCTTGTAGCCTTAGATGATGTCCATGCATGAAGGTTGACTGTCTCATCTGGTCCTAATGTATCATATAACTCTTTTGTCATCTTAGTCATATCAACAACTGGTATGTCAAGTTCCTTACCAAGATTCCTTATAGACTGGGCATAATCTCCACCCTTGAAATCACCACTATCCTTTGTGATATGAAGATTACTGTCAGACCATTCTGCTGTAGCAGTTCTTCTTACTATAGGTGTACAGAGAATAACTGTTGTACCAGCTGCCTGCGCAGGCTTAATATAGTTTTCATATAATGAGTTAGCAAATGAGCCAGCTGTCTTATAATCACCATTAGGATCTGTATATCTGTCTGCTTCTGCCTTTTCATCATTATGACCAAAGCCTATAAGAAGATAATCACCCTGCTTCATACCGGCTGTAAGTTCTTTATACTCCTTATCATTAACATAGCTCTTAGAACTTCTTCCTGATAAAGCTATATTCTTCACTTCATATGTTCCATCAAGATACTTATCAATCTGTGTACCCCATCCATATCTTGGATAATAATAATTATCAGCAAAAGAACTTACTGTAGAATCACCTATTATCCATACTGTAGGCTTGCTGCTGTCTTTATTAACCGCATCATCAGCCATAGCCATAACGCTCCAGCCTATGCTCATAACAAGCAGAAGCAAAGCGCTAAGCAGACAACTTATACGTTTTCTGTTTCTTTTCTTCATCATAAATAACCTTCCCTTTCTTTTCTGGACAATCGCCCTTTTTATGGAATTATAAAGTATGAACCAATGTCAAGGTCAATATCTTTTTGCACATTTAATAATGTATTGTACATAAATCCATACATTATTATATTTCAAAAAACATTCAGGCAAATAATATTCAAGCAAATAATATTCGAACAAACAATATTCAAGTATTCAAAAACCAGACACACAACAACCTAAGTCATTGTGTATCTGGCTTTATTCAATGCCAATCAATACTAATCAATTCTAATCATCACTAACACTAGTATCTATAACTATTATATTATTTATTAATCAGCCTTTTCTTTTTTCTATCTTCATTCACAAGAAGTACTATTCCAGCTAATGCCATTGTAAATGCCACACTATATCCCATCACGTGATATACATCTGCTGTTTTTACATCATCTTTAGAAGCATCTGGATTTTTATCGTCAGGTGATATAGCATTGTCATCTTTCTTACTGTCACTACCTGACGCAGCTCCATCATCTTTCTTATCGCTGCCACCCTGTTCTGGTGCTGGCGTTGGGTCTGGCGATGGTGTTGGATCCGGCGCTGGTTTCTCACTCTTATTAAGTTCTTCATTCTTAGCACTTATTACACCTAAAAGGCTCTGGCCTTTTGTTGTCCAGTACACTGCATCTTCTGTGAAGCTGCCATTTGCATCTGCTGCTTTAGCAGTAAGCACTCCATTCTTATCAACAACAAACACCTGCTGTCCATCCGGATTAACACCCGCTACTCTGGATGGTGATTTAACAGCCTTTGAAAGTGATATATTCATATTCTGGATCTGCTGTGCAAAGAGTTCTGCTGTTATAAAACCACCAAGCTTATTGCTATGTGTGCTGTCTCCTGCTGACATAACCTGTGTACCATTAACAGACTTGCCATTAGCTGCCTTTTCATCTGCTTTGTATGCTTCCTCATACATATTCTTTGTTATCTCAAAACCATCAATAAGTAATACATCCTGTTCCTTTGCAAGCTGTTTAACTGCTTCAACATATGCATTATTTTTAGTTACAAGTGTTCCTGTTTCCGTATCTGTTGAATCATGATGTGGTTTGATAGTACCATCACTAGTATAATAAAGTCTTGATACTGGTGTTACAAGAACTGGTATTGCACCTGCTTCCTTTGCCGCATCAACATATTGCTTAAGATACCATTTATAAGTACCACCACAATCATATGAATAGAATGTATCTCCATACTTTGAAGTAAGTGATGATGGTGTTGCCACTTTAGTTCCTGCTGTTACAGGATATATTCCGTTGGCATCTGGCTGTCCAAGTGGTACATATCTATCTTCAATGTATCCTTTTCCATTGGCACAGTCATTGTGTCCAAACTGTATAAACAGATAATCGCCTGCTTTGATATTGGCTTTTATCTTATCTAATGAGCCCTCATTGATAAAGTTTCGGCTGCTTCGTCCTCCATTGGCATAGTTCTGCACCTTAACCTTTGAAGAATCAAAGAACGCCTGTAAATATTCTCCCCATGAGCCTTCAGCCTGAGCCTTACCGCTCATATACATACCTGATGCTGAATAATCCTTAACAGTTGAATCACCTGCTAAAAATACATTTACTCCATCACCAAGTTCTATATCTGTTGAACCTGTAGGATCTTCATATCCATCTCTTACATATGCCTCTGCCTTATATTTTACTGCTCCTGACTTAACACCACTTAAGTTCTCAGGTACAACTTCAACTTCAATATGCTTTCCAATAGCATCCTTAGAAATCTTATATGTATTATCAGCATTGGCAGTTGACGATTTTGCAAGTGTTCTGCTGCCATCCTCATTAACAATATACCAGCGGATCACTGATGCATCATTTTTATCATTCTTCTCTCCAAGAGAGTATATAACAGTAAGAGTATGTCCTGGATATGGTGCATTGATATCTCCATTATCCACAAGATATGGTTTCTTTACAAATGCTACTGTGCCCTCATCAGCCACATAAGCATCAGGTGTCCAGCCTGAAAGATAATCATTTACAACATCTTTCTTTGCAACACTTTCATCTGTTGTAACTCCTGTTACTCTCTTAGAAACATCTACTGCTGTTCCATCTGTATAAACTGAATTATATTCTGTATAACCAGCCTTCTCCGGCTTATTGCCAGACATTTCAAACCAGCCTTCATCCTTAATGTAACTACCATTTATCTTAGTATTAAGGAATGTTACTTTTGCATCCTGACCCCAAGGTCTTCCAAGATATCCTGCACTTACCTCAAGTTTATCACTGCCTGTTATTGTACAGTTTCTAAATACATAGCCAATCTTAGTTGCTGCAGCAGAGGTTGGCTTATGTGCTGTAATATAACCACCTGTAGAGCCAGCACTGTAACCTGCGAATCTAAGCTCACATCCATCAAACACTGCGTTTCCATCACCAAATATGTAATCTGTATTACCCTCTATATGGCAGTTTTTAAAGTACATATTAGTTGCTGAATTACCAGTATATAATGTATCCTGGCTTCCAAGAAATGCACAGTCTGTGAATTCAACCTTATCAGCTTCTATAGCCATGGCTGTTGCTCTTTCTGTTGCTGCCTTTGATGTAACATCTGTTGCGTAGTTTCTGTCTGGATTCTTATTTTCTGTAGGTGTCACACCATCTTCTATTTCTTCATCTGTTAAATAACGGTTAAACGAAGCTTCAAATGTGATTCCATCAGCACTGAATCCTGTTGCTGTATTTTTAAGCAGTACTGAACAGCCCCATTTTGCTGCAGCTGCCTTCTCGTACTTATCATACGCATTTTCAGCATTATAATAGCCTTTAGAATCTATGCTGTAATACTTATATCCTATTCCATAATACCATGTAAGAAGTACTTCTTTACCTGATGACTTTTCATCATTTACAAGTCTGACATATGGAGTTGATATTATAACCTGTTCTCTATATGTACCAGGTGCAATATGAATAGTAACTCCATTATTCTCATCAGGAGCAGGTGTCATTAATGATACTGCTGATACTGCTTCTTTTACTGTATTATAGTTTACATTTCCTTTTTCTTTATATCCGACATATATATCAGATACTCTTTCAATCTGTTCCTTATCTTTAGTTGACACCATTAAGATATCTTTAGTTACATCTGCATCATTGACTACTATATGTGTTGTTGTTCTATATCCATCAGCTACTGCTTCAACTTCATATGAACCATTTCTTAAAGAAACTTCATATCCATCTGATGTAACCTTTCCTGTATACACATATTTGTCATCAACATTGATAAACTTAATATCTGTAACTGCTTCTTTAGCATCAATATCTGTAAATCTACCTGTTACCTTATATAACTTCTTAGCAGAAACGCTTATATCTTTAGAGTAATCTGTCTGACCTGTAACCTCTTTGCCATCAGCTACTTCATAATCATTAACTCCACTAAGCTCAACTGTATACTTAACATCAGGCTCAAGTGTTGCTTTGAAAGCTTTGTTATCATCAAGCTTAAGAACCACATCATCTGCTAATGAAGATGGGTCTGCTACGAGCTTAACTGATAATCCCGATGTATCATAATCTGCTGCAAATCCTGTAACCTTTCCTGTATATGTATATACTTTCTTTTCTTCTACCTTTAATGTAACTCCTGTCTTGCCTGTCAGAGCTTCATCTACAGTTGTTGTAACATTCTTTGTATCAACAGAAAATCCATATCCTGCTGCTCCGGATAAAACTGCTGTATAATCACAACCTGCTGCAAGTGTAGCTGTAAATGTATTGCCTTTTACATCTGCATCATATGTGATATCGTTAACATCATCCTTAAATAAAACCTTCAGACCGCTTACCTGTACACCTTCTATTGTTCCACTGACTTTTACTCCCGGAATTCTTACCACCCTGTTATATATAGGTTTTCCTGCTGCTGCATCTGTATATACCTTATATGAACCACTATACTTAGCTACGAATTCATACTTAGCGCCCTTGTTAGTAAAGCTTGCTTTTTCTACCTGTTCATTATCTTCACCAAGATACTTAAAAAGAAGTGTTCCATTAGCAGCATTGCTTGATGCCATGTATACAACTATCTTATCTCCGGCTTCTACATTGTTAATAGCAATGTATCTTCTTCCTTCTCCTCCTGTACCATTACAGTAGTACATACCGGATGCTGTATATCCATCATCATATGCTGTTGTTGCTAACGCATTGCTTCCATAGTTTTTGCCTGATGCCGAGAATAATCTGTCATTGGCATTATGATTGATTGTAAGATCACCAAATGTTGTTTCTCCGGCAACGAATTTACCATCCTTTGAAACATTGTCACAATTCTCCCAGTCAGCAGCAGTAATATGATTATTATACTTATCTGTATCTGCTTCCTGTACTGTTCCTATGTCCCATACGTCAATCTTTCTTTTTGACGCTTTTGATTCTGCTGCAAATGCAGTTACATCTATGCTTGTAACAAGCATAAGTACTGCACACAAAAGACTGCTAAGACGTCTTTTAGTTGTTTTGCGCATATTGACCTCCCTTTCTGCCTTTAAAGGCATTATAACATTATATATCTGCATGGATACTGTCAGGGTCTGTTTATAAAACCTTTTTGATATCCATAATACAAACTATAAAGTATGAACCAATGTCAAGGTCAATATCTTTTACATATTTAATAAAGAATTGTTTTTATATGCGAACATAATATCTCATAATTCACTATTTTTCATGCCGTACAGGAACACTCATAAGAATATACATCACATGATCATCACTATCATCATCCTTAACCTTTGTTATAACTATACCTGTTATATCACCATCAAGGACAAGATTATGCTCTTTCATATACGCAAGATGACGCCCTATCATAATCTCCTTAATCTCATCCTGTGAATAATCATATATACTGCTTAACCTTGCCGGCACCTTTGATATACCCATAACTGACGGCTTAGGAATATACTTCTGTGCATATTGGTTAATATGAAGATGATACTTTTCAAGATGCTCTTCCTTAATCGAATAACCACAGCTTACAGTAAAACGTCCTGCTTTCATCTCACTCTCAGGAATTATGTATATATGCTGTATTTCTGGTGAATTGTATAAAAACTCGCTTAGCTGCTCCAGTCTTTCTGGCTCCTGAAGCAGCTTTCCACCATTCTTATATAAAACATAATACATAGGAAGACTTTGTTTTTCATATATATCTGTATTAGCTGCCGCCTTATTCATAAGCACACAGTCATCCTTAAGCCTGTGTCTTAAATACGTCATATAGGCTATCTGCCTATCCATCTGCTGCATGTGTTCCTGACACGCCTCTATAGTTTCACCAAGCGTATAATCCTGCATTTTACTTATCTGCTCATGCGTAAAACCATACTTTATATGCATTTTAGCATTGAGCACGCCAAAAACTCCATCATCATCGTAATACCTGTATCCGCTGTTCTCATCCCTCACAGCAGATATATAACCCATATCCTCGTATCTTCTCACCGTATTTGTAGATACACCAAGAAGTTTTGCAAGATCACTTATCTTATACCTCATATATCTTTTGCCTCTTTCATTTGTACACATTTCTTTATATCATCATAATATCAGTACTATAATACTATTTCAATACTGTTTAAAGACAACATTTCCATAATCCAGACTATATCATGCCCGCTTACATAAGCTCAGCTATGCCTGACAGTCTCACATATCTGTCTGATATACGGTACCATGTCGGAAAATCAACGACTCCAGTCTGTGGCATGTTGTTAATTCTCTGAAACTGTCTTACCGCTTCTGCTGTCTGCTCTCCATATATTCCATCAACCGACAGTGGTGGTATAGCTTTGTAATAATCTCCTATGAGATTCAGCTGCTCCTGAAGCTGTCTTACTTTCTGACCCGATGACCCTATATCAAGATTGGCACCAGGCCATGATGAAGGAATACCCTGTATCTGCTCTGCTGTATTTATATACATATCATCGCCATAATAATATCTTAATATATCGATTGATGAATATCCCTGGTCACCAAGATACTTACTTCCCCACTGTGTCATCCAGTTCGGACAGCTTGATTTTTTTCCATCACAGTACTGTGTAAGTATTGGCTGCTTAACATTCGGACGTGAAAGATAATTATCAAATATTTCATCTACTACATTTGATATACTCTCAAATATATTTCTGCCATTCACCCATTTATGATCAAATGCTGTTGAAGATGTTATAGTAAAATTATAACTCTGGTTTCTATACCATTCTGTATACACCCTGTTCAATGTAAATGACATGATTGCAAGTATATTAGCCTCTAACGTCTGCCTTGGCCATGTTGAATATATCTCGCTGCTTGCAACATTTTTAATATAATCCTTATACCTGACATAATAATCAAGCGCCGTTGAATCAGTAGGAACACCATCATGTACAACTATAGTTTCAGGAATAACAACACGGCTTAGTACTATCTCACCAGACTGGTTAAGTGGCTTTATCTCACTCTCTGGTATCTTGGCTGGATAGTTTCCATACAGGGTATTAACCGGAATAACTATGTTATCTTCCGCAACTGCATACTCATTTTCATTAAGATATACATCCTGTATACTCGTTTCCCCTGAAAAGACATCTATTCCGGATATGTTAGTCTCCTCATATCCGTTGGCACTGACATCAATCGTATATTCTGCAAATGGCTGTTTTTCCCCTGGCTCCATGCTGTACTCTATCGGTGGTGCTAAAAGTTCATCAAGATTAACAGCCCCTTCTGAATCCGTTACAAGTTCATTTATTATAGAATCTGGATTACCTGTATATGACAAAGTGATTCTTGCATTTGCAAGTGGTGTTCCCTGCTGTTTATCATATACATTTATGTGCATCTTTCCTTTATCTATCATATCCTGTGGTGTTTCCATAGTATGAACATACACCATTATACCCCCATTCTGTATACACCTATATACACAAAATCAATATTTTTTCATTATTATATGTATCTTTATATATTTTTATGAATAAAATAAAATGATAATTCCTTTAGGAGCGGATATGTCAAAATATAAAGTAGCTCTTGATGCAGGTCATGGTGGCAGCGATCCTGGTGCTGTTTATAATGACAGACAGGAAAAAGATGATACCCTCGACCTGACTCTGGCCGTCGGCGATATTCTTAAAAAAAATGGAGTTGATGTTTTCTATACAAGAACTAACGACGAATATGAGACACCTTTTAAAAAGGCAACTGATGCTAACAACTCAGGCGCTGATCTTTTCGTGTCAATACATCGAAACTCTTCTGAAAAGCCCAACCAGTATTCTGGTGTTGAAACTCTTGTATACAATGATTCAGGATTTAAATCAGAGGTTGCAAGAAACATAAACAACCAGCTTGAGAATGTTGGATTTAAGAATCTGGGAGTTGATACCCGGAAAAATCTTGTGGTACTTAAGAGAACTAAGATGCCAGCTGTCCTTGTTGAAGCAGGCTTTATAAATAACGAAAAAGATAATTATATATTTGACCAGGAATTCGATAAGGTTGCAAATGCTATAGCTGATGGAATACTTGAAAGTATTCCAGCCAGTGCCCGTAATAACAATAATAGTCATAGCAATAACAACAATAACAACAATAATAAAAATGATAATACAAGCAATAATAACCGCAATGATAATATCAATAATAATAATAATAGAAACGATTATAATAACAGCAATAATAGTAATAAAAACAGTTTAAGTCCTGCTAATACAACAGACAGCATGGCCGTTACCAGTTATATAAGCAACGGAGCTGACTGCGGTTGTAACTATGATGATAATACAGATAACTCCTACTCACCACAAACTCTTTACAGAGTACAGACTGGTGCATACAGGAACAAAGAAAATGCAGACCGTATGTTAAACTCACTGCTCATTGACGGATTTCCTGCATTTATAATATATGAAGATGGCTATTATAAAGTACAGGTTGGAGCCTATGCACATTTGGCCAATGCCATTAAGATGGAGCAAAGACTAAGAAGATTCCATTACAATACTTATATAACAACTTAACAACGAAAGACTAAAAGCAGGCTCTGATTTAAACTGACTAAAAGCTTATAATAGCAGGAATATATACCATGAAACCAGGGTCAAAAGGTCTAAACCCACATGAGCTTGCTCATAGATGGATGAAAGACCTTTTGACCCGCCCTGATATTCGCATATATTTTATCTTTTTACTCTGCCTTTATATCCCCGGCTGCCTTTAAACGCATATTGTGTCTATGGTATTTTACATCTGTTTCAACATCATACTTAATATTATCCATATCCTGCATATCCAGCTGAATTGATGCATTTATATAATTGTTATTTATCACTGCTGTCGAAACTGTCATATATATACTGTCATACAAGTTTTTTTCACCAGTAAATCTTACTGATATATTGGCAAGCCTGGTATCTGAATCTGACTTAAACGCAAACTCTGCTCCGGTCAGTCTGCCATCATCGTCCATATCCATAGTAATAGTTGTGTATACACCCTCTGCATACATATTAAACTTTGACTTTATCTTATCAATAGTTATTCCATGAACATTCAGAAGAGATATATATGGAAGAATGGCTGAATCCTTATACATTTCTTCTACAAATATATTAAAACCTGCTATAAGTGACTTATCACTTATAGTTATAGTACATCTTTCATCGGATATTGTGCCAATTGCAGTCATAGAACCATCATTCTTGTCAGACTTATTATCATTACCAATATTATTAAAATTATCAAAGTTATCTTTTACAGCCACTTCATAACCATTCATAATATGTGAAAGCACTGCCCTTAACATAGCTTCTGTCTTTCCAGAATCTATCTTTGCAAGACCATATGGTAATATATCGTTTTTATCGACAACAAGTGTACCATCTTCTACCTGTGGCATAGAAAATGTTATATTGTTATTATCTGTAACAACACTATATTTATGGCTGTTATTCGTTGTATCCGGTCTATAATCCGCGCCATCATATGTGAATTCTGATACCGTTATATTACCTGTATATGTATGGTTGCCCATTGGATCAAGCTGCACCACTTTATCAACAAAACCTCCAAGAACCTCTTTTAGTGTATCTGCTGACTGTTTCATAGTCTTAACAGTCTTTTCTTTTGGTGATGCATAAAGATGTGGAATACCATAACCTGCAAAAACTCCTGCAAATATAGCAGATATAAGTATTCCTGCCATTATATGCCTTATTTTCTTTCCTTTTTTATTCATGCCATCCCTCACACTCTCTGGTATCGTACAAACTCATAACATAAATCAAAATACGTATGTTCGTCACTTCTTGCTGTGACCTTCCACCCATCAAGCTTGTCAAAGTCAGCTATATATGTATCTGCTTCATATGTATAATCAACTCTTGTTATATGCGCAGTATCGCAATATGGAATAAACTGCTCATATATCTGTGCACCACCTATTATATAAACATCATCTGAATTATACTGTTTTAGTTCCTCTAAAACTTCATCAACACTGTGGCACACCATTGCATCTTTTGCTTTATAATTCATATTGTTAGTAAGGACTATGTTCTTTCTTCCTTCAAGTGCAGACTGGTTAGGAAGGCTTTCATATGTCTTTCTCCCCATAACAACAACTTTTCCGTATGTTTCTCCACGGAAAAGCTTCTTATCCTCTGGAATATCCACAAGAAGCCGTCCGTTATTACCAATTCCCCACTTTTTATCAGCAAGTGCTATTATATTCATAATATATACTTATGCCCCTTTCTTTTTTCTGACATCATCTCTTATTCATAACACATATATATTCATAGCTTTGCACAACAGATACACCAGCTGCGCAGCGGTTGCACAAGCCACACACAACAAATGCATACCAGGCGATACACCAGCTAAAGTTTACCACCAACCCATGCAGGCACATATCCTTTAACCTTTATGCCATCCTGTGTATATTCTTCACTTTCAAGCTGTCCATACTCTCTTATAAGCTGAAGCTTTCCTGCCTCATTATATGGAAATACCCTTTCTATCTGGATTCTGCTCTTAAGAATAATATCCTGTATATCCATCAGGAAACTATCAAGTCCCATACCAGTTTTTGCTGATATATTCTCTACATAATCAGCTTTACTATCTTTAAGTATAGGTATCTCATCGAATTCATCACATTTGTTAAAGAGTGTGATAACCGGCTTATCACCTACATCCAGCTGTTTAAGGGTATCGTATACCGTTGCCATGTGTCTCTCATAATCATCATTAGAACAGTCAACAACGTGTACTATCATATCTGCATATTTAGCTTCTTCAAGTGTACTCCTGAAGGCCTCAATAAGATTATGCGGAAGCTTTCTTATGAATCCGACTGTATCTGTTAAAAGCACTTTTTCGCCATTCGCAAGTTTAAGTGCCCTTGTCGTAGGATCAAGTGTTGCAAACAGCTTGTCTTCTGATAACACACCAGCATCTGTAAGCCTGTTAAGAAGTGTTGACTTTCCTGCATTAGTATACCCTACTATGGCAGCCACAGGTGTTGAACTGTTCTCTCTATTCTGTCTTTGTATATCACGATGGCTTTTTATTTCTTTTAATTCTGCTGATAAGTGGGATATTCTGTCACGTATTATTCTTCGGTCCGTTTCTATCTTCTTCTCACCAGGACCTCTTGTTCCTATACCACCACCAAGTCTTGACAGTGTTATTCCAAGACCTGCAAGTCTTGTTGACCTGTACTTAAGCTGTGCCATCTCAACCTGTATCTTGCCTTCACTTGATGACGCTCTTGCTGCAAATATATCTAATATAACCATAGTTCTGTCCATAATCTTTGTATCAAGAACATCTTCAAGGTTCCTTAACTGTGCAGGTGACAGCTCATCATCACATATAATACCTGTTGCTCCAAGCTCCTGTATCATAGCTCTTAACTCTTCAAGCTTTCCTTTTCCTATATAAGTTGCAGGATGGAAGCTGTCTCTTGGCTGTATCATCTTTCCAACTGTAACTGCCCCTGCTGTCTTTGCAAGCTCAGATAGCTCCTCAAGTGATTTCTCACAATCATCTGCCGGGTCAAGCTCCACACCTACAAGTATAACTTTTTCCTGCTCTTCATCTGTTACATATATCGCCATATGTTCCTCATTTCTATCATTTTTATTATCACATTACTTATTCATTATGACATTTATTCATAGCATTATTTATCCATTATGTCATCTATTCTTTGTATTATCACATACAACATATTTTATAATGCACTGTCATTACTATCTTTAGCTGTCTGCTTAGATGTTTCAGCTCTTGATGATATATAATCACTCAGATAATTCGATACTTCCTTTTCCTCTGAATATCCTAGTATATTCCCTGCTATATCACCAGCTTCTTTCATACTCCATGATGCAATCTCTTTTCTTACCTCAAGCACACGGCTTACACCGACTGAAAACTCATCAAGACCAAAAGATAAAAGCAATGGTATCATGTGTTCATCTGCTGCCGCCTCACCACACATACCTACATCAATACCTGCGTTATGCGCACATTCTATTATTCTTTTAATGCTTCTTAGAACTGCCGGATTAAGTGCCGAATACAGATATGAAACATTTTCGTTACCTCTGTCAACAGCAAGCGTATACTGCGTAAGATCATTAGTTCCTATTGAGAAGAAATCGACCTGCCTTGCAAGAACATCTGCCATAATAGCCGCTGCTGGTGTTTCTACCATAATACCAACTTTAATATCAGTATCATATTTAATATCCTTCTTATCAAGATCCCTGCATATTCCTGCTATAATCTTTTTAACCTCGTTGACCTCTGAAACCGATGTTATCATAGGTATCATAATTCTGATATTACCGTAAGCACTAGCCCTTAATATAGCCCTTAACTGTGTCGTAAAAACATCTATCCTGTCAAGGCAGAATCTTATCGCCCTGTATCCTAAGAATGGGTTAGTTTCTTTAGACAATCCCATATATGGAATATCTTTATCTCCGCCGATATCAAGTGTTCTTATAGTAAGTTCCCTTCCATCAAGAAGAACTGCTGCTTTCTTATATTCTGTAAACTGTTCTTCTTCTGTTGGAAGCTTGCTTCCATTCATAAAAAGAAATTCAGTCCTGAACAGTCCCACACCTTCTGCACCATCCCTGACTGCCTTTGCAGCATCAAGTGCATTGCCTATATTAGCAGCCAGCATCACACGTCTGCCATCTTTAGTAACTGTTTGTTTATTGATATATTTCTTAAGTTCTATAACACTCTCATCGTACTGTTTTTTCTTTTTGGCGTATATCTTTTTAGTTATGTCACTTGGAGATACAAACACTTCACCATATGCACCATCAACTATTATGTCTTCTCCATCCTTAACCTCACTGCATATACCCTTTACACTAAGAACTGCTGGTATCTCCAAAGCTCTTGCAAGTATCGATGCATGTGAGGTGTCTCCACCTTTTTCAGATATAATGCCTGCTATATGCACAGTATCCATATTCGCTGTCATAGATGGATGTATCTCATCAGCTATAATAATCGTGTTATCAGGAAGCTGCGTAAGATCAATACTCTTAACACCAAGAAGTATTGCTGTCAATCTCTCCCTCATATCTTCAATATCTGTTACACGCTGGGCTATAGCCTCGTTATCCATACTTAGAAACAGCTGCTTCAAAGATTCGCAAGCCTCATAAAGGGCTGCCTCTGCATTAATATTATTCTTCTTTATAATATTACAAACCTCTGACGTAAGCTGTATATCACCAGCTAAATATTCCTGGTTCTTAAGAACAAGTGCATTCTTATCATCGCCGTTTAACTTAGCTGTCAGCTTCTCTATGAATTCGTCTGTCTCCTTTATGAATGTGTCCACTCCATCCTTGTATCTTTGAAGTTCTGCATCTACATCATCTATTTTATACTTTTTTACCTCGCACCCTGTATTTTTTAACACCAGTGCCTTTCCTATACCTATACCCTTAGATGTACCTATTCCCCTTAACATACCTACCTCCTTGTTTTGCGAAGCAAAATGCGACTGCTCTTGCAGGAGCAGAGGTATTTACCTCATTGTTTTGCGAAGCAAAATGCGACTGCCCCTGCAGGAGCAGAGGTATTTACCTCATTGTTTTGCGAAGCAAAATGCGACTGTTATTTATTAAATACATATTTGATCATATTTGTAATAGTTTCACTTGTATTCCTTGAATACACAACCTCCCTTGCCATAACAGGTTCATCTGTTATTATATTATCAATACCTTTATTAGCAAGATTCTTTATAGATGTATCGTTATTAGCTGTCCATGCATATACCTGTTTACCAGTATTATGTATGGCATCCACTGTTCTCTTTGTAAGGAATGAAGCGTTAACACTAAAGAAGTCTACGTTGGTATTCTCATAAAATCTTCCATATGCAACAGACAGTATATATCCCGTCTGTATATCCTCATCCATGCTCTTAACTGCAAGAAGCGCATCATAATCAAATGAAGTTATAACACAATTCTGTTCCATGGAATATTTCTTTATAAGCTCTATAACCTTTCCAGCTGCTATGCTGCTATTTGCTGATGACTTTATCTCAACATTAAGCTTTATACTGACAGGACTGCTTTTAACAAGCTTTAACACCTCTTCAAAAGATGGAACCCTTTCACCCCTATATTTTTCTGAAAACCAGTACCCGGCATCAAGCTTCTTTACTTCCTCATATGTCATATCTGTTATATTCTTGGCTACACCTGTTGTCCTATATGCTGATGCATCGTGCATAACTACTATATAACCATCGCTTGTCATCTGCACATCAAGTTCAATATAATCAGCCATATCATCTATGGCACGCTGGAAAGCTGCCAGTGTATTCTCCGGTGCTTCCCTTGATGCACCCCTGTGTGCTGTTATCTTAGTATCATGGAATATAGCAACTCTCTCAAAAGGGTTGCTGTTAAATGTTAACACCACATATAACACATCCAGGACTATCGACATCACAAGAACAAATGAATATATAATCCTGTTTATCCTTGCGCTTCCTTCATCTATATCAACAAACTCAAAATTAATATCCGAAAGATTCTCATACTTGTAATACATATATGATATCATAGAGAATGAACAAGGTATAGATAAAAATACAAGAAATAATCTTACTATCGTCCTTAATGTACTAAGCACAGAAAGATACACCGCACTACCCATATAAGCAAGATCAAGCAGTTTAACTCCGGCAATCAGTACAACAGATATAATTATATAAAATGTATAAATAGCCGCTAAAAGTGCAAGATTATATAGTACAACTACACCCACTATCTTCAGTACATTATTTTTAACAATGCTTCTGCTTTTAGCACATGACTGTCTGAAGTTTTTTCCCTCCATCATATATATGTTAAATGAAAAAATATCCCGTATAACAAAGTAAAACAGGCATATTATGATAATTGCTGTCACAATAAATATAACAGTTCTGTTTCGTTTTACCTCACTTTTTATAATATTTTTTACACTTTCGCTAAATATAATATTGCCAGTAACTGTCACATTAATAACTATTATAGATATCAGAAAATATAAAAAAAGCGGTATGCTCTGAATCCTCAACAGCTTTTTAAGCCGCAAAAAGGCATTATATATGTTATCAATAATAGACGCCTGTATACCTTTTCTCTTGGTTTCAAAACATACTGCAAGATATGCCATTTCATATAAGCAGTAAACTATGAATCCTATAACCCCTAAGAGGCAGAATATGATTATTACAGGATTCATAAACGCTTTCGCTATATATTCATTTGTAAGATAATTAATCCCTGTTATTCTCATGCACAAACGGATAACGCCCGTAATAACAGGATAAAACACTGCTAATGCAAGGAGCTTATATGCAAGTTCAAACAACAATACATGTCTTTTACTGCTTTTTAGCAGTTTCATGTTATTTCTAAGACTTTCTAACATATCTCACCCCGAAATCACCTATGGAATCTGTTAAGAAGATTACTGCAGCCTGATGCATGTTTAACTGCATCTCCCATTCTTTTGTTTAATAAACGCTTTGTAAAATGATATGAAAAATCACATACATATGACACAACAAGAACAACTGAAATCACTGTAACCGCTGACATACGCATAGAAAATACTGCCTGTTCTACAAGCCTGTTAAACACTCCAAATATAAGCACTGCCAGAAATCCCCAGCCAATTGTGCTCTGAAGGCATATTATACCCTTATAATTAAATCTAAGGTGATCATAGTTCCACCATACTTCGCCGAACAGCTTTAACATAAGCTTCGCCGTCATATACTCAAATATTGTTGCACATACAGCACCAAATATATATAATGCAATATAGTTGTTTTGTATAGGTGCAAATATATTGAAAGCTATATATGTTCCAAAACCGTATATTACACAAAATGGCAGCTTTGCAAACCCTCTGTTTTCCCAGTAGCCAAGCTGCTTTCTTATAACTATGCACTCCATTGCCCATCCAAAAAAGCTATATATAAAAAACCAGACTGCAAGCTGGTTAATATTCATTCCCCTGAAACTGAAATCCAATAATATATTACGCATAACACTCCTTAAGTTACGTTCTATTTCATACCTCTTACAACATAATCTGCTCCATTGATATTATAATATCAATGGAGCAGTTAATTATACATTAATTCATAAGTTCATCAAGCGTTGCCCGTACTGCTTTGATAAAATCCTGTGTATTAAGTGTTACAGGATTCTCTAATGTTGTTATAAGCGCAAGATCCTTTGTCATCTTACCATCTTCTACTGTCTTGATACAAGCCTTTTCAAGTGTATCTGCAAATCTTACAAGTTCAGGAATAGAATCAAGTTCTCCTCTCTTTCTTAAAGCTCCTGTCCATGCAAATATAGTAGCTATAGGGTTAGTAGATGTTTCCTCTCCCTTAAGATGCTTATAATAATGTCTCTGTACTGTACCATGTGCAGCTTCATATTCATAGAAGCCTTTAGGTGATACAAGAACTGATGTCATCATGGATAATGAACCAAATGCTGTAGCAACCATATCTGACATAACATCGCCGTCATAATTCTTACAAGCCCAGATATATCCTCCCTCTGAACGAATAACTCTTGCTACTGCATCATCTATTAATGTATAGAAATATTCAATGCCTGCTTCCTTAAACTTATCAGCATAATCATTATCATATATTTCCTGGAATATATCCTTGAATGTATGATCATACTTCTTAGATATTGTATCCTTAGTTGCAAACCAAAGATCCTGCTTAGTTTCAAGAGCAAAGTTAAAACAGCTTCTTGCAAAGTTCTCTATAGAATCATTAAGATTGTGCATACCCTGTATGATACCAGCACCCTTGAAGTTATGTATAAGCTCTCTTGTTTCGTTACCCTGTTCGTCTGTGTATACAAGCTCAGCCTTTCCTGCTGCTGGAATCTTCATCTCTGAAGCCTTATATACATCACCATATGCATGTCTTGCTATAGTTATAGGTTTCTTCCATGTCTTAACATAAGGTTCAATACCATTAACAATGATAGGAGCCCTGAATACTGTACCATCAAGAATAGCTCTTATTGTTCCATTAGGGCTCTTATACATCTCCTTAAGGTTATATTCTTTTACTCTTGCTGCATTAGGAGTGATTGTAGCACACTTTACTGCAACACCATACTTTTTAGTAGCCTCTGCTGAATCTATAGTAACCTGGTCGTTAGTATCATTACGATGAACAAGTCCAAGATCATAATATTCTGTGTTAAGATCTACATAAGGAAGTAAAAGTTCATCCTTAATAAGTCCCCATAACACTCTTGTCATCTCATCTCCATCCATCTCTACGAGAGGTGTTGTCATTTTTATCTTTTCCATACCGCAATCCTTTCCATAATGGCAATTATGTCCAAAATATATAAAAAATCTGCCTTTAATTATAAAATATTTTCATGATTTTGTAAATGCCTCATTTCATTCTTGTTATATTACCAGCAATATCTATCTTCCATATCTGTACACAACTATCATTGCTATAATCCTTAAGACTTTTTATACTATATCTTCCAACTGTGTCATACCATGCTTCATCTCCTGATGTACGCCGTATAAGTGTATCAAAGTACATTGTTGATGCTGCCTTTGTTATATTACTCTCAGAGTTGCTTTCAGGTATTACTTCTTCCCATATTGCATAAAACCTTGTATCTTTTTTTATTGATATTTTATCACCTGGATCATAAGTGTTTATTCCATCTGACCAGCCAGTTAACTCAAAACCAGGCTTCGTTACCTCATCTTTATCTGGCAGTGTGATTTTACTTTCTTCCCACTTCGCATAAACAGTTTCGTTACATGCATAAGGATAACTGTAAATATCGGCTTTACCTTCACTGTTATACCAGTAATCATTCACATCAGCCATTTCTTCAATATTAAGACTGATTTTCCAGCTGCCAAAACTATCTGGCCCATACTCTGGTCCCCAGTACCTGATTCTTATACTGTTAACCTTATTAACATAGACATCTACATAGTTATTATCATTTGAATGTGGTAAAAACCATATTTCCTCGTTATCACTGTCACCATCAAGAGTACTCCACTCAACATTAACAGAAACCTCTTCATCTGTACTATTATAACCATCATAGTAAAAATACAAATTGCCAGTATATGGTCTTGTTAATGTTACTGTTGAAATAATAGAATTATCAGCATTAGCATCTGAATAATTATAACTTTCATTTAATATACTTCCCAGACTGACTTCATTTCTTTTTTCTTTCAACATATATCCTTTAAACTTATTAATCTGGACTATATCAGATAATAACAGTCTGTCATTATAGTTATCATCATCATAAAATGAAGCTTTATATTTCTGTTCAGGAACCGTTATATCAGGCAATCCCTTCCTGTAAGATACCATAACTGATTGTGTTCCCCTTTTTGTTGCATCCTCCTGCGATAATGTCAATATGAATTTTCTTGATATATCAACATATTTTTTACAAGCCTTTGTCACTGTATATCGTAACGACGAACCATCTGCATATGTATCCGGAAACTCATATAACGTGGCATCCCACCTTGAATCCTGTTTAATATCTTCAACTCCAAAACCAAACGATGTACCATTATCTACATGCCACAGAAAGCTCTCCCAGCAGCCATCAGGTGCTTTCTTTGTTGGTGTATGCCAGTATGTGCTTGAATATTCACCCCATGAACCATCCTCATTCTGATACCTCACATATATCTCCTGGTCATTCTGTATTTTTAATCTGGCTACACTTATATAACTAGTTTTTGCACCATTTACTTTATAGGCAAAGGATGTTCCATCATCGAACTGCTCTGGCATCCTGTATAGGTTTGAATTCCATTTTGAATTTTCAGTTATATTCTTAGTATCAAATGTATACGTTGAACCACATAATACATTTTCAGTTATTGCTGACGTGTCATCCCATCTTTCCCACGTACCATTCTGATTCTGATATCTTATGTATACAGTCTGCTTATATGATTTTATAACCTCTTTCTTCTTAGTATGAATATAAATGCTCCGGCTCCTATTCATAGTCCAGTAGTTATCCCATCTTTTACATGCTTCATTCCATGTGGAATCATACCATTTTTTGTCACCTTCCTGTATATAATCAAGTTCATATCCATCTTTAAGATATATCCATGTAGGAACCAATGTACCTTCTTTATATGTAATAGTCTGTCCATCTGAATACCGCATATCAAGACCACTCGTGCTGTGTCCTATAACATCACTGACTCCAGAATCCCATTCGATGTTAAAGTTGCATGCCCATCCTAATGTGATAGTTAATGGTTTTCTTTCACCGGAATATTTATCTCCATCATAATTGATATTACAGCCAGCTTCAAACAGGTAACCGCCAAGCATTTCCTTAACATTGTTGTCTGGATTGTCCCAATTATTATAGTTTTTATAGCCAGTGAAATCCACATTGAATATACAGCCTTCTTTCGAAATATTGTATACACGAAGATACGGCGTATATCCACGACAGTTCACATGTTCTGTAAATGTTCCTTCATGCGGTGCCTCATTATCACTATAAAAAGGTATATCATCAAAATATATCTGTTTATTCTTATCATTCATATATACCCATTGTAAATCAGCTGTGCCACCGGCAAAATCAACGGTTATCTGTCTTTTAAAATCATCATCTGTATAACTGCCCGCTTGATACGCATATGCCAGACCTACAAATGATAATAATAACACCAACACCGATAATATATATAATAAAGTCACTCTTTTTTTGTCCTTCATAGGACATGCTGCCATATATACACCCCCTTTATTCCACTATTCCAAGACATGTAAACACAACGGAACCACATCTATATATACCCATAACCCCCTGAAACATAGCTGTATCTGCGTTAAACAACGGACTCCCCATTGCATCAACCAGGCAATCAAGAATTTCGGTTTTATCTGAAACTGTATAATATCCTTTATATGTATGATAACCACAATGCTCATCATACATAACCCTTGTTGTCATAACCTCTATAGGATATGGACATTCCACTGTACTTCCTGTATTAACATCCTTTCCCATCTGTGCTTCACTTGCGTTTTCACCATATTGCAGTACGCCATTAGCTATATAGATTTCATGTCCATAAGGACTATCTGTTATGGCTGGTTCCTGCTTTTCTTCTAGTTCTGGTTTATCTTCAGGCTCTGGCTTTTCTTCGGGCTCTGGCTTCTCTTCGGGCTCTGGCTTCTCTTCGGAATCTGGTTTATCTTCAGGCTCTGACTTTCCTTCTGAATCTAGCTTCCCATATTCTTCTTGTTCTTTTATATCTATATCTATTCCTGAATCTGCCTGTTCATTTGATTCTTCTGGCTCTGCAAGGTCTGATTCTATTTCTTTTTCAGTTTCTTTTTGTTCTGCAAAATCTGATTCTATTTCTTTTTGTTCCTTATATTCTTTTAGTTCTGCAAAATCCGATTCTGATACTGTTGCTTTTTTTGTCTGTATCGTTTCAACTGCAGCACTATTTTTTTCTGGCACTTTGTTTTTAGCATCCGCATTCTTCTTAACAACGGCTGCAGCTGCTAATAAAGCTCCAATTGTCACTATTATTAATATTATTTTCAATAAAATATTTCGCTTCATTCTCACTTTTTCCTTCTTTATATTTATCTTATATTTGTCTTATATTTATCTTATATTTGTCTTATATTTTTTTAGAATAATATGCTTATGGGTACTGTCAAATATCATCGTTCATCCACTTTGTCTTATACTTTTTATAAAATAATATGTACACAATCCTGTTATATCTAAGCATGACATGCACAACATGTCTTATATAAGCGTATTGATATTGTTAATATAATATTAAGTGTCTTGTGGAAATTAATATGAATCAATGTGACATTACGTTATATATTCACATCAGATGAATAGTTTTTATTAAGATTACCAGATTAAATATTCTTTATGCTGTCAATAATATCTATAGAGTTATTATCCTGATTTTGTCATCTTGTGTTTATATCAGGAATGTCATATATATTCTTCCAATCAATCATCTCCTGTCTTTTTGTTACCGCGCCATAACTTTATTATTTAAACTAAACATATCATATATATACTTAATTGTCAATATCATGGGTATTATTTTTTTATTATTTATAGAACACGCAATAACGCATAATATTATTACATTTTCTTGTATTAAATACTCTGGTTTGTTATAATTACATAATTGATTTATAAGATATATGTGTCAGAATTTCCTTTTGACCCCATATCTTTATCTCACAAACAACATTTAGTTTATGAAAGGACGGTTTTGTAATATGTGCGGTTTTGCTGGATTTACAGGATACCTTGAGAATGGTAAAGATGTTCTTACTGATATGATGAATAAAATTATCCACAGAGGTCCCGACAGTGCCGGTCAGTATATAGATAACAAGGCATATATGGGCTTTAGAAGACTTTCAATCATCGACCTTGATAACGGAAGCCAGCCTATGTTTAACGAAAATAAAAAAATTGTCATCACTTTTAATGGTGAAATATATAATTACCAGGATTTAAGAAAAGAGCTTATTGAAAAGGGACACACTTTTGCAAACAACTCCGATACAGAGGTTCTTATTCATGCTTATGAAGAATATGGTGAAGATATGCTTAATAAACTTCGCGGTATGTTCGCTTTCGTTATCTGGGACAGCGAAAAAGAAACTCTTTTTGGTGCAAGAGATTTCTTTGGTATTAAGCCTTTTTACTACACAATAGTTGATGGAAATATAATATATGGTTCAGAGATTAAGAGCATACTGGCTCATCCTGCTTATAAGAAGGAAGTTAACGATGTGGCTCTTGAGAATTATCTTACTTTCCAGTACTCAGTACTCCCTGAGACATTCTTTAAGGGTGTATACAAGCTTATGCCTGGACACTGCTTCACTTTCCATAACGGACAGATTAATATAAAAAGATACTGGGAACCTACTTTTGAGGCTGATGAAAACAAGTCCCTGGATGATTTTGTACAGGAGATTGATGATGCCATGCATGATTCAGTAGAACATCACAAGATTAGTGATGTTGAGGTTGGCTCATTTCTTTCCAGCGGTGTTGACTCAAGCTATGTCGCTGCCACCTTCAATGGTGATAAAACATTTACAGTTGGTTTCGACTACGAAAAATATAACGAAATAGATTATGCAAAGGCTTTATCTGAAAAGATTCAGATAGACAACTATTCAAAGCTTGTATCAAGTGAAGAATACTGGGCTGCTATCCCTAAAATCCAGTATCACATGGATGAACCTTTAGCAGACCCTGCTGCCATCGCACTTTACTTTGTAAGCCAGACTGCTGCAAAGCACGTCAAGGTTTCTATGTCTGGCGAAGGTGCTGATGAATTCTTCGGTGGATACAACATTTACAAGGAACCTCTTGATACTGCAGGTTACAGAAAGCTTCCAAAGGGTCTTCGTAAGGGACTTGCTAATGTAGCACAGGCTATTCCATTTAAATTTAAAGGTAAGAATTTCCTTATAAGAGGCAGCAAGGATATTGAGGAGCGTTTCATCGGTAACGCATTTATGTTTAATGAAAAAGAACGCGCAAAGATATTAAAGAACCCTACTGGAAAGTACGATCATAAAGAGCTTACAAAGCCTTTCTATGATAAAGTTAAGGATAAGGATGATGTTACGAAAATGCAGTACATTGATATCAACTTCTGGCTTATTGGTGATATTCTGCTTAAGGCCGACAAGATGAGCATGGCACACAGCCTTGAAGTACGTGTTCCTTTCCTTGACAAAGAGGTATTCGATGTAGCAAGGACTATACCTACTAAGTATAAAGTAAACAAGTCCAACACAAAATATGCTATGCGTATGGCTGCTCATAAGTATCTTCCAGATATGGTAGCTGAAAAGAAGAAGCTTGGATTCCCTGTACCTATAAGAATCTGGCTCAAGGATGACAAGTATTACAATATGATAAAGAAAGCCTTCACAAGCGAAGCTGCAGAAAAATACTTTAACACTAAGGAGCTTGTTAAGTACCTTGATGATCACAAAGAGGGAAAAGCCGATAATTCAAGAAAGATATGGACAGTATATATGTTCCTTGTATGGTATAACGATTTCTTTGGTGATTCTGAATATGCAGCATAGAAATATTGGTGTTTAATTGAATATTAGTTGGTGACGAACGGACGACAAATATAAGCTACAGGCA